>Ga0209426_1002042_pt1 | contig 10209 bp, 7 predicted proteins | sample Deesub1362B_J571_FD_187697 | JGI IMG/M metagenome (GOLD analysis project Ga0209426, IMG submission 187697) | Deep oceanic, basalt-hosted subsurface ecosystem from Juan de Fuca Ridge flank, Pacific Ocean, CORK Borehole 1362B_J2.571 (SPAdes)... ...
GATGCGGCTCACCCGGGCCAAACTGGAGCAACTGACCGAGGATCTGATCCTCCGCACCATCGAGCCCTGCAAGCAGGCGTTGGAGGACGCCGGGCTGAAGCCCTCCGACATCGACCAGGTGATCCTGGTCGGCGGGCAGACGCGGATGCCGGCCATCCAGCAGATCGTGGCCGAGTTCTTCGGACGGGAGCCCCACAAGGGGGTCAATCCGGACGAGGTGGTCGGGGTAGGGGCGGCGATCCAGGCCGGGGTGCTGGCCGGCGAGGTGAAGGACGTGGTCCTTCTGGACGTCACCCCGCTTACCTTGAGCATCGAGACCCTTGGGGGTGTCGCCACGCCGCTCATCGAGCGGAACACCACCATCCCCACCCGCAAGACCCAGATCTTCTCCACCGCCACCGACAACCAGACCCAGGTGGAGATCCACGTGGTCCAGGGGGAGCGGCCGATGGCGGCCGACAACATCAGCCTGGGCCGGTTCATCCTCGATGGCATCCCGCCCGCCCCGCGCGGTGTCCCGCAGATCGAGGTCACCTTCGACATCGATGCCAACGGTATCCTCAACGTCTCCGCCCGAGACAAGGCCACCGGTCGGGAGCAGTCGATGCGTATCGTCCCCTCCAGCGGGCTGACCCCGGAGGAGATCGAGCGGATGGTGCAAGAGGCGGAGATGCATCGGGAGCAGGATCGGAAGAAGAAAGAACTGGCCGAGGCCCGTAACCTCGCCGACAACGCGGCCTACGCGGCGGAGAAGTTCCTCCGCGAGTTGGGCGACCAGGTTCCCGCCGAGGCCCGGGGGAATCTGGAGGAGAAGGTCCGCGCCGTCCGCGAGATTCTCTCCAGCGAGGACGTCGCCCGCATCCGGCAGCGCACCGCCGAGTTGAACGAAGCCCTCCAGGCGATCGGCGCCCAGATGTACCAGGGGGCTGGGCCGGCAACCTCCCCTCCCCCCGACGAAGGGGAAGGTCCAGAGGGAGACGTGATCGAAGGGGAGTTCAGCACAGAGTAGCAGGGAGCAAGAAGCAGGAAGCAGGGAAGCAGAGGGCGGGGGCAGGAGGTGCCTCCGGCCGGTCGTTCTAGAGCCACACGATGAGTGCGAAGCGAGACTACTACGAGATTCTGGGGGTGGACCGGTCGGCCACGCCGGAGGAGATCAAGCGGGCCTACCGGCGGTTGGCCCGGAAGTATCACCCCGACGTCTCCAACGAGCCCGATGCGGAGACCCGCTTCAAGGAGATCAACGAGGCCTACCAGGTTCTCTCCGATCCGGAGAAACGGGCTGTCTACGATCGATACGGCCACGCAGGCCCCGGCATGCCGGGCTTCGACTTCGGGTTCCGCGACCCCTTTGAGATCTTCGAGGAGTTCTTCGGCGATCTGGGCTTCGGCTTCCGCACCGCGCGACGGCGCGGCCCTCGTCGGGGCGCCGACCTCCGCTACGACCTCAAGATCTCCTTCGAGGAGGCCGTCTTCGGCTGCAAGAAGGAGATCGAGGTGACGCGCCGCGACCTGTGCCCCCATTGTAAGGGAAGCGGAGCGGAGCCAGGTACCACTCCCGTTCGCTGCCGGGAGTGCGAGGGGACTGGCCAGGTGCGCCGCGTGCAGCGGTCCATCTTCGGCTCCTTCGTCAACGTCTCTACCTGCCCGGTCTGCCAGGGGACGGGGGAGGTCATCCCTATTCCCTGTACCCAGTGCGGCGGAACCGGACAGACGCACGTCACCCGCCGGATCACGGTCAACATCCCTCCGGGGGTGGACACGGGGACGCAGATCCGGCTGAGTGGGGAGGGGGAGCCAGGAGAGCGGGGCGGGCCGCCTGGCAACCTCTACGTCGTCCTGGAGGTGGAACCCCATCCCTATTTCCGCCGTCGCGGGGACGACCTCATTGTGGAGTTGAAGGTCAACGTGGCCCAGGCGGCGTTGGGGGCGCGGGTGACCGTCCCTACCCTGGAGGGGGAGGAGCAGTTCGACCTGCCGCCCGGTACCCAGACCGGCACCATCTTCCGGCTGCGCGGGCGCGGGGTACCCCACCTGCGGCGTAACGGCCGCGGGGATCTCCTGGTGCTGGTCCGTGTCGAGGTACCGACCAAATTGACCCGTCAACAGCGGGAACTGTTCGAGCAACTGGCTGCCACGCTGGGCGGCGAGGAGGTCGCCAAGACCCGCGAACCGACCTTCGTGGATCGGTTGCGGGAGGCGCTGGGGTTGTAGTGGAGCAGCACCGCCGTAAACCGGCGGTGCTGAGGGGTCTGAGCGATGATGCCTAGCGCCGGCTCTTTAAGCCGGTGCGGTCCCACTCTTCCGTTCCTGTTCCGCCCGCTCCTGCATCAACCGGCGCAGCCCCTCCACGTCCTGCGGCACCCGGTAGGCCACGACGCCGAAGAGGGCGGTGCAGATCAGCCAGGCGGTGACGCAGATGCTCAGGATCGCCACGTGGAGGGAGTATTGCACCGCGATCAGGCCGGCGAGGAAGGGGGCTGCCGCCGAGCCGATGTTCTCGGCGAAGTAGGTCATCGAGTGGGCCGTGCTCCGCGCCTCCGGCGCGATGATGTCGTGGATGATGGCCGGCACGTTGGGGGCCGCGATCGACATCGTGAGGCCGGTCAGGGAGAGAAAGACCATGAACAGGTCCGTCTGCTCCACCGGCACGCTGAGGGTTAGGTAGAGGAGGATCGCGCCAGTGAGGACCCCCAGTCCGGAGACCAGGGCTCGGCCGCGTCGCGTGCGCCGGAAGGCGAGGTCCCCCAGATACCCTCCGACGAAGTAGCCCGCCGAGAGGAAGACGATCGCCAGGAGCATCGTCACCATCACCTGGTCGGGCGTGTATCCCCGCTCCGTCTCCAGGTAGCGGAAGAACCAGAAGGTGATCACGTTCCACGGGAAGACGCCGAAGAAGCCCTGGGCCATCAGGAAGAGGAGCGTGGGATTGCGCAGGAGGGTCCGTGCCTTCTCCCGGTCGATCCGGTAGGCCCCGATCTCCTCCAGCCCCTCCATCTCCGGCTCGGCCCGGCCTCGCGGCACCTCCCGCACGCCGAAGAAGATGAGCGCGGCGATCAGGATGCCGACGCCGCCGGTGATGAAGAAGAGCCGTCGCCATCCCAGCGCGAGCCCCACCGTCAGCGCCAGCACCGTGCCCAGCATGTACCCCATCGGCTGGGCGATCTGGAGCAGCCCGTACACCTTGCCCCGCATCCGCGGGCTGAAGTAGTCCGAAAGGAGGCTGAAGATGCCGGGGTAGGAGGAATCGTCGATGCCGGTGGTGGCGCGGGTCGCCAGGAAGGTGGGGTAGTTAGGGGCCAGCGCGTTCAACCAGGTGGTCGATCCCCAGATGAGGGAGGCCAGGGCCACCAGTTTGGCGCGGGCGTACCGGTCGTAGAGATACCCCCACACCAGGTACAGCACCGCCGCCACCAGGATCGCCACGCTGGAGACCGCCCCCATCTGGGCCTCGTTGATGCCGAACTCCTCCATGATCGGGGTCGTCAGCGGCCCGATCAGCAGTTTGTCCGTCTGGTGGAGGAGCATGAAAAGGAAAAAGACTAAGACGACGAACCATCGGTAGGAAGAACGGGATCGCATAGCGCCCTCCGTCGGTTAAGGATGGAGGGGGCAAGGTGCAGGACGCAAGGTACGGGTACAAGGTGACCTTTGCGCCTTGCTCCCTTGCTCCTCTGCTCCTGTCACTCCAGCCCCACGAGCCGCGCCCAGGGGCCGTGGATGCCGTCCTCGGTGACGCCGTAGTAGATGCGGACCTTTCCCTCCTCCCGCTGGGCCAGGTCGTACCGTGCCTGTCCGCCCCACTCCCGCTTGCGGATCAACGCGATGTCCCCCTCCCATTTCAGCTGGCTGGGGTCCACCGGATGGTCCTCCGCCTGGGTGATGGCGTACCGCCACAGTTTCCGGGCCGACTTCCGGGTGACGTTTTTCACCACGTTGCCGTTGCGCAGGTCGCGCATCGTGTGGTAGAGGACCCCCTGCCGCTCCTCGGTGGCGACGATCTCCACCCCCGTGCGCGGCGGCTCGACCCGGTCGCTGGGGACCTCCTCCGGGAGTTCCTGTGGGATCAATGCCCGCCGGACCAGGTTGACGATCTCGTCCCGGACCGCCAGCCCGGTCTCCGACTCGCTGCGGACGTAGATCTTGTTGTCGTCGATGGCGTAGGGCGGGTCGCTGCCCCGGGGCACGATCACGCGGACCACCTTCTTGCCCTGGGTCTCCTGGACGTCGGCGGCGATCTCCAGCGGCGGGGTGATGCGCTGGGAGACCTCCGCCTGGATGGTCTGGATCACCTGGCGGGGGTTTGCCACCCCCACCGGCGGCTCGCTGGCGTCCGCGCTGACGCCGATGTAGAGGGTACCACCGTTGGTGTTGGCGAAGGCGCAGATGTCGGCCAAAATGGCGTAGAGATGCCCACCCCGGCGGGTGTGCCGCTCGTGAAAGTCCTGCACGATCGACGGTCCCTCCTCCCGTGCCGCCTGCACGTGGTCGAAGGGGGCCTTCGCCGTCGGGCGGTAGGGGCGGGTGAGGGCGAAGTCGTCCCCTAGAAAGACCGCCCGCAGCGCTTTGAAACTGACCTCTGGCAGAAGGACCTCCGTGACCCGGTCGCCGACCCCCAGGTTGTGGGGGTTGTCCGGATCGCGGGTCAGCCGGTGGGCGTCCGATCCCTGGATGCACCGCATCCGGCGGGGATACTCCGGCTTCGAACCGTCGAAGAAGCGGGCTGTGGTGCGCGGCCCCTTCTTGTCCAGGTCCGTCACCTCCAGGGCGTGCAGGTGCGGGTCCTGCGTGTAGGCGATGCGGGTCTGCCCGCCGAAGCCGAAGCCCCGCATCGCCACGCCGTGGCTGGAGTTGGCGTGGGCGGCGATGACGATCCCGCCCGCCTCGGCGATGGTCCGGTAGGCGGTGAGGACGTCCGCCGTCGCTCCGACCTCCATGCTCCCCTCGTCCAGTTTCTCCAACGGGATGTTCAACTCCCGCAGGAGGAACTCCAGTTCCCGCACGTCGGTCTCCGGGCTGAAGATGCCTAAGATGTGGAAGCCGAACATCGCGGTGAACTCGAAGCCGGGGAGGACCAGCACTTTCTCCCGCAGCCGACGGTATTCCTGCAGCCGCTCCTTCTCGTCCTTTCGTAGCCGCCCCAGTTCCTCCAGCAGTTCCAGTTGGCGGATCTCTTCCATCATCTTTCGGTAACCGGCCACCGTGTTGTGGTCGGTAAAGGCGATGATGTCCAGCCCTTTTCGCTCCGCCTGGCGTAGGATGTCCAGATAGGACACCCCGGGCTCCTGATAATCGGCGGAGGCGGGGGTATGAAGATGCAGGTCCACCCGCCTCCACTGGGATTCCTTACGTTTCTTTCCTCTTCTCGCCATATCTTAGTCGTTCAATGCCTGTCCTTCGCCTTGCGACTTGCGAAGGACAGAGGTTAGTTCGCTGGCTCCGGCGTGTCCGACGTCCGGATCACCTCTCGGACCTTCCGTACCACCTCGTCGGGCAGGAAGGGTTTGGGGAGAAATATGTCGGCGCCGGCGTCGAGGCAGCGTGAGCCGCAGTCCATCCCCGAGGTCATCACCACGGGGATTTTCGCCAACCCGTCCTCCTGACGGATCTGCCGTAGCAGGGGGAGGGTTTCCTGCCCTCGCAGCCTCAGGTCCATCAGGATGACGTCGGGAAGGACCTTGCGGCACGTCGGCAGGACGTCGTCGAACGAGGAGACGGTGGCGACCTGAAACCCCTCCAGTTCGAAGAGTGTTCGCAGGAGTCGGATCATCCCATGGTCGTCATCCACGATCAGAACGGTGCTCATCCCCACCCTCCGCACCTTCCTCGGGAGTGGCCTCCTCTGGGGAGGGCTCTTGGGCTGGCTCCAGCGCTATTTCCAGCACCTCGTCCACGCTCTCCACCAGCGCGAAATCCATCTTCTTCCGCACCTCGGCGGGGATGTCCTCCAGGTCCTTCTCGTTCCACTTGGGCAGGATGACTGTCTTGAGCCCTGCTCGGTGGGCGGCAAGGACCTTCTCCTTGATCCCGCCGACGGGGAGGACCTGCCCGCGCAGAGTGATCTCCCCGGTCATCCCCACGTCTGGCCGGACGGTGCGACCGGTGAGGAGGGAGACCAGCGCGGTGGCGATGGTCACCCCGGCCGAGGGGCCGTCCTTCGGGATGGCCCCGGCGGGGACGTGGAGGTGGATGTCGTGGTGCTCGAAGAAGTCCTCCGGGATCCCCCACTTCTTGGCGTTGGCCCGCACATAACTGAGGGCGGCGTGGGCCGATTCTTTCATCACCTCGCCCAACTGGCCGGTGATCTGGAATCCCTTCTTGCCCGGCATCTTGGTCGCTTCGAAGAACATCACGTCGCCGCCGGTGGGGGTCCATCCCAACCCGGTCGCCACGCCGGGGATGCGGGTGCGCAGCGCCGTCTCCTGGAAGAAGCGGGGCGGCCCCAGGTACTTGGGGATGTCCCGCGCCGTGACCCGCACCGGCACCCGTCCGTTCCCCTCAGCGATCTGGGTCGCCACCTTGCGGCACACGCGCCCGATCTCGCGCTCCAGGTTGCGCACCCCCGCCTCTCGGGTGTACTCCCGGATGATGCGCCGAACGGCCCCGTCGGTGAAGGAGATCTCGTCCTGCCGCAGGCCGTTCTCCCGCCGCTGGCGAGGGATGAGGTAGCCCTGGGCGATGTGGACCTTCTCCACCTCTGTGTAGCCGGAGAGTTGGAGGATCTCCATCCGGTCCCGCAACGGGGCGGGGATCGGGTCCAGCAGGTTCGCCGTGGTGATGAACATCACCCGCGAGAGGTCGAAGGGGACGTCGAGGTAGTGGTCTCGGAACTCCCGGTTCTGCTCGGGGTCGAGCACCTCCAGGAGCGCGGCTGCCGGGTCCCCCCGGAAGTCCATCCCCAGTTTGTCCACCTCGTCCAGCATAAAGACCGGGTTCTTCGTCCCCACGCGGCGCAGGGCCTGGATGATGCGACCCGGCATCGCGCCGATGTAGGTCCGCCGGTGGCCACGGATCTCCGCCTCGTCCCGCAGGCCGCCCAGGGACATACGGACGAACTTTCGGCCCAGCGCGCGGGCGATCGACTGCCCCAGGCTGGTCTTGCCGGTCCCGGGCGGGCCGACGAAGCAGAGGATGACCCCCTCCCGCTCCCGGCGGATGTAGTCGGTTACCTCTTCCTTTTCTCGCTCTTCCTTCCGTTCCTCCTTCAATTTACGGACCGCCAGGTATTCCAGGATGCGTTCCTTGATCTCGTCCAGGTCGTAGTGGTCCTCGTCCAGCACCTTCCGGGCGTGGGCGATGTCCAGGTTGTCCTCCGTCTCTTTGTTCCACGGGAGGTTGACCAGCCAGTCGAGGTAGGTGCGGATGACGCTGTACTCGGCGGCGGCGGTGGGGAGTTTGCTCAGCCGATCCAGTTCCCGACGGGCCTCCTTCTCCGCCTCCTCCGGCATCCCCGCCTCTTCGATCTTGCGGCGGAACTCCTCCACCTCCATCTGCTGCTCGCTGGCCTCGCCCAACTCCCGCTGGATGGCCTTCAGCTGCTCGCGGAGGAAGTACTCCCGCTGTGCTTTCTCCACCTCCGACTGGGCCTGCTCCTGGATCTTGCGGCCCAGTTCCACCACTTCCACTTCCTTGGTGAGCAGCCCCAGGAGGAAGTGGAGTTTCTCACGGGTGCTGTCCAGTTCCAGCAGGTGCTGGGCGTCCTCCAGGCCGATGCGGGTGTGGGTGGCGATGACGTAGGCCAACTGGAGGGGGTTCTCCACGTTGATGGCCATCAACAGGAGTTCCTCCGGCACCGCGGGCAGGAGTTCGGCTAACCGACGGAAGGTGTCGACGACGGATTGCCGGAGGGCCTGGACCTCGATGGTCTCCTCTACAATCTCGGGGATCTCCCGTATGCGGGCTTTGAGGTATGGCTCGGTGGCGGTGAACTCTTCGATACGGACGCGCCGGAGTCCCTGCATGATGAGGGTGATGGTGTCGTCCGGCGCTTTGAAGAGGCGGTGGACCACGGCGACCGTGCCGATGCGGTACACGTCGTCCGGCCCCGGCTCGGTCAACTCCGGGTCCTTGCTGGCGACCAGGCCGACCAGCCGTTCGCCCACCACCACGTCGTCCACCAGCCGCTTCGACCGGGGTTGGCCGACGCGGATGGGGACGGCTGTCATCGGATAGACGACCAGGCCTCGCAGGGGGAGAATAGGCAGCTCTTCGGGGATCTTCAGATCGTCCTTGGCTTTCTCCCCTTCGGAGGGTTCTTTCTCTTCTAACTTTAGCGCTGCAGGCATATTTAACTGCTTAAATACGTCTCCCAGAAGACTCAGTCTATTCTTTTCCATACAACGAACTTCCTCGCAGGGTAGGTTATCGACTCGTCACTGGCACGCGGCGGGCAGGGGGACGTGGCAATCTGATCTTCAGGAACCCTGCCTCGTAAGTCGCTTCGACCCGTTCCGGGTCCGTCGTCCAGGGTAGATGCACCTCAGTGCGGAAGGCTCCGTAGCGGATTTCCATCTGATGGTAAGCCCGCTTGGGCTCGGGGTCCCGCCGTATCCCTTCGACCACCAGAAGACGCTCGTTCAACGTGATGGAGAGGTCCTCCTCCCGCATCCCGGCGATCTCGATCTGGACCACCAGCCCCTCGTCGTTCTCATACACATCGGTGGGGGGCTCCCAGGCGCGGGTCTGCCGCAGGACGACCCACCCCTCCCGCAACAGGTGCTGGATCTCGGTCCCTCCGGCTGACCATTCCTCCCACATCGCCTTTTTTCGGATGCCCATTTTACTTCCTCGCCATCTCTGATCGTTGCAAGTATTTTACCACATTTTTGTTAGATTTGACACTCAGCCCGGGGCCGACGAATCTGTAACCGTTTTGTAGGTCGCAACGCCCCCGGCGGCTGAAAGCCGCGGCTATGAGTGGCGCAGCCGCCCTTCGATGGCTCTTACCTCGCTTGGGGAGCAATGGAAGCCCGGAGGGCTGGGATTTGCCGTTGGGTAGCCTGCGAGTTGAGTCGCCAGGTGTCTGCCAAATTGTTGCGGATTCCGGGCCGACCGGGGACGTTGTTCACCCACCACGGGCTCAGAGGGCAGGAAGGCTTCGGGAGAGCCATTTGCCACCCCGCTTACCATCCGTATAATTTGTCCCGATGGAAAGATCAGATCGCGATGTTCCTCATACCCCTCGACAGACGCGTTGGGTCGTTCTCGCCACGGTTGTCGCTGTGGGATTCTTCCTTCTGTCCACGCCGGACGGTCTCCTGACGAAGGCGGATATGGTAGGGTACGCTGTGTGTCACCGCATCCCTTCCCACTCCTTCTTCATCGCCGGGCGGCAACTTCCCCTCTGCGCCCGTTGCAGCGGCACTTTCCTCGGCGCCCTTATCGGCCTGGTCGGTCAGGCGGCGGTCTTGAAGCGCCGCCGGGCGTCGGGGTTCCCCCCTGCGCCGATCCTGGCTGTGCTGCTAGGGTTCGTCGCTCTCTGGGGCTTCGACGGCTTCAATTCCTACATGAGCATGAGCCTGGGGCGGCCACTGCTCTACACCCCGCAGCAATGGCTTCGGCTGGCGACCGGCACTCTCGCTGGCATCACCATCAGCAGCGTGCTCTGGCCGACCATCAACTTCAGCCTCTGCGCCGATCCCTCCTCCGAACCGGCGGTCCGCTCCTGGCGCGATCTGGGCCTGCTCCTTCTGATGGGGGGAGGGACGGCCCTTCTGGTCTGGAGCCGGTGGCCCCCGTTGCTCTACCCCCTGGTGCTGTTGAGTGCCGCCGGGGTGTTGACGATGCTGACCGGGGTCAACACGGTGTTAGTCGCGATGGCGTTGGGGTGGGAGAACCGGTACCGGCGCTGCCGGGAGGCGGTCGTCCCGATCCTTCTCGGTCTCATCCTTTCCATCCTGATCATCGGCGGGATCGACCTGCTTCGCTATAGTCTGACCGGCACGCTGGAGGGTTTCCCAGGGCTGTAGTCGCGGGTGGTGGATTGTCGATGGTATCCTGTGTCTTATCCTGGTACCTGACAGTCTGCCTGCCTCCCGCAGGTTAATGCACGGCCTGACAGCACAGGTGATCAGCCAAAACACCCTTTACGGCGCACCCGGGTGCGCCGTAGGGAACCTGCGGGAGGCTCCCTTCAAAAGTGCCAGGGGCTGATGTCTTATCCCTTGCCCCTTGCATTTGCATCTAGTCTAGGGAGGTGTGCCTTGAGGGAGT
>Ga0209426_1002043_pt1 | contig 10202 bp, 8 predicted proteins | sample Deesub1362B_J571_FD_187697 | JGI IMG/M metagenome (GOLD analysis project Ga0209426, IMG submission 187697) | Deep oceanic, basalt-hosted subsurface ecosystem from Juan de Fuca Ridge flank, Pacific Ocean, CORK Borehole 1362B_J2.571 (SPAdes)... ...
AGATTAGAGCGAAAAGAGAGAAAAACTAGAAAGGAGGTGAGAAGAGATGACCGCGCAAGAATTAGCTGTTTGGATAGCGTCTCTGATTGCTTCTCCGCTCACACAGCTCATCAAAAAGAAGCTTGGCTGGTCGGGCTGGAAGGCATTGTGGCTCTTCTTCGCGGTTTCCTGCGTACTCGCCTTCATAGCTCAGGTTCTCACAACCGAGCTTTCGCTTCCTGCAGTCGTTGAAGATCCGGTCTCAACGATCGAAGGCTTCTTAGCAGCGATCGTCCAGGTAGTTGGGCTGGCGACCATAATCTATAAGATTTTCGTTGACCAGCCAGGAGCCTCTGACCTTGCTTGACAAGATCGAAGCCTCATGGTAAAATAAAGCAGGAGAGGTCAGCAAGAAAGAGCGCCTCTTGCTGGCCTCTTCTTTTTCGCTCTTTTCAAATTCCTAAAAAAAAGAATTCCTTCAACAATGGCAAGAGAATCTTTAAGTTGGAAGAATCGGATAGTTGGATATAGAGAGGAAGACCCTTCCCAACTTTTGGCAAATCCATTTCAATGGAGAATTCATCCTCCTTATCAGCAGGAAATTGTTGAAGCTTCTCTCGATTCCTTCGGCTGGGTAGACGAAATTACAGTCAACAAACGAACCGGGCATGTTGTTGATGGTCATTTGCGAGTTCTTTTGGCTTTACGGAGGGGTGAAAGAAAGGTTCCGGTTAAATACATTGACGTTAGCGAACAAGAAGAGCGACTTATTCTAGCGACTCTAGACCCACTTTCCGCACTTGCAACTTGTGACCAAGAGGTTTTGGATTCTCTTCTTTCGGAAATCGAAACCGAAGAACCTGCGATAGAGCTTTTTCTTAAAGATATTGCTGGGAAGGAGGGGCTAGACAAAGGAAGATATTATTCTCCCGAGGAGGATTTAAGCGAGAAAAAAGCAGAAAAACTTCAAGAGATTTGGAAAGTTGAGAGGGGACAAATCTTTGAGTTTTCTAGCAGAAGGTCTCCAGGACTTTTCCATCGCTTAATGTGTGGTGATAGCACACTCCTTTCGGATGTAGAGCTTCTCATGGATGGGAGGAAGGGTGCTTTAGGTTTTACCTCTCCTCCTTACTGGGTGGGAAAGGAATATGAGAAAGAGAAGTCGGAAAAAGAAATCGAAGACTTTATAAGAAGGGCCTGTCGTTCTTACGATTTCGCAATCAGAAAGGATGAAAGCAGGATTGTAATCAACACGGGTACGGGCTTCACAACTAGCTTCGAGAAAGGTGGGAAAAGAAGAGTTCTTTTATTAATTGATAAATGGGCAAATTCGTTCTACGAATTAGGGTGGAATTTGCGGCACATAAGGCACTGGATTAAAGAAGGGGGCTTGAGCGCTATTTCAGCTTGCTCCGACTTAATAGACCCTCATTGCGAATTCTTGGGGACTTTCCAAAATCAGGAAGGAAAAGACTTAGATTTTCATGACGTCTTGCCAGAGGATGAGGTAAGAATTCTAGAAACTTTTTATCATAGAAATGGCCTTTTCCGAGGAATGACGGGCAGCAGGGGCGCAAAGAGGTGGGCGCTTAGGAGTTACTGGATGGATATCCGAGGAACTGCGAGGGAAGCAGGACATCCTGCTAGCTTTCCGGTGGTTTTGCCCGCAAGGCATATCTTACTTTATACTAAAAAGCACGAGATTGTGGTTGACCTTTTTGTTGGAGCAGGCACAACCATAGTTGCGTGTGAGAAACTAAAGAGAATAGGTTTTGGAATGGATTTAGAACCGAAGTACATAGCATTAGCGATAGAACGCTTAAAAGATTTAGGGCTGGAGCCAAAAAGGGTGCGATGAAGAACTGGGATGAAATCCGTCTCAGATACATTAGAGGGCATGAATCATTGAGGGAAATTTCAGAAAGTTGCGGAGTTTCGCTCAGCACACTTAAGAAGCGCTCGGCGAAGGAGCGCTGGAGTTTCCTCAGGAACCAATATAGAACCAAACTGGAACAGGATGTTCTCGAAAAGACAAAAGAAAGGCAGGCAGCCGAGCTAGGAGAGGTGCGTCTGCGACACTTAAGAATTGCTCAGGCTCTTCAATCTAAAGCTATCGAAAGGCTTCGGGACTTGGACCATTTGGAACTTTCGCCTGAGGAAGCAAGACGCTATCTCGAAGCGGGTGTTCGAATCGAGAGACTCGTCTTAGGTGAAGCGACCGAGCGTTTCGATCTCGGAGCGGTCGCTCGTTTCGCCGAAAGACTAGAACTAATGCGAGATGAGGACATCATCCTTCTTTATCAACGATTACTCGAAATCGGCTAAGCCAATGCTCGCCTTAGAAGTTGCTAAGCAAGCATTATCGCTTCGCTGTCCAAAAAATCCTGAAGAGCTTTGGCATTACATTGCTCTTTTCTTCGGAATAAGGCTGGCGAGAAATCCGGTTTGGCCTGGGAACGATGCTCCGTTCACCTTCTTAGCCGAGGCTTTCTTCTACGATTTCCCCGAAGTGTTAAAGAAACACTCCTTGCGAAAGGTTAGGAACGCTCTAGTCATCGGGAGCAGGAAGAGCGGGAAAACAATGCTTCTCGCTATCCTTCATTTCCTTAACTCTCGCTTCAAAGCAGGATGTTCTACCTGCCATCTCGGAGCTATCCACATCCAAGGAAAACGAGCTTACGAATACTTCAAGGATTTCATTTCTAGAGACACGAATTCACAACTTGTCTCTCATTCCGTTCAATCCTATACGCTCTTCAAGAACAAAAGCCGTGTGGAGATACTCTCTGGCACTGAGAAGAGCGTAGCTGGACCTACGGCGCAAAAGCTTTCGGTTGACGAGTTCGACCTTTGGGACCTGAAGACTTTAGAGACAAGCTTCCAGATTCTTTCGCCAAAAGAAGGAGTTTCCTCGCAAATCTGGTTGGTCAGTACTCGTTACTCTCCATTCGGTCTCGTCAATAAATTTTTAGAAAAAGCTTCTTCGAGAGGCTTTACGGTCTATCGCTGGAATGAGTTCGACGTCGCCGAACCATGTAGAACTTGCGTAGGGGAGGACTGTCCGCTCTATGCCTGGAACAACCCTTTCACGGACGATTTCGAATTGCTTTGCGGAGGGAAGCTCCTTAGAAGCGATGGACATCGTCCTAAGGATGACATCATAGCTCAGTATCTTAGTTCTGACCCAAGAACCTGGGCGACACAACGTCTCCTTCTCGCTCCTTCGCTCGGCGACTTAGTTTATCCCGAGTTTGACAAAACGGTTCACGTCAAGCCGCCACCTCTAGCGGTCTCAGGCTGGCAGACCGAGGCGGGTGTTGACTGGGGCTACCAGAACCCCGCTTGTATTCTCGTCGTTGCAAGGAGTCCGCAAGGAGCATACTTCGTGGTTGACGAGTGGTATGAGAGCAAGCGTGTCCCAGGGGAAATTAAGGCGATTGCGCAAGGCTTGGCTCGAAAGTGGAACATCCGCTGTTTTCATTGCGGAGCCGACGAGCCAGGGCAAATCGCTGACTGGACTAGGAGCGGTTTGAACGCCCAAAAAAGCTCCGGCAAGGTAGAGGACGGCATCTCCAGGATAAGAAGTTTGCTCAAGGATGCAAGAGGAAAAGCCTGTCTCTTCGTAAGTCCTGTCTGCAAGAACTTAATCCGGGAGTTCGGTCTTTATCGCTACGAGAACAATAAAATCGTTAAGGAGAGCGACCACGCGCTTGACGCCTTGAGGTATTGTTTGACTGGTTTCTTTAAGAGGACTCCTGTGCCCCTGGAGGCGGGATTGACACAAGTTAGCAAATGGAGGCGATGAGCGAGCGGATCACCATCAGGGTTTCAAAAGAGGAGAGGGAGCGCTTAGAGGCAAAAGCTCTGCGAGAGAAGCAGTCGCTTTCGGCTCTTGTTCGTTCCTTTCTCTTAAACAAAGAGAAGGAAGCAGAGGAGCACTTCTATCGAGAACTTGGAAGTATTGGTCTCTCTCGATGGGGTGGCAGGATTCGAGAGGAGTTCTTGCCAGAGCTTCGAGGCAGGGAAGGGGTAAAGCGCTTCCGGGAGATGAGCGAGAACGACGCCACGGTCGGAGCGGTGCTCTTCGCTATAGAGCAGAGCATAAGAAGGATTAACTGGGAAGTCCGTCCGGCGACCGATAGCGAAGAAGACCTTTGGGCTGCTAAGTTCATAGAGGAATGCCTAGACGACATGAGCCATAGCTTCCAGGATTTCATCTCTGAGGTTCTCACTTTCTTAGTCTTCGGTTGGAGCTACTTCGAGATAGTGTACAAGCGGCGCCTCGGCCCCGATGCCGATCCGCCCTCCAAGTTCCGAGACGGCTACATAGGATGGAGGAAGTTTGCCATCCGTGCTCAAGAATCGTTATTCGAATGGAAGTTCGACGAGGAAGGCGGCATCCAGGGCATGGTTCAGGTTGCCTTGCCAGATTACAAGCATCGCTTCATCCCGATAGAGAAATCTCTTCTTTTCCGTACAAAAATCATCAAGAACAACCCTGAAGGGAGGAGCGTTCTTCGCAACTCATATCGCTCGTGGTATTATAAAAAATGTATTGAGGAAATCGAAGGCATAGGAATCGAGCGAGACCTTGCTGGGATGCCCGTTGTTTACCTCCCACCAGGCTTCACGAGCGAAGCCGAGGCAGGAAGTTCTAGCGACGAGGCTGTGGCTAAAAGGCTCGTAAGAAGAGTGCGGCGTGACGAGCTTGAAGGGATCGTGCTCCCTGGACCTAAAGCTGACACAAGAGAAGCTGCTGAACTCGGCGGCTGGCTCTTCGAGCTACTTTCTACAGGAGGAAGGAGGCAATTCGACACGACTGAAATAATCAATCGCTATGACCGGAGGATAGCTATGAGCGTTCTGGCTCAATGGCTACTCCTGGGCATGGAGAGGGTCGGGAGCTACGCCCTTTCCCGAAACCAATCCGATTTCTTCTTGATGGCGCTTGAAGGATGGACCAATTCGATTGCCAGTGTGATTAACCGCTTTGCGATCCCCCGGCTTTTCAAGCTCAACAATTTCAAGATGAATCCTCCGAAAATAGTTCCAGCGCCCTTAGCTCGACCTGACCTTTCGGACGTCTTAAAGGTCTTAGCTTTTCTTTCGGGTGTTGGTCTAGACGTTTCCGACCTAGAAGACTATCTCCGAAACCTGGCAGGGTTGCCTTCAAGGCCAAAAGAGGAATCTAAGGAGGAAGAAGAAGTTAAGGAAAACGAGTTTCCTGGGATGCAAGCGCTAATCCAAGAGGCGAGCGAAATCTATAAGGAAAGCTCTTCAGCTTCCGAGGATTTCGCCTTATTCTGGACAAGGAAGAAAAGCTTGCCACCTGAGGCGAGCCAGCTCGTTCTTAAGGAGGCTTTGCTCTTCTCCCTGGCTCAACTTTCCAGAGAAAAAGGAGGTTTCACTTTCCTCTCAGCCGATGACTTCCGAAACGCAATAAAATCTAGCGAGCGTTTGGTGAAAGAATACGAGCCGTTGCGAGAACCCGAAGAAGGATGGAAGATTACGGACGAAGACAAACAGAAAGCGAAGGAAGCCTTTTCGCTTTTGCTCCGAACCTTCCGAGCGCAAGCCTAGAAAAGCAAATCTTTTTAGAAACCATAGCCGAGAGGAAGCGTTTCTTCGACTTCATTTGGAGTCGTTATCAAGCTGAATCAAGAGAATTGGCGAGAAAACTCCGAGAAGGGCGCTTAACCCTCTCTGAATGGCAGCGAGACTTGAAGAGCCTGATGAAGGAGTTCTACATTGTTTCGGGCGTCGCTGCTAAGGGAGGAGACTGGGGCGCCATGACGCCTCGGGACTGGGGAAGAATAGGAGGACACTTAAGGTGGAGCTACGCCACTCTCGGAAACTTCGCAAATGACATTTACGATTTTTTAGAAAAGGAGGGGCGCTTCCCTGGGAACCTTGAGATGCGAGCCGACCACTATCGAGGACGAGCGAAGGCGATATTTCACAAAACGCTTGCTGTCGTGCAAAGATGGCCAGATTTGCCTGCCTATCCGGGTGATGGTTCTACGCAGTGTTTCTTTTGGTCGGATAAGGTTCGAGTCTTTACCCTTCAGGGAGGATTTATCCGCCTTGCCAGTGTAGAGAAAGGAATGCAAGTCCTTACCGGAAAAGGCAGGTGGAGGAAGGTTATTGGCTTAACGGAGATTCCAGTGAAGAATTTCTCCGCTATAGCCTTAGAACTCCAATTCTCAGAAAGAAAAGATAGCAGGATAAGAGTTTGTGTAAGCCCCGACCATCTTTTCTTAAATGAGTCTCTGGAATGGGTTCAAGCGAAGGATTTGAAAGTTGGTGACAAGCTCTCAAGAATTGTGAAACGATGTGAAAGAGAAGGATGTTTGAACCCGGTTGCTCTTTCGCGAAACGGCTCGCTTCGCTTCTGCTCAAGGAGTTGCAGCAAAAGAGCGAAGAAGATCTCCTCTCAAGCTAAAGTAAAAGAGTATAGAAAGAGCGCAGACGTAGAAGTCATCTCGAAAGGGTTTGTTAAGAAGACTGGAACTTTGAAATGCTTACAAGTTGAGGAGGATAATTCTTTCGTTATCACTCGTGGCCTCATTAGCCATAACTGCCTTTCGAACTGTCTTTGTTCTTGGAGGGTTGAAAGGACACCTGAAGCTTTTAACTGTTATTGGACGCTGGGGCTTGGTGAGCACTGCCAGGACTGCTTAGACCGGTCGAGAATTTGGGACCCTCTTGTTGTTCCTTTTGAGCCGCCCGAAGTGGAGTTCCCTCCAGGAACGCCGATTCCTCCTGATGAGGAAGAGGGATTCTTAAGATTTCTCAAAGGCAGGATAGAGGACTTCTTCGCTAAAGAAGGTAGAACGACGGCTTGCCAAAGGCTTGAGCGCTTTCTGGACAGAACAGCTTGGGATAAGAGGCGTAAAGGTGCAGCAGCGGTCCACAATTGGGATTCTTTTATCGAACTTTCTCCTGACACTTGGGACGACTTTCGAGCTCTTTGGGCTCGGGGAGAGGTCCGAGATTGGTTCGACGCAGTTGCGTTAAAGACGCTCCTTCACGAGTTCTTGCACACCATAAATCCGATAAAGCCTTCAGACTATTCGGTTCCGATTTTCAAAGCTTTCGAAGAAGCGACGACGGAGGAAGCTGCTCATAAGTTATGGAGGGATTTCGCCCAATTTCTCGGCCTAAGCATTGACCCGAAGCTAGTGCGAGTGGGGGCGTTTTACAAGAAATGGCGAGACGAGTTCAAAGAGCTTATCTGGCGGGCTTCACGGTATCATTTGAAACCTGAAGAAGTCATGTTAACACTGAAGTATTCGGTGCCACCTTCAGAACGAGTTCTCTTTGTTTCTAAGCTTTTCGAAGAAAATTATCCTGAGGCGAGCCGTGCCGAAGTTTCAGCGTTCTGGTTGGCGACATACCGCTTCGACGGCTTAGAATTTATTAAAAGCTTCATTAAGCGAAAGGGCATAGTGCTATGAAGAAGGAACTAAGAGAACTCAGAAAGCTTTTCCCTTCGACGCCGACGAGAGTAAGACGAGACCTCAAGCGAGCGTTAAAGCTGCTTGAAAGGTTACCGGAAAGGTCGTTTGAGAGAGCTGAGGCGAGGGAGATAATTTCCTCCCTCTGGAAGCTTCTTCTTGCCATCGAAGAAGGCTGGGTTGAAGAAAAGGAAATCGAAGTAAAGCTTCCACGGAAATATAGAGTGAGATGAAACTAACTTTTCTCGGAACTAAGGGGGAAATAGAAGAAGAAAGCAGAACACACAAGAAACACTCAAGCTTGCTCCTCGAAAGCGAAGGATTCAAGCTTCTTATAGACTTCGGGGAAACTTACTCGCAGAAGGACTTCGAAAAGTTAAGGCCAGACGCTTGTATCATCACCCATGCGCACGATGACCATATTGCAGGCTTGAAGAATTTTCCAGTCGAGGCGCCCATTTACCTCCATCGGGGGATACGAGAGAGCAGATATTACAAGAAAGAAGATTACCAGTTCGAAGAAGAACGGAGCTATTCACCTCGTCGCGCCTTTTCGATAGGCCCCTTTCGAATTCTGGCTGTGCCCGTTTTGCATTCTCTTTATGCTCCGAATGTCGCTCTTTTCATAGAGGCCGAGGGAAAAAAGCTCTGCTACGCCAGCGATGTTCTCTCCATAAGCAAAGAGGACCGAGAAAGGTATCTCGCAGGCTGTGACTTCTACGTCGGAGATGGCAGCACGCTCACGAGGGACTTAGTTCGAAGGAAAGATGATGATCCTTACGGTCATTCGAGCGTTCGCAAGCAACTCGCTTGGCTCCGTGATGCAGGGGTGAAAAATGCGATTTTCACTCATTTCGGAAAGGAAGCTGTTTTGCTTGGGGATGAGGAACTTGAAAAGCGATTTAGCGACTGGAAGGAGGAGTTCGGTTTAGATTCTCTTCAAATCACAAAAGATGGAAAATCCTTCGAGTTTCTTTCTAAGAGGGAATTCCTTCCTGTCCGTCCTTCCGGAGAGAAACGTGGCCCTCGCAAGACTTGGCAGGAAGTCGCTTCTCATTTCAATAAGCCATTCAAAATCGTAGATGGCTTCGTCAAGCTTACTGGAGGTGTAGTTAATTGGCCCGAAGGAACAGAAGGCGACTTTGACATTTTAATTTGCACCATCCCTGAGAAAGAACTTTTCAGGCGAACCGAATTCAGGCTAGGGCGAGCTGCTCCTCCTGGGATTGCGGAGAGACTTGACATAAGACAAAAGGAGGAGGTTGGTGTTTCTCCTTTCACGAACTACGTCGTTTTAGGCGACCTTGTCTTCGTGCCGAGGGAGAAGCTAGAGGTCGTAGAGATGACAGCAGAAGCCGACACAGAAAGAGAAGCAGAGCTTTCTCTCAAAGAAGACAAGATAAAGCCTTTGAGGCATTTTTATCCTTTGAAACCATTGCGCGGGGCTCGCCCGGCGACGAAGCAGACGATAGGCTCTTTGCTCGAGCTTTTGACCGAAAATCTCTTCCCGTTCTACGTGTCCAAGAAGCATGATGGGGCCAGGCACCACCTCCATCGAGATGGGAAAGAGGTTAAAATCATCTCGGACGATGGGATTGACAATACAGACAAGCTCCCTAAACTTAAGGAACGGCTTCTCAAAGTCCCTCATAGGAGCTTCGTTTTAGATGCTGAGATCGAGCTTTGGAAAGAAGGACAACATTACCCAAGGGAAGCTGCAGCGGGAGCTATCCACTCCGGCAAGGAGGAAGGACTTATAATCAATGTCTTCGACATCCTTTACCTTGATGGGAAAGATTTGCACAAGCTTCCTCAAGAGGAAAGACTTAAGATCCTGAAAGCGTTCCCTGTGGATCAAGAAGCCGAAGAGGTTCCAAAGCCTGGCAAGCTTCTTAACCGTGTCCAGCATAAACTCGCAAAAGATAAAGAAAGCCTGCGGAAGTTAATCGAATACTTTAGCTATTTGCCAGGAAGCGAAGGCGTCGTTATCAAGAGAGCTGTGTCGCCTTACCCGCTCACAGGTGAACCGGGGAGAACTAAATGCTGGTGGAAGTTCCACAAGAGCATTGACGCAGTCGTCACGGTCATAAGACGAAACGAAACCAAAACGAAAGGAGTTTACGTCTACGATTACGGGATAGAAGCTAAGAAGCGGAAAGGACTCTTGCCTCACCCTACAGAACAAGTAAAAGGCAAAACTGTTCACCTCATCGGCAGGACATTCATGACGAACGAGTTCATGAATCCTGGCGAAAGGTTCTGGGTTGAGGCTGAAACTGTCAACCTTATCGAAAACCTCGACGAAGGGACTTGGCGCTTCACCTTCTGGGTCCCTACGTTCTTAAAGAAGACCGAGCGCGCTGAGCATTCACCTGAAGAAATCATCCGGGATGCTAAAAGCGAGAATATCTTCCAGTGGAAGGTTATTAAGGACGGAGAAACCTTCTACCATCCGAAAGAGCCTCTTCTGAAGATAAAGGACATCCATACTTATGACCCTCGAAGGGTTTCTGACCAGGTTCTTCAGGATGACTGGAGGATAGTGGCGGCCTGGTTCGCTAGCTTAAAAGAAGGAAAGAAGTTAAAATATAGAGAAGAAGAAGTCGTTTGGCTCGCTAGCCGAATCTTGAAAGAGTTATTCAGGCGTGGAAAGGTTTCTTTTGGCTACGTGAAATGAAGGAGACTACAAAAGAACTATTTCTTAAAGCGGCCAAGCTTTTTGTGAAAGAAGGACGTTATCTTAAGCCTCCTCATGGGCGGTTGGTT
>Ga0209426_1002044_pt1 | contig 10193 bp, 8 predicted proteins | sample Deesub1362B_J571_FD_187697 | JGI IMG/M metagenome (GOLD analysis project Ga0209426, IMG submission 187697) | Deep oceanic, basalt-hosted subsurface ecosystem from Juan de Fuca Ridge flank, Pacific Ocean, CORK Borehole 1362B_J2.571 (SPAdes)... ...
TAGATGGTACACTTGACCCCATGTTTGCTGACATAAAGACTATTGTGTCTTTTAGTCCTTTGAGATATTCTGGTAAGTAAACATCCTTTGGATATGGGGGGATATAATAACTTTTACCTTTGAATTTTAGGTCTTTGATGATCCTATCAATTGTTAGGTAGGATGATGTAGCCATGGAATCTAGTAAATTGCTTTTTATGTATTTTACAGGTTTTATGAAGAAGAATAGGGCGCCCCAAAAGGTTAGGCTTAGTCCTATGAACGCTAAGACTTGTGATTCTTTGAGTATAGAATATATTAGAGAAAGCCCTCCAATAATTAAGAAAGCCATGCTTATTTTTCCGGATGGGATTTGCTTTTTCGTTTCTAGTTCTGATTTCAGGTGCTGAATCTCTGCTTCCAAATGTTTTATCGTTTCTATTAGATACTGCGTTGTGCGAAGTTTTGTTAATGTCGTAGCTTCTCGTCTTTCTTTTTTATTACTACTCATTTATTTTTCAACCGAAAAATGAAGTGAATCTACCTTTTAAGGTTTCTATATGCTTAATACAGATGTTTTCCAAACTAATTGTGGGTTGTTTTTAATAAGAATTACATCTCTTTTTATGAAACCATATTCTTCGAGATGCGCTAATTTTTCTATAAGGTCATTTAGTTTTAATGGCTTTCTAATTCTTTTTTTGAAGGCGTTTAAAATGTCTTTTGTTTTGATGTTTCTTTTTCGTTTAGTTAAATCGATGAGGATTGTGAGGAGGAGTTTGTCTTCTTTTGATGCAAAGCTTCTAAAAAGCTTTAAGTTTCTGGCTTTCTTCCTTGATTCGTAGAGTTGTTGAGTTATTATTGTTATAATTAAGAAGGCTATGCAAATAATGAGTAATAATTGTATTGCCAGAATTCCTAATGATATGAGGGTTTGCAGTTTAATTGGTTGCCAATAGGACGCAATTTTTTTGCCTATGGATAACAGTTCGTTTTCAAAGTGTTCGTAGTTTGTTTGCTCACGGGCGAAGATTATTAAGCTTATTCTGACGTATTTTTGTTCCACTGTGATTCCTGTGTCGAATATTGCTGTTTCGAACCAGTAGAGGGTGATTTGGGTATAGTTTTCTGGGTGTTTGAAGGCTAGATAGCGGGCTATTATTGGAACGTTTTCCAGAAGTTGCATTTCTTTTGATTCCAGTACGGACACGAGGGGATATCGTCCTTGGGCTGTTTGCCAAGTTATTAGACATACTTCCCAGTTGTGAAGGTTTGAAAGGCTATTTGCAACGTTAATGGATACATAAACTGTTGAGTTTAGTGGGTTTTTGGGAAAGTAGGCATAGATGAGGGCAGCGTCTTGACGAGCAATTCTCTCGTAACTTATATCTCTGTAGAGAAACTTAAGGCGATAGTCTGGAAGTTTGGGGATGACGTTTGTTGCATTTTCCCAGCTTGTGCTGGACGAGATTTCTATGGGGCCCTGAGCGATTGCGAATGTTGGAGCGTTTAGACTTATGGTAACTAGCCAGCTTCCAATTATAAGAAGGAAAATTTTTGCCCATGTTTTTTGCGAAACTTTTAGACGGGGAGGATTTAGGTATTTTCCACAGTTTAGGCAAAAGTTTTCGTTGTTTTTTAAGCCTTTTTTGCATTTTGGACATGAATCGTCTTTTTGCGATTTGGGGAAGGTTTGGATTTTTAGGATTTTTTCAGCGGTTATTAGGGTTAGTAACATTCCGATGAAGATTAAGAGTAAACCAGCAATGGAGTGGAAGATGAACATTGCAATTTGTTCGCCGAGGGAATAGGCTATTAATATTATTGTTGTTATGCGGATGATGTTCAGAGCTTCGAATATTAGGAAGCCTGTTATGCTCATTAGGAGTTTTTTTAGGATAGATGCTTTGCTGGTGATTGCTAGGAAAAAGGAGAACATAGCGAAGGCTATAAGGGTATATACTCCCGAGCATGATAGATCGACTGTAAAGGGAATTTTTCCTGAGGTGATTGTAAGCTCGATTATTGGAGGGCCGTAAGAGGAGGATAGGGTGACTGGTAGGCCGATGCTGCTTAGTAGAGCATAGGCGATTTGGGTTTCGAAATTAGCCATAAGACCTCCAGTGGTGTATATAAACTCTAAAGGAGGGGGAACTAAAAAGAGAAGAAAAACTATTGGGAAAATTAATACGGTGAGTACTTTGAGGTTAGAGAGAGTGAGTATTAGACCTGTTAGAAATATAGGAATTGATAAGATGTGATATTCAAGAGGGTAAAAAGTGTGAGAACCATACCAGTAAACAAGGAAGGCTATTAAACATAGGATAACTCCGATTACTTCATTTAGGTACTTTGTTTTGGTTTTTCTTTGGTGTTTTTCTAGAGTGAGTGATGCTTTTATCATATCTCTTTTTAGGTAGAATAAGAAGCCGGCGAAGAGGGGGGTTAAGAGAATATGGCTGAATACTTCTGTTTGTGTAGCTTCGTTGAAGAGAATTTTAAGATCGTTGCCATAGATGATAGAGATCAAGAAAATTATGGAGGTAATTAACAAGATAGACTGGTAATAGGTTTTTAGGTGAAACGTAAGTCTATTCATTATATGTTTCATAAAAGTTCAGCCTTATGAAAGGAATGTTTTAAGGGTGTAGATATAGGCCTAAAAAATCGGTATTTTGTGCTTGTATTTGAAGAAGACACATGCTATCATTAGGGTGGATAGGCCTAAGATAGGGCCTAAGGGGTATTCTGGGACTACGTTTTGTAGTGGCACTGAAACTTCTATTATTGGAACTTGTGTGGTTGAATTAATCCAGAGTACTACAGCTAATGTTTGTCCAACGGTTGGGATGTAGCCTTCTCCGTTAGTTTCTGCTTCATTTACCATGGCTTTTCCCGCATCTGTTGATGGTAGGTTTCCACCATCGACGAAGTACCATATGGCTTCTTGTATATCCTTTGCTGTGCCTTGTTTATGGTTTAGTATGTAGTTGACTTTGTCCCAGTCTGGATCTGGGTGGGGGTTGTTGGGATCGTATGTGGAATACATTGTTGCTTTGTAAGTTTCGCCTGGAATTATTTTGTGATATTCGTCAACGCACCAACCGAGGTATATTCCGTTTGAAACATGATAGCCGATGGGAACATCGCTGAGTATTACATTGTAGTAACACTCAATACCAGGGTAGTCCACTTGCATGGATATTTCATCAGGTGGTAGCTTGATATAAGGTACGTTTATGGATGCAGATACTGAGCTGATGATTGTTAGAAAGATCGTAATGAAGAACAGAACTATTATCGTTTTTTTGACACATATGTACATTTCGTTCGTCCTTTACCTATGTAAAGCGATGCTGACTTATAAAATATGATGGATAGTTGCTATAGAAATCTATAGAAGTTTTCTAGATTATTTGATTGCTTTCCGTTAGGTAGCAAAAGATGGATATTAGTTGTTAAGTTGTGGGTGTTTCTTTCGGGTTATAAATATGCTGAAAGCGCATATCATTAGTAGGATTATTGATATGGTGCCTAAGGGCGTGTATGGGATCACGTTGAATGATGTGGCTCTTACGGGGAAGCTATCTTGATCGCTTGCTAGGGTTTGACCATAGCTGTTTAGGAACTTTGCTTTTACAGCCCATTCGCCGAGTTCATCCGGTTGATAGATGTCTGTGAATCTGCGAACTTCTGTTCCATTGGGTAGACCTGGCTCCTCTGGCCATCCGCCTTCACCTGTATACCAGATAATGTATGTGTTAATCGTGACGTTTCGTTTAACTTCGGTGTCATTCCATATCCATATAAAAATTACTTTTTCAGTAGTATTATCTGTAGTGTCAGCCCACGCAGTTACGGTTTCACCTATGGCTACATCCTCCCCATGGTGATCTGTTGTTATTCTATATCCGGATTTTAGGGAGCTTTGAGCATAGGCGATTGATGTTAGTATACTAGTTGCAAAAGCAAATGTAATCAAAATCACGCTTAATTTCTTCAATTTCATCTACATCTATTTTATTTTGGTGAAATAAAAAGTTATGCGGATTTTTTCTATAGAATTTTTATTAAATTCGTCTATTAGTATAAGAAAATAAGACCCAGTATTTGCTGGATTCTTTTGACTCGTTATTTATTGGTTCCTTGAGCGTACACATGTATGTCGAAACTAAATTTTATCGCGTCTTTTTCTATTAGAAAATTTATGAAGGAGTTTGAGTCGGTAACGTTTAAGGTTAGGGTTAGCTCTATGGTCTGATTGGGAGCCATTATGGTTTTGTTTTGGCTAGGTATTAGACTCATGTAAGGGGTTTTATTCTCCGGACCTCGAACTATTTTGTTGCTGGAGTTATAGAATATCCAGTTGGTCGTTTCGATTATGAGTATTGTTTTGATATTGCTTTTACTTGTTACATTAAAAGCACGGGTTATTATAGTTCCTGGATAGACTGTACCCCAATCGATGAGTTTTCTACCGTCTTGAATTTGTATATCCTTACCATAGACCTCAACATTTATTGTGTAAATAGTTCCGAAACTTGGAAGATAGGTGTTATTGTTCTTACTTAACAATATAGAGATAGCGATATGTAAAAATAAGGTAGTTGCTATAACTATTGCTATTAAGATTAAGGTTTGTTTTCGTCTATATATAGTTTCTTTAAAATAGCTAAGTGAATATTTCGCCATTTTTTCAACTCAATTTACTTCAAGTTAATTAGGGTGCTTATTGAAGAAAAAATCTATTAAACTATTAAGATAATTATGTGAATTCCTATACTCTCATTTTCTCAATGTTTCTAAAGTACAACTTGCCTTAACTAGTTTAAGGTTTAGTCATTTTTTCCAAGATGGAAAGAGGAATGGTCATGAGTTTTGAATAGTTTCATATCTGATAATTATAGGCCCTTGTTTTCGATATCTGTTTGATTTATCACTTTGATGAGTCGCGTGATACTCAAGTAAATAAAGTATGGAAAAGATTGTTCGTCAATGATGAGTTTTATCCATCCCACTAGAGAAGGGAACGGAGAATACAGCGTTGCTGAGGTTTCAAAGGCTTGGAAATGAGAGAACAAACTAAAAAATTCCATCGTGTGAAATATATTAAAGAGTACAGCAATAACGAGTTGATCGAAAATATTTCTTACAACTGAATTATTTGGTTCTTGTACGCTTGTTCAATTGCCTTTAGATCTTTTAAACCATCCTCTCCCGTCGATAAAGGCATTTTATTGTAAACTAGGCAGTCTACGAAGTGTTGAAGCTCTGCTTTGTGGCCTTGATAGAATTGAGACGTTCCGGTAATTAACATTTGAATTGCTGTAAACATGGGATTGGTTGGCTGATGTTGAGCCATGGCATGATCTACAGTTCCTAGGAGCTCTATTTTTAGTTGATATTTTTGAGAGAACCACCCTACATTTACTATTGCCGTTGTTCTATTTTCGAACGTTGCTAGGCACACTGCCTTATCTTCAAAGTCTGTATTGAATCGATAGCCTAAATGGCTTTTTATGTCGGTTATTTCGCCAAAGTACCATCTGAGAAGATTTATTATGTGGCTTCCTAGGTCAATGAGAACTCCGCCGCCAATAAGCTCTTTTTTAAACCACCACTCTGGGACGGGTATGGGCGTATGAACATCTGCCCTATGAAAGAAGGGCCCTGTGCTTATATAGTTCGCGACGGCTATTTCTATGTCGCCTAATGTTCCGTCATTGATCTTTCTTTTCAAGGCAATAAATTGCTGATTAAATCTTAAGGGATAACCCATCATTAATTTAACATCGTTTTTCCGCGTTACCAAAATAATCTCTTTTGCCTCTTCAACATTTCTCGCTATGGGTTTTTCTAGGAAAATATGTTTTTTGGCTTCTGCCGCGTCCCTTACACATTTTAGGTGAAGATGAGTAGGTAAAGCGATTATCACAGCGTCAATTTCAGGGTCCTTTAACGTATCTTCATAGTTAGTGAATACCTTTTTAACGCCGCTTCTTTTTGCTTTTCTTAAAGCTTTCTCAGAAATGTCAGCTACTGCCGTAACGCGCGCATTAACAAGTTTTCTAGCATGCCTAAGGTGAATCTGTCCTATATAGCCTAACCCGATTATCCCCAAATTTATAAGTTTCATCCTCGAATACTCCAATTGCCAGTTTATTATAACCCAAGTTTCTTATTTAGTCCTGTTAAAAGCAGAAAAGTGTAAGCTTTATCCATTAATTTTCTTTTGAAATCTTTTCTTGGGTATCTTGCTTTAAAGTAGTTGATTGGAATACCCTTTGGTATGTATGAGGCTATACCTATGTTCTCTTTTTCAGCCAGTTGAATATATTTAATCTTTTTAGGATTTAACCCCGCAATTTCTGCCGCCGCTACGTCAATTGCCACATTGTCTTGGCTTGCCATGACCAAACCTAATTTTCGGGGCTTAACCCCGGAAACAACATTTCCATCAACGATGCATAGATCGAATTTCATAATCTTATTTAAAGCTACGATTGTTTCCGTAAGCATTCGATGATACTTAAATTTTTTAGGGTTTGGGTTACATCCATAAATATTTTTTAAAGCGCATGTAAGCTCGATTCCGCTCATAGTATACTTTATTTTAGGCACATTAATTTTCAGGTCAGCATTCATGATTGTTTCAGGAACCATAAATTGGAACTTGACTTTTCCTACAGTTACTCGCGTATATCTGTATGAATCTCCAGAGAGATTGACCAGCTTAACGTTGTATTTTCTTGCAAGTTTTTCGTAACCAAGTATTCTAAAGGCGTATTTACAAAGCATTGCCGAGGCATCGGATTCAACTATCGAAATATCAGTGTTTGATGACGTTTCGTCTCTAATAAGTTCGATTAGTTTGGCTACAAATCTTGGGTCAGTTGTTTGCCCAGTAGTGCAGTCCCAATAGTAGCATAAGTTGGGTTTAATGACTATGTTTTGAACATATCCGGGAAAACTGTAACCTATAAGGTTTAGAGATTCTCTTACGGTTTCTTTTATATTAGAGTTATTGAACTTCACAAAACCTACCAAACTCATCTTTCGTCGCCTATTTTGAATAATATCTGATGGTAAACAATGTATCATGCATCTGGGAAAATGATTCTATTTACCAATCTTCTTGCTGAGTTAACCAAATGGTGAGTTTTTTTACGTGATTTCATGTCAAGGAGTAATTTTTTAAGTTTCTGCTTCGAAAAGTCGCGAATTATTTTGTTTTTAAATTTATATAGTTTAACCACACTCAAGTTTTTTGTTTTCATGACTACATCGTGGGATGTATACTTTGACCAGTTTGTTGTTAAAATCAATGATTCTTTTTTGGCTATCTCATATAATTGTGTTCCAGGATATGGTGTTAGAAAGTTCAGGTTTATTTCGTCCGGATCTAATTTTAGTATAAGTTTTCTCGTTCTTTCTAGTGTTTCATAGGTTTCATCTGGCCACCCTAGTATAATGTGCGCTTGTGTCATTATACCAAGTTCTTTAGTGATTTTGAATGCTTTCTCGGTTGTTTCAAGCTTTACGCATGGTTTTGCGATTTTTAGAAGTTGTGGGTCTCCTGTTTCAACTCCATAATGTATTCGTATGCAACCCGCCATTTTCATCTTATTTAAAAGTTCTTTTGAGATCTCGTCTACTCTCGACTCGCAGAACCATATAACATCAAGTTTTCTTTGGATAATTTCTTCGCATATTTTTATTGCGCGTTTTCGGTTATATGCAAAAGTTTGGCCTCTCAGCAGGAATGCCTTTATACCATAGGTGGAATAAAGGTATGCCATTTCGTCAACTATTGCTTTTGGAGACCTAAACGTTATCTTTGAGCCAAATCCTAGAGGATATGGGCAATAGATACAGCGATATGGGCATCCTTTGCTCTCTAAAATTGGTACATAAAGATGCTTTTCTCCAGTTAAGTCGGTAAGTGTTTCATAATCATTCAATTTGAGAAAGTGATAGCATGGATTTGGCAAATTTGCAATCTTTGTTTCAGAAACATCGGGGGTATGAATTACTGTTTCATTTTTTTTGTATGAAATATTCCCAATGCTTTTCAGACTTGTTGAACGCCACAGAGATTCAATCAACTTCATCATATTAAAAGTATATGGATAACTATCTCGTAATACAAAGTCCACTTTACTCTTTTGTAAAACTTCGTCAGGTAGCACACGGCAGATCGTTCCAACACCAACTATTATTACGTTTTGAATAGATTCTTTTATTTCACTTAAAATCTCAAGATCGTGCTTTAAGGATGGAAGGGAAATTATGGAAAATATAATTTCTGGGCTTTCCTTCTTGACCTCGATTAGAACTCGGGATTTATCAAATTTCATTTTTTGGCAATCTATAATCTTAAACTCATACCCAGCCTCTAAAAGAAGTGAAGAAGCATAAGGCAAAAAGGGATGAAGGGAGGTTTCACCATTTGTTTTATACCTGGACGAATAGGGAATTGCCGTGCCAAATCCACCTGCTGTATCTCTCCAAAGTCTTTGACCGGAAGGATTAGGCAAATTTAGAAGGATAATTTTAACATCTTTATTCAATTTTTACCCACTTTAAAATTTTTATCTTTTCTGATTCATGACAAGCGCATATAAAAATAGTGTAAAGGGAGGTTTATAATTGAAAGATTACTTGGCTCATAAGACAGCAGTTTCATAACACCCTTAAATGTCATCTTATTTGTATCTAAATCCATTTTTGATCTTTTTAGGAGGGTTGGTATACCTTTTAGAAGACATTTTGGCTCTTGAATTAAACCATTCAATTACCTCGAAATAGGCTTCTTTTTCTGCTCTGATCACTTCCTTCCAATCGAAACTACTGGCGTATTTTTCTGCCTCCTTTGAAAGTCTATTTCTAAGACACTCGTTTTCCAATAGAAACATAACATTGCTTGCCATAACGGGAATATTGTTAACTGGACATCGTAGTACCGCTTTGCAATTATTAAAAATGTAATTGACCGCTAAAATATCATAGGCAATGACCGGGGTGCCACAAGCCAAGGACTCAAGAATAACTAAGGAGAATGCATCAAGAGTGCTTGGGTAAATTGTTAACTTTGAGGAACTTACCAAGTCAATTAGGGAAATTTTATCTTGCGGACCCAGAAAAACTATGTTTTTATTCAAACCGTATTGAGATACCATTCTTTGAAAATCTTTAACAAGCTTAGGATCTTCAACTATTCCTGCTACCGCAAGTTTTGCCTTTGGAAACTTTTGTACTACTAGTTTCCATATTTTTAAGAGATCAAATATCCCTTTTTCAGGAATTAATCTTGAAAAAAATACAGCGTCATAAACAAAAATTTGCTTTGACTTCTTGCTAAACTTTTCTAGATCTATTCCATTACCTGGTGAAATCACGTGAAATGTAATTTTAGGATTTAGAAACCTTATTTCTTCACGCAACGAAGGCCCAACTGTAAGCATCAATGATTTTTCAGCAATTTTTAATAGTCCTAATAGCCCTATAGAAAAACCAATTTTTGATATAAACGAAATACCCCTCGCAAACTTTTTTTGGCTTACATGCTTTAAAACGTTAATTGGATTTATCGGCCCAAGTTGAGGGGTGGGTTGAAATAGATATCTTTCGCCTTGAAAAATAGCGGTCCAAGGCTTACGGGATATTTTACCCACTAAATAACTTATCCACACCATTTGAAAACCTTCACTTGGGCCTACAATAAGGTCTACATTTTCTTTTCGGGCAATTTTAGAGATGGATATTGCCAGTAAACAAGAATTCCAATATGCTGCTATTGGTTTTAGTATGCGTGGCACACGTTGAGCAAACAGTTTGAGATTTTGCAAATTAATGACATAACTTTTATGTTTTTTCAATATCTCCTTGAAGTCTGGGAACATCTGAATATAATTTCGATAGCTTAGTGAGTCAGTGACAATTATGAAATTTATGCCCTCTGAGTTCCCATTGTTAAGAATTTCGTATAGTCTATAATAACCTCCAGAAATAACAGGATGCCAAGCTTTTACTATGATTAAAGGTTTTATATTCGGCATCCTTAACCACGAAACATACAAGCATATGACTTTATTTCTACAATTGCTTGTGCAATCTCATTAACCCTAGATAAAATAATACTAACGTCCTCATTTTTTTAACTTAGAAAATTCTTCTTCATATTTTTTAAAGCATTTTAAGAATTCCTTCGAAAA
>Ga0209426_1002046_pt1 | contig 10189 bp, 2 predicted proteins | sample Deesub1362B_J571_FD_187697 | JGI IMG/M metagenome (GOLD analysis project Ga0209426, IMG submission 187697) | Deep oceanic, basalt-hosted subsurface ecosystem from Juan de Fuca Ridge flank, Pacific Ocean, CORK Borehole 1362B_J2.571 (SPAdes)... ...
AGTTCAGACTGCAGCTGCTAATGCCTTCCGAGTCGATGATGAGACTGGTGAGACTACCCCATTCATCATTGATCAATTTGGCAATGTAGGTATTGGCCGTCAACCCGGAAAAAAACTAGATGTTGCTGGAAACTTAAGAAGTATTGCCTCCCTTCCCATGTTGATACTCAAAGATTCTGATACCAATGATGAGCTCAAAATCTTTGGCAGCCCTGACAATTATTACAAAATTGAAATCTGGGATGATTCTGCTGCATCCCAGAGAAACTTCCTAACTTTTGAAGTATCAACTGGCAATGTCGGCATAGGGGACACTGGACCGGATGCTAGTCTGGAAGTGATAGATGATCTCATGGTTTCATCAGCCGCAGCCAATGATGGAGATTTGTTCATCGTCCAAAGCACTGGCAACGTCGGCATTGCTACTACTAGTCCCGAAACCAAACTCGATGTCTGGGGCAGCTTCCAGGTAGCTACTGCTACTGGTCCTCTTTTGTATGTTGATTATGGTACAGGATATGTGGGAGTGGCTACTAGTACTCCTAGCTACCAGTTTGCCGTCCAAGGAAATTTATATGCCACCGCTCTATATGGCGATGGCTCCAATCTTACCGGAGTCAGTACTGCTCCAGGTGGGACCGATGGCCAGCTTCAATACAACGATGGTGGAGTAATGGGTGGAGCTTCTGAGCTTTATTATGATGATATAAATAATCGTCTGGGCATTGCCACCACCACTCCAGAAGGAAGATTTCATATTTATCACTCTGGTTCTGGGCCTGCCTTTCGGGTTGATACCGCTTTGGGTACTGGCTTTCCTTTTGTAATCAATGTTGAAGGGCGGGTAGGAATTGGTAGGGTTGATCCTATCGCTCATCTTCACCTTTCCAAATCTTGGAATAGCGACACTCTTATAAGGGTAGAAAATCCTTTGGCAGATACTAGCGCTCGAGCCGCTGTATCAGTAAGATCTGATTCAGTTGAGGGCTCTTTACTGGCTGCTTCTGGCTCTTACACTGCCATTCCAAGTTGGCAGGATGCGGTGATATTAGTAGCCGCAGCCAATGCTAGTGGTGGGCTAATTCTAGATGCCCAAACCGAAGGAATTATATTTCAAATTAATTTCGATGAGAAAATGCGAATCGATGATACTGGCAACGTCGGCATTGCCACCACCACTCCCGAGGGGGTCTTCCATGTGGTAGCTAATACCTCAGCTGGCGAGCAGGCAACCTCAACCTTCTTAATTAAGGCTTTGGGAACCGGAGTTTCAGGAACTGAAGCAGGAATTGCAGTAGGAATTGGTACTTTGACCCCAACCTCAACTCTCTCAGTCTATGGTGACATTGGTCAGCGAGGAGCAGTAATCCATGCTGATATTGCTGAGGATTATCCAGTTTCTGACGATGCTGATGCCGGTGATGTAGTGGTATTTGATCCCCAAAATCCCTGGCAGGTTAAAAAATCTGACACTCCCTACTCTGAGTATCTTGCTGGAGTCATCTCCACCAAGCCAGGATACCGAATCTATGCTGACAAAGAGGGTTGGAAACCAGTGGCTCTAGCAGGAAGAGTACCAACTAAGGTCTCAACTGAAAATGGTCCAATTGAAGTCGGTGACCCTTTAACCTCTTCCAGTCAGCCTGGAGTTGCAATGAAGGCCAAAAAGTCAGGAAGAATCATTGGTCTTGCCCTTGAGCCCTATTCTGGAGAAGGGGTTGGAAAGATTATGGTCTTTGTTAACACTCAATGGTATATTAATTCTGATCATCTCCTTCAGACTGAACCCGAGGAAGATCAAGGAATTTTTGCCAGCTTTGTTGAGAAAGTTAAGCAGGCCCTCTCTTCCCTGGGACTCTTAATTGAGAATGGAATTGCAAAGATTCAAAAAATGATAGTTGGAGATCTTGAGATTGGAAGTCCTGAGCAGCCAGGAGGAATCACTATTTATGATGAAATTACCGGTCAACCCTATTGTATAAAAATGAGCGGAGGAGCGCTGGTGAGCCTTCCTGGAGAATGCAAAGGTCAGCAATTTGGGCCAACGCCAAGTGTTTCTGGAGGGTCTCAAATTGAGGAAGAGTCTCAAGAGTCAGGAGATGAAAGTGAGACTGAGGAAGAAAGTGTAGGGGAGGAGGAAATTCAGGCTGGAGAGGAAAGCCAGACTGAAGAGAGTAAGGAAGGAGAGTCAGAAACAGAATCTTTGGAAAATCAGCAATCATCAGAGGAGATGGTAGAATCTGAAACCGAAGAGGTCGAAGGTGAAAGTGAAACAGAGTCTCAATTGGAAGAAAGTTCTGAAAGCGAAGACCCAAATCAGGAAGAATCAACTTCAGAGAGTGAAGAAGAGTCTTCAAGAGCTGAGGAATCATCTTCTGAGGAGTCTTCTTCCACTAAGGAAGAATCTTCTTCCGAGGAGGTTAGCTCTTGACAAGGTTTTTTGATGGGCTAAAATAGAAGTTGACTCTTTGGGGTTTGAAATTTTGAAATAAAACGAGAGAGCATTTAAATTTTAAAAACTTGAAGCTCTCCTCTTCTTAAAAAACTAAATATCATTTCTGGCCCTAAAATTTAAAAATTTAGGGTTTTTTGTGTTTTTATTAAAGCTAACTCAAAGATCAAAACTTAAATCTCAAAATACAAATAAAAAATCAAAAATTTTACTTATGGAGAGGACTTTTTCTAAATCAAAGCTTTCCATGCCTCTGCCCCACCTTTTGATTATTCAGGAGGAAAGTTGGAAATGGTTTTGGGAGCGGGGGTTAAGAGAACTTTTTGAGGAAATTTCTCCAATCAAAGATTATACTGGAAAAGAGCTTGAGTTTTGGTTTTTGGATTATTATCTGGGAGAGCCAAAATACAAAACTGATCTTGAGGCCAAGCAGCAAAATGATTCTTTTGAGGCACCACTTAGGGTTCGAACCAAATTGGTTAATTTAAAGACCAAAGAGATTAAGGAACAGGAGATTTTTCTAACCGATTTTCCCTTAATGACTGACCGGGGAACTTTTGTGGTCAATGGAGTAGAGCGAACTGCTATCTCCCAGTTAATTCGCTCTCCCGGAGTTTTCTTTACTCTGCAAATTCTTTCTGGAAAAAACTGTTTTGGAGCAAAAATCATTCCCAATCGGGGAGCCTGGCTTGAGTTTGAAACTGATCTTTCTGGACAGATTGGGGTAAAGATTGACCGAAAAAGAAAAGTTCCCGCAACCACTTTGCTGCGGGCTTTTGGCATTGAGAAGGATGAGGAGATCAAAAAACTTTTTGAGGAAGTGGAGAGGGGAGGGGAGGTAAAATTTATTGAGGAAACTTTAAAGCGAGATCCAACCAAAAATCAGGCTGAGGCTTTGGTTGAAATTTATCAAAGATTAAGGCCAGGAGATCTGGCCACTCCCGATACTGCCCGGGAACTTTTAAGAAATATGTTTTTCAATTTTGAAAGATATGATCTTTCCAAGGTAGGAAGATGGAGAATGCGCCAGCGTCTGCCAGAAATTGAAAAAATTCCCAAGGAGAAAGAGGAAGAAATTTCAATTAAGGATCGAGTTTTAAAACCGGAGGATGTGGTTGAGGTAATAAAAGAAATTATTAGGTTAAATAATAATCCTGAGGCTAAACCTGATCAGATTGATCATTTGGGAAATCGCCGGGTAAGAACCTTGGGGGAGCTTTTGCAAAATCGCTTAAGAGTGGGATTGATGCGGATGGAAAGAATTATTAAGGACCGAATGTCAACTTTGGATATCTATACTTTAACTCCCGCCCAGCTAATCAATCCTCGGCCAGTGATGGCAGTAGTCAAGGAATTTTTCACCTCCTCCCAGCTTTGCCAATTTATGGATAATGTCAACCCTTTAGCTGAACTTGAGCACAAGCGCCGTTTAACTGCCACCGGTCCGGGGGGATTAACTCGGGAAAGAGCTGGATTTGAGGTTCGAGATGTTCAGCCTTCCCATTATGGAAGAATCTGTCCCATCCAGACTCCGGAAGGGCCAAATATTGGACTGGTCACCCATCTTGCCAGTTTTGCTAAAATCAATCCCTTAGGCTTTATTGAGACCCCCTACTTTAAAGTTGAGAAAGGTAAGGTAACCAATGAGATTCATTTTTTGAATGCTTACCAGGAGGAGCGTTACAATATTGCCCATGCCGGAGTGCCAATTGATGAGAAAGGTAAGATAATCCCGGAGCGAGTGGGAGCCAGGGTTAAAGGTGAGCCAGGAATGGTGGATCGGGAAAAGATTGATTACATCGATGTTTCCTGTGAGCAGTGTGTTTCAGTGGCAACCAGTTTAATTCCCTTTTTACAAAATGATGATGCTAACCGTGCTCTGATGGGATCTAATATGCAACGTCAGGCCGTTCCTTTGATTCAGCCTGAGGTTCCTCTGGTCTGCACCGGGGTAGAAGGAAAGGTAGCCCAGGATTCAAAACAGGTGATTTTGGCAGAAGAGGATGGCTTAGTTACTGAGGTGGATGCCAACCACATTACCTTGAAAATTAAGGATCAGAAATCAAAGATCAAAGAGAAGGTTTATGAGTTAAAAACTTTCATTAGGACCAATCAATATACTTGTTTCCATCAGCGACCTTTAGTTAAAAAGGGTCAGAGAGTTAAAAAAGGCCAGGTTTTGGCGGATGGAGCGGCAATTTCCAATGGAAAATTGGCTCTGGGTAGAAATCTTTTGGTAGCCTTTATGCCCTGGCGGGGAGGAAACTTTGAGGATGCCATCATTATTTCAGAAAGGTTGGTGAAAGATGATGTTTACACTTCAGTCCATATTGAAGATTTTGCCTGTGATGTGAGAGAGACCAAACTGGGGCCGGAGGTTACCACCTATGATATTCCCAATGTGGGAGAGGATAAACTGAAAGATCTGGATGAGGAGGGAGTGGTTAGAATTGGAGCCGAGGTCTTTCCCAATGATATTTTGGTTGGAAAGATTTCTCCCAAGGGAGAGGCTGAGCTTACTGCCGAGGAAAGATTGCTTCGGGCAATTTTTGGTGAGAAAGCTAAGGATGTTAAGGACACCTCCCTAAGAATGGAGCATGGCAAGCGGGGAAGGGTGGTTGGAATCAGGATTTGGGAGAGAGAAAAAGGAGTGAGGCTTGAACCTGGAATTTTAAAAAGAGTTCAGGTTGAGGTGGCCCAGATTAGAAAAATTACTGCCGGAGATAAACTGGCCGGAAGACATGGAAATAAGGGGGTGATCTCCAAAGTTTTGCCAGAAGAGGAGATGCCTTTTATGGAAGATGGAACTCCAGTTGATATTATCTTAAATCCTTTATCAGTGGCTTCAAGAATGAATATTGGCCAAATTTTAGAGACCCATCTTGGCTGGGCGGCTAAAAAACAGCAGATGGTGGCTATCTCTCCAGCTCTGGCCGGAGCAACTGAGGAAGATATTAAACAGGAACTTAAAAAGGCCGGACTTCCCGAGGATGGTAAGGTCATTTTATACGATGGAAGGACTGGTCAGCCCTTTCCTGAAAAAATCACGGTTGGTTACATTTACATGATGAAGCTGATTCACATGGTTGAGGATAAAATTCATATGCGCTCCATTGGTCCTTATTCTTTAATTACCCAACAGCCCTTGGGAGGAAAGGCTCAGTTTGGAGGACAGCGTTTTGGAGAGATGGAGGTCTGGGCTTTGGAAGGATATGGAGCAGCTCACACTTTACAGGAAATGTTAACCATCAAATCTGATGATGTTCCGGGAAGAGCAGCCACCTATGAGGCAATTTTAAAAGGGGAGGAAATTAAAACTCCCAATATTCCTGCCTCCTTTAATCTTTTAGTATCAGAACTTAAATCCCTGGGCCTTAACGTTGAAGTGAAAGAGAAGAAAAGTGAATAAAACTTAAAACTCAAAAGCCAAATCTTAAAAATGCAAATCAAAACTCAAAAATTTGATAAAGGAAAAAGAAATTTTTAACTTTCGACTTTTATTTTCATGAAAGTAGAAGATCTACAAGCAATAAGGATAAAGTTGGCTTCTCCGGAGGAGATTTTATCTTGGTCTCATGGAGAGGTAATTAAACCAGAGACCATTAACTACCGAACCCAAAAACCAGAGAAGGATGGGTTGTTTTGTGAACGGATTTTTGGGCCAGAAAAAGATTATGAATGCTATTGTGGAAAATATCGCCGGGTAAGATATAAAGGAGTGGTCTGTGATCGCTGTGGGGTAGAGGTAACTAAAGCCACTGTTCGAAGAGAAAGAATGGGTCATATTAAACTGGCCTGTCCAGTCTCCCACATCTGGTTTTTAAGAGGAGTCCCCTCCCGAATGGGGATGGTTTTAGATGTGCCTTTGCCTCAACTGGAGAGGGTGATTTATTTTGCTGCCTACATTGTTACCAAAGTAGATGAGGAGCAAAAAAAGAAAATTTTGGAAAATATTGAGAAAGAATATAAAATTAAACTCAAATCAAAAAAGAAGGCCAAGGCCACCAAAAAAGAACTAGCTTTAATTAAAGAAGCCAGAGATAAAGCTCGGGAGGAGGTTTTATCTTTGCAACCTCTGAAAATTTTCTCTGAGGTTGACTACCGGGATTTATCTTTAAAATATGGAGAATGTTTTGAGGCCGGAACCGGAGCGGAAACTTTAAGAAAGATTTTTGAGAAAATTGACCTTCAGAAAATGGTCAAAGAATTAAAAAAAGAGGCTCAACTTGCCTCTCCAGTTAATAAAAGAAAAATTTTGCGCCGACTCAAATTCTTTGATGGAATGCTAAAAAGCGGGGTTAGACCCGAATGGATGTTTATGACTGTTTTGCCAGTTTTACCTCCTGATCTAAGACCAATGGTTCAATTAGACGGAGGGAGATATGCCTCCTCTGATTTAAATGATCTTTATCGTCGAGTAATTAATCGAAACAATCGTCTTAAGTATCTTTTGGAAATTAATGCTCCAGAAGTTATTGTCCGAAATGAAAAAAGAATGCTTCAGGAGGCGGTAGATGCCCTGATTGATAATGGAATGAGAAGGGGACAGGTGATGGTTACCGCCACCACCGGTGGAAAAAGGGTGCTTAAATCTTTGGCCGATATGCTCAAAGGAAAACAAGGTAGGTTTAGACAAAATCTTTTAGGAAAAAGAGTTGATTATTCGGGAAGATCGGTGATTGTGATTGGACCCGAGCTTCAACTTAATCAATGTGGAGTTCCAAAAAAGATGGCCCTGGAGCTTTTCAAACCTTTTGTAATTAAAAAGATTTTGGAAAGGGAGCTTGCCTATAATGTCCGGGGAGCTTCCCGATTGATTGAGGAGGAAACCGATGAGGTCTGGGCCATTTTGGAGGAGGTGGTTAAAGATAAATTGGTACTTTTGAACCGGGCCCCCACCTTGCACCGGTTGGGAATTCAGGCCTTTCAGCCGGTATTGATTGAGGGTGAGGCTATTCGAATTCATCCTTTGGTCTGCAAAGCTTTCAATGCTGACTTTGATGGAGATCAGATGGCAGTCCATGTTCCTTTAAGTTCCGATGCTCAAAGGGAAGCCCAGGAAAGAATTTTATCCTCAATTAATCTTTTGAAACCAGCTACCGGAACTCCCATTGTCTCTCCCACCCAGGATATTATTTTGGGATGCTACTGGTTAACCAAAATTAAAGAAGGAGCAAAGGGAGAGGGAAGAATTTTTGGATCAAAAGAGGAAGCCAAACTGGCCTATGATTTTGGTGAAATCGATCTTCGAGCCAAAATTCAGGTTCAGATTGGAAAGGAAAGAATTGAAACCTCGGTGGGAAGAATTATTTTCAATGAAGCTCTGCCTGAGGATTATCCCTGGGTTAATGAGGAGATGAACTCCAAGAGATTGGAAAAATTGGTTAGTCTTTTAATTGAGAAATATGATTTGGAAAAAGTTAGGGAAATTTTGGATAAGATCAAAGATCTTGGATTTGAATATTCAACTCTTTCTGGAATTACCTGGGGAATGGATGATCTTTTAGTCCCCAAAGAAAAAGAAAAAATTGTCACCGAGGCTGAAAGAGAAATTGAGAAAATTGAAGAACATTATCGAAAAGGCCTTCTTTCCAGGGAGGAAAGAACTTCCCAGATTATAGGAGTCTGGCAAAGGGTTAAGGTAGAGATTGAAAGACTGGTTCCCCAGGCCCTACCCAAAGATGGCTCAGTTTTTAGCATTGTTGATTCTGGCTCCCGAGGTTCTTGGACCCAACCGGTTCAGATGGCCGGAATGAAAGGCCTGGTAATCAATCCAGTCGGCCAGATCATTGAGCTTCCAGTAAAGAGCTCCTTTAAGGAAGGTCTTAATGTCTTGGAATACTTTATTTCCACCCATGGAGCAAGAAAGGGAACGGCCGATACTGCCCTGCGAACCTCAACCGCTGGCTATTTAACCAGAAGATTAATTGATGTCTCTCATGAGATCATCATTTCTGAGGAAGACTGCAAAGACAATGAGGGAATTTGGATTTATCGTCAGGATGCTGAGGAAATTGGCCAAAATTTCCTTTTTAAAATTGTGGGTCGGGTCTGTCTTGAAGATATCAAATTAAAAAATAAAATTTTGGTAAAAAAAGGAGAGATTATTAATTATCAACAGGCTGACTTAATCAAAAAAGAGCAAATTGAGAAAGTTAGAGTTCGCTCCCCCCTTTCCTGCAAATCAATTCGGGGGATTTGTCGGAAATGTTATGGCTGGGATCTTGGTAATAATCAATTAATTAAGGTTGGAGAGGCGGTAGGGATTGTTGCCGCCCAGGCAATTGGGGAGCCGGGAACCCAGCTGACCATGAGAACTTTCCATACCGGAGGAGTGGCCGGAGGAGGTGATATTACCCAGGGTCTACCCAGAGTGGAGGAAATTTTTGAGGCCCAACCTCCTCGAGGAAAGGCTGCTCTTTCCTTGGCGGATGGAAAGGTAACTGAGGTTTTGAAGGATGAAAAAGGAGCCTTAATTAAGATTTTACCCAAATTCGGAAATCCTCAGCCCAAAAAGAAAAGAAAGAAAAAGGAAAAAGAAATAATTGAATATCGAATCTTGCCCAGAATGGCGGTCTGGGTAAAAGAGGGAGAAATGATTAAAAAGGGACAACAGCTTTGTGAAGGAAATTTGGATCTAAAAGAACTTTTCCGAGTGGCGGGTAAAGAATCAACCTGGCGCTACATCATTAAGGAAATTCAACGAATTTATGTTTCTCAGGGAGCGCTGATTCATGATAAACACTTGGAGGTAATTGTTAGACAGATGTTTTCTCGGGTCAGAATTAAAAATGAGGGGGACAGTCCCTTCATGGCCGGAGAGATTGTGGAAAGATCAAGATTTTTAGAGGAAAATTTAAGACTCAAAAAAGAAAAGAAAAAGACTGCTACTGCCATTCCCTTACTTTTGGGAATTTCAAAGACTGCCCTGACTACCGACAGTTTCCTTTCTGCCGCCTCCTTTCAGGAAACCTCCCGAGTTTTAATTAAGGCTGCGGTGGAAGGAAAAGAGGATCGATTGAGAGGATTAAAAGAGAATGTAATTATCGGAAAATTAATTCCGGCCGGTACTGGGTTTAAAAAACCTTAGTTTTTGGGATCGGTTGTGCTAAAATAAAAAAAGATGGCCAAAAGAAGACTCAAAAAAAAGCTGAAAAGAATTTATGAGAAAGAAAGGGAAAAAAGGCCCCTTTTCATTTTGCCGGAGGAGACCAAGAAATGGTTGTGGGGAATTTCCATGTTTCTTTTAGCAATCATTATTATTTTTTCTTTTTTTGATTTGGCCGGAGTGGCAGGAAAGGCTTTAATGAAAGGATCGATTATTTTGATTGGTAAGGCCATCTTTCTTTTACCTTTAATTTTAATTTTGGGGGGACTAGTCTTTTTGGGAACCAGATTAAAAAACAAAATCCCAATTTTGATTGGGGTTTTTATTTTGATTTTGGGAGTATGTGGGGCAATGGGAGCAATCCAGCTGAAAGAAATCTCAGAACTTACCTTCAATTTAAAAGGGGCTTTTCAGGGAGGAATTCTGGGCTATCTTTTGAGCTTTCCTTTAATTAAGATTTTTGGTTTTTGGGTGGCAGAGATTATTTTTTTAACTTTTATTTTTTTGGGACTTTTGATTTTGTGGCAACTTTTATCTTTTGAGCGGAAAAAGAAAGTTGAAGTTGAGGAAAAAGAAAAAGTTTCATTAATCAAAAAAATTTTTGCTCCCAAATTTAAGGTTAAGGAAGT
>Ga0209426_1002048_pt1 | contig 10179 bp, 4 predicted proteins | sample Deesub1362B_J571_FD_187697 | JGI IMG/M metagenome (GOLD analysis project Ga0209426, IMG submission 187697) | Deep oceanic, basalt-hosted subsurface ecosystem from Juan de Fuca Ridge flank, Pacific Ocean, CORK Borehole 1362B_J2.571 (SPAdes)... ...
CGATCCTGTGTCCGGGCCACAAATTCCGAACAGCGAGGGTGTCCCGGACTTCCGCGATATGTATCTGCTGAGACCGGCTGAAGGGGATAATCTCCCGCAGCGGGTGCGGCAATTTGCGGAGATCGGGACGCGTGGAAAGCTGGGTAGCCACCTGCCGCAACCGTCCATTTTGGGTGAAGAAAATGCGTGAATTGTCCCGTCCCCACTGAGGGAGCCCCAGCCTCTTCACCAGCGGAGTTAATTGCTTTTTGACGCCGGTTTGTACATCCACAACCTCGATGGCGAACTTTCCCCTTTTGTTTTTGACATAACGGGCACGGAAGGCGATATACCGGCCATCTGGGGACCATTGAAACCGGTACCCGGCCGCGGGCAAATCCACCAGCTGTTTTATCTTTTTTGTCGCAAAAAAATAGACCCAGATTCCCTGGTAATTAGGACCAGCAAAGGCAAGGGCGTCTCCCGTAGGAGACCACTGAGGCTGCATGAAGTAACGCCCCGGAGGGGTTATGGGCACCGGTTTTCCATCGGCTTCAATCCCGGGCAAATCCTGGGCCCTGCCATGACGGGCAAACAGCAAAAGGCACAAAAGGCCAAAGACTGGAATAATAGTTCGTTTTGTTAACAAACTCACGCGCATGCGAAAAACCTCAGAAAATCTCATGGTTGCCCCGCGGATTTTATTGGCTCACCGCTTACATCTTGCAAGATATGGATTTGTTTTGATGGGGTGGAACGTTAACAAATAACCGGCCTCGGTATCCTCCCAACGCAAAGATCTGTCTTATTTCCTTTTTTCGACCTGCTAAATAAGAGATTAAGAAATCCTCTCAGAAAAGCAAGCATTTTTTTGCGCGGCCTCTCTGGAAATACATTTTTACACCTGCTTTCATCGGGCAGAAACCGGTTGTGGAAAGAATCGCTTTTCTGCTGCCGCCTTTTCTTTCTGTGTTCTTCGGGTCCGTTGCAACAAAACCTTCAGTCTGCGTTGTTCGCCGATTGCCAGGCGGTACCCTAATCAAAACAACCACACAAAAAGGGAATAAGAGGATGGCAGAGAAAAGCCTGTTCGTTCTGAACCCATGCCATCCGGCGTTTATCGGCGCTGGCTATTTCCCCGCATCCTCCGCGAATACCCGGCGGCTACTCCGTCGCCTCACATTCTCTTTTCTGGATGAACGCAGGGACTACCGAAGAACGGTTATTTTCACCGCCCGCACGGAGGCCTCGCCCCGGGCAACCAGAAAATAGACGCCGCTGGGAAGAGTCCCGCTTTTCGATCGGCGGCCATCCCAGAAAAATGTGAATTCCCCAGCCGGCAGCTTGCCGCTGTATATCTCCGCCACATGCTGTCCCAGTAGATTGGCCACAAATACGTCCATCTTCCGCGGTTCTTGCAGTTTCAGGCGCACCATCAGCCGGGAACGGACGGGATTGGGGAAGGCAGCCAGGTCAAACGCAGTCGGCACAGGTTGTGCAGGCGCCCGGACCGCGGTTGGCGTGTAGGCGAAAAACTGCATCCGTTTGTCGGTTTTCCGTTTCCCACCGGACGAAACCTGACGCAGATTGTAGTACCAACCGAGGTAATAGGAACCGCCCCCACCGCGGGTGGTAACAAAGACCTCCGGTGCGTAACCCCCAAAGTAGCGGGCCTGATCCGCAGGGAGCTCCCGGTCATCCCAGGTACAATCCACAGGCACCCACCCGATTCCCGGAAAATAAACCTGCGCCCACCGGTGGTATACCGTGTCCGTATAGGGCAAACCTCCACGGATATGGCCTCCGGCCTCGTAACGGGCGGGAATACCAGCCGCCCGACACATAGCAACAAACAGCACGGTGTATTCGGAACAAGATCCCGTACCGTTTTGCAGTACTATGGGAGCGGGGTCCCAGCGGCCGTCCCGGTAATAATCCACGTGGGATATGACATAGTCATGAATTTTACGGACCTTCCAGTAAAATCGCGTTTCTCCCTGCAGGGCCTCCTGAACGGCGGCTTGAATAACGGGACTTTTGATCTGGTATTTGTCGCCATCGCGCGTGTACAGGCGTAGAATTTCCTGGGGAATATCTGCTTCGGACCCAGTCCGCTCGTGCAGGTAGCAGAAATAACCGCCCCATATTTTCGCTCCGGTTTGCCAGAAATAGCGCACACTCTCCTGGGGCTCCAGTGTATCATAGAACAGCGCCACCTTCTGCCCATACTGATCCGTTATGAAAGCTTCCGGCTGAATGTTAAATGATACCGGTGTCAGCAACTTCTGGAAAGGACCATCTTCCGGAACCGCAAAGTAGGAGCTGAGGTACATCCGCGAGCTGCCCTCGTTCCTTGTTTCCACCCGGTATTCCACCCAAACCGTCAGGGTGTCAAGGCCTACTTTTTTCTCTGTCCCCCGTAACGAAATACAGCAGATTCTGTTCGCAGCCGGATCTGTAACCCAAAAATTCTGTCCATCCCAGGTCAGGTCACCGCTTTCCTTGCCGGGAAGTGGAAGAATTGTGAGGACCAAGCCCGTCGCTGGATCGATCAGGTAGCTTTCATTGCGCCGCCTGTCCGAAGCCCAAAAATAGCTGCCATCCCAGGTGAGCCCCCAACAATCCGCCGAAGGGGCTTCCATGGCCGGAAAAAACAACGTGCCACCAGGCAACCGGTGGTAAATGACTTGGGAACCGCTATCCACATAATACAGCGTATCGCCCACAAATGTAAGTCCCGCAGGCGAAGACGAAGGCAGCGGAAATTCCTTTTCAACAGCACCGGAAGAAGGATTCAAACAATAGATCCGGTTTTTCTGCTCGACGGTGCACCAGAGATACGTGCCATCCCATGCTAACCCTGTCACAGCCGCATCCGGTGCGGCAAATGACTGCAAAACCTGCCCGGTTTCCCGGTCCATCCGGTAGATCTGGCCGGTAGAGGCGTCCGCTATCCAGACAAACTGTCCGTCAAACGCGATGCCAGTGGGAGCTTGTCCTGGCCCCGGAAAACTGCGCAGGATCTCGCCAATCTGGCATCTTCCCAAGAAAGGTTGAAACAAGAGGGTAAGACCTAAAATTACAAAAGTGGCACACAGGCGTTTCTCGGCATGGATCATCACAAAACTTCACCTCCCTCTTGGACGAGCCAAAGTGGCCGGCGGAAAATCCACTCTTCCTGCAGAGACTCCGGCATAAACCAAATTTAGCCACTGGCCAAAATCTGCTTTTTCGGCAGTATCTCCCACGGGGGATCCTCCAATCGGAAACATGTGTCCCCATTTAACGGAAAAACAACAGTTTCTGTCTGAAAACGATCCGTCCCTGGCTTCGCACGCTCAGAATGTACGTTCCACTGGCCAGGTTGCGGAATTCCTGCTGTACGGAAAAAACCTTCAACCGGCTCTGGGGCATGCCGCCTGTTAATGCGACCCTCCGGTGCCAGATTCTTCGCCCAAGCAGGTCGTAGAGGATAATGTCCGCATCCAGAATGTCTGCGGGAATAACCAGGCGGAGCAGCTGGCCTTCACGTACTGGATTGGGATAGACGGCAAACCCTTCTGGCAGAGAAAAGCCTCCTTTCCGCTGTGTTTCTGCCACTTCCACTGTTGGGGAACCGTTCAGCCAGTTGAGACAGCCCTTGAGGAATTGGGGCAGGCTCAAATAGCCGCTCAGGTCGGGGGGCTCTCCAACCGCTTCCAGCCCAAACCCCAGCAGAATGACACGCCAGGAGGCACCACCGGCGCCTTCAACAAGCACTCCCGCTGCGGAGGAGTCTGCTCCGCTGTAATAGAGGAAAGGCACAGCTCCAGTTTGGGGCAACAATATGTCGCTGGCGGTTTGATTCTGAGCTCCGGTTTCCGCATTGGTAAAAAGGAAGGGCGCATCGCCCATAACCGGATTTCCGGCTGCGCCTTTCAGAACATGCTCTGCCGTGTTGCCACCAAAACGAACCTTCAAAAAGCGGGAGGCAAATGCGCTGGTATCTGAGTCTTCCACAAGATTCTGCCCGCTTAGCAGGAGCTTTCCTCCAGCATCCAAAAAACGCATCAACTTGGCCTTTTCCTCCCATGTAAGCACTGTATCCGCCTCATCCCCGGTTATCCACACAAGAATGGGGAGGGTATCGCTCTCCGTTTGGTGAAACTCGGGGAGAACTGCGGTCGTATCCTCAATGATGCCGTACGGGAGCGCAATACTGTCCAGCGCCGTTTCCAGATAGCGTTCATAGTCTTTTCGTTCATCATCCACCAGAAAAACCGCAGCCCTTTCCACGGTCCCCGGCAAAACCGCCTGATCTGCGTCAAGTGCCACCGTCAGGGTCCCTTTGCGCAGGGCGTAGGGATACGCCGGGTGAACCTCGTAAGAATATCTCCCCGGGAGCACATTGCCCAGATCGATATTTCCGGTGGTGGTGAGAGTCCATTCCCGGATCAGCTCATTTCGCCATGTCCCCTGTGGCAGCAGACGCAGAAAAATCGGGACCGCTGGCGGGTTCTGGTATGGAAGATCAACGGCCAGAGGAACAGGAGACAGGTACGGTTCTAGTAGCTTCAGGGCGTCCAGCTTACCGTACCCCCATTTTTCGTTGGGAACAATCCCGGTATAAAAATCGGCACGGGCCGACCGCTGAAGAAGCCGCTTTACCTGTCCGGCCCGGAGGCCAGGCTCCTGCTCCAGCAAAAGGGCAACTGCTCCAGCCACATGCGGCGCCGAAAAGCTGGTTCCGCTGGCATAGGAGTAGTAATTGTTTCCCTGGTACGGATTGTAATCGGAGCTGAAGGACCGGGTTGACACAATCCCGCCGCCCGCTGCGGCCAGATCCGGTTTCAACCGGCCATCCCGCCGGGGACCGTAACTGCTGAAACTGGAAAGGTCTCCCGCCGGCGTGCGCTTATTATTGAAAGATGCCACCGAAATGACTGAATCGGTACTGGCCAGCTCCCCGATGGTTTCGGTGCGGTCTACCCAGCTGGTAAATCGAGCTTTCACATCCCGAATAATCCACCCATCTACCTCACCACCGTCCGGAAGTGTATTTTCCGGCAAGGGAGTAAAATAGAATCTCCAGGTTCCCTGCTTGATTTCATTTCCGTACAAGGGCTTCAGAATCCGCAGAAGAAATTCATTGTCATTATTTAGAGGGGACTGGACCACTCCGGTGAATTCTATGCGGCCTTCATCGTCATAGATGGTTCCACTTGTATCTCCGGAAATTTCAAGAAGCTTCTGGCCGGAGGGCGCAAAAACTTCAAGGCGCAGACGGTCATTGGTTTCGTACCAAAAATCCACATAAATGGAAGTTTCTGAGCCGTATACCTTCATGCGTAAACTCAATCCGCCGGAAGGATGGACTTTCCCTTCGGCGTGCCAGCCTTTGTTGGAATAATTGCCGGCAGAAACCACGATAATCGATCCTCTGGCTACCTCCTCATTAACCGCGCGGCTCAGAAGGGTGGTGCCATCATGCGGGCCGATTGTTGTACCCCGGCTGGTGTTGATCACAAATGGCCGGCCCAGGGCCTGAGCCCGCATCCGGATATAGGCGTAGGCATCCAGCAGTCCCGCGGTGTTCAGTTCTTCGCCAAGGATATTCGAATACATCCCGCCGGCGGTTTTCACAATGATCAGATTTGCCTCCGGAGCCATTCCCACGTAGCCTCCCGCCCGGCCGTTGCCCGCTGCTACGCCGGCCACAAACGTCCCATGCCCGTTTTTGTCTTTCTGCCGGGAAGGCCCCGCCGCCAGATCCTCCGGGCTGTATTCGGTCCCATAGTTGAACTCCGGCGGCGCCGGGCCCGCACTGTCGTATTGATCCCAGAGATACAGAATCCGGCACTGGCCTAAACTGTCGTAAAAATCCGGATGGGAAAGATCGATTCCGCTATCGGTAATCCCTATGATGACCCCGCGTCCGCGCAAACCATAGGGCGGAATCAGGTGGAGGAACCCAGCGCCGTTCCTCGGCAAACTGGTGTCCAGCTCCAAGGGCAGCTTTTTGGCCCCTTCCACAAACCGTACCTGTGGTATCTTTACGAGATAGGGAACCCGTTCCACCGGTAAATACACCGTCCATACTTCTCCATGGACAGAACCCACAAACCCACCCAGCCGTTCAACCTCGCTCCGGATATCCCCGGAAGCCAGCACCAGACAGGAAAATAGGCGCTGCCCACCTTGCATCTTGCGAAATCCAGCCAGACGCTCCTCCGCTTGAGGATTGAGCAGCACCAGTTTCGCCAACGCATCCAACTTTCGCTGTTCTTCCCGGGAGAGTTGATTGAGGAGATTCTTGGCAAATAGGGCAGATCCACTCGTCCAGAACAAAAGAAAAAGACCCGTGGCTACCGCAAAACGGATGGATCTTCCAACCTTCTGCATCCTGTCCTCCTGTACCCTTTTACAACGTGCGGATCCTGACATAACCATATTCTTAACCGGAAAGGCAGTTAAGCGGCGACATCCGTCCGGTTGCCCCCCGTGGACCTGCCGCAAACAACGGAAAGAACGTTCACTCCGCCGTTTCTATCACCAGTCCCTCCGGTGTCAGATCAAACAGAACATGGACGCGGGTCAAGCCGGAATGCGAAACGGGTGCAGGGTAACGGGGCATTCCATATGGAAGGGGCTCATACTTGCAGAGCATACAACAAGCTCACCGCCCATCACCCTGCTCCGTAGTCTACCATAACCGGCCGGATTCTGGCCCGGTTATTTCAACAGGGTTAAAGGACTTCAGGACGTTCCCCGTCTGAGAACCTTTCCGGGCCGTTTGCCGGTTATTCTGCCATCCCGGACCACAAATTCGCCATTTACCAGAACATGTTCGATGCCTTCTGCAAACTGTTTGGGCTTTTCCCAGGTGGCGGTGTCAATCACCTTTTCCGGATCAAATACTACGATATCTGCCCAGTTTCCGACTTTCAGGACTCCCCGATGCTCGAATCCCAGTTTCTGGGCCACTGCCCCGGTCATTTTGCGGATAGCTTCCGGCAGGGTGAGAATACTCAATTCCCTCACGTAACGGCCCAAAACCCGCGGAAAGGTCCCGTAGTTTCTGGGATGAGGAAAGGACTCATCCGGTGAGACCGTGTGTCCGTCCGAGGCTACCATTCCCGCCGGGTGCTGCATGATACGCTGTACATCTTCCTCGCTCAGACAGTGAAAGATGCAGCTGTGTCTGCCCTTTTCAAGAAGGCGGAGAACCGTCTCCGCAACATTTTCCATGGTTACTTTGCCAAAAAACCGTTTCGTAATTTCCCGCAGATTCATGCCATCCAGGGTTGAATCGTACTCGCTTTCTACGATAACCACACTGGCCGGATCGCCGCCCCCGCGGTCCAGCAAAATATTGTCAACGATCCCCTCTTTGATCTTCTTCCGCGTCTCGGGATCTTTCCACCGTTCCAGATATACCTTACGCCCACCTGCAAAGGCCCAGGCCGGAACCAAGACCCCCAGCGTGGTACTGGTGGCAGGATAGGGATACTGGTCGAAGGTCACCTTTAAACCTGCATGGCGCGCGCTGTCAATTAGAGCCAGCATTTTCAGAGAGCTGCCCCACATCGGTTTGCCCACAGCCTTGAAGTGAGAGATCTGGACCGGAATTCCGGCTTCGCGGCCAATGGTCAGGGCTTCCCGGATCGCCATGAACAGCCCCCGCCCTTCCTCACGCATGTGGGTAGCATATATGCCTCCGTATTCGGCTGCGACCTTCGCCAGCTCGATCACTTCTTCCGTCCGGGAATAAGCACCGGGAATATACTTCAACCCGGTAGAGAGGCCTATGGCTCCGTCTTCCATCGCTTGACGCACCAGATCTTTCATCTGCTCCAGCTCTTCCGGCGTGGGAGCGCGGTTTTCTGAACCCATCACGCGCCGGCGGACGGTATTGTGTCCCACCAGGAGGGCCAAGTTTACAGCAATGCGCAGAGATTCAGCCTTTGCGAAATAAGCACCAATCGGCAGAGGAGAGCCGCCGCAGTTACCACCCACCACCGTGGTAACCCCCTGGGTGATGTAATTTTCGATGTTAGGAAAACGGAGCAGTTTACGCTCGGCATGGGTGTGAATATCGATAAATCCGGGCGCCACAACTTTTCCAGACGCGTCGATGACGTGCTTGGCTTTCGCGTCCTCCGGGAGTGTCCCCACCGCAACAATTTTGCCGCCGCGTACTGCCACATCGGCCTGTATCCCCTCTTTTCCTGTGCCGTCCAGCACCAGCCCGTTGCGGATGATCAGATCGTAGGGACGCGAGCAACCCAGGAAAAGAAAGCCTACCAGCAGAGTATGCAACAATTTTTTCATGATTGCCTACCTCCTAAACAATTATATTCATCTCTGATAGCCGAAAAATAGCACCCTACGGCACAAATGTCAACCTAAATTTTTAAACAGCAGGGTTGTTTCTCTTTTTTCGGATAAAATCCCCACCCACGTGCGCAAAATCGCCCGTTATGGAACACCGCTGCCCGATCCAAATACGGACCGGGCCAGATATTTTGGCTTGAATTTTTCGGAAGAAAATGGAACATTCTATGCAATCAGGACAGTTCCATTTCCGCCACTTCACATCCGTCCGGTGGGAGGTGGGCGGCCGACCCTGTTTGTAACCGGGAGCTAAGAAAAAGGAGGACCTGCAATGGCCCAGAAACGTTACGGACTGCTCGAAGGAAAGAAAGGGATCATTTTTGGTCCGCTTGATGAAAAGAGCATTGCCTGGCAGATTGCTCTTGCAGCGTACCGGGAGGGAGCCCGGTTCGCCATCTCCAATGTTAAAGTCGCCTTCCGTCTCGGCAATGTGGAAGAACTTTCTCGCCTCTGCGGCGATGCCCCGCTCATCGCCTGTGACGCCACCAACAGCGAAGAACTGGACCAGACTTTTCAGGAAGCCAAGAAACATTTTGGAAGGCTGGATTTTATCGTGCACTCCATCGGGATGTCGCCCAATGTGCGCAAGCGGCGGCCCTATGAGGAGCTGAACTATGACTGGTTCCACAAAACTCTGGACGTCTCGGCCATTTCGCTACACCGGATGATTGCCTCTGCCCTGAAACAGGATGCCCTCAACGACGGCGCCAGCATCGTCGCCCTCACCTATATTGGTGCCCAGCGTACCTTCTCAACTTACTCCGACATGGGCGACGCCAAGGCCCTGCTGGAAAGCATTGCCCGTAGCTTTGGCGCCCGGCTGGGAAAGCGCGGGATCCGCGTTAATACCGTATCCCAGAGCCCAACCAAGACAACAGCAGGCTCCGGCATTGAAGGATTCGACCTGCTATACGATTTCGCCGACAAGCTTTCTCCCCTGGGGAATGCTACCGCGGAAGAGTGCGCAGACTATGTTGTTACGCTGCTATCGGATTTAACCCGGAAGGTAACCATGCAAAACCTTTTTCATGACGGTGGCTTCAGTTCGATGGGCATCTCCGAAGAGGTTTTGCAGATGCTTTATCAGGATCGAAAAGAAAGTTCCGGTAAATAATCCGCCCTTTTTGGCCAGAAGAGCCCGCAGGATCAGGCCTACCGCTGGCCTGTCCTGCGGGATTCTTTGTTCAAGGTTTCAATGCGTTCTGCGGCTGTCCGTGCCAGGTATTCCAGATTGCCATCTCCACATGTCTCGAGCTGCCGGAGTACCGGAAGAGCTGCCCGTATCCCCAGGTCCCCCAGCCAGCGCACCGCCTGCTGCTGAACATCGTAGGGCGACCGACGGGCGTAGCGCAGAAGAAGACGGTGCAGTTCGGGATCTCCGGGCTTCAGAGCCACCCAGGCCTCCAGCGCTGCCAGAACAAGATGCTGGTTGTTTCCCGGGTAGGCCAGCGGCTTAATATGGGCCAGCGCTTCCTCAGCCGCACTCATTCCCAGGGCTTTGACACAGGCCATCTTTATTTCGTCATACCAGGACGGGCGGTTCATCCACCGGATCAGGTCATTTACATGGGCTTTAGCGTTTACACGCCCCAGGGCAACAATGGCCGTAGCCACCACATCAGGATGCGGATCCTTGCGAATCATGGAAAGCAGCACCTCCTCTGCACGCCCCGGTAACTGGCGAGAAAGGCCAATGGCCAGCGCTTTCCGCACCCGAAAATCGTGCAACCTCTGCCAGCTTCTGTAGAGATCCCAGACATCCGGCATACGCAACATTCCCAGCAGGACCGCCACCTCGGCCCGGAGTCCCCAGAATTCGTTCCCGGA
>Ga0209426_1002049_pt1 | contig 10177 bp, 9 predicted proteins | sample Deesub1362B_J571_FD_187697 | JGI IMG/M metagenome (GOLD analysis project Ga0209426, IMG submission 187697) | Deep oceanic, basalt-hosted subsurface ecosystem from Juan de Fuca Ridge flank, Pacific Ocean, CORK Borehole 1362B_J2.571 (SPAdes)... ...
ATCCAAAATCCCATGTCCTGCCGATTAGACGACGCCCCACTGTTTACACCAGAACACCTTTCCTTTATTTATCTCAATATTAATTTTATCCTCAAATACTGCCACAAGGCAAGACCCTGTTCCTGTCAAAAATGTCTTAAGTGCTCCTTTTTTTGTGTAATAATCAACAAGCTCTTTATATTCAGGAAATTCATCAAAAATAACTCTTTCAAAATCATTTTCAATATGATAAAGGGCTTCACTATACCTCTTTTCTTTTAAAAGTTCAAGAACCTTCTCAAATTTTTTTTCTTTATTTTCGTAATTATCCTCCAGCTTTCTTGAAATAGCATGGTATGCCCATCTTGTATCAATTCTGAAATCCGGGTAATGAATAAGAAAATAATATGGAAAAGTTATTTCAAGTTCTCTGATTTCATTCCCTCTTCCTCTTACTATTGCAGGTTTCTGAAAAACAAAAAAGGGAACATCAGAACCAACTTTCTCTGCGATGCTTAAAATCCTTTCTATTCCCAGATTCAGTTCATATATCTCATTTATTGCTTTTATAACACTCGCAGCATTTGAACTACCTCCTCCAAGACCTCCTCCTATGGGAATATTTTTATTAATAAAAATATCTGCACTTATAAACTTACCTGTTTCTTCACTCATTATTTTGAGAACTTTAAAAACAATGTTTTCATCTCCTATAGGTCCTTCTGTGGCATTGATTCTTGTCAGTTCTGCATAATTTATATCTATCTCATCATAAAGGTCAACAGGAATAAAAACAGACCTGATTTCATGAAATCCATCATCCCTTTTATAAAGAACCCATAATCCAAAATTTATTTTAGAAGGTGAGAGAACCCTCATTGTAAAATATTATTTTTTCTCTTATTGCAAAGGCAGTTAAAAATGGGTCATAGGAGTCATATATTCCTGAAATAGCACAGACTCCACACTTCAAATTTGAGAGAATTTCAGAAACATTATTTTTGTTTATTCCACCTATAACATATAAGGGTATTTTTATTTTTTCCTGTGCTTTTTTAATTAACTCAATGGGCACATTTTTTTTATCTTTTTTTGTTGGAGAAGGGAATGGAGAGGAAAAAGAAACATAATCAGCACCTTTTTCTTCTGCATAGAGAGCTCTTTCAATATTGTCATAACATGAAACACCAACAATTTTATCTCCAACCATCTTTTTTACATACTCAATATCCCCATCTTCCCTGCCTATATGCACTCCATCTGCCTCAACTTCAAGGGCTATATCAGGATCATCATTAATTATAAAAATCACACCATAGGCTCTGCATATTTTTTTTACCTTCTCTGATAGCTCCAGAACTTCTCTCTTTTCTTTATTTTTCACTCTCAGTTGAAAAATTCCCACTCCTCCAAGAAATGACCTTTCAATTTTATACAGAAAATCAGGACTATCAGCACCATAAATACCGTATAATAAAGGGAGTCTTCTCATCAATAAAATATACCAAAAATGAAAAGAATTATCAAGAATACCGCTTTTTTTGCAGGTGCAAATATCATATCCTTTTTTATCACCGCTTTTGGTGGATTTTTTATAGCAAAGATACTTGGACCAAAAGATTACGGAGGTTACTCTGCTTATAAACTTTTTATATCATATGCAATAAACTTACAGCTCGGAATTTTACAGGGATTACAGAGAGAAATTCCTTTCTTAAAAGCTCAGGGGAAAAAAGATAAACTCAATTCTCTTCTAAATTCTGCATTTTCTTTCACTTTTCTGACCTCACTCATCGCAATAGTATTATTATTTTTCCTTTCTTTTCACAGCTCTCCCTTTTTCAAAAAAGTATTCATTATAACATTACCACTAATTCCCTTTTTCTTTTTCAAGGAATTCTACAGATTTTCAATGAGGGGACTTGAAAAATTTAAGGACCTTTCATTTTTAAATGTTTTTGACTCTGTAAATGTAATCCTGACAGTTATTATACTCGCCCTGATTTTTAAAGGAGAAGGGGCAGTTTTCGGGTTTGCTCTATCAAATTTTATTTATTTTTTGATTGCCTTTTACATTACAAGAATAATTTTTTTAAAGATAAGAATAAACTTTGATGAAATAAAATCACTATTTAAGGTGGGATTTCCAATATTTGCCATAGGTGTCCTGAATATTTTTATTTTTTCTGTTGATAGAATTTTTATTCTGGGATTACAGGGAAGAGAAAGTTATGGAATTTATGCAATAGCTATGAATTTTATGAATCTTATATACCAGATACCTATAGCATTTTCCCTTGTATTATTACCCTATTTAACCAGGAAAAAAGTCAATGAGGGTTCTCTTTCCCATTTTCTGATAAAAAATGATTTTGTTATATCACTGTACCTGTTAGCAGTGTCCTTAATCATATTTGTGTTTTATCCAGCAACAAGTTTTGTAATTCTGAAATTTCTACCCAAATATACAAACTCCTTGCCTGTTCTTAAACTGCTTTTATCACTTATTCTTTTCCCGACACTGAATTATTTTTTCTATTCCTTCCTGATAGCTGAGAACAAACATCTGTATATTATTCCATATCATTTAATACTTCTACCCCTGAGTATAATAATAAACTCAATCCTGATTCCAAAATTCGGACTCAAAGGAGCAGCTTTTTCATTTATAATATCTCAATCCTTTTTTACACTGATAGTAATGATATTAACATACAGGTATATCAAATTCAAATTTTACAGGATAATATTACCAGTTATGAGCATAAGTATCCTTCATTTTTTGATTTTCGAGTTTATGTTCTGAATTAATAGGCGTTTTTCTGACTTAAAAATATAAAAATTGTTTTTAAAATAATCTTTAAATCAAGTAAAAATGACCAGTTATCAATGTAATAAAGGTCATATCTTAATCTCTCCTGAATAGAAGTGTCACCTCTCCATCCATGAACCTGTGCCCATCCTGTTATTCCTCCTTTTACTCTATGTCTTTCATCATACCTTGGAATTTCTTTTTTAAATTTTTCAACAAAATAGGGCCTTTCGGGTCTTGGTCCCACAACACTCATATCTCCCTTTAATACATTTATAAATTGAGGAAACTCATCTATACTGAATTTTCTCAAAATTCTTCCTATTGGAGTAACCCTGGGGTCATCAGGAGTGGTAAAACGGGGTTTTCCTTCCTTATCCGCTCCTTCATACATGGTCCTGAATTTATAAAGTTTAAAAATTTTACCATCCTTTCCAACCCTTTCCTGCTTATAAAAAACAGGACCCTTTGATGTAAGTTTTATTAAAATAGCGATTATAAAAAACAAAGGAGAAAGCAAAATTAAAACAATAAGAGAGAAAAATATATCAAAGGCTCTTTTTATAAAACTCTGAAATACGGTCAACCCTTTCTCTTTAAGCACAAGCAAGGGAATTCCATTAAAGGAAATTGTTTCTGTTCCCATAAGCATTAACTCATACACATCAGGAGCAAGATAAATATCAACCTTTTTTCTCTCAATTTTTTTCATAATTTTGGGTATATATGATTGTTTCTCAAAGGGAATGGCAAGAATCAAAGTGCTTCCATCCTTAACACTTGCTTTCTCTTTCAAAAACTCCTCTGTTGAATAAACTTTTTTTATTTCAAGACCGAGCTCAGGTCTCTCTTCTATTCTCGCCTTCACTGCCCTTAAAATATCTCCCTCACCTATAATTACTGTTTCTCTTTTTAAAATACCCTTTTTAAAAAGTATCTTGAGAATTACCCTGAAAATAACTCGGAAAGAAAATTCATATAGTGTTATAAAGATAAAATAAAACCCAACAGTCAATCTTGAATATAAAATCTGCCTGTAGAAGAAGGAAATAAAGGTTATAAAAAGTAAATAAAGGAAATTTATTTTAATTAACTCAAAAAGTGAATCAAACAATGTCAGATTTTTTTCCTTTTCATAAAGACCCTTTGAAACATAGATTAAAAGACCCACTATAAAAACTACAAGGAAAGATTTAAAATATACTTCATAGGGAACGGATTTTCTCCATAAAGGGATAAATCCGCTCTGGAACCTCAGCCAGTAAGCAGTTTTAAACCCTAGAAAAAGAGAAATAGCATCCAGCAGAAAAACCGTAATTTTTTCAAGCGGATGTCCTTTTAATCCCATAGTAAAATATTATAAAATAAATAAATATGAAAACGCTTAAAATCAAGGAGCTTAATTTTATTAAAAATCTGGATTTATCATTAAAAAAAATTTCAGATTTACCTCCTCTTGAAGGATTTATCGGACAGAAAGAGGCTGAAAAAAATATGGAGTTCGGACTAAAAATCCCTTCCAGGACACATCATATATTTGTATCAGGTACACCAGGAACAGGGAGAACAAGTGTGGTAATGGAATATGTGAGAAAAATTGCTGAAAAAATGCCTCCTCCTCCTGATATAATCTATGTATATTCTCATGAAAACCCCTTTTCACCAAAAGCTATTATCCTTGAAAAAGGGACAGGGAAAAAGTTTAAAAGGGATTTTGAAAGTGCAATAAATGAAAGTCTGGAAGAACTAAGAGAAATAATAAAAAGAAAAGATTTTAATGAGCAGAAGGAAAGAATTTTAAATGAGTATATAAAACTAAGAGAGAAAAAAATCAATGAAGTTATAAAGAAAGCAAAAGAGATAGGAATATTTGTCAGAGAAAAGGAAGGGGGTTTTGACATTTTACCGATAATTGATGGAAGAATTTTAGCTCCTGAAGAGATATCCGAATTACCGGAGGATAGAAGAAAAGAAATTAAGTTTTCAGCAGAAGAAATCAGAAAATTACTGGATGAAACCATAATTGAAATAGAAAAATTGAGTGCAGAATTTAAAGAAAAAATAAGAAGTTTACTTTTCCAGTTCGGTGCGAAAACCCTTGCCACAATATTCCCTCCATTAATAGGAAAATATGCAGAAAATAAAGAAATAGTAAAATTTGTAAAAAATTCAATTGAGGATATTCTTGAAAACATTGATTATATTTCCTCAAAACCCGATGAAGCGTATTCATATTATAGAGAAAAATACAAAATTCATCTTTTTATGGACAATTCAAACCTTAAAGGAGCTCCAATAGTTCTTGAAACACACCCAACTCCGACAAGAATAATAGGCAGAATTGAAAGAACACACGAGGATCCATCTCTTGATTTCGGAGGAATCATTCCAGGTGCCTTTCACAGGGCAAATGGTGGATTTCTGATTATCCCTGCGGAAGAAATTTTAAACATTGAACCATCCTATACATTTTTGAAGTGGACATTGAAATCAGGGAAAATTCTTATAGAAAATCTATCAGAAGAAGAAAATATACATACAGCAAAAACTCTGAAACCGGAACCTGTGCCCTTTACAGGTAAAGTAATCCTTATAGGTTCTCCTTCAACCTATTTTCAACTGAAGGAAAATGACCCTGACTTTAATGAATTATTTAAAATTCATGTTGAATTTAAAACAAGAATGGAAAATAACAGAAAAAATCTATATGACTTTTTCAGATTTATAAGAACCTTCTGTGATAAAGAAAATTTGAAATATCCTGATAAGGGTGCATTAAAAAAAATAGTGTGGTTTTCCTCAAGAATAGCAGAAAGTCAGAAAAAATTATCAACAAACTTTGGTGCTGTGTGCGATCTACTTAGAGAATCAAACTTTGTAGCATCTATGGAAAAAAGCAGGGAAATAAAAGAAAAACACATTAATATCGTGCTTGAAAGGAAATTCAGAGAAACCGAAATTGAAGAAATATATTTTGAATGGATAAAAAATGGAGTAATTTCAATTGACTTTGACGGTAAAAAAATAGGAACGATAAACAGCCTTACTGTTCTTACTTATGGTGAAGCAATTTTTGGAAGACCTGTAAGAATAACAGCAACATGTTCTGCAGGTAAGGATGGGGTAATAGATATAGAAAGAGAAGCAGAACTTTCAGGTCCAATACATACAAAAGGAACACAGATTTTGAGAGGTTATCTGGGTTATAAATACGGGCAGAAGTTTCCCATTTACATTACCGCAAGAATAGTTTTTGAACAGACCTACGAGGGTGTGGAAGGAGACAGCGCTTCAGCAGCAGAACTTCTTGTAATTCTTTCCTCACTCTCAGGACTTCCAATTTATCAGAATATAGCTATCACAGGTTCCATAAATCAGTTTGGTGAAATTCAGGCGGTGGGAGGAATTAACGAAAAAATAGAAGGAGTTTACAGGGCTTTGAAATATAAAAATTACAGAAAAGAATTCAAAGTTCTATTTCCTGAAACAAATATAGAAAATTTGTGTTTAAGAGAGGAGGTTCTCGAGTTTATAAAAAAAGGGTATTTAAAACTCATAGCAATAAGAAATATTGATGAAGCAATAAAAATTATTTTTCAAAAAGAACCCTCTGTGGTGCATAAAAGGGTTCTGAAAAAACTCAGGGAATTTTATAGAATTTTAAAATCAGAGGGGTGAATTATTTAAATTTTTTTGACCCCTTTAAAGGAGGATTATGCACATGTGGAAAGAAAATAACAATAAATCCCTATACAGGATGTAATCACAGATGCAGGTATTGTTACATTACCTCATATATAAAAGACGGTTTTAAATTAAGATTAAAAAATAATTACATACAGACCATAAAAAGGGAGATAGAGAAAATAAAGGAAAATTATCCTGTCAATCTTTCTTCCTCCTCAGACCCGTATCCTGAAATTGAGAAAAAACTCCTTTTAACAAGAAAGACCCTTCTTATGCTTAAAGAAAAAAATTTAAGGGTTTCAATAATCACAAAATCACCTCTTGTTATGAGGGATATTGATATATTAAAAGAAACAGAATCCTGTGTATCTTTTACAATTACCCATTATGAAGATAAGCTTTTAAAAAAAATAGAACCCCACGCCCCACCTGTAAGTGAAAGAATAAAAGCTGCAGGAAAACTCATAAAAGAAGGAATTAAAGTATGTATAAGAATTGACCCCATAATACCAGGATTTAATGACAGTAAAGAAATCATCAAAAATATTCTAAAAAGTTTAGATGGTGCATTTATGATTGTTTTTTCAACCTATAAGGCAAAACCTGATAATTTAAAAAGAATGAAGGAAATTTTTCCTGAAATAGAGAAATTACCATGGGATAAAAATAAAATAAGAGGTTACAGATATTTAAAAGAGAATTTCAGAAAAGAAATACTTGAAAGGGCAATTGATGTGGCAAAGCACTTTACAGATAAAATAGGACTCTGTAGAGAAGGTTTAAACAACTTAAAAACAACAAAATCCTGTGACCCTGTGTTTGAAATATAGGATTTATACTCTTTAAAATGAATAATTAAGGTTCAAATCCTTCTAAAAATTAATTTAAAATATGGAAGAACTACTTAAAGACGGTGAATCAAGGATGCAGAAAACAATAAACACTTTAAAAGAAGAGCTAAAAAAATTGAGAACCGGTAGAGCATCACCTGCAATCCTTGAAAGTATAAAAGTAAATTACTACGGTCAGGAAATTCCAATAATGCAGATAGCAGGAATAGGTGCACCTGAACCCAGATTGCTTGTAATAAAACCCTATGACAAACAGGTCATATCAGAAATTGAAAAGGCAATATTGAAGAGCGGAATTGGTTTAAATCCAAAGGTTGAAGGTGGTGTTATCAAGATACCCATTCCTCCTTTATCTGAAGAAAGAAGAAAGGAACTTGTAAAACTTGTAAAAAAGTTCGGTGAAGACGCAAAGGTGGCTTTAAGGAACATAAGAAGGGACATCATGGATAAAATTAAAGAAAAGAAAGAAAAGGGAGAAGTCTCAGAGGACGATGCAGAGAGGTATAAGAAAAAGGTTCAGGATTTAATTGAAGAAAAAACAAAGGAAATAGACGAGATTATCAAAGTAAAAGAAAAGGAAATTATGGAGGAATGAAAATTCCTGAACATGTTGCAATAATAATGGATGGAAATGGAAGATGGGCAAAGGAAAGGAATTTGCCGAGGATAATAGGACACAGAGAAGGTGTTGAATCTGTAAGAGAGATAGTAAGAACTGCAAGGGAAATCGGTGTAAAATATTTAACACTTTTTACCTTTTCAACCGAAAACTGGAGAAGACCCCAGGATGAGGTAAAAGGGCTTTTTAATTTGCTTGAAAGGGTCGCAAGAAGGGAAATAAACCTGCTTTTAAAGAATGGAATAAGATTAAAGGTAATAGGAAGAAAGGATGAATTACCGGAGAAAACAAGAAAAATAATTGAACAAGCAGAGGAAAGGACAAAAGAAAATAAAGATATGATTCTGGTTCTTGCGCTTAATTACGGAGGAAGAAGAGAAATAATTGATGCAATAAATAAAATTTTAAAAAATGGTAAAAAAGAAATAAAAGAGGAGGATTTCAGAAAATATCTTTATGACCCCGAGATTCCTGACCCTGACTTATTAATAAGAACAAGTGGTGAAATGAGAATCTCAAACTTTTTCTTATGGGAAATTGCCTATACAGAACTTTATTTCACGGATAAATACTGGCCTGATTTCAGAAGAGATGAATTTTTAAAAGCAATTGAGGAATATGCAAAAAGAGAAAGAAGGTTTGGGGAAGTTAGGTCTTAGAATAATAACCGCCCTTTTACTGATTGCTTTTGCGCTGTTTTCAACTATTAAAGGTGGTATTTACTTTTTCTTTCTTATAATTATTTTTCTTTTCTTTTCACTTTTTGAATATTTAAGGATTCTTTATATATCAGGATACATTTTAAAACCATATCTTGTTTTTTTTATAAATTTAATCTTATTTCCATTTCTTATATACTCTGTAAATCTCAGGGTAATGATAATATTCTTTATAGTAATTTTATATTTCTTTTTATCCCTGCTTTTTGCAGAAAAGAGAAAAGGGTTTAATTTCTTTTCAGCTTCTCTTGTGTCGTTATTTTACCTTGTTATACCTTCAATCCTTTTTTATGAAATAAGAAACATATTTGGAACAAAAGAAATTTTCTTTCTTTTCGGATGTGTATGGATGTTTGACTCCTTTTCTTATTTTTCCGGTAAATTTTTCGGTAAAAGAAAACTGTGGGAAAGGGTCTCTCAGAAAAAAACAGTGGAGGGTTTCCTGGGTGGTTTCATATTTACACTCCTCTTTTCAGCAATTTTTGCTTATTTAATAAAAGAAAGAATCCTCACAAGAATTATTCCCGCAATTTTTATTTCCATATTTGCTCTCCTGGGAGACCTGTGGGAATCAATGTTCAAAAGGGAAATGGGGGTAAAGGATTCCTCCTCAATCCTTCCCGGACATGGAGGTTTTCTTGACAGAATTGATTCTTTAATTTTTGCTGTATATTTCTATTTTGTTTATCTGGTGATAGTGTTACAATTATATAATAACAAAATTTAAAAACTACTTATGCTTATATACTTTCTACCCTAACAATTCCATAAAATCCTCTTTACTATCTGTTCTCTCCCACGTAAAACCTTCTTCTTCTCTTCCAAAATGCCCGTATGCTGCTGTTCTCTTATAAATCGGTCTCCTTAATTCAAGAAAGTCAATTATTCCTCTTGGAGATAAATCAAATCTTTCTCTTATAAATTTAACTATCTTTTCTTCAGGAACTTTTCCTGTGTCATAGGTATTGACATAAACTGCAACAGGTTCAGCAACTCCTATGGCATAGGCAAGCTGTATTTCACATGTATCTGCAAGCCCTGCTGCAACCACATTTTTTGCAAGATATCTTGCCATATATGAGGCAGACCTGTCAACCTTTGTGGGGTCCTTTCCTGAAAAACATCCTCCACCGTGTCTTGCGTATCCTCCATATGTATCAACCATTATCTTTCTTCCTGTAAGACCTGTATCTGCCTGAGGTCCTCCTATTACAAATCTCCCTGTGGGATTTATATAAATTTTAACATCATCATCCATCATATCTCTTGGAATAACCTTTTCTATAACAACCTCAATTAAATCCTCTCTTAATTCTTTTATTGAAACATCCGGGTCATGCTGGGCTGAAAGAACAATAGCTGTAACCTTATCAGGTTTACCATCAATATATCTGACAGTAACCTGTGATTTTCCATCAGGTCTTAAATAGGGAAGTGTTCCATTCTTTCTCACCTGTGCAAGTTTTCTTACAAGTTTGTGAGCAAGCATTATGGGAAGAGGCATAAATTC
>Ga0209426_1002052_pt1 | contig 10155 bp, 6 predicted proteins | sample Deesub1362B_J571_FD_187697 | JGI IMG/M metagenome (GOLD analysis project Ga0209426, IMG submission 187697) | Deep oceanic, basalt-hosted subsurface ecosystem from Juan de Fuca Ridge flank, Pacific Ocean, CORK Borehole 1362B_J2.571 (SPAdes)... ...
GCTGGGCGTGGTCCGCCCCAACATCTCCCCCCGCGCCAGTTGCCACATCCCCGAGCAGATCGAGATGATCAAGACGCTCCTGGAGAAGGGGTATGCGTACGAGGTGGACGGGAACGTCTACTTCTCCGTAGAGAAGTTCCCCGAGTATGGCAAACTCTCCGGTCGGAAGGTGGAGGAACTGGAGCCGGGGGCGCGGGTGGCGGTGCGGGAGGAGAAGCGGCATCCGGCCGACTTCGCCCTCTGGAAGAAGGCGGAGCCGGAGCACATCCTCCGCTGGCCCTCCCCCTGGGGATGGGGCTACCCCGGCTGGCACATCGAGTGCTCGGCGATGGCGACCAAGTACCTGGGGGAGACGTTCGACATCCACGGCGGCGGGCTGGAGAACATCTTCCCCCACAACGAGTGCGAGATCGCCCAGTCGGAAGCGGCCACCGGCAAGCCGTTCGCCCGCTACTGGATCCTGGTCGGCTCGCTGACGGTGGACGGGGTGAAGATGAGCAAGAGCCTGGGCAACGTCATCCGGATCAAGGACGCCCTGAAGCGGAACCGGCCGGAGGCGATCCGGACCCTCATCCTCTCCGCCCACTACCGAGGGCCGATGGACTACACCGAGAAGGCGATGCAGGCGGCCGAGCGGGGGGTGGAACGGCTGCACAACACCGTCCGCGCGGTGCGGCTGCGGCTGCGGGACGCGTCCCCCGAAGGGGAGCCGGAGCCGGACGTGGCGGAGGTGCTGGATGCGCATCGGCGGGCTTTTACGGAGGCGATGGACGACGACTTCAACACCCCGCGGGCGCTGGCCGCGCTGTACGAACTGGCTCGCGAGGTGAACAAGTGGCTGGACGGCGGGCGCGACCTCACCCCGGCGTCGCTGGCGGCCATCGACACCACCTTCCGCGAACTGGGCGGGCAGGTCCTCGGCATCATCCCCGACAAACTGGCCCCGACCGGGGTCGAGGAGGAGACGCTGGCCGGGCTGGTGGAGATCATCCTCGCCATCCGGGAGGAGTACCGTAAGGCGAAGGACTGGGCCCGGTCCGACGAGTTGCGGGACAGACTGGCCGAACTGGGGATCGTGGTGGAGGACCGACCGGAGGGGCCAACCTGGCGGTTGGAGCGGTAAGGACGGATGCGGGAGACCCTCTACGGCCGCAACGCCGTCTATGAATCTCTCCGCGCCGGACGGCGGCAGTTCTACCGGCTGCTGCTCGCCGAGACGGTCCGCGCCGTCGACGTCGTCGCCGACATTCTGGCGCTGGCCGAGGCTGCCAACGTGCCCGTGGAGCGGGTCCCCCGCCGCCACCTCGACTGGCTGGGCGAGGCCAACCACCAGGGCGTGGTCCTTGAGGCCAGCGAGTACCCCTACAGCGACCTCGATGCGATTCTGGCGGAGGCCCAGCGACGCGGTGAACCTCCCTTCCTTCTGCTGCTGGACCTCCTGCAGGATCCCCAGAACCTGGGCAGCCTCCTGCGAACCGCCGAGGCGGTGGGGGTGCACGGGGCAGTCATCCAGCGGCGGCGGGCGGCCGGGATCACCCCCGCCGTGGTCCACACCTCCGCCGGTGCAGTGGAGCACCTCCGCGTGGCCCAGGTGACCAACCTCCCGGACGCCATTGTCCGCCTGAAGGGGCGCGACGTGTGGGTGGTGGGCCTGGAGAACGTGCGCGGAGCCCAGCGGTACGACCAGGTTGACCTCTCCGGCTCCCTTGCCCTGGTGGTCGGTAGCGAGGGCAAAGGGCTGCGGCGGCTTGTGCAGGACCGGTGCGATCTGGTGATCTACCTCCCGATGGTCGGGCAGGTCACCTCCCTCAACGCCGCCGTCGCCGGGTCGGTGGTGCTCTACGAAGCGTGGCGGCAACGAGTCACCAGGTAATCCAATCTCCCGACCACCCAGTCACCAATCAGCGACTCAGCGAACTAGCGATGAAGAGAAGAACCTTCGACGAGGCCGCAGTCCTGACAAGGGGGCAATCTACCGCATGAAGCGACGGTGGCCCCTGCTCCTCCTCGGGCTGGCGATCAGCCTGTTCTTCCTCTGGTACGCGCTGCGTGACCTGCACCTGGGCGAGGTCGCCGCCGCGCTGCGGGAGGCCCGCTACATCTGGCTTGTCCCCGGCGTGACGGTCTACTTCATCTCCGTCTGGTTCCGCTCCTGGCGGTGGGGGTTCCTCCTGCGGGCGAGCAAGCGGATCTCCGCCAACCGGCTCTACCCCGTCGTCGTCATCGGCTACATGGGCAACGACATCCTTCCCTTCCGGTTGGGCGAAGCCCTCCGCGCCTACGTCCTCTGGCGCAAGGAGGGGGTCAACATCGGCACCACCCTCACCACCGCCGTCCTAGAGCGGTTGTTCGACGGGTTGACGCTGGTCCTCTTCGTCCTCTTCGGGTTGTTGTTCGTCCCCCTCTCCGCCTTCCTCAACCGGCTCATCACCGTCGCCAGCGTCGCCTTCTTCGGCGCTCTGGCGGTCTTCCTGGCCCTCGCCGCCCGGCCCGATCTCCTGCGCAGGCTCGCCCACGGCCTCATCGACCGGCTGGTCCCCTCCCGGTTCCGCCCTCCCCTCCTGGGCCTCATTGAGGGGATCGTCGACGGGCTAGAGAGCCTCCGCAGCGGGCGGGACGTCCTGGTCCTCTTCGGGATCACGATCTGGGTCTGGCTCTTGGAGTCGTTGAAGTACTGGCTGGTCAGTTTCGCCTTCGACCTCCATCTCTCTTACGTCGACGTGATGCTGATGGGCGGGGCGATCAACCTCCTCACCGCCCTTCCCTCCCTTCCCGGCTACATCGGCACGTTCGAATTGGGGATCAAGATCCTCCAGGGGATCGGCGCGCCTGCGACCCCGGCCGGGAGTTACATCCTCGTCCTCCACGCCATCCTCCTCCTGCCGGTGACGCTGCTGGGGCTGGTGTTTATGGGGATCGAGGGAGTGCAGTGGGCGGAGGTGCGGGAGTTGGCCGGAGAGCAGGGGAGCAAGGGAGCAGAAGAATGAAGGTAGCCATCGTCGGGGCGGGGATCACGGGGTTGGCGGCGGCCTACGACCTGACCCGCTGGGGTCACGCCGTCGTTGTGTATGAGGCGCGGCCCTACGCCGGGGGGCTCGCGGCGGGCTTCCGCGACGACCGTTGGGAGTGGTCCCTGGAGCGGTTCTATCACCATTGGTTCGCCTCCGACGAGGAGGTGATCCGGCTGATCGACGAACTGGGGGCCCGCGACAAGGTCTTCTTCCCCCGGCCGACGACCTCCATCTATCACCAGGGCTGCATCTACCCCTTCGACAGCCCTATGCGCGTCCTTCGGTTCTCCCCCCTCCCCTTCGTCGACCGGCTGCGGGTCGGCCTGGTCACCCTCTACCTCCGCCTCACCCGCAACTGGCTCCCTCTGGAGCGGGTGACCGCCGAGGAGTGGACCCGCCGGGCCGTGGGCGAACGGGCCTACAACCTGCTCTGGCGGCCGATGCTCGTCGCCAAGTTCGGGGAGGAGAACTACCGGGAGGTCAACATGGCCTGGTTCTGGGCCCGGCTGTACAAACGGACCCCCCGGCTGGGCTACTTCGTCGGCGGGTTCCAGGCGTTTGCCGACCTCCTGGTCGAGCGGGTGCGGGCGCAGGGTGGGGAGGTGCGGCTGGGAACGGAGGTCCGGGCCGTCCGGCCCATCGGGGAGGGTCGCCTCCGGGTAGAGACGGGGGCCGGCGGGGCCGAATACGACCGGGTCGTCCTCACCTGCTCCCCTCAGGCATCCCTCCGGCTGGCCCCCGACCTCCCCGCCGATTACGCTGCCAAACTGCGGGCCCTCCGCTCGATGGGGGCGGTGGTCCTCATCCTCGCTCTCCGCCGCCGCCTCACCGACGGACACTACTGGATCAACGTCCCGGCCGGAGAGGGCCTCCCCTTTATGGGCCTGGTCGAGCACACCAACTACATCCCGCGCGACCATTACGGGGGCGACCACCTGGTCTACTGCGGCGACTACCTCCCCGCCGACCATCCCTACTTCGGCTACACCAGGGAGCAACTGCTGGAGGCCTATCTGCCAGGCCTTGCCCGCATCAACCCCGACTTCCAGCCCGACTGGATCCGGGCCTCTTGGATGTTCACCGAACCCTACGCCCAGCCGATCCCAACGCTGAACCATTCTCAGAACATCCCCCCATTGGAGACGGGAATCCCGGGCCTGTACCTGGCCTGTATGAGCCAGGTCTATCCCTGGGACCGGGGGACCAACTACGCGGTGGAACTGGGGCGACGGGTGGCGCGGGAGGTCGCAGGTGAAAGCGGCGATCCTCACCATCGGCGATGAACTGACCTGCGGGTACCAGCTGGACACCAACACCCGAACCATCGCGCAACGCCTGGCGGCGATCCCGCTGGAGGTGGTGCTCCACCTGACGGTGGGGGACGACGAAGCGGCGATCCGGCGAGGGTTGGAGATCGCTCTGAGGGTTGCCGACGTGGTGGTCGCCGCCGGGGGACTGGGGCCGACGGAGGACGACCTGACCCGACAGGCGGTCGCCGCCCACTTCGGCCTGCCGCTGGTGGAGGACAGCGAGGCCATGGCCCGCATCCAGGCCCGGCTCGCCCGGCGGGGTCGTCCGATGTCGCCTTCCAACCGAGCCCAGGCCTTGGTTCCCCAGGGAAGCGAGGTGATCCAGAACGACCGGGGGACTGCGCCAGGGTTGTACCTTGAGCAGGGTGGAAAACACCTCTTCGTCACCCCTGGGGTCCCCCACGAGATGGAAGGGATGCTGGAAGGGTTCATCCTCCCCCGGTTGCGCCGCTTAGTGGAACGGGATCACCACGTGCGGCGGGCGGTCCTGAAAGTGTACGGATTGCCGGAGTCGGAGATCAACGAGCGGCTGGGGGAGATGATGGACCGGGGCCGCAACCCGCTGTTGGGGCTCCTGCCCCATCTGGGGACCATCGCCGTCGAGGTGGTGGCGACGGGGCGGACCCCCAGGGAGGCCGAGGCCCTGCTGGCAGCGGACCTCCGATCGTTGCGGGAGCGGCTGGGACGGTACATCATCAGCGAGGACGGGCGGGATCTGCCGGAGGTGGTGATCGACCTGCTGCGGGAGCGGGGCTGGTCCGTGGCGGTCGCCGAGGTGGGGACCGGCGGGCTGGTGGCGGCGCGGCTGTGCGAACCGGAGGGGGCCGAACGATGGCTGCGGGGTGGGTTCGTCTTTGCCTCGGCGGAGCGGGCAGCGCGGTGGGCGAGGGCGGAGCTGGTGGAGGCCGACCTGGCGCTACGCTTAGCCACGGCCGCGCGGCGGGAGCAGGCGGCCGACCTGGGGATCGGCGTGGGCGCGCTGATCCTCCCGGAGGAAGGGACAGGATGGGGGACACTTGGCACCGTATCCGTGGGGGTCGACCTGCTTGGGGAGGTTCACCTCCGCGCACTTCGCTTCCCCGGCGACCGCCCTCGCGCGCGGGAGTGGGCCGCGGGGCGGGTGCTGGCGCTGGTGCGAGAATTGCTTCTCGGTGTTTCCCTGAGGTTGGAGAAGAGTGGAGAGAGGGAGAGACCACAACGGCTCGACCGGTGAGGGTCGAGCCGTTCTCTAGCCCTCAGGTGACCGGCGCAGGACTCGAACCTGCAACCAAGGGATTAAGAGTCCCCTGCTCTGCCATATTGAGCTAGCCGGCCACGGCGACGGGATTATACCTCGAAGCCGCGATTTGTCAAGCAAAGTCGGGCCTATCCCACCGCAGAGGCGCGGAGAACGCAGAGGTTTTCGAATCTCGAATCGGGCTACCCGACCGTTTGCCAGCCTCCCGCAGGTTCCTGGCCTGCGGGAGGCTCAAAGGTGTCAGACTTCAGACATCCACCGTTTTTCACCACAGAGGCACAAAGGGCACAGAGAAATGACAGAAGAACTCTGTGCCCTCTGTGCCTCTGTGGTTTTTCTATCGAGGGCTGCCGGTCAGATCACCCCCAGTTCCTTCCCCACCTTGGCGAACTTCTCCAGCCCGTAGTCGAGGTCATCCTTGCTGAGCATCGCCGAGACCATCACCCGGATGCGGGCCTGGCCCTTGGGGACGGTGGGGTAGCCGATGGCCATCGCGAAGACCTTTTCCTCGAAGAGGCGGCGGCTGAACGCTTGGGCCAGTTTGGCCTCGCCCAGCATCACCGGCGTGATGGGGGTCACGCTCTTGCCGGTGTCGAAGCCCAGGTTCTTCATCTCCTCTTTGAAGTAGCGGGTGTTCTCCCAGAGGCGGTCGACCAGGTCGGTGGATTCGGAGAGGACCTCGACGGCGGCCAGGCAGGCGGCGGTGTCGGCGGCGGTGACGGCGTTGGAGAACAGGAAGGGGCGGGCCTTCTGGCGCAGGTAGTCCACCACGATCTTCTTGCCAGCGATCACCCCGCCGACGACGCCGAAGGCCTTGGAGAAGGTCCCGATCTCCACGTCGAACTTGCCGTGAAGGCCGAAGTGGTCGACGATGCCGCGCCCTCCGCGGCCGAGGACCCCCTCGCCGTGGGCGTCGTCCACCATCGTCAGCAGGCCGTATCGCTCGGCGACCTCGTAGATCTTGTCCAACGGAGCCACGTCGCCGTCCATCGAGAAGACCCCGTCGGTCACGACCAGGCCGCGTCGGTAGTTGGGCAGGTGCTCTTTGACCTTCGCCTCCAGGTCCTCCGGGTCGCAGTGTTCGTAGACGACGATCTTCGCCCCGCTGAGGCGGCAGCCGTCGATGATGGAGGCGTGGTTGAGCCGGTCGGAGAAGATGACGTCCCCCTTGCCGACCAGCGGCGGGATGGCGGCCTGGTTGGCGCAGAAGCCGGACTGCACGTAGAGGGCGTCCTCCACCCCCTTGAACTCGGCGACCTTCTTCTCCAGTTCGACGTGGATGGTGAGCGTGCCGGCGATGGAGCGGACCGCCGTCGGCCCAACCCCGAACCGGTCCAGTGCCTCGTGGGCAGCCTTGACCAGCCGCGGGTCGGTCGCCAGGCCCAGATAGTTGTTGGTGCACAGGTTCAGCACCCGCTCTCCGTCCACGATCATCCAGGGTCCAGGCGGGGAGTCGATGGTGCGGAGGTGGATGAAGAGGCCCGATTCCTTTAGAGCAGCCACGTCCTCACGGATGAAATCGAATTTGTCTGCCATAGCCTATACCCCCTTCTCTCGTAACTTCGCCAGCATATCCTCCACCATCGCCGCCAGGTCGTACTTCGGCGCCCAGCCCCAATCCTCCCGCGCCGGGGTGTCGTCGATGGTGCGGGGCCAGGAGTCGGCGATCTGCTGGCGGAAGTCGGGCTTGAACTCACAAACGAAGTCCGGGATGTGCTTCTTGATCTCGGCGACCAGTTCGCCAGCGGAAAAACTCAACCCCGAGAGGTTGTAGTCGGCGTGGTAGGTGAGCCGCGATAGATCGGCTTCCATCAACATAATCGTGGCTCGGATACAGTCGGGCATGTACATCATCGGCAGGACCGTGTCCTCGCGGACGAAGCAGGTGTACCGTCCATGCCGAAGGGCCTCGTAGAAGATCTCCACCGCATAGTCGGTGGTTCCGCCCCCCGGCATCGTCTCCGCGCTGATGATCCCCGGGTAGCGAAGCCCGCGCACGTCCAGCCCGAACCGGTGGAAGTAGTAATTGCCCAGCAGTTCCCCGGTCACTTTGGTGATCCCGTACATCGTCGTCGGCCGGAGGACGGTCTCTTGAGGAGTGTTCTCCTTGGGGGTCTCTGGCCCGAAGACGGCGATGGAACTGGGACAGAAAACCCGCACCAGTCCCCGCTCCCGCGCCACTTCCAGGACGTTGTATAGCCCGCCGATGTTCACCCGCCACGCCAGTTGGGGGTCCTTCTCCCCAGTGGCCGAGAGGATGGCGGCCATGTGGAAGATCGTGTCGATCTTATACCGATCCACCACCTCCTCGATCCGTTCCCGCTGGGTCACGTCTACGAACTCGAACGGGCCCGCCTCCCGCAGCACCGGCGGAGGCTCCGCGATATCGCTGGCGACGACGTTCTCGTTCCCATACCGGGCGCGTAACGCGGGAGTCAACTCCGAACCGATCTGACCACAGGCTCCGGTGACGAGGATCCGCTTCATCTCTTTGGACACGTTTCACCTCGCTTATTCGGTTGTTGGGATGGGACGAAAAGATGCAGGCACGTCATGGACCCATCGGCACCTCTACCGGACCATAGACGTTGTCATCCTCACGGCTTTCAGCCACCGTTTCCAGAGGATAGTACGGCCAACTGTCCACCACAGCGTAGAGGATGTGAGGATCAGGCGTCGCGGCGAAGGTCCCCCGCCAGAAGGTGTAGCCAGGGGTGCCCTGGTCCGAACGCAGGACCGCCGTCTCCCCCGGAGCCAGGCCAGGCACCCGCCAGGCTACTCCCTCATCGCTGACCTCGTTCCAGGGTACCCCAGGCGCGGGCGGCTGGTCGGGGTCCAGGTAGAGATCGACCCAGAAGGGGCCCGCGGAGACCGTTCCAACGTTTCGGACGGTCACGGTGACCAGGACCGGCTCCCCCGGCCGGGGCGAGGCGGGTTCGACGACCAGGTTCTCCACCACCAGATTGGGACCGTGATCGCGCAGCACCAGCGGCAGGTAGACGAAGTGGTGGGGAATCGGGACCAGGGTCAGGGTCACGACGTCGCTGCGTCCGCCGACGGTGGCCGTGATGCGCACGGTGCCCGTGGTCGTGCCCGCGGTGAAGACCGCCACCGCCGTGCCGCCGGAGGTGGTCGCCGGATCCGGCGCGACCGTCCCCAGCGGCGGCGCGACGGAGAAGTCCACGGTTGTTCCATCAGCGACGGGGTTGCCGTAGGCGTCGGTGGCGGTCACCGTCAACGTCGCTGTGCTGACCCCGTCGGCGATCAGTGTGGTTGGCACAGCCCTCAGCACGACGGTGTAGACCTCGCCGGTGACCAGGTGGAGGGTAGTGGTCGCCACCAGGCCGTCGACCGTGGCGGAGACGACGACCGTTCCCGGCGTGGGGCCTGCGGTGAAGGTGGTCGTCGCCGCGCCACCGGAGGTGGTCGCCGGGTCCGGCGCGACCGTCCCCAGCGGCGGCGCGACGGAGAAGTCCACCGTCGTCCCATCCGCCACCGGGTTGGCAGCGCAGTCGTAGACCGTCGCCGTCAGCGTGCTGGTGCCGCCCACAGGCAGGGTCGTCGGCGCGGCCTGGAGCGCGATGGAGGCGGGAGCGCCGGGCGTCGTGACCTGGACCCACCGCGGGCTGGAGCAGACGGAGCCCGCGCAGGCCATCGTGGTCTCCGACGCCCCGGAGGACGGCCCGGCCACCAGCGTCGCCGTCGCCTGCCCACCCTGAGTGGTCGCCACATAGGTCACCGTGCCGCTCTCGGCGAAGTAGAGGCCGAAACTGACCGTCAGCGTGACCGGCGTCCCGTCCGCCACCGGGTTCCCCCACTGGTCGGTGACGGTGGCGGTCACCGGGGCCTGACTGCAGATGGGCATCGCCACCGGGGTCTGGTAGAGCACCTGGGCGGGCTCGCCAGGGAGGACGTCGAACGGGTTGCTGGCACCCCAGACAGAGGGCGTGGCGACGACGGTGGCGGTGATGACGTCGCCGGTCCAGGCGCGGGTGACGACCGCCGTGAAGGAAGCCACCCCGCCGGTCCAACTCCCCCACGAGGTCGGATTGAGGGTGCCGGTGGCGTCGCTCAGCCCGATCGTGTCAGCAAAGCCCAGGACCGGATTGCCGAACCGGTCCACCGCCGTGATCACCACCGTGAAGCCCACTCCGGCGGTCTGGGTGCCGATGGGACCGAAGACCAGACGGTCCACTGTGCCCGACGTGATGGTGATCACGCCCGTGTCCTGCGCGCTGCCCAGCGTGCCGGTCACCGACCAGGTGCCGGCCACCGTCGCCGAAAGGACGTTGCCCACGAAGAGGTTGCCGCCCCCGGCCGACCAGGCGGTCTCGCCAGTGGCGTCCCAACTGTTGCCGAAGGCGTCGGTGGCGACGGCGGTGTAGCTCACCCAAGAGCCAGCGACCACGGTGGTCACAGGCGGACTGATGGAGAGTTCCGCCGCCGTTCCGTGGGTCACCGTCACGTACGCCACGGCCTGTACCCCGTCCACCGTCGCGGTCACCGGCAGGTTGGCTCCGACCACCGTGGCGGAGAGGACGTTGTTGCCGGGCGGTATGCCGAGGAAACTGTTGCCGCCGGAGGCGGTGTAAGTAGA
>Ga0209426_1002057_pt1 | contig 10106 bp, 7 predicted proteins | sample Deesub1362B_J571_FD_187697 | JGI IMG/M metagenome (GOLD analysis project Ga0209426, IMG submission 187697) | Deep oceanic, basalt-hosted subsurface ecosystem from Juan de Fuca Ridge flank, Pacific Ocean, CORK Borehole 1362B_J2.571 (SPAdes)... ...
GACTGACGGCGGAGCAGGTCGGCCTGGGCGTGTTGGACGGGCTGTGGTTCCTGACCGGGGGCGTGATCCTGGTGCAGGCGACGCGCCTGTTGGCCGGGCCGCTATCGAGCCGCGCCGATTCGCCGGACGTCTACTACACCCTGTTGCGCCGCCTGCCGTGGATGGAGGCGGGGGCGACGCTGACGATCATCGCCCTGGCCCTGGTCCTGCTGACCGGCGCGCGCCGGGCGCGGCCGCGCGCGATCGGCGGGGCGTTCGCCGTCCTGACCGCCGTCGTCCTGCTGGTCGGCGGGTTCAGTCCGGTGATGCTGGGGCTGGGCGTGGCCGCTATCATCCTGTCGCTATGGCCAGGGCGCGCCGAGCGTTCGGCCTGGGGCGGCTGGCTGGGTCTGATCGCCCTGATCTTCGTCTTTGGTTGCGCCTTGCAGGGCGCAGCGCCCGAAGCGGCCCTGCTGTTCGTCTGGCCGGTGTTGCTGGCCGCGACGGCAGCGGCCCTGGAGGCCTTGATCGACCCCTACCTGACGCGGCCGCTCGGCCTTCTGCCCGTCGCCGTGGCGACCGTGCTGGGCGGCGCCTGGCTGCTGGGGATCGGCCATTTCGTCTTCCTGGGCGTGGGGATGGACATGCCGGGCGCCCTGGCCTTGATCGCCTTGCTGGTCCTGCTGTTCGCCCGGCCTCTGGCGCCGGGCGCGAAGGCGTCGCGCCTGGTGCTGTTGGCGGCGGCGGTCTGTCTGATCGCGGGCGTCGGGCTGAACATCTCGGCCCAGCTGTTGGCGCCGTCGCCCGCCGTGGCGGAGGCCTTGCCCTAGACGGACGCTGGCGTCCGGCCGCGCGACCGTTTATCGCAGCCGATCATGAGCGATCCTGTCCTGGTCACCGGCTCCGCCGGCTTCATCGGTTTCCACACCGCCCGGCGTCTTCTGGAGCGGGGCGAGAGCGTCATCGGCCTGGACAACCTCAACGCCTATTACGATCCGGCGCTGAAGCAGGCGCGCCTGGCCCAGCTTCAGGCCTATCCGAACTATCGTCATTACACGCTGGATCTGGCCGACCGCGACGGCGTCGCCGCCCTGTTCGCCGAGCACCAGCCGCGCCGGGTGGTCCACCTCGCCGCCCAGGCGGGCGTCCGCTACAGCCTGGAAGCGCCCGAGACCTATGTCGATTCCAACGTCGTCGGCTTCCTCAGCATCCTGGAAGGCTGCCGCGCGGTCGAGGCGGCCAACCTGGTCTTCGCCTCGACCAGTTCGGTGTTCGGGGCCAACCGCGCCCTGCCGTTCTCGGTGCGTCAGCCGGCCGATCATCCGCTGACCGTCTATGCGGCGACCAAGCTGGCCAATGAGGCCATGGCCCATTCCTACGCCCACCTGTTCGGCTTTCCGGCGACGGGGCTGCGTTTCTTCACCGTCTACGGGCCGTGGGGCCGCCCGGACATGGCCCTGTTCAAATTCACCCGCGCCATCCTGAAGGATGAGCCGATCGACGTGTATGGCGAGGGACGGATGAGCCGCGACTTCACCTATGTCGACGACGTCGTCACCGGCGTGGTGGCCGCCCTGGACCGTCCCGCCGCGATCGATCCGGCGTGGGATGCGACCGCCCCCAATCCGGCGACCAGCGGCGTCGCGCCCTGGCGCATCCTGAACCTGGGCGCGGGCCGTCCCGTGCCGTTGATGCGCTACATCGAAGTGCTGGAGACCAAGTTGGGCCGCAAGGCTAAGCTGAACCTGATGCCCATGCAGGACGGCGACGTGGCTGACACCGAAGCCGACGTGACCGACACCCTGGCCGCCCTCGACTACGCTCCTACGACCCCGGTGGAGGAGGGCGTCGCCCGCTTCGTCGACTGGTACTGCAACTTCTACCGCGAAAATTGAGGCGCAGAGGCGGTCGCCCTGGAGGGCTGGCTCACGTAATGATTTCGCAGAGATGCCCTGGTGGAGCCGAGGGGAGTCGAACCCCTGACCTCGTCATTGCGAACGACGCGCTCTACCAACTGAGCTACGGCCCCGACCGACAGGCAGGGGGGGGACATAGAAGCGTCCAGGGGGGCGTGTCAACGGGCCGCGCACGAATCCTTGGCGATCCGCGGCGGGGCCGCTAGAAGCGGCGTGAACGAAGCAGGAGTTTCTCATGGGTTTCGCCCTTGTCTGGCTGGTGAACGCCGTCGTCACCTTGATGATCTGGTGCATCATCGCCTCGGCGATCCTGAGCTGGCTGTTCGCCTTCGACGTGATCAATCCGCGCAATCGCTTCGTGGGCCAGATCGCCTATGTGCTGGATACGGTGACGCGGCCGATCCTGCGACCGCTCCAGCGGGTGGTGCCGTCGCTGGGCGGCATCGACATCACGCCGATCATCGCCTTGCTGGCGCTGCAGTTCCTGAGCGTGCTGTTCAATCGGACGGTCGCGCCCATGCTTATCATGTCGCTGGGCTAAGGCGGGCGAGACGGGGCGCCGTTGAATGCGGGCCACGGGGGCGAGGGATTCGGCGTTCGGCCTCCATTTCCGCCCTTGCGTGGCGCGAACGGGCTCCTAAGGTGCCGAGGATGGGTTCCCTAGCGGACCGGATTTTACGCGTAATTCATGACCACGATCAGGACAGTCGCCGTCATCGGCGCCGGGCAAATGGGTTCGGGCATCGCTCAGGTGGTGGCCGCCGGCGGCTATGAGGTGAAGCTGTACGACATCGCGTCGGATCGCGTGACCCTGGCCCTGGGCGAGATCGCGGCCAGCCTGGCGCGGCGCGCGGCGCGCGGTCTGTCGAGCGAGGCGGAGGCCCAGGCCGCGCTTCAGCGCATCACCGGCGTGAAAACCCTGGCCGAAGCGGCTGAGGCGGATCTGATCATCGAGGCCGCGTCCGAGGAGGAAGCGGTCAAGAAGGACGTCTTCGCCGAGCTGACGCCGCTTCTGGGGCCCGATACGCTGCTGGCGTCCAACACCTCTTCGATCTCCATCACCCGCCTGGCCTCGGTCACGGATCGGCCTGAGCGCTTCATCGGCCTGCACTTCATGAAGCCGGCGCCGACGATGAAACTGGTCGAACTGGTGCGCGGCATCGCCACCTCGGCCTCGACCTTCGAGACGGCGGTCGCCTTCGCCGAGAGCCTGGGCAAGATCATCACGGAGTCCGAGGACTTCCCCGCCTTCATCGTCAACCGCATCCTGGTGCCGATGATGAACGAGGCGGTCTATGTGCTGTATGAAGGCGTCGGCGACGTGGTCTCGATCGACAAGGCGCTGAAGCTGGGCGCCAATCATCCGATGGGGCCGCTGGAGCTGGCCGACTTCATGGGCCTGGACGTGGCCCTCGCGATCATGAACGTGCTGTATGACGGCCTGGCCGACAGCAAATACCGGCCCTGTCCGCTGCTGGTGAAATATGTCGAGGCCGGCTGGCTGGGCAAGAAGAGCGGGCGCGGCTTCTACGACTATTCCGGCGAGACGCCGGTGCCGACCCGCTGATGGCCGTCGCTTTTCCTTCTCTTCCGGGCCTGAAGCGCGTTGCGCCGCGGCGCGGCGCGGGCGCTCTGGTTCCGGCCGCCCTGGCGGCGGCGGCCTGGCCGCCGGTGATCCTGACCCTGTTCATCTGGCCGCCCGAGAACTGGTGGTCGGGCGTGGATACGGACTGGCGGCTGGTGATGCTGGCCGTCGGACTGATCGCGGCGCCGGCGGGGCTGTGGCTGCTGCTCGACAGCCACGGCAAGACCGGGCGCCCGTCGACGCGACTGGGCGTGGTGTGCCGCTTCACCGTGTTCGGCGGCCTGCTGGCGGCGGCGATGCAGACGATCATGGCCGTGGTCATGGCGGGTCTGGCGGGCGCCGCCTCGCAGAGCCTGGTTCAGGGCCTGGGCGCGATCGAGACGGCCCTGCTGATCTATGGCGTCGGCGGCCTTCCGCTGGCGGTCATGATGGGGGTCAGCTACGCCCTGTGGGGGGGGCTGTGCGTGGCCTATCTGGGCTTTGTCCCGGCGCCCGTCGTCAAGAACCGCATGGGCGTCCTGGCCGAACGGGACGTTACGGGGATTTAACGTGAAGCGAAGCGGCCGTCCCGACTAAGCCTCGACCTCTTCACCAGAACAGGGGCGAGCATGAGGGATCAGGTCGAGACGGTTCAGCCGAAGCCGGTGGCGGCGGATCAGCGGGTCGTGACGCTGGACGTGCTGCGCGGCGCGGCGGTTCTCGGAATCCTAGCGGTCAATGCCGCCTTCTTCTCCTTGCCGCTGGAAGCTCTGGACATGGCGCCGGAGCAGTCGCCCTTTCCCGCCGTGCCGGGCGCGTCGGGCGTGGCGCAGTGGGTCGTCGACGTCTTCTTCACCCAGAAGTTCGTGACCCTGTTCTCCATGCTGTTCGGCGTGTCCATCTTCCTGGTCGGCGGCGAGCGCGGTGATGAGGCGAAGGGGCGCGTTCTACGCCGTCGCCTGATGTTCCTGGCCCTGTTCGGCCTGATTCATGGTGCGGCCTTCTGGTACGGCGACATCCTGCTGCTCTACGCATGGTCGGGGCTGTTCGTGATGTTGATGCGATCCATGTCGGCCAAGTCGCTGATCTGGATCGGCGCGGGCGCCACAGTGTTTCTGGCGACCTTGCAGGCGGCCTTTGTGCTGGCCATGGTTCACTTCCCCGAGGTTATGGCCGGCCTGAACGAAAGCGTATCCGACACCGCGGTCGCTGATGCGATCGCCGCCTATCAGAGCGGCTGGGCGGGGGCGATGCTGCAGAACCTGAAGGCCTGGGGTTTCGCAACGACTGCTAGCCTGTTGATGTATGTCTTCTCGATCGTGCCGTTGATGATGCTGGGGATGGGCCTGTTCAAGGCCGGCTTCTTCCACGGCCGGGTTCCGACGTGGATCTATCTGGCGCTGATCGCCGGCGGGGCGACGGTGCTGACTCTTCTGGGCGTAATGCAATGGCGCGAGCTTCAGGTCGGGCCGGTTGCGGAGGGGACGGGCGGATGGGCCGCCGTGGCGGAGTCCTATCCGCTGATCATCACCCTGGCCTACGCCTCGGCGCTGATCCTGGCGACGACGCGCGGCGTGGGTTGGCTGCGCAAGGCGTTGGCGCCGGTGGGGCGGATGGCCTTCACCAACTATCTGACCCAGACCCTGATCATGACGACGATCTTCTACATGCCGTGGGGGCCGCGCCTGTTCGGCCAGGTCGACTATCCGATGCAGTGGGCCATCGTCGTGGGCGTGTGGGCGCTGCAGCTGATCTGGTCGCCGCTGTGGCTGTCGAAGTTCACCATGGGGCCGTTAGAGTGGCTGTGGCGACGCCTCAGCTATGGGCGCGACCTGCCGTTGCGGCGCACGGCCTGAGCGGGAAGGGGCGGCGGCGAGTTGCGGCGACGGAACTGATGGCTTAATCGCCGCTTCATGACCGACGAAGCCTCCAACCGCCCCGAAGCTCGCGCCCCGCGCGGGTTCGCCGACCGTCGCGGCCGCGACCTGACCGCCGAGCGCCGCATCGTCGCGCGCGTGTCCGAGGTCTATGAGCGCTGGGGCTTCGAGGCGCTGGAGACTCCGGCGTTCGAATACGCCGACGCCCTGGGCAAATTCCTGCCGGACGCCGACCGCCCGAACGAGGGCGTCTTCGCGCTTCAGGACGACGACGATCAGTGGATGGCTCTGCGCTACGACCACACGGCGCCGCTGGCCCGTTTCGCCGCCCAGAACTGGGAGACCCTGCCCAAGCCGTTCCGCCGCTACGCCTATGGGCCGGTGTGGCGCAATGAGAAGCCGGGGCCGGGCCGCTTCCGCGAGTTCTGGCAGTGCGACGCCGACACCGTCGGCTCCGACCGACCCGAGGCCGACGCCGAGATCATCGCCATGGGCTGCGAGGGCCTGCGCGCCGCGGGTCTGGCGGCCGGGCAGGCGGTGATCCGCGTCTCCAACCGCAAGCTGTTCGACGGCCTGTTCGACGCGGGCGGGATCACGGATCCGGCGCAGCGGCTGACGGCTTTACGCGCCGTGGACAAATACGACCGCCTCGGCGTCGAGGGCGTGCGCCTGCTGCTGGGCGAGGGCCGTCTGGACGAGTCCGGCGACTACACCAAGGGGGCGAACCTGCCCGCCTCGGTGATCGGGGCGATCGAGGCGTTTCTGGCTTCAGCCGAGACGCCGGGCCTCAGCCGCGCAGGCGTGCTGGACGCCGTGTCGGGCGCCGCCTTGGGGGCCGCCGGCGAAGAGGCGCTGAAGGAACTGGCCGCCATCGACCGCGCCTTGAACGCCATGGGCGTGTCGCAGGACGACGTGCGCTTCGACCCGACCATCGTGCGCGGGCTGGAATACTACACCGGCGCGGTGTTTGAGGCCGAACTGCTGCTCGACACCAAGGACGAGAAGGGCCGCGTGGTGCGCTTCGGCTCGATCGGCGGCGGCGGGCGCTATGACGACCTGGTGTCGCGTTTCACCGGCCAGTCGACCCCGGCGACGGGTTTCTCGTTCGGCGTGTCGCGTCTGGCCTCGGCTCTGCGCGCGGCCGGTCGCGGCGCCGAGGATGAGACGCGCGGGCCGGTGGTGGCCATCGTCTTCTCCGAGGACGACATGCAGCACTATCTCGACGCCGTGTCCGAACTGCGCGCGGCGGGCATTCCGGCCGAGCTGTATCTGGGCCGGGCGGGCATGAAGGCGCAGATGAAATACGCCGACCGGCGCGGCGCCCCGGCCGCCGTCATCCTGGGCGGAGACGAGATCGCCGCCGGGCAGGTGACGATCAAGGATCTGGACGCCGGACGCGCCCGCGCCGCCGCCATCACGGACAATAACGCCTGGAAGGCCGAGCGTCCGGGGCAGCAGACCGTGGCCCGCGATCAACTGGTCGCGGTGGTCCGTTCTATTATCGAATAAGTTTCGATAAAAACCATGACGAAGACGTGACTTATCAACGTTCAGTTACGAAAGAACGCTCTTTCGATAGAGGCTTGATTGACTTGACCCCCTCGATGGCGTCATTTGGTCTCACTCAAGAGGCGCAGCGCTCAGCCGCAGCGACATCTTGAAGGCGTTTCGGGGAGGAAACGTCCGCTCCTGAGAGAGCGAGAAGGCCCGCTGCGATGTATCCCCCGCAGCGGGCTTTTTCATGCCTGGAAGCCAAGAATTTTATCGAAGGGTGTTCGATATGGGGCGGTTTTGGCATGGAGGAGCGTCGGGAGACGGCGCCATGAAAAAGGGCCGGAGCGTCGCCGCTCCGGCCCTCTTCGTTCAGCAGGCGCGGCGTCCTACCAGATGCGGACGCGCTCTTCCGGCGACAGGTAGTATTTGGTCCCCGGCTTGACGCCGAAGGCGTCGTACCAGGCGTCGATGTTGCGGACCGGGCCGATTACGCGGAATTCGGCCGGGCTGTGCGGATCGGTGGCGATCTGATTGATCAGCGCGTCGTGACGGTATTTGGACTGCCAGACCTGGGCCCAGCCGTAGAAGAAGCGCTGGTCGCCGGTCGTGCCGTCGATCACCGGAGCAGGCTGGCCCTTCAATGACAGGTGATAGGCCTCCAGACCGACCGCCGTACCGGCGGCGTCGCCGATGTTCTCGCCCATGGTCAGGCCGCCCTGGACGGGGTGGCCGGGGACGGGTTCGAACTGGTCGTACTGGGCGCCTAGACGCTTGGTCAGGCTCTCGAAATTGGCCTTGTCCTGTTCCGTCCACCAGTTGCGAAGCACGCCGTCGCCGTCGGACTTGGAACCCTGGTCGTCGAAGCCGTGGCCGATCTCGTGGCCGATGACGCCGCCGATGCCGCCATAGTTGACGGCCGGGTCCGCGTTCGGATCGAAGAAGGGCGGCTGCAGGATGGCGGCCGGGAAGACGATCTCGTTGTTGGCCGAGTTGTAGTAGGCGTTCACCGTCTGGGGCGTCATGCCCCACTCGTCCTTGTCGACCGGCTGGTCCAGGCGCGACAGGCGGTAGTTCCACTGGAACTGGCCCATGCGCTGGCTGTTGCCGAACAGGTCGTCGGCTTGGATCTCGAGCGCCGAATAGTCGCGCCACTTGTTCGGGTAGCCGATCTTGACGGTGAACTTCCGTAGCTTCTCCTGAGCGGCCGCCTTCGTCTCCACGCCCATCCAGGTCAGGTTGTCGATGCGGTGCGACAGGGCGGTGCGCAGGTTGGCGACCAACTCTTCCATCTTGGCCTTGGATTCGGCCGGGAAGTATTCGGCGACATAGAGACGGCCCGCCGCCTCGCCCAGGGCGCCCTCGGCGAAGCTGATGGCGCGCTTTTCACGGCTGCGCTGTTCGGGCTGGCCGGCCAGGTCGCGCGAATGGAACGCCCACTGGGCGTCCGAGAAGCGTTGCGACAGCATGGGGGCCGCGTCGTCCGTAGTGTGGAAGGCCTGCCAGGCCTGCAGGGTCGCCACCGGCGTCTCGCCGAAGATGGCGGCCATCTTGGGCATGGCCGTGTTCTGGCGCACGATCACGCGGTCGACCGCGCCCAGACCGGCGGCGTTGAAATAGCCGGCCCAGTCGAAGCCGGGCGCCTCGGCGGCCAGGGTCTGGATCGAATAGGGGTTGTAGGTCTTGTCGCGGTTGCGGTTCTCGATCGGCGTCCAGTGCGCCTCGGCGATCCGGTCCTCCAGGGCGACGATGGCGGCGGCCGAAGCGGCCGGATCGGTCCAGCCGATGTTGGTCAGCGTCTGCTCGATATAGGCCTGATACTTCTGCTTCTTGTCGGCGAAGCGGGCGTCCAGATAGTAGTCGCGGTTGGGCATCCCCAGGCCCGACTGGCCCGTGGTCACGGCGTAACGTGTGGGGTTCTTCTGGTCGATGGTGACGCCGGTGCCGAAGAAGGAGCCGCCTGCGCGTCCCTGGGTCTGGCCCATGTAGACGGCGATCTTCTCATGGCTGTCGGCGGCGCGGATGGCGGCCAGATAGGGGGCCAGCGGCTGGGCGTCCAACTGGTCGACGCGGGCCTGGTCGATGAAGGCGCGGTAGGCGTCGGCGATCTTCTGCTCGTCCGAACCGGCGGCCAGATCGGTGCGCGCGGCCAGGTCCGTCACCAGCTTCTTCATGCGGTTGTCCGACAGTTCGCGCAGCAGGGCGAACGAGCCGTAGGAGGTGCGGTCCGACGGGATGGTCAACTGGTCCAGCGCGGCGCCGTTGGCGTAGCGGAAGAAGCTGTCGCCCGGATCGACCGAGGTGTCGCGACCGGCCAGATCGAAGCCCCAGGTTCCGTATCGGGGCGCGTCCGTGCCCTGCCAGCCGGAGGCGCCGCCCTGGGCGGCCGGTGTCTGGAACAGTTCGAAGACGGTGCAGGCCTCGTCGATGCAGGCGTGGTCATGGCCGTCGTGGGCCAGGGCGGCGGCCGGCGCCAGAAGGGCGGCCGCAGCGACCCCCGCGAACAGTTTCTTCATTCTTGTTTCCTCATCTCGGACCCCAAGGGGCGCGCTGCCCAAAGCCTAGAGGCAGGGGCGATCCAGCGGTCTTAAAAAATTTTAGCGCGCCGCGCGAGGGCGGACTGAATTCCCTCTTCTGGGCCTTTGACCGCCGCAATGATGCTGAAGCGAAATAGACTGAGGCATAAAGCCAAGCTTTGAGCTGGAGAGCTTTCCTGACCTTGCGGCATCAGTAGAACTCCTTAGTCGTGTTGAACTCCTAAGCGTGGTGCGGCAGAGTTTTCTGCCGCCTGTGACCCATTTTGGTCATTGTTCGGTGATGAAAGTTCACCACTTCCTCCTAGGAGCGTTCTCCCTTGTCCCAGGCTCGCGTCAGATCGACGGCGAGCCGCGATGAGGCGAACGCCGCACATAGATGAGTTTAGAGCCGCCGCCGATGCGAGAATCTTCCCAGTCCGCCCCTGCCGTCGCCGAAGCCGAAGTCCAGCCCCGGCTGAACCGCCGCCAGGCCGCCAAGGTGCGCACGCGTCAGAAGGTTCTCGACGCCGCCCGCACCCTCTTCGCCGAGCGCGGCTATGACGCCGCCACCATTCGCGACATCGCCAAGGGCGCCGGCATGTCGACCGGCGCGGTCTTCGCCAACTTCCAAGACAAGGCCGAGCTGTTCGAAGCCGTCTTCTCCGAAGAGATGGAAGGCCTGCTGCTCGACATCCGCACCGCCGCCGCCGAAGGCCGCGTCCTGGACCGCCTGTCGAACGGGCTGACGGCGGGCTATCACCGC
>Ga0209426_1002059_pt1 | contig 10104 bp, 10 predicted proteins | sample Deesub1362B_J571_FD_187697 | JGI IMG/M metagenome (GOLD analysis project Ga0209426, IMG submission 187697) | Deep oceanic, basalt-hosted subsurface ecosystem from Juan de Fuca Ridge flank, Pacific Ocean, CORK Borehole 1362B_J2.571 (SPAdes)... ...
CACCCAACCGCCGACCGAGGAACCGACGGAAGAGGCCACCGAGGCCCCCACCGAGGAGGCCACGGAGGAGGCCGGCAAGCCCCTGAAGGTCGGTCTGCTCACCGACCAATCGGGCCTCCTGGCCATCTACGGCCCGATGCAGGAGCGGGGCTTCCGGCTGGGGCTGGAGTACGCCACCGACGGCACGATGGAGGTCGCCGGGCGGCCTATCGAGGTGATCGTCCGCGATAACGGCAGCGACCCGGAGAAGGCGGTAGCCGACGCCCGGGAGTTGATCGAGGCGGAGGGGGTGGAGATCCTGGTCGGCACGGTCAGTTCCGGCGCGACGATGGCCGTCCAGGAGGTCGCCGCGGAGAACGAGGTCATTCTCATCGTAGAGCCAGCCGCCGCCACCGACATCACGGGCAAGAATTTCAACCCCTACACCTTCCGCACCAGCCGGACCAACTACCAGGACGCGATGGTGATGGGCCAGGGCCTGCTTGAGATGGGCGACACCTTCGTCCAGATCGCCCCGGACTACGCCTTCGGCTACGGGTCGGCCTGCGGGTTCTACGCCGTGGTCAAGGCCGGTGGGGGCACCTTCCCGGTCAACGACACCCCGGAGGGGTGCGGCGCGATCTTCATCCCCTTCGACACCACCGACTTCACGCCGTACCTCCAGCAGGTGCTGGACGCCGATGCGGACGTGCTGATCGTCACCTGGGCCGGGGCTGGCTTCGTCCCGCTCTTCCAGCAGATGCAGCAGTTGGGCATCTTCGACGAGATGGTCGTGGGCACGGGCATCGGCGACAACCAGACCCTGGCCGCGGGCTACGCCGATGCCATCGGCTCCACCGGCATCGTCGTCTACCACTACACTCTGCCGGACAATCCGGTCAACGACTGGCTGGTCCAGCGCCACATCGAGGAGTACGGCACCCCGCCCGACCTGTTCACCGGCGGTGGGATGGCGGCGGCCATCATGCTGATCGAGGGGGTGAAGCGGACCAACGGCGACACCAGCGCCGACGCGCTGATCCAGGTCTACGAGGACGACTTCACCTTCGAGGGCCCCAACGGCACCTACATCATCCGCCCCTACGACCACGTGGCCCTTATGCCGCTCTACTACGTCCGTCTGACCAACGTGACCGACCCCGACTTCAAGTTCGTCGAACTGATCCGGGAGTTCGCTCCGGAGGAGGCCGCGCCGCCGTGCTTGTTGGAGGGGGAGTACGCCGACCGTTGTCCGTAACACCGGATGGGGTAGGGGTGACCCGCGGGTCGCCCCTACCCCCGCGATCGCCCCGGGAGACGCGCCGTGGAACCACCGATCATCCTGGAAACGAGGAACCTGCGTAAGGAATTCAACGGGCTGGTGGCCGTCGCCGACGTGTCGATGAGGGTGCAGGAAGGCCACCTGCACGCCATCATCGGCCCCAACGGTGCCGGGAAGACCACCCTCTTCAACCTGATCAGCGGCCACATCCGGCCCACCGCCGGCCGCGTCTATCTCCGGGGGCGGGACATCACCGGCCTGCCTCCCCACCGCATCGCCCGTCTGGGGATCGGGCGCTCCTTCCAGATCACCAACCTCTTCCCCAACCTGACCGTGCTGGAGAACGTCCGCCTCGCCGCCCAGGCCCAGGGACGGGATAGCCTCCGCTTCTGGTCCCACCACCGCCGCTTCCGGCAGTACGAGGAGCGCGCGATGGAAGTGATCCAACAGGTCGGTTTGACCGGCCGCGAGCACTACCTGGCCCGGGTCCTCCCCCACGGCGACCAGCGGAAACTGGAGATCGCGATCCTCCTCGCCTCCGACCCGGAGGTGCTCCTGCTGGACGAGCCGACGGCGGGGATGGCGGCGGAGGAGGTGCCCATCCTGGTCGAGACGATCCGCCGGATCCAGGAGGCGGGGGACCGAACCATCCTGCTGGTGGAGCACAAGATGGATGTGGTGATGACCATCTCCGACCGGATCACGGTGATGCACCAGGGGCGCGTGCTGGCGGAAGGGACCCCCGCCCAGATCGGTGCCGACGAACGGGTCCAGCGGGCCTATCTGGGGGAAATGTAGATGGAAAGGCATCTCCTGGAGGTACAGGACATCCACACCTTCATCGGCCAGTTCCACATCCTACAGGGCGTCTCGCTGGCGGTGCCGGAGGGGAGCATCACCGCCGTCCTGGGCCGCAACGGAGCCGGCAAGACGACGACCCTCAAATCCATCCTCGGCCTCACGCCGCCGCGGCAGGGAAGGGTAGTCTTCGCCGGGCAGGAGATCCAGGGCCGCCCCGCCTACGAGATCGCCGCGATGGGGGTGGGATACGTGCCCGAGCACCGGGCCATCTTCACCGACCTCACCGTCGCCGAGAACCTCCGCATCGCCGAGCGTCGGCGGGGGGATCTGGACCGGAAGGCCGATTTCATCTTCGGCCTCTTCCCCGACCTGAAGCGGCTCTACCGGCTGCCGGGAGGCCACCTTTCCGGTGGACAGCAGCAGATGCTCGCCATCGCCCGGGCGCTGGTGCCGGATAACCGGCTGCTCTTGATCGACGAGCCGAGCGAGGGGCTGGCCCCGATCCTGATCCAGGAACTGATGGAGGCGATCCGCCGCCTTTCCGAAGAGGTGACCGTGGTGCTGGTGGAGCAGAATTTCCAGATGGCCAGCCAGCTGGCCGATCGGTACGTGATCATCGACGACGGGCGCTTCGTCCGCTCCGGTCCGATGTCCGAGTTGCTGGACGATGAGGAGACCGTCCGCCGCTACCTGGGGGCGGCCGTCTAGGGGAGGTCGAACGCGATGGGGAAGCGGTACCGGGCTGTGATCGCATCCGTTGCCCTTGTGGTGGTCCTGGTGGGCATAGCCTACGCCGGATTCGGGGCCACCAAGACCGCATCGGTGCTCCTCTCTGGCCTGACCCTGGCGGCGCTCTACTTCCTCCTGGCGGCGGGGCTCTCCCTCATCTTCGGGCTGATGGACGTGCTGAACTTTGCCCACGGGACCCTCTTTATGATCGGCGCCTATGTGGGCTACACCGCCTTCGGCAACCCCCGCCTTCTGCTGAACACGCTGCCTCTGTTCCTGGCGCTGCTCGCCGGAGCGACGGCGGGCACGATTGTGGGGAGGCCGCTGCGGGCCTGGGAGCAGGCCGTCCGGCGGCGACTGACCGCCGGGGAGGCCAGCGGAAACGGTCGAGAGGTGCTGCGGGCTCTCCTGGCCCGGCTCACCCCCTCCCTCCTGCTCGCCCTCCTGGCCGTCGCACTGGTCCTCTGGGGCGTGCGGGGCTTCCCGCTGGACCGGCTGGTCGCTTTCGAAGCCACCGCCACCGGCGGAGCGATCCCGACGGCGGAGGCACAGGAGCCGATCCCGAGGATGCTCCTCCGTCTGGCCCAGATGGCGTTGGCGGGGTTGCTGGCGGGACCGGCCCTGGCCCGCGAGCGACGGGAACAGGGGATGTGGAAGGAGGGGATGCTGGCGGGGGCGATCGGCCTCGTCGGCCTCCTCATCCTGCTGGCGCGCGACCCTCTGGAGGGGTTCCTGTTGGGCCTTTCGGTGGACCTGCGCTTCCTGCTGGCGCTGACCGCCGGGGCCGTGGTCGGTGCGCTGCTGGGAGGGCTGATCGAACGGACGCTGATCCGCCCCTTCTATGGGCGACCCATCACCCAGATCGTGCTGACGCTGGGGCTGATGTTCGTCGGAACGGAACTGGTCAAAGCGGTGTGGGGCCGGGAGGGGCATCCTCCGATGACGGTGCCCAGCCTCTTCGCTGAGAGTTGTCGCTCGGAGAGCCTCGCCGCCTGGCTGACGGAGCACTGCTCTTCAATCGACGTGCTCGGTCGGGCCTTCCCCACCTACCGGTTGTTCATCATCTTCGTCGGCGGGGTGATCCTGGTGGGGGTCGGCCTGCTGCTGCGGTACTCCCGCCTGGGGATGATCATCCGCGCCGGGGTGCAGGATAGCGAGATGGTGGAGGCGCTGGGGATCAACGTCCGCCGCGTCTTCACGTTCGTCTTCGCCCTCGGCTCGGCGCTGGCGGCGTTGGGGGGCGTGGTGGCCGCCCCCTTCGTGGGGGTCTACCCGGAGATGGGCGGGATCTTCCAGTTGCAGGCCTTCATCGCCGTCGTCATCGGCGGGATGGGGAGTTACGGTGGCACGGCCGTCGGCGCGCTCCTCCTCGGGCTGGCCCGCGCCTTCGGCGACGTCCTCGTCACCAGCGGCATCCCCATCCCCTGGGCCGAGCAGGCCCTGAGGGCCTCCCCGGCGGTCGCCCGTGCCTCCACCGTGCTCATCATGGCCATCGTCCTGCTGGTCCGACCAGCGGGGATCTTCGGTCGAAAGGAGTAGTCCAATGGGAAAGACCGGACTTCCCCTCTGGCTCCGTCGTCGATGGCCCGGCCTGGTCGTCCTGGTGCTCCTTGTCCTCTTCCCCTTCGTCGCCGGGCTGGCGATGGGGGACCCGGCCGGGGTCCCGCCGGAGGTGCGGGGGCTGGGGAGGGTGCTGGCGTTGGCGGAGACGGGGCGGGCGAAGTTCTGGCAGGGGATGATCATCCAGGTGCTGATCCTGGCCGTCTTCGCGATGAGTTACGACCTCCTGCTGGGGTACACCGGCATCATTTCCTTCGGGCATGCGATGTTCTACGGCGTGGGAGGGTACGTCGTCGGCATTCTCTTGAAACACTTCGAGTGGCCCATCTGGGCGGCGGTGGGGGCCGTGGTGCTGGTGGCCGTCGTCCAGAGCCTGGTCATCGGCGTGCTCTCCCTGCGGGTCAAGGGGGTCTACCTGGCGATGGTGACCCTGGCCTTCGCCGAGTTCTTCTACATTCTCTCCGAAGCGACCGACTTCCGGCAGTACACCGGGGCGGACGACGGCCTGCACGGGATCTACCTCCCGCCAGCGATCAGCCCGACCGACCACCGGACGCGCTTCTATTTCCTGGTGGTGGCCTTCTTCGTGTCGATGTACCTGGCAACGCGGCGGCTGGTGGACTCTCCCACCGGCCGGGTGATGGTGGCGATCCGGGAGAACGAGCAGCGGGCCGCGACGCTGGGGTACAACACCTTTACGTACAAGTTGATCGGTCTGGTGGCCTCGGGGCTGCTGGCCGCGCTGGCCGGCTGTCTTCACGCCACCTTCAACCTGGGGGTGACCCCCTCCGTGCTGAGCGTGGGCACCACCATCGACGTCCTGGCGATGACGATCGTGGGCGGCGCGGGCACGCTGACCGGCCCCGTGCTGGGCGCGGCGATCGTCCACCTCCTGGGCTACTGGCTCAACCGGATCTTCGGCCCGGCCTGGACCCTGATGTTCGGCGCGATGTTCGTCCTGATCGTCGTCTTCCTCCCCTACGGCATCGTGGGGACGATCCAGGCTCGGTCCCTCCAGTGGAAGGCCGGATGGCAGCGGTGGTTGCAACTGATGGGGGTGGGAGCGCCAAGGAGCAAGGCTTAAGCCTTTGAAGAGAAGATCCGCACCGCGGGATACTCCAGCCCTCCGTCCGCTCTTTAGAGACCCCAGTTGCCGGGGCGGAGCAATCGGCTACAATATGCTACACGTATCGGGGAGACACACCTCGCTTCTTGCATCCTGCATCCGAAACGGGAGGGGAGATGAATCACTCGGAGGGAACCTTTCAGGGATACGGGGGACTGGAACTCTACTACCAGCGTTGGCGACCGGAGGGAGAGCCGAAGGCGGTCCTCGTCATCGTCCACGGCTTCGGCGAGCACAGCGGGCGGTACGGCAACGTGGTCGACTGGCTGGTCCCCAAAGGGTATGCCGTCTACGGTTTCGATCTGCGGGGACACGGGCGGTCGCCGGGGCAGCGTGGTTACATCCATCGCTGGGCCGAGTATCGAGAGGATGTGCGGGCCTTCTTGACCTTTGTGCAGGAGCAGGAGCCGGGCCGCCCCCTGTTTCTGATGGGGCACAGTATGGGTGGATTGATCGTTCTGGACTACGCCCTGCACCATCCTGAAGGGCTACAGGGGGTGATTGGCTCCGGTCCGGCGCTGGCCCAGACGGGGGTTTCTCCCTTTCTGGTGGCGTTGGGCCGATTGTTCTCCCGATTCTGGCCGCGCTTTGGGCTGGACACCAAACTGGACGCCACCGCTATCTCCCGCGATCCAGCGGTGGTGGATGCCTACGTCAACGATCCGCTGGTCCACAGCGTGGCCACCGCCCGCCTGGGAGCGGAGATGACGGAGACGATGGAGTGGGTCAACGCGCATGCAGCCGACCTGCGAGTGCCGCTTCTCATCCTCCACGGCGGAGCCGACCGGCTGGTGCCGCCCGAGGCCAGCCGCGCCTTCCTCGAGCGAGTCGCTCTGGAGGACAAAACGTACCACGAGTACGAGGGGTACTACCACGAGCCGCACAACGAGGTAGGGTGGGAGCGGCCGCTGGCCGACCTGGAGGCGTGGTTGGAGGACCACCTGTCGCAATAAAACCACAGAGGCGTAGAGGACGCACGCAGTTCAGAGACTTCCCTGCGCCCTCTGTGCCTCTGTGGTGAAACCCTCTATATTTCTAGATGTAGAACCGCTCCGGATCGACTTCCTCTCTCAGGATGCGCAGCTCCTCCTCCGTGGGCGGCTCGTTCACGCCGACCTCGTCCGGGATGATCAGTTCGAACCCGGTGTTCTCGACCACCTGGTCGACCGTCACGCCCGGGTGGGTGGCCAGGAGCCGCATCCGTTTCGTCTCCTCGTCGAAGTCCAGCAGTGCCAGCGTACTCACCACCCGGTAGGGGCCGCTGCCACGCGGCAGCCCCGCCGCCTCCCGCGCCCCCGGCCCGTCGATGTACCCGGGCGTGGTGACGAAGTCCACCTTGGGCACGAACCGCCGCTTCTCGTGCCGCATCAGGATGATGGTCCGCCAGACGAGGGAGCCGACGTCGTTGCCGCCGCCCGAGCCGGGGAGCCGGATCTTCGGCGGGTAGTACTGGGGGCCGATGATGGTGGAGTTGACGTTGCCGTAGGGATCGATCTGCGCGCCCCCGATGAAGCCGTAGTCGACGAACCCCCGGCCGGCCGTCTCCAGCACCTCGCAGATGCCGTAGGCGCCGATGGCTTTGTAGAAGGTCCGGCTGCCGCCGACCGCGCGGGGTGGGATCTCCAGCCGCGCGCCCACACCGCCGAACTCGAAGATGGGCATCAGGTTCGGTGCGTGCATCTTCTGCGCCAGGCTGGCCGCCAGCATCGGGATCCCCGTGCCGACGAAGACGGTCACGTTGTCGGGGATCTGCCGGGCGGCGACACAGATCAGAAGCTCCGTCAGGTTGTAGGGTTGCTCGCTCATCACCGCCCCTCCATCGCTGCTTTCAGCGCTTCCAGCCGCTCCTGACCGATGAACTCCAGGTACTCCCGGTGGTTGGACAGGCTGTAGATGTACTTGGTCAGGTACGCCTGGGTCCCTTCCTCGGTCCTGGAGGCCTCCACCCACTCCTTCAGCTGATCCTCGTCCCGGGCGTACATATAGGCCATCTCGCCGGGATGGGAACCGAAGGGAGCGTGGACGACGGCGTCGACCAGGAAGTAGGGGATGATGGTCCGTTCGGGGTAGCGGCGGATCTCCTCCGTATCGATGATCTCCTCGGCGCTGATGATCAGCCGCTTGGAGGCGCGGGCGATCTCGTGGGCGAAGCCGGAGATACCGTCGATCTGAGCGTTGCCGTACCGGTCGGCCCGGTGGACGTGCATCAGGGTCACATCCAGGATCAACGCCGGCACCAGGCAGACCCTCTGACCGGTGAAGGGGCACTCCGCGATCTTGGCCGCGCTGTACTTGAAGGTATCGCTCCCCAGCATCACTCGGACGGGGAGGAAGGGGACCCCCATCGCGGCCGCCTTGAACCGCCAGGTCAGCGCGCCGTTGGACCACTCGACGATCCGTCTGAGCCGTCCGTTCTCCGCCGCCCGCCGGAAGACCTGGGAGGTCCCGTACAACTCCAGGCCGATATAGGTGAGGTCCATCTCCGCCACCACACCGGCCCCCAGGAGGAGGTCCGTCTCCAGCACCCCTTGCCCGACCAGTCGGAGGTCCTTCTTCCCCTGGCGGATCAGTTCCCGCACCAGGCTCATCGGGGCGCGGACGGTGCCGTAGAGCTCGGTGCCCAGGTAGCAGCCGTCGGTGACGAAGCGAGCGATCGCCTCCTCCTCGGTCATCAACTTATCGACCATCGCCCGGGACTTCCGCTCCCGGTTCCACTCCCGGAACGCGTCCAGGTCCGGGGGCTGGATCAACTCACCGATGCCGGATTCGAGGATGCGCAAGGTGCACCTCCTTTCGAAATGGCTGGAAGGGAACACGCACAAAAACGCCGTCTCGAGTGAGACGGCACCTCTCAATCCTGCCTCCTCAGATTGAAGAGCCGCAACCACTCCTCCAGATCTTCCACGGAACAGGGCTTCTCTTCCTCCTCCCCTGCTCCGTTGTCGGCGACCAGTTCCGCCGCAAAGGCCTCCGCCGTGATCACCCGTGCGCCTCGGGCTCGCGCGGCCGCCTGCACGGAATGGTCGGATGAGACGACGATCAGCCCGGCCGGGTCGCGCGTCCGCCGGATCCGCTCGCGGAGCAGCGCGTCCGCGGTCCTTCCCTGCGGAGCGAAGATCACCTGCACTTCGGGGGAGGAGAGAACGGGAGAGCGACCGCCGGGGAGGCCAGCATCGAAGACGACGGTCGCCCGACGACGGTGCCGCCAACAGTACCGCCGGAGCCGCCGGACCAACACAGCCTCATCCTCCGGATCCTCCAGACTGAGGTCCGGCATCCGTCCGATCAGGTTGTGTCCATCGATCAACAGGGGCATCGCTCCGCTTTCCCCCGAACGCGCGAGGAGGGAGACGGGGACCAACACAACCGGGCAGGCCGTTCGCCCACCGGTATTTTAGCACAATTGGGAACGGGGAGCAATCACCACCTTGGTTCGACACGACCCCATGGTCTCGCCCTGAATCCGAAATACACCCGAGTTGCTGTTTGGGTTTGTAATCTAGGCTGACTTGTGTTAAAATCGAGTTTGGATGGACACACAAACATCGATGCCGCCAGAGACCGGCCCACAGGGACCAGAAAGTGTGACGACCGCCGGGGATCGGGCCCGACGGAGCCTGATCGTGGGCCTCGTGGTGGTGGGGCTCCTGATGATCGGCCTGATCGCGCTGCTGATCGTCCTGTCGGTGGACGCCTACCGCACCGCGGCCCAGGCCCCCACCGCGACCGAGGTCTACGTGATCCCGGCCCAAAGCCCCGGGGCGGCGGTCATCTCGTTGCTGCGAGATGTCGCCATCGTCCTGGTCGCTTTCGAGACCCTGCTCATCGGCCTGCTGGTCCTCGTGTTGATCCTTCAAATCCAGGCCCTGATCGGCCTGCTACGAGACGAGATCAGACCGATGCTGGAGTCGCTCAACGACACGGTGGCGACGGTGCGGGGAACCACCCGCTTCGTGAGCCACCACGTGGTCTCACCGGCGATCCAAACGGTCGGTCTCCTGGCGGGTGTACGACGGGTAATCCGAGAGATCGTCGCCTTAGGTAAAAGCGTGAAGAAGGAGGGAGGAGATGGCGAAGAATAACGGCGGAGAAGCAGGAGCCTTCTTGATCGGTTTTCTGGTTGGGGGGCTGGTCGGCGCGGCCGCTGCGCTCCTGCTCGCGCCCCAGTCGGGAGAGGAGACGCGGGCCCAGATCCGCACCAAGGCCGTCGAACTGAAGGGACAGGCTGAAGAGGAGATCACCCGGGTGCGGGAAAAAGCAGAGCAGACGCTCGAGGAGGCCCGCGCTAAAGCGGAGGCGGTCGCTGCAGACCTGCGGCGGCGGGCCGAGGAACTCCAGGCCCAGGGGCGCGTGCTGCTGGAGGAAGGGCGCCGTCAGTTGGTCGAGGCGGTCGAGGAGACCAAGAAGGCCGCCGAGCAGGCGAAAGGCGCCACGAAGGAGGAGGCCGCGCCGGAGGCCGCTGAGGCCTAGGCCTGAACAGACGATAGGAATACGCCACACAGAGACAGAGGGCACAGAGGTCTCTATCTTACAGGACTTACGCAGTTAGCAGCTGAGCGGCAGCCACCTTGCCTCGCAACGGAGCGGGGGCAGGCAAGCCGCCGGTGATCAGTTGGCGTTGCAGGCG
>Ga0209426_1002060_pt1 | contig 10098 bp, 9 predicted proteins | sample Deesub1362B_J571_FD_187697 | JGI IMG/M metagenome (GOLD analysis project Ga0209426, IMG submission 187697) | Deep oceanic, basalt-hosted subsurface ecosystem from Juan de Fuca Ridge flank, Pacific Ocean, CORK Borehole 1362B_J2.571 (SPAdes)... ...
GCTCCGGCCTCGACGCAGGCCTTAAACGGCGGCAGGTACACATCGCGCAGCACCCCTTCGGGGATCAGCGTGGTATTGTAGTCGCGCCCGCCCTCCGCCGCGCCGTAGCCGACGTAATGCTTGGCGCACGCGGCGATGCGGTCAGGCGCGGACAGGTCCTCCCCCTGGAAGCCGCGCACCATGGCCCGTCCGAGTTGCGACGTGAGGTATGGATCCTCGCCGCCGCCCTCGGCGATGCGGCCCCAGCGCGGGTCCCGGGCGACGTCCACCATGGGCGCGAAGGTCCAATTGACGCCGAGGCTGGACGCCTCCCGGGCGGCGATGGCGGCAGTCCGCTCCACGAGCTCGGGATGCCACGCGGCGGACTGGCCCAGCGGGATGGGGAAGACAGTGCGGAAGCCGTGAATCACATCGCGGCCCATGATGAGCGGGATGCCCAGCCGGCTCTCCTCCATCGCGATGCGCTGGTAGCGATTGTACGTCTGCACGTCCACGACGTTGAGGAAGGAGCCGACCTGGCCCTGCCGGATGAGCTCCTCGCGCTCCTCTCCGGCCCCGCTGATCTGGGTCATCTGGCCGATCTTCTCCTCTAGCGTCATGCGGGCGAGCAGCTCATTGACCCGGGACTCCATGGTTTTGTTGTTCATCTTTCTCACTCCTCTTGTCTGTAATCTCCAATGCCCCAATCCCTAATCATCTCTTTGCGCGGTGAATCGCCGCAGCACGTCGATATCCACGTCAACGCCCAGGCCGGGCGCGGTGGGGACGGCGACTAATCCGTCGCGAACTTCAAAGCGCGGCACGGTGAGCTGGTCCCGCAGCGGGTTCTCCGATCGGTCCATCTCCAGGAGCGGCTCCGGCGCGAGCATGCGGCCGGGGAGCACGTCCAGCGTGCTGGCGAAATGCAGCGCGGCCGCGAAGGCGATCCCTGTGCCCCAGCAATGCGGGGTCAGGTTCGTCTCGAAGGCTCGCGCCAGCGCCACAATGCGAGCGACCTCGGTCAGGCCGCCCGCGGCGCAGATGTCCGGCTGGGCGATGTCCACGCATCGCCGCTCGAACAGGCGCCGGAACCCCGCGCACAGATACTCGCACTCACCCCCGGCGATGGGGATCCCCGTCCGCCGCCGTAGCTCCGCGTATCCCTCGTAATCCTCCGGCGACACCGGCTCCTCAAACCAGCCGATGTCCAGCGGCTCCAGCGCCCGCGCCAGCGCCAACGCCTCCCACAAGGTGTACGCGTGGTTGGCATCCACCATGAGCTTCACGTCCGGCCCGATCGCCTCGCGGACGGCCCGCACGTTCTCGATGTCCTGTTCGATGCCGAGGCCCACCTTCATTTTCACGGCGGTGAACCCCTGGCGGACGTACATCGCCGCCTCTGCCGCCAGGCGCTGCGGCAGATCAGGCCCTTCGGTGAAGTACATCCCCGTGGCGTAGACGCGCACGTGGTCGCGTCGCCGGCCGCCGAGCAAGATGGAAACCGGCTGACCCAATAGTTTGCCCTTCAGGTCCCATAGGGCGATGTCGATGGCGCTGATGGCGGCCACCAGGATGCCGCGTCGGGCGTAGTCCAGCGAGCGGCGGTACATCTTCTGCCAGAGGGCCGCCTGATGTAGAGGGTCCTTCCCGAGAATCAGCGGCGCAAGGAAGTGGACGCCTGCCTCTACGACCTGGGCGGGGCCGTACCCCTCACCCCAGCCGTACGTCCCGTCATCGGCCGTAACCCGCACCAGGCACACCGCGCGGCGATCGTACTTCCATTGGGAGAAGAAGAACGGCCTCTGTAACCGTTGCTCAACGACGAAGGTCTCTACGTTTGCGATGCGCATGGCTTTCCCTCGTTAGCCAACTATTAGGCAGTCTCCCCACTCCGTGTTGAGATGAGGATGCAACCTCCTTAAAGGCGTGTTTTGTAGAGGCGCACGGCCGTGCGCCTCTACAATTCGCCTATTCTGGTAGGGGCGAGGCATGCTAATATGAGCGAAGTGCAACGCACTTCCTTGAGGCATCACTGGATTGTATGGATTCTAATCGGTTTCTCTGTTGGCGCAAGGGCCCTGCGTTGGCCATTTGGGAGGACTAACAACAAGTGGGAGGTATACTCTGAGGCGGGAGGATAGGATCAGCGGCCTAGCTTCTGCCTGATCTCCTCGATGGCAGCCGTCTCTTCTGCCAGTTGGGCTTTCATGTAATCCGGCGCGAATGCGCCCATCCGTAGGATTTGCTCCTCTAGAACGCGTCTGTTGCGCTCGTGAGTGGTGAGCAGATGCTCCAGGCGTTTACACTCCTTAGGTGATAACTCAGGCGCCTCCGGCGGCTGGGTTTGCTCTTGCCTCGCGCCGACAAGATCAAAGATGAGCCCTTCCGGCGAGCGCAGGAACAGAACAGGCGCGCCCAGAGCCGGCTCGGCTGGAAAGTGAATGGAGAGTTGGTTGCGTGCGTAGGCCACTGCCGCGTCCACATGTCCCGCCTGCGGTCCAATGCACAGGCTGCGGTAGAACTCGCGGGCGAATCGGATGGAGGCCGCGTCCGTCAGCGGGTACTGGTGCGCGACCACGGCCGGGATGCCACGCACGACCAACTTCTGGGCGATGCCTGTCATGGGCCTGGTGGGAGACCTTCGCGCACCCCGGCAGGTATTCAGGATTACTAGTTTCAGGGACTGGTGATCCAGGAAGAAGCGCGCGAAAACCTCATCATCGATGATGTCGAATCTCTCTTCTTCGCCGTTGAACAGCACCCCGCCTTGATCCCCGGCGAAAGCAGTATGTCCGATAAAATGGAACGCGTGGTACTGCCTCTCGATCAGCGCGTCGCTGAGAGTGGAGCGGGTGACCTTGCCTTCAAGTAGCTTGAACTGGACGGCGTCATCCAATCTGTGTGAGACATCTTCCAGCGCTTCCTTTTCCGCCGCGATATTCAGCCCTGAGCCATCTGGAATGGCGACTAAGACATGCAGCGGCAGAGAGGTCTTAAGCACTTGGATAGGCTGGAAAACATGCGGGTGGCGGGTGAGAGGCGTCTTGACCGAGGTGCCTATAAAGTAGTGTTGGAGCGGGCTGTAGAGGAACTCCCAGGGAAGCGCGGCCACCTCGGGAGGCGCGATGTGCAGACGAAGGCGAAGCCCCTGGCCCTCCTGTCTGGCTATTTCGCCCAGGCTGGCCTCGAAGAGGGAACCGACAGTGCCCGTAATTAAGATGTTGTACAGATACGTACCAAACTCGATCAGGAAGGCAACGTCGGTCTTCTCTTCCCTTATTTTCTTCTTGTAGCCTTGCAAAGCGGGCGATTGAGGGTCGAGGACCATCCAGTCATTAACTCCTCCTTGAGTTTCGGATACGGCGCGAAGGGGATAGCCCCTTGGCGTCGCGGCCTCGATCCAGAGGTCAAAGTCGCGGTATTCCACAGGGAAACCTCCATATCGCTCCCGCCGTGGTCACTCCGGGCTTCCCCTACTCTTCCTCATCGATCATGAGCTAGGAGATGTGTTTCCTGATTCCTCCTCACCGTCTGCGGTGAGATCGGGTGCGAATAAATGGAGGAAGACAGAGCAGGTGTTAATAAAGCTCTCTAGGCGACCTGGATCGAGGATGTCTGGGGCTACCTCGGCAGGCAGGCGATTAAGCGTGTCCAGAATCGCATCGGCCAGGAACAGCAAGCTGCTTGGGGCTTCTTCATATACCGTCCGTTCGCCGTTGTATTTGAGCACTTCAAAGGTGATGATCCATCGTTCCGACATCAGGTCATAGTAGACCTGACGATTCACCGTCCTCCAGCTATTCGGGTTTTCTCCCCCGATGGTATACGATTCCACAATAGCGTTGCCATAGAGGGCCATCAGCGTACGTACCCACTTCCTCACCTCAGGGCTCAGATAGGCCTCGACCTCTGCCAGTAATTCGGGGTCGCTCATCCCTCCAGCCAATAACATTAACAAGAAGTTGGCCGTATCCTCGCCGGCATAGATAGCCAGGCCATCATAAAGGGCGCCGCCGGTCTCCGTGTCCACACCGTTCCGTACGTGTTCCTGAATGATGCTTTCGATGATCTCCTTGGCCTTAGGCTCCTGCTCGAGGAGGTGGAGAAGCTGATCGCTGACCTCGCGTATCTGCTGATCTACATCCTGAGGGGTCTCTTCATTTTTAACTGTGGGTGGCAATTCATTGGACCCTTCGGGAATCGGTTGCTGGGCGTCTTGGGAGGGCATTTTCATCTCCTTTCCGAGCGACTCAGCGTCCCTGTCGCTTCTTAAAGACGGTCCCCACGTTCTGGGGGCGGAGTTTCTTAAAGGTCTGATCTACCACATCACGATCTCGTAGGACTTTGATGGCCGCGATCCTTCTTCTCTCGCTCAAGGCGGCCTTGATCTCCTCGGGGGTCGGCGATTTCGCGGCCAGAGTGCGCTGCCACTGTTCTAGGCGTACCCGGGGTTGCTGGGATTCGGCTTCAGATAGCGCCAAGCGTTTGATTTCGACAGCTCCCACCCAGAACTCGGCGAACGGGATGAGCAACTCTCGATCCTGGGGAGGAAGCTTTGATATTGCGACTTGAAAGGCATGAGAGACGAGCTCGAGCAGGCCGACCGCTTTGGCCAGATCGCCGATCGCCTCTAAGGCATCGGCAGCCTCTTGTCCTAGTTCCGCGATCTCATTCGTCAATTCAAGCACCTGGGAAGTTGTAAGTGGCTCATCGCTGTCGAGTCGCTCGAGCCTGTCCTGAATCATCGCCATCGTTTCTTGAATATGTGCCATATCCATTTTTATGGGCCTCTTTCTTCTGGGCTAGGGCTGTGGCAGGAGATCTTTCAAAACATGTACTAGTGCACCGATAGCACGCAACAGTGCCCCACAGATCTCCTGTGAGTGTTTCTGGATGTCAGCTACGCCCAGATGGAGATTGGTGATGGCCTGGTCGATCGCTGCACTATCACTAAGGTCCTCGCGGTACAATGCTCCCAGGGCTGGCTCGAAGAGGACCTCCCAGGCCTCTTTGAATTTCTCCAGGGGCTGGGTGATCTCCGGATCGGATAGTTGGAGATCGCTCTGCCATCGCTCGATGTTACCCTGATAGGCGTTGTTGCCCACCATCCGGTATAGGTTCCAGATCTGCCGGACGATCTGCCGTCTGATCTCCACGTCTTGGGCTCTGGCCTTAAGCATATCGATGGGCTCGTCGAACAGGAAGCATTGCTCGGTCGCCCAACGCGCCTCTTCGTATTTCCTGACATAGGCGCTGAGCTGATCAACAGTTTTCCTGATCTCGATCCACTGGATGGTCCATCTCCCCGGTAGTTCCTCCGGCTCCCGTCGTTCCTTAGGCCAGACTTCGCCGGGTATGAAGAGGGAGGAGCGCACCTGTCCGCTCAGGGGAGCCTTCGGGGATATCGTCTGGGGCTGCCCCCAAACTTTCATCATGTCCTCCATAGTATAATTGTTTGGCTGCTTGTCCAATGTCCTATGTTGGAGCAGCTATTTCGGGATGGTTTGTATTCGACGTGGTGTGGAGGGGCAGAGGGCATTATCCTCGACTGAGGACCAATCTTCAGATACGAGGAGAAACGTGCAGGAAAGGATATCATCCCAAAGGTTTTCAATTTCGTCGCCAACAGCCGAGGCTACTATAACAAACGAATAGTGGAATGTCAAACAACGGGTAACCGTCCACCGCTGGAAGGGGATCTAACATCTCGTAGAGAGGCCGATGATAATGAAGGTACCCGGCGCCTCCTCAGCGCCGGGCACCTGGGGGATAACGCGAGGTCGCGAGAACCGTCGATTGAAGGATAGACGCGCTCCTCTAGAATGCCATGCACAGCTAGCTTCTGGGCGATACCTGTCATGGGCTTGGTGGGAGACTTGCGCGCGCCCTGGCAGGTATTCAGGATCACCAATGGTATTGCTCCTCGAGCAGCGCGTCGCTGAGGGTGGTGTGGGTGACCTTATCTTTAATGGCTTGAACTGAACAGCGCTATCCAATCGGTGTAAGACATCCTCCAACGCTTCCTTACAGGGCCTACTATGTCTCTCATAGATGAAGCCGCAGTCTCAACTTCTCATCACTGGTGCCAATACGCTCCAATAACGCCAGATACCCTTCGGAGAGCCGTTGAGCCACCTCCGAGTATTCAGCGATCACGTTATAGGCCTGGGACGGATCTCGTCTTAGATGGTAGAGTTCTGATTTGCCTCTCGCGCCACCGTGGATTAATGCCCATTCCCCGTCGGTGATTGTGCTATAGACGAGGTACTCAGGGTCAGTGGGCAGCGTTGGCGAACTGACCGCCAGATCGCGCACCTTGTCTGTCTCCCCCCGAAGAACGGGCAGTAGCGAGCGTCCATGTAGTCCTTCCGGCGGCTCTGCTCCGCTCATTTCGACAAGCGTGGGCATCAGGTCCACCGGCTGTACCAGGGCCTGACAGCGCCTCCCCCCTTTGACGTCAGGGAGCTTGATCAGCAAGGGCACATGTGCTACCTCCTCGTACAGTGGCCACCCCTCCTTTGGATTCAGCACGGTGTGCTTACCGATTAGCCCATGCTCTCCATGATACCAGCCATGGTCACTGGTGAACAGGATAGCTGTATTGTCCCACAGGCCAAGGATCTCCAGCTTCTCGAAGAGGCGTCCCAGCCACCGGTCGGTCATGGTGATCATGCTAGCATATAGGGCTCGAATGTGTCGTAGTTCAGCCTCGGTCAGATAGTCAGCACGGTCGTAGCGGGGCAGGAGCACTTCTTCGCCTTCATAGCCGGGATCATAGAGGTCGATGTACCAGCGTGGTGGATCCCATGGCTCATGGATGCCGAAGAGATCCAGATACAGCAGGAATTTGTCCTGTCGATAGTTATCCTCCAGCCAATCGATGGCTGCCTGAATCGTCTGAGGGTCATGCCACTCCCGTTCATAGAGGCGGCCGTAGTTGTTGCGAAGGTGAGGGATTACCAGGAATTCAGGCTGGCGGAGTTTGTTAGGATCACAGGGGTACTTGACAGGCCTATGAGAAGTGCGCCAACAGTCAGCCTGGTGTCCCCGGATCCAGTGATGACCATCGAATCCCTGGTGATAGTTCATGCCAGGCGCCAGCATCTGGATGTTATCCGAGATGAGCATGGTGACGTAGCCTTGCTCTTGGAGCAGGCGTTGGAAGACGATCTCGTCTGGCGGGAGCGGCGCCCATCCAATTGTGTGAAAGACATAGTGTCCAGTCATCAGCTCCGCGCGATGCGGCATAGTCGGGAAGGAGCCTATGTAGGCACGATCAAAGATGATGGACTCAGAGGCTAATCGATCGATGTTGGGCGTATGTACCCATGCATTCCCGTAACAACCAAGGAAGTCCCTTCGTAGTGTGTCACAGACGATAACAATGATCTTCATTAAACCCCCTCATCGCAGTAGGAGGAGAGATGCGAAGGGTCTTGATGGTTGCATGGATAGCTCCTTGGTCAGCCTTTCATGCCTGTGAGGGCGATGCCGCCGACTAGGTATTCCTGAGCTAGGAAGAAAGCGATTATGCATGGGAGAACGGCTACAAATGCAGCAGCCATCACCAGATTGTACTGGATGCCACCTTGGACGTCTTTGAAAGTGGCTAGCACGACTGTGACCGGCATTTTCTCCGGGGAGGAGAGGAAGACCAGTGGGCCGAAATAAGCATTCCATCCGTTTATAAAAGAGAAGATACCAATAGTAGCTAATGCCGGCTTTGAGAGGGGTAAAAAGATTTGAAGGAATATACGCCAAGTGCTACATCCATCTATTCGTGCTGCGTCCTCCAACTCAAAAGGTATCGTGAGGAAAAATTGTCTTAGCAAGAAGATGTAGAAGGCTCCTCCCCCCATAAAGGCTGGTACGATAAAAGGATAAAAGGTGTCCAACCACTTTAGGTACTTGTAGATGACGTATAATGGTATGAGTGTCACTTGAGCAGGCAGCATCAACGTTGCCAAAACGATTACGAAAAGAGCGTCTCGGGCAAAGAACCGAAGGCGAGCGAAGCCGAAGGCCACCATAGGACTAGAGAAGAATATTCCCAACATGGCCCCGAAGGTGATAATAGAAGAGTTGATCAGGCCGCGACCAAAATTGCCTAAACGCCACATCTCGACGAAGTTCATTAAGCGGATGGGCTTGGGAATCCACTGTGGGGGAACAATGAGTACTTGGCTGGCTGGTTTCAGAGCGGTCGAAAGCATCCATAGGACAGGCATCAGAAAGGCCAGAAGCAGTATGAGCAACACTAAGTGTATCCACAGCCTGACTATCGCCTGGTGAATCCTATAGTTAATAATTCCTTCTTTCATCATAGCCGCACTCCCCCGTAGTACACCCATCTCTTGGAGCTTCTGAGGATGGCGATTGTGAGAAGGATGATGAGAACGAAGAGAACCCAGGCTAGAGCCGAGCCATACCCCATATGGAAATAGGTAAAGGCCTGGCGGTACAGGTAAAGCATGTATACCAATGTTGAATTATATGGGCCACCATTGGTCAGCACCTGTACCTCTCCAAATACCTGGAACGATCCTATGATGCTCATAATTAGATTGAAAAGCACGATGGGTGTGATCATTGGCACGGTGATAGAGAAGAATTTCGATAGAGCGCCTGCTCCATCTATCTCGGCCGCCTCATACAGCTCACGAGGAATATCCTCAAGCGCTGCCAGGAAGATGACCATCATCCCGCCTACCCGCCACATGCTCATCATGATAATGGACCACAAAGCCAGGCCTGGAGATGACAGCCATCGCAAGCCAGGTATGCCTACTCGTCTCAACAGATCGTTTAACAGACCGTAGTCTGTTGGGAAGATCCAGGCCCAAACGACGCCAAGTGTCACTCCGGAGAACATCACAGGCAGGTAGAATCCTGCCTGGAAGAGGCGACGGCCGACAACCTTCTGATGCAGTAAGGTGGCCAGGGCTAACGCGATGCTCACACGAAGGATGACGCTGATCATCACAAAGACCGTCGTAATCCGAAGTGATTTCCAGAATAACTCATCTCCAATCAACTTTGAAAAATTAGCTAACCCGATGAAACGAGGAGGCTGACCTATATTCCATTCCGAGAGGCTCAGGATGAACGAAAACACGAAAGGGCCCAGGATAAACGCCAGGAAACCTAAGAGCCATGGGCCAATGAATACATATCCTTCTACATTACGCTTGAAGTGAGGGCTCACGCGGATATTGATAGCCTGCATATGGCTTTCCTCTTTTTTCATCCTCCATAAGTTGCGGATGGGCTGTTGGTAGAGGACCTTGCCAGGCGCCTCCGTGTCGGTGGGTAGAGTGTATGGCCAGTTCTAGAGACAGCAGGCTTTTGAGAAATGATGGCAAGCCGAGATGTTGGAATATGATAGGGTAGAAGAAGGCTCGATTGCAAGTAGCAGGCGGTGAGTGGGGCTTTGGCCAATGCTCTGTTGCGGGATGGAAGATATATCATAGTGCCGCTGGCCGAGGCGAATCTAGTGGTAGATGGCCCTTGCTTACCGAGGGTCACGGAACCCACCTACGATGACGTCAAGATATTAGGTAGACTCAACAGGGTGAGCCTTTGTCCACGCACCGAGCTCTGAGAAAGGCTCACCCTGTCTCCCAAGAAGCGTTTGCTTTATCCCTGCAAGATCTCCTGAGCTCTCTTTACAGCCGCGTCCAGAGCCTCTTGTGGTGACTTCTCTCCGATCCACGCTGCCTCCAGCGCTGGCGTTAGTGCGTCCGTGTTTATCTCTCGCCATTTGACACAGAGTGGCATGGTGCGAGTGTGCTCTAGCTGCTGAGCGAAAACTGTCCATGCGAAGTGTTCACTAAATGGAGGCTTGGCAAAGGTGCGCGGCTGAGCAGGAAGGAAGTTAAGATTCTCGTGGTAGGCCAGATCTACTTCCTCATCTCCTAGCATCCAGGAAAGGAGCACCCAAGCACCTTCTTTATTCTTGCTATTCTGCAAGATGCCCTCATAGTGTGCCCACCCCCACGTCGTGTGACCACCTTTCCCTGCGGGCATCAGGGTGGCGCCCAGAACCTCATAGATTTCGGGAGCGTAATTCTTCGTCCACCCGACGATCCAGGGCACGGAGTCCGTCATCGATGCCTTGCC
>Ga0209426_1002064_pt1 | contig 10083 bp, 21 predicted proteins | sample Deesub1362B_J571_FD_187697 | JGI IMG/M metagenome (GOLD analysis project Ga0209426, IMG submission 187697) | Deep oceanic, basalt-hosted subsurface ecosystem from Juan de Fuca Ridge flank, Pacific Ocean, CORK Borehole 1362B_J2.571 (SPAdes)... ...
ATTAATATAGCTCAGAATAGCACTGGTTGCAACACACCCTGTTTGGAGGGATGGGTTTTCCACAGACAATACACTTACCACCTGTTTTTTTGGAGTGAGAGTGGACAACCCTTCTCCAGTTGTTGATTTTAATCTTTTTGCCCATCTGTATCCTCCTTATACTCCTTGTCCTTCTTACCCTTACCCATGCTCTCAATGCTCTCTATGACTTTGTGTACGGTATCCTTCACTTCTCCCTCTCTTGCAAGTCTGGTTAGCATGAACTTTATCAAATCTTCCGTAGCTTCCTTGTACTCTCTGTTTTTGTCGGTGGTGGGAACTTTATTAAGCTCCATCAAAGCCAATTCATACTGTTCCCTTAGCTCATTCTCAAAGTCCTCCACCAACCACAGAGGTGCATCTCTATCAATCACATCATCAACCATCTGGTACATGATCCCTAATCGCTTGCCAAACTCTCTCATCGCCTCTTTTTGCTCCTTTGGTGCATCCGTGGTAAGGGCACCTAAATAGGTAGAGGTGGCGAACAAAGAGGCAGTCTTTAAAACAATAGTGTCGTAGTATAATCCTTTATCTATGTATTCTTTGGCGTGCCTGATTTCCATGACCGCACCCCTTAGCAGGGCATACACTGTGTCGGCGAAGGCACTTATGGCTTCTGGTGACTTCAACAGCAGTAGTGCCCTCGCAAGCATCCCATCTCCAGCCAAGATGGCTAAACTTACAGGATCCTTGAACTTTGGCTTGCCGAATAGCTTGCTCCAGATCTTGTTTGTTACACCCATCAAGTCATACATTGCCCTGTGAAGGGTTGGCATCCCTCTCCTCAGCACATCAGAGTCAATGACATCGTCGTGAGCAAGGCTGGCGTTGTGCAGTAGCTCTATGACTACAGCATAGTCGAGGGCATCTTTACGATCACCATTGAGTACATCCGCTGAGAGTAGCACTAAAGAGGGTCTGAACCTCTTACCACCCTTTGTTGAGTACTCGAAGATTTTTCTTATCACATCTGGCTCAAGGTTGAACATCCTGTGCATGTGCTGTTCTATCTCGGGTTTAACCAAACTATAGTATTCCTCAAACCTCATTTTTTTACCTCCATAACTTCGACTAACCGAATCTGAGTGAAATATATTTGGAGTACTCCTTAAAATTTTTATCGATATAGTCCCTTGTCATCTTGACGAGCTCCTTCCATTCATTGAAGTTGAGCTTAGGATTTGCAGTGTTGATATTAATCTGAATGTAGAAACCAGTTGGGTCCTCAAACTCATTTTTAACTTCGACTCCCACCACATCCAGATTTAATTCTTTGAGCTTTGGTACTATTATATCGTAGACTTCCTCTCCCAGCTTATAGTATGCCTGTCTCAGATCACTTATAGTTGCTCTAAGTCTCCTGTCAATTTCCTCTATCTCTTTAATTGCCCCCATAAGCATTACCTCTTATATAGTAGTTGAGATACATATCAAGAGCAAGCTTGTACCATCCTGAATCATCCTTCTTAGCAAAACTCCTTAGTTGTCTGAGGTTTCTAAAGAAAATACATTTTGTGCATGGCTTACCACATGCTTCATAGTCGTTACCCCAGAACTCCATCATCTTCTGCTTAAAGTCCTTTGTGATTACATGGATACCCTTTAGTTCCTCTGGCACGATTCTACCATCAGTTAGTTGTATCTGCTTTGGTGATGAGAACCACATACCAACCATACACACTCCCCGTGGGATCCGCATGCTTATCACCACTTATAGTTGCTCTAAGTCTTTTATCTATCTCTTCGACCTCTTTGATTATGCTCATCTTCAACCCCCATTTAGACTTTTTCCACCATGTAATATCCTTTATTCTTCCACTTCTCAATCAGCTCAATAGCTTCATTCTCCAGCTTTATATATTTGTCATCCTCTCCGAATACTTCTGCATGTTCTTTAACGAGTTCTCTACATCCATCAGTGTAGATGTAGTCAAGGAACACCTGCTCTAAATCAGATGCACTTTTGTAGTACTCTCCAAAACTAACTATCTCATCCCACACTTCCCTATCAACCTCTTCCTCAATATGATATTTAATATTAAATGAAAACCTCCATATTTGACAAGTAAACAATATTTTGCTCAACCTAACCTTCACAACACCACCTCCCTCACTTCAAATCCACCCTGCAGTGTTCCGGGAACGACGGTCATGATGTCTTTATTAAGTATCTCAATATCCTTTATTTTCTTCTCCTTTAGTTTGTGGATTAACTTGCCGGTATTCTCATTTCTGTGGATTATGACATGGTAGCCTCCACGAGTCTCTGAGATCCACACGACATCTTCATCAAATATTCGGTATATCTCCTTGAGCAATGACATGTTTTTTATATCTATATCTACTATCCAGTAAGGTGGTGTTCTTGCATTGCTCCTGTGGATTGCTGAGAATAGCCTTATATCCATCTTTCTGAAAATGGATTTATCGAATCCATCATCCTTGGACATCTGGTAGAACCACTGTAGGATGTCTTTGTTGAAGAGGTTGAATGCCTTTATGGTGCTCTTTGGGGCAAGATCAATATACAATACCATGGAGGTGATGGGGATAACCTTCTTGGTGACTATGTCAGTGTACAAGTCCCCAACTATTGCCATCCTCTTCAGCTTAGATACAATGGTGTCGTTGTTTCTCAGTATCACTCTTATCAGGTTCTCCTGGCTCCTGCTTACTCCCCCGTATTTTTTGCGGGCAGCTAATATAGCTATTAGAACTTCATCATCTCTAAGCTCAGGAACAACAAGCTTGCAGAACCTCTTTACTGTTTCTATATCCCAGATTAGGGTATCTTCCATCATCCTGATGAACCTCCCTCAGGGTAAGTCTGCCTCCACTCGAACACTTCATCCTTCTCAGGGTTGGCGTGTGCCAGCAGACCGATGGCTTTATCCCATACTTGGAGGATCCTGAGTGCATCATCATCTTTTAGTTGTTCTTGCAGCGAGTGGATCCCTCTACGCATGATAAGCACTATGTCCATAGCTTCTCCAGGAGTCTCCATCTCAAATTCCCATACAAGGTTGTTTCCGTTGTATCTTTTTCTAACTATCATCTTAACCTCCTGAAATATTTGATGTGGAATTCGCTTAACCGTTCACCATTACCCATAGTAGAACAGCAGAATACCTATCACGGCAATCACTATCAGCTCCACTGCAATCAGCAGTCGCACCCTCCATCTTAGTCGTCTTATATCTTCTAAAATATCTTGAGTCCATATATTGTCGGTTACAGGCTCTTTGACTTCCTTTTCTTTACTCTCTCCAGTATTTCTCACACCACACCACCTTCCTCCTATTATTCTTCCCCGCCCTCACAACAGCAAGTATGTCAAGTGTAATCATGTCGTTTGGCTTGATGCCACTCAGCTCCCTGAAAGTCTTGTTCAATACTACCATCACTGATGTGCCCCAAACACTTGCTCTACCCACTTGATGGGGTAGAGGAATCTTTGGTTCAACGTTGTTTATTTTCAGTATTTTGTATATAATGAAGTCTCCCACCTCTATGTTTGTCTTCTCCCTCATTATTTTTGGCAGGCGAAATCCGTGCTGTGTTGTCGTCTTCAGGGTAAATATCATCCAACCACCTCAATATGTGATACACTTTTACAAATATAAATGTTTCTGATGAAGTTAGATACAACTGCTGTAGTGTATACCATCCGAAAGCTATATATACAATAAAATGAAATTGTATGATATAAGGTTTGGAGGGATTGGCATGGTGGTGATAATTTGGTAAGGGGGGTTGATAATGGAGAAGGAGGAAAATAAGTCTGAAACAAGAAGGATGAAGTCTGAGCAGAAGAGTAGAGATATTGTAATGAAGTCTGAAAAGAGGAAGAAGCAGAAGCCATATAGATAAAGGAGATAATGGATTAGGGGGTGTTGAGATGGCTGTGAATGTGGAAAAAAATTTTGAGGTAAATGAATACAAGTATTTGAGCAAGGAGGATATGCAGAGACTATCTGTGCTTAAACACATGGTGTCAACATACTACGGATTCCAGAAGGCAAGGATTGCTATGGACAACAGGCTTGCAGGGATGATAAAAGAGTATGTGGACTTCAATGAAATCGCAGAGAAGGTCAAGAGCAATGGTGAAGAAAAGGAAATTGAGGAGTTTCAGAAGAGATTCAACATACCCGTTTCAAAGGAAAAGGGAGAGCTTGTGAAGAAGATGAAGAAGGCAAGCCTCCCAAACCTGTCGTGGCTCATAGAAAAATACACTGGAATGACTGAGGTGTCACAGCTCGCACACATTGTGTGGGAGTCAGAGAGCATAGAGAGAAAGCTCAAGAGAGACATCGGAAAATCACTGGGCAGTTATGAGATATACAACAAGTGGATGAGGTATGTTAAGGGCATGGGTCCTGTTCTGTCGGCTGCGGTAATATCTGTGATAAAGACACCAAAGAGGTTCAAGAACATATCAGCCCTCTGGCAATTCTCTGGGCTCGGACACATATACTACTGCATACACTGCAACAAGCACATCACAGTCAACAAAGTAATGTCAGTGGGAGGAAAGAAAAAGAAGGTCAGGACATTTGGAGGTAGACTTGCTGCTGAGGCTCACGCCAAAGGACACGGGCTGAAATATGATGACTGCATTGTGGAGATGGCACAGAAAAGGGTCACGGGGATTACCGCAAACTGGAATCCATTCATGAAGACAACCTGCTGGAAGATTGCGTCATCTTTTGTCAACAACGGCAAGTACTACAGGAGGGCTTATGAGATATTCAAGTATGATGAGCTTGAGAAGGCAGAGCAGCCACAGCTAAAGAGGCTTGAGGTGGCTATAGGTTGGGTTCCAGTAGATGATGAAATAAGAGAAAAGATAATGAAGAGGTTCCAGTGTCCTGAGTGTGGCTACACTGAAGACAAACCACTCAGAGCATGTCCAATGTGTGGGATGAGGGCTCAGCCTGTCATAACTGCTGAGAGGGCAGAGATGCTGAAGAAGATGGGTGTTGAAGAAGTACAGGTGGTTCCAATGAGGGCACACATAGACAACAGAGCAAAGAGGAAGACAGTAAAGCTGTTTCTGAGCCACCTATACGACAGGTGGATGAGGCTGGAGGGAGAGGATCCAGGAGAACCATATGCGAGCAAGATACTGGGGCACAATTTCTACCCACCACCTGAGCCTGAGGGAGGTGTAATTTAAGAGGAGTTGGTTATGTCCGGACACCTAAAGAGAGACAACAAGACTAAGCAAACATCATTCTCCTTTTTTTTAAATGATCTACCATATTATGATCACATAGCTAAGGAAGTCAAAGGTTCTCAAATAAGCAAGGCAAAGAAGTTATTAAAGCTTGGTAATGTCAAGAGAGTAGAGGGCGGATGGGAGATTCTACCAATAAGTGGGTACAACAAGAGAACATACACTGTTGTGGTTATTGGAGATAAGTACACATGCAACTGCCAGTACAATGCGACGAAAGGTCTAACTTGCAGCCACATTCTGGCTGTGTTGATGTATGAGGGCATTATTGAGTACGAATGAATTAGTGTAGGTTTAGAAACATATTAAGACAACCACCCATAAACTCCCAAAACTTTTTATTTTTAATCATCCTATTTTTTTCATGGTCAATTTATTACCAAAACCGGAGGAGGTATTGGAACCACTATTTGACATACCAACGGATATTATTGAGGCAGTTAAACCGTTTTTAGAGCCAATTGAACCAACTATAGCTCGTGTGAACACAGTAGCAACACTTGGCAGAAAATCATTGGAGCCAGTAGCTATCACTATGGATTTAGGGAGGGAAGTAACGGATTTCTTGTCTTCTGGGCTGAAGATACCATACAAACTACTGCAAACGCTGGAGGTGTTGACGGACATAATACTTGGGAAACCACCTGAGCTATGAACCTCGACAAATTTGAGGCATGGTGCAGGCTTAGGACATCCGAAAACTCAGCAATACAGTACAGGAAGATAGCGGAGCGTTTCATCAAGAAGTATGGGAAAAATTTCACAGCTGAGGATGTAGAGGAGTATTTTACAGAGCTTGTTATGATGAACAGGAGGCACAACACCATAGCAAAATACTATTATGCGTTGAAAAAGTTGTTCGAGTTTCTGAAGAGGGATGAGGAGTACAGCAGGATCCAACCCATCAGGTTTGAGGAAGTGGAGGTGGACTGGCTACCGACTGACAAGATCATGAAGCTCATTGACAGGATAGATAATGCGAGAGATAGAGCAATCATAGCAACCTTATATGCACTGGGCATCAGGGCAATGGAGCTAATTAACCTCAACAAAGATGATTTTGACTTCAAGAACATGCAGGTGACAGTCAGAGTTCAGAAAAAGAGAGGTAAGGTTATGATAGTCCAGAAGAAGATAGACCCGTGGTTGAAGGGAATGCTGGAGGAATACTGGAGTGAGAGAACAGACAGAAACCCGGCGGCATTCGTTACATACAGGGGGGCTAAACGAATATCTTACAGGAGGCTGGAGGAAATAGTCACTGGGTGGACATACAAGGTGTTCAAGAAGCCATATAGGAGTCATGTCGTAGGGAGGCACTCAAGGGGAGCACAGCTTGCAAGGGCTGGCGTGGGCGTCAAACTGAGGGCTGACTTTTTGGGGGTTACAGAGAAGACGGCTGAGAGATATAGCCATCTTGCACCGATGGACTTGCAGAAGATTCCTCCTCCCGATTTAGTTCCGTGAGGTGGTGACATGGTAAGCCTGTTTGACATAGCGGTGTTGAGGAACATAAGGAACTACTTAGTCAGTGAAGCCATCACAATGCTCGGAACAACGAGAACACTCAGATACGGAGTTAACATGATTCCAGATGGCAGACTCATTGATGGCAGGTGGGACAAACAATACGACACAATGAGGACAGTTGACCACTCAGATTTCCCGTTGACTGAAGAGGGTATAAAGGCGTATTACAACGGTATAGCACTCTATGGCTGTGAGAATCCAATCTCTACCGGGAGCAAGAAGAACTGGTACTATCTTCTTTCTAATAGTATAAGATTTGGCTTCTATCCAAAGGCTGGAGAGAGGGGACGGGGGGAGCTAAACATATCTTTCTCCCTACCACCAACTAAACATCAGATTGATTCACTTGTATCTATCCTCGAGGTTATGCATCCTGATGTGGCTATTGATGTCTATTGTCTAAGGGATTGCAGTTGGGAGTTGATTTACACGGACTACACCGATTGGATGAAAGCGAAGGACATAATCTTGGGACTTGGTAGGAGGTATTTTGATGAGGGATGTAGGTATTTCAGGTTCTAATCGTGAAATAAAATACTGGAGAACAGCAATAGCCAGAAGGAAGCCGAGTTTACCTCTGAGGTTAGTTATTGATAGACTCAGCAAGACGGATAAGATACTTGACTACGGGTGCGGTAGAGGATTTGATGTCGAATATCTTAAATCACTTGGTTACGATGCACAGGGATATGATCCTTACTTCAGCAAATACAATCACCCTGAGCTTCTTACTCCAGACACCTATGATGTGGTTCTCAATTTCTATGTGTTGAATATTGTCCTACCTGAGGACAGACACAAGATACTTGAAAACATAAAGAGGATTCTAAAAACAGGAGGGGTAGCATACATAGCAGTTAGAGATAAGTCTGAGAAGATAGTCGGTCTTCCATTCAGTGATGGAGTCATTACAATCACAGGCACATTCCAGAAAACTTTTAGTGTTGATGAGTTAGAGGATTTATTAAGTCAACACTTTGATGATGTAAACATAATAAGTAAAAGACCGCTTGTAGCGGTTGTGAAGAGGTGGTAGGTATGGAATACCCACTTGATGAAAAACGGCTCGAATACATGATGTGGACATTTGAAAAGCATGGATATGATGTCAAGCTTGTGTGGATGACTCCAGATGAGTTTTTATCAAAGGTTCCACACCCTACAACAACACTGATCCCAGCGATAGTCGATCTTGCACCGAAATATTTTTCACAAAGCTCTATAAAATGGATAACTGAGGCTATTATGAGAAATGCAAAGTTGGATCCACTGGTGCTTGACTACACATCTATTGTTGAGGGCTATCCCCTCCATGAAGGCAGACACAGAGCCTATGTCGCAAAGATGCTGGGCATCGAAAAAGTGCCTGTGGTGGTTGTAAAAGAGAAGGGATAATATGACAGAATTTGAAAAACAGGCAATGAAGATATTAGATGAGTATCTAAAACAGGCTGGGATATATCCTGACTCAGAAGAGTTTGCACACATCATTTCTGTCAGGCTTGGAAAGACAATCAGTAGATCAGAAGCTGAGGAGCTAATCAAAGAACACTATAAAGAGCAGTTGTTGAAGTGGGCAGGGGAAGAACTCGCAAAATACGATTTCATACGATTTTATGAGGCGATGTACAAGGTGATTGAAGCCCTGAACATGCTTTTCTATGAAACAAAGAACCCAAAGTGGGGATTCAGGGCTGTTGAGCTGGAGATGATATTCACTCCGTTTCTCAACTTGTTGGAGAAGGAAGACCTTATGGACAAGATAGAGGCACAGGCGATAATGGATGAACACAGCGAGTTGATGATGCACCCTAAACCGTTCAAGGAGTTTATGACACCTGAGGAACTCGATGATTACATGAGCGAGGTTCAACATGGCATAAACATGCTCACTGAGTATTATAGGGGGATGGGTAATAACATAGTGGCTATGGCTGTTACAAGCTCGTATTTCCCTGTTGTTGGTATATTCAGGTCTATTAGGGAGGATTTGGGTATATAGTGACTAATATAGGGGATGGGAAGGTCGTAATGGCAAATATGCTTGAGCTTTATAAGATGTGCCTCAAGGAGGCTGAGGAGCGATACGAAAAAACAGGGTTAGAGGCATATAGAATACTGATTGAGAGATTCAAGAAGAAAATCAAAGAGGAGGGAGAGGATGAAGTGGGAATGGAATAGTCGCAAAATACAAGTTCTTGAATATTTATCAAAGGTGGGGGAGGCAACGGCAAAAGACATATACAACGCAATAGATGATGGGATCGGGTTCAGTAGCTTATGCACAAGTTTAAGCAAATACTACAGTAGTGGGCTTTTGTCAAGGAGGAGGGTTAACGGGGTTTATGTATATTCTTTGACATCACGGGGAGTAGAGCGTTTAAGGTATCTCAAGTTTGTGAGTAAGTAATTATTTTTATTCAGCGTTCATGTAAAATTCATCTGACGCAAAATTTCAGGTTAGGTAATATTCTTCATAATCTCAGTGTAGAGATCAAGGTGAGAAAGCAAAAGAGGAAAGCTTCCTTTATTTTTTTAAAAATTTTAAAAAAAAATTTTAGGGTTTTTTATCGATTTTTGTGTTAGCTGTTCTATGCTATGCATTGAAAAGTACACAAGTAATTATCATTACTTGCGATTGCTTAATTAATTAACTTAATTACTAAGAAGCATAAAAAAAAAGAAAGATTTATAAAGTATTTGTTGTATATAATACAACAATGAAGCAAGCGAGCTAAAAACTCGCTTGTGGATTCTTGATCCGCTTTCGTGGAGGCAGGCGAAAGCGGAAATGAGAGAGTGCAGAGTAAAACTGCCATTCGGCTTCTTTGTTCTTAGTGAACAAGCGTTCAAATGTTTCAGCTTAAAGCTAAGTTGTGAAGACTGGTTGCAGGTTATGAAGCGGGTTCAATTCCCGCCCCCTCCTCCTAAACTATGGAGGGGATAGCATGGAAGTAAGGGAAATTATTGAAAAGGAGCTTGTCGTTGAAAAAGAGGTAGAAAATAAAGCACTGATCGAGTTAGAAGCAGAGGAACTTTTAAAGTCCTACCTCGATGGTGAGGTAGGGGAACAGCAAATTTACGATTTCGACGAAAAGTATGATGCAAATCTAACGAGCTTAATGTATATTCTCAAAGATTAATATTTTTTTCTTTTATATCAAGGAGGGGATAGGATGTTCCCAGTAAAAATGGTTGAGTTCTGTTGCCGAACCAAGACATCAAAAGTTATCTATTACATAGATTTAGAAAGCAAAAGCATCTATTCAGAG
>Ga0209426_1002066_pt1 | contig 10076 bp, 12 predicted proteins | sample Deesub1362B_J571_FD_187697 | JGI IMG/M metagenome (GOLD analysis project Ga0209426, IMG submission 187697) | Deep oceanic, basalt-hosted subsurface ecosystem from Juan de Fuca Ridge flank, Pacific Ocean, CORK Borehole 1362B_J2.571 (SPAdes)... ...
GGTTCCATCGTAGCAAGCTGATGAGCCGCTGCGCATTCTGGCATGACGATGCCGGTGATTTCAAAATCCATTCATCCACCGTGATGGATCGCGCAGGAGACTGACGCATGATTCGCCGTTGCCATTTACTTCTGGCTACTCTTTTCGTCGGCCTAGCGGGTCTGGTTACGCCGGCAAACGCGCAACCTGCCAACTCCAATGAACTCGTTGTCCTGACGACCACGACCACGCAGGATAGCGGAATCCTACGAGTCCTGACCGATGCATTTGCGAAAAAATCCGGCCTGACCGTAAAAGCGATTGTCGCCGGCAGTGGCGACATCCTGAAACAGGGTGCCCGTGGCGAGGGGGACGTCCTGCTGACGCATTCGCCCGAGGCTGAGAAGCTCTGGATGAGCGATGGCAATGGCACGTCGCGGCGGCTCGTGATGTATAATGATTTTGTCGTTATCGGGCCGGACAGTGACCCGGCGAAGATCCGGGGCCTGAAGGCGGTCGACGCACTGCGGCGCATTGCTGAGACCAAATCGCCGTTTGTGTCCCGTGGCGATCAATCCGGAACGCATGTTCGAGAATTGGCAACATGGAAACGAGCCGGGATCGATCCGAAAGGCCAGTCCTGGTATCGTGAAACGGGTCAGGGCCAAGGCTTGACGATGGATGTCGCGTCCCAGTTCCAAGCCTATGCCTTCACCGATCGGGGCACCTACCTTGTCCACGCCAAACGCCTCGGCTTGCCCGTTCTCGTCGAGAACGATCCTGTCCTCTACAATATTTACCACGTCATGCCGGTGAACTCGACCAAGTTCCCCCGCGTGAACGCGCCAGCCGGGCAAGCGTTCGCAGACTGGATCGTTTCTTCGGAGGGACAGGCGGTTATCGCCGAAGTCGGAAAGGCAGAGTATGGCCGGTCGCTATTTGTGCCGGCCGCAAACCTGAACGAGGCCCAGCTTCTGCAGAACTGATACCGGGATCGGCGAGGCTGCGTGATGGGGACCGGATCCTGGGACTACTGGGCCGAGATTGGTCAGGGGCTTGTCGACGCGGTTCTGCTGCTCGTGACGGGCGATCCCGAAACGTGGATCATCATTCGGCAGTCGCTGCTTATCTCGGTCTCGGCCACCCTCGCCAGCATGGCGGTCGGCGTTCCAATCGGGCTCTGGATCACCTATGCGAGGTTTCCAGGCCGCGTGGTTTTGCTTGCCATTTGCAACACCGGCTTCGGGCTTCCGCCGGTCGTCGTTGGCCTGGTCCTTTCGATTCTGCTGCTGAGGCATGGGCCGCTGGGATACCTGAACCTGCGGTTCACACCCTATGCGATGATGGTCGGCCAGTTCATCCTAAGCGTGCCGATCATCGTCAATCTGACCGTCGTTGCGCTCCAGCAACTCGACCCAAAGCTTCGGCTTCAAATCTGGGCACTTGGCGCCTCACGTTGGCAAACGCTTTGGCTCTTGAGTCGCGAAATACGCCTGCCTTTGTTGGTTGCATACATGGCCGGCTTCGGCGCGGTCGTGTCCGAAGTCGGTGCAAGTCAGATGCTCGGCGGAAACCTGCCCGGCTCGACGCGGGTGTTGACCACAGCGATCGTCATGGAAACCGGCATGGGTCATTATGATCGGGCTATGGCCTACGGCATCGTCTTGCTCCTGCTGGTGGCGCTGGTCGTCGGCCTGCTGACCTGGGCGCAACAACGCGATGGTCACCGGTGACGGGCGCGCTCCTTCGGGCCACGGGCATCAGTGTTCACCGGGGCAGCCGCCTGACGCTCCAGCCAACCGATTTCCTCGCGCATGCCGGCGAAACTATAGGCATCTATGGTCCAAACGGCGCCGGAAAGAGCACCTTGTTGCAGGCGCTCGCGGGCCTGCTCCCTCTTGCCTCGGGCTCGATCGCCTTGAAGGGGCAGATTCTGGGACGGGAGTTGCCACCATTAGCCTACCACCGACGCATCGCGGCCGTATTTCAGCAACCGCTGCTTCTCCGTGGCACAGTCGGCCACAATGTCGGCCTTGGACTGGCCTTGCGGGGCGTCGGCCGCATCGAGCGCCAGGCACGGGTCAAGCCGGTGCTCGAGCAATTGAAGATCGACCATCTCGCCGACCGCAACATTGCCACGCTCTCAGGTGGAGAGGCGCAGAGAACGAGCCTGGCGCGAGCTTTGGTGCTCGAGCCGGAAGTCCTGTTCCTCGATGAGCCATTTGCCGCGCTCGACCAGCCGACCCGTCGTCGCCTGGTTCAGGAATTGGCGGTCGTACTGCGAGCGCGGCGAATGGTGACGGTGTTCGTTAGCCACGATCTGGCGGAGGCTTCCATCCTTTGCGTTCGCTGCCTGATCATCGACGCAGGAACGATCATCCAGGAAGGCTCGCCCCAGGGAATCGTGCAACACCCCGGAACGCGTCGTGTTGCCGAGATCGTCGGCAGCGATCATCTCTGGGATGCCCGCACCAATAGTGGTCAATAGATCAATTGTAACAATGAGAGGCCAGACTCAGGCCTCAATCATCGTCATCGTCGTCAGCCGCGCGCAACCGGCCGGTTCGCGCGTCGACGACGACCTTCGTGGTTTGGCCGGCCTTCGCACCGATCGCTTCAAGATACCGTCCATCGCGAACGATCTGTACGTTTGACCAACCGTCGGATTGCAACTTCTGTCGCACTTGATCCTCGGTGACCGGCTGGTCGCCTGCTATGAAAACCGGGCCTCGGCGGGGTTCGGCCGTGAGCATGGCCGCTCCGGTAATGGCCAACAGCAACACGCCGCTAGCTGCAAATATCCACTTCCTGTCCATGGCGGTTCTCCTCGTCTCGGCCCCCCGTTTGCGTCTGCATGTTTCAATCGGCCCCAGTGACGGTGTAGTCGCTGAAGTACATATGGCTGTCGGCCTTCGACCACAGGCCGACGCGTCCCGACACCGGTTGCGCCAGGGTGTCTTCGAGGTAAAGCTTGCCGTCGAGATAACCTTCGACCTTGGTGCCGTTAATGCGAACCTTCAATTCATGCCATTGATTGGCCGCAGTCGGCGTATTGCGCACCCACTTGACCGAGGAGCGCTTGCCTTTCTCGAACTTCCACAGCACGAGGTTGTTTTCGAGACAATTGGCGCGAATGGTCAGGTAGTCGCCGTTCGGCTTGAGATTGAACAGAATGCCAGCGCCTTGATCAATGCGACCGGAAATTCCTTTGAACTGGACCGTGATCTCGCCACTTTTGAAATCCGGGATGTCCTTAGCCACGGCATAGGGAAAATACGCATAGGCTTGCACGCGGTCCAGAAACTCGGCGTAGCGCTCGCCATACAGCGCGCGCGCTTTGTCAGCGACACCGGCAGACGATTGTCCTTCTTTCCACTTACGGCCATCGACAACGATGACGTTCTTCCCTCCTTCTTGCTCGATCCGCCAAATTCCGACGACGCTCAAAAAGGACTTGGGCTCGGTGCCGACGGACTCTTTCGCAAGGTCAACCTTTATTGCCTGTTGTGCGGCGAGCGGAACGGCGGCCAGAGTTAGCAAGCAAGCGGATAGTGTTGCTGCGATGGTGAGATGACTATGCGTGTGCATGGGTGTCCTCCAACTTGAACATTTTGCGGACATCGAGGGTGCGGCGGCTCCACCTCCAACAAAGAGCGATCAGCAGCGGCAAACCACCAAAGAACCAGGCCCAGACCGGGCCGGTTTGGGTGACGACGAGGGGATAACCCGGATAGTCGGGTGTCGAGAGCTGGGTTGGCGGAGCAAGGCCGGCCAGCGAATAGATCAAAGGAAGGATCTCGCGAGGGCTGGTCGACCGACTGGCATCCGTTCGCCGATTGTAGACGTAGGTTACCTCGCCATAGCGTTCATCGCTCGTACCCGTGCGAGGACTGAATAGACCATCCGCGATTTCAACGGTCACATTTGGTGCCGCTCTTTCAAGCTTTGCCAGCACATTGCGCCGAAGGTCGACATAACGTGGGTCCTCAATGGCGAGATGCACGGTGATCAATAAAGGCCCGGTGAGTTTGGCCAGCGCCCACTGATCCGCCGTGGCGAAAGAATTGCGTTGATCTTCAGTCACATCGAACGTGGTTCGCAGGGCGCCCGATGCACCCAAGGTAAGCCCGAGGGCGGCAACGCAAACCGCCGAACGCCACATTTTTTTGCGTGCCGGGACGCCCGTCGGCAGCCAGACAGCCGCCAACCCGCAGAAGCCGGTGATCGCCGCAATCATGCCGGCGACGAGACCAAACGACAACAACCCGCCTTCAAACGTGCGCAGTGTCGGCGTCAAGGAGAGATGCGCGACCAAGCCCATGAAACCGGAGCTGCCGGCAGTCGTGAAATCGAGGACCCACGATCCGATCGTAAAGGCCAAAGTGATGATCGCCGCCGTCGCCGAGGAATCAGAAAGAGATGCGGCAAACAACGCAATCGAGCCGACCAGAAGAGCATATAGCCCATGTCCGAGTAGAAGGTTCAGAAGCTCGGGACCAGCCAAATGACCGCCGAAGAACAGCCAGGCCAGAAGGGCCGATCCGCACGCCACGCCCGCAGCCACGAACCAAGCCAACCCGACGGCGACAAGCTTGATGCCGATCACGGTCGAGACGCGATAAGGCAACTGAAGCAACAGCCGGACCGCTCCGGATTCTTTTTCGCCGCCCAAGACACGGATCGCGACAAAGGGAAATAGCAGGGTCACGGCAACGTAGAAGCCGCCGAAGGTCGGCACGAGGATGCCGTCCAGAGGCGAAAGGCTGTTGGCCATGACGGGTGAGCCGATCGCCACCGAGCTGGCTTCGCTGTAGATCCGCAAGGCTTCCATGAAACTGAAGCCGACCAGCGGACAAAGCAGCAGCAACATGGCCCACGCCGCACGTCCGCCGAAGATCTCCCAAAGCTCTTTGACGAGCAGCGGCAGGAGCGGCGCGCGCGTTTGGGGCTTAAGCGAGCGCAAGAAACACCTCCTCAAGGCCGGCATTGGGTGCCTTGATGCGCGTGCGAAGCTCATCGAGTGTGCCCACCCCGCGCACCTCACCTGCCGATAGCAGGACGAAGCGGTCGCACATGCGCTCGGCGTCAGATAGCTGGTGAATGGACAAAAGGAGCGTGCGGCCCTGCGCAGCCTCCCGCCGCAGCACCTTCATCATCTCCCGGGTCTGCTTCAGATCGAAACCGTCGAACGGTTCATCCATCAAAAGAAGCGGTTGCCGCGCCAGAAAACCCAGCGCCAGCATCAGGCGGCGGTTAAAGCCTTTTGAGAGTGACCCGACGCGCTTCGCCAGCGACCCTTCGAGACCCACCCTGATAACGATACCCGCTACGAACTCCCGCGATCTGCCATAGACATCGGCGACGAAGAACAGCACCCGTGCGACCGGTTGATCGGCATAAGGCCGAACGCCATCGGGGACGTAAAACATGAAATCACGGCGCCGAGCCGGCGCGATCGAAGCGCCCCTCACCAATACAAAACCGTTATCCGACGGAAGAAGGCCGGCGAGGGCTTCAAGAAGGGTAGTCTTGCCGGCGCCATTTGGACCGATCAGGCCCAGCACTTCGCCCTCGCAAACAGCGAAGCCAACGTCGTTGAGCGCGAGCTGCTCGCCATAGCGCTTCGTCAGCGAGACGATTTCCATCAGCGGTTCACTTCGCAAAACGGCAACCGTCATGGGCGGTTTCTCCGGTCAACGCGCCTTGTCGTTCGGATCGAACGGCTTGAGGTCGGATGCTTCTGCCTCTGTCATGCGGGCGTCCTTTGGACAGTCGTCACAGCCTCATCTTGCAGGCACAGATACCGATTGACGGGTTGCGACAGGGAGCGACTGGGGATGCTCGAACCAGCCAACGAAAGGAAGAACGATCAGGAAGTGCAGGAAGTAGTAGGTGGCGCCAATACGACTCAAAATGAGCCACGCACCTTCTGGCGGTTGCCCGCCCGCAAATGTGAGCAACACGCAGTCGCTCACAAAAATCCAGAAGAACCAACGGAAGACCGGCCGAAACCGGGCCGAGCGCACGGGGCTCGTATCCAGCCACGGTAGAAGGAACAACACGAAGATGGCGCTGAACATGCTGATCACGCCAATGAGCTTGTTCGGCACGGCGCGAAGGATCGCGTAGAAGGGCAGAAAGTACCACTCAGGCACGATGTGGGGCGGCGTCGCCGCTGGATTCGCCGGAATCGAGTTGTCCGGATTCAGTAGCGCATTCGGCTCGTAAAAGGTGAACCACGAAACGACGATCAGGAAGATCGCCACGCCAAACAGATCCTTTGCTGTATAATAGGGATGAAACGGGACTGTGTCTTCAGGGCCTTTACTATCGACGCCGAGCGGATTGTTCGAGCCAAAACGATGCAGGGCGATCAGATGCAATCCGACAACGGCGACAATCACGAAGGGCAACAGATAGTGCAGCGCAAAGAAGCGGTTGAGCGTGGGATTACCCACTGAGTATCCGCCCCACAACCACGTGACGATGCTGTCGCCAATGCCCGGAATTGCAGAAAACAAATTGGTGATGACCGTCGCGCCCCAGAAGCTCATCTGGCCCCATGGCAGCGTGTAGCCGAAGAATGCCGTGGCCATCATCAGCAAGAAAATAATGATACCCACTCCCCATAGAAGCTCGCGGGGCGACTTGTAGGAGCCGTAGTACATTCCGCGGAAGATGTGGATGTAGACAACAGCAAAGAACATCGATGCGCCGGTGGTGTGGAGGTAGCGGATGAGCCATCCGTAGTTCACGTCGCGCATGATCTGCTCGACGGAATTGAAGGCGCCGTCGGCGGTTGGCGTGTAGTGCATCGCCAGAACGATGCCGGTCGCGATCATGATCACGAGTGTAAGACCAGCCAGAGAACCAAAATTCCAAAGGTAGTTCAGATTTCGTGGCGTGGGATAGTCGTGCAACTCGCGTCGCAAGAAGGAAAAGATCGGTAAGCGATAGTCGATCCACGCGATAAAACGATTTTGATGATCTGGCTGGCTCATCGACGGAACTCCTGGCGATCTATCGGCGGTTACTCATTCTTTCTAGAACGCCTTCAAAGGGAGGATAGGACGAGCCTGGAATTTTCATCTGAAGCGTGCGCATAGAGATCCAGACCTCGTAGCAGATTGTCTTTTTCTCGTCGTTGTAGGTCTTGCAAAACTGATCTTTGACGATTTGCCATAGACCTGTGCGAATATTGCCCATCTCGTCACTCGTAAACTTCCCGCTTGGCGAATAGGATTCCACCCAATGGGATTCATCCGTCAGTTGCATGCCGGTCAGCTTCGCCCGGATTTGCGCCCCCGACAGTTTTCGGAATTCCTCTGCGTTGGCGTGTCCAGCCAAACCAACAGCACAGGCGATGATGATCGGGATAAGTTTATTGGGCTTCATCGTCAAAACACTCGTATTTCATCTTCTCTCGTAGAAAAGACGGCCGTGTGCCATGCTCGCTGACCTAAGGTTGAGAGCTGCAACCGCCTCATCTGGATTCCCGAACGTCGATTTTCCGTTGGATGGCGGTACAGAGCACTCATCAATTTCGCCTCAGTGGACGCTGCAGGATACCTTCGTCGTAGATGTCCAAGCCGGGTTGACGAAGTTGAAATGTTTTTCCCGAGCGCCAAACCTCATAGCAGCGTTGATCATCTGCCGCCTGATCCAGGCAGAGTTGATCTTGTTGCACGCTCCAACGCCCCGCGATCTTTCGGCTCATCGAATAGATCGTGAGAGTGCCGCTACGAGCAAAGACATACGCCCAATGAACCTCGTCGGTGAGTTCCATACCCGCTAACGTCGCCCGAATCTCGGAGCCTTTGAGCATCCGAAACGTACCCGCTGCGCGCGCAATGCCGTTCCACGGAAAGGTTGCGGCGACAATCGCGAGTGCGGCGACGCCGAGCATGATCCGCCGTGCCAGCTGATAGCGTGCTAAGTCTTGATGCATGAAACGCCTCCGATGTCAGTCAGCCGGATGTCGCCTTCATCGCGGGCGGCCAGTTATGCGTTTCCGCTTTACGTCGTGATGCCCAGGCATAGAGCGCGTCGTAGATGACGAAGCCGTGGTTCAGGACCTCGTGGTCATCCGGAGACAGGTCGCGCAGTCCCATTGAGATCGCCAACAGACCGGCTGACTGCGGTGTGAGATCGTGCCTATCCGTATCGGCGCCGCGGACGATGGCCGCAATCGTGACGATGGCCGGATTCTTGGCGAGATCATGCTTCTCGACGAAGGCGTCGAAACTGCAGCCCTCACCGAAATGCGTGTATTCGACGCCGGGCACGTCGTAGGGGATGGCTCCGGCTTCTTCAGCAACCTTTCTGACCTGATCCGGCGGCACGAACAGGAATTCCGCCTCCTTGTCGATGAACCTTGCGATCAGCCAGGGACAGGCGATCCGGTCGATGACCGGACGTTCACGGGTAACCCACTTCATGATGCGGTCCTCCTGGTGGAAGCAGTGAACGGAACGGTCGATCCTCCGATCGCGCGCCAGGCGGCGATGCCACCGGACAAAAAATGCGCATCGAAGCCGCGACGGTGAAGCTCGGCGACCACATTGCGGCTGGCCTGAAGACCGTAAGTGCAGTAGGCAATCACGGGTTTGCCGCCAGTCAGTTCATCGATCCAGTCAGCGACCGCTTCCGGAGCACGGAACGTCGCACCCGGAAGCATGTCGTTGCGCATCGGCAGATCTTCGACCAGACAGGTGTCGATGAGCAAAACGTCCTCTTGCCGCTGAAGTCGGACAAGCAGATCTTCAGGGGCAATTCCGAGGTCGGGCTCATCATTCTCGTGCGCATCCAGTTGCCGGTCAGCGATGCGCTGGAATCGTTTGCCGACACGCTCCCAGTGGATGTTCTTCATGAAGGCATCGACATAGGCGCCGGCCTTCGCCCCAAAATCGATGTGGTAGGCATGCTCGTACATATCGAGCGCCATGATCGGGATACTGCCTGCAAGGCAGTTCGTGTGATCCTGCCCCCATTGGATCACCAGGCGCCGATGGCGCTCCGACCAGACCAGCAAGGTCCAGCCCGATCCGCCGGCCTGCGCCTTGGCGCAGGCCGCAAAGCGGGATCGCCATTTGGTGACGCTGCCGAAATCGCGCTCGAGGGCCGTTGCGAGATCGGCAGCCGCATCTCCCGTTCCTCCGAGGCCGTCGAAATAGATCTCGTGCAGGATCGCTGAGTTCGCCGCGATCAGTTCCTCCCGCTTCAGGCCGTTGATGTCGAAGACCGGGGCTGCTCCCCAATCTATTTCGTCCAGCCGGCGCTCGATAGCGTTCAACCGCCGGACGGCACCTCCGTAATTGTTCTCATAGTGGCTCGCCAAAAGTCGCTCCGAGAGCCCCTCGAGGCGCGGCGGCTTGAATGGCAATGGCATGATCCGATGCATGACGGTCCTCCACTCGGGATGCGCGATTGAGGTGAAGGCTACGCGCGAATCTGAAATGATACAAGTGTTGCGTTTGGGAATTTTGATGGTACAGTATGGATATGAGTTGTGATGGAATGCCTGCCGAGCAGCGATGGCTGCTCCTGATCCACCAGTTGCCCAGCAAGCCGGCCTATTTTCGAGTGAAAATCTGGCGTCGGCTGCAAGGCATCGGGGCTGTGGCGGTCAAGAGCACGGTCTACGCGCTGCCGGCGAATGCGGAGACGCAGGAGGATTTCGAATGGCTCCTGAAGGAGATCGCTGAGGGCGGCGGCGAGGCGATGGTTTGCGAGGCCCGCCTGATCGACGGTCTCTCCGATGTCCAGGTTCGCGGGCTCTTCGACGCAGCCCGCGACGAGGACTACGAGGCGGTCGCCAAGGAATTGCGCACGCTGATCGAACGCCTCGATATCGGTGTGACGTCCGAGGAGAAGGCGGAAGCCCGCTCGCAAGCCAGTCGTCTGCGCAGACGGCTCTCAGACATCGCGGCGATTGATTTCTTCGGGGCGACCGGCCGCCTGACAGCCGAGAGCCTGATCGCGGAGATCGAATCCAGGCTCGCAGAGGATGTGGATATGACGAAGCAATTGGTGGAGGTCCCGGCGCAAACGCTGGGTGATTTCAAGGGGCGAACCTGGGTCACGCGCAAGGGCGTGCA
>Ga0209426_1002067_pt1 | contig 10068 bp, 12 predicted proteins | sample Deesub1362B_J571_FD_187697 | JGI IMG/M metagenome (GOLD analysis project Ga0209426, IMG submission 187697) | Deep oceanic, basalt-hosted subsurface ecosystem from Juan de Fuca Ridge flank, Pacific Ocean, CORK Borehole 1362B_J2.571 (SPAdes)... ...
CATCCGGAGGATTTGCTGGCTTCCATTGAGCGGTTTTCCCTGTTTTCTCCGGACCGGCTCTTGTTTACCAAACTGGACGAGACAGTGCGGTCCGGCATGTTGCTGGATATTGTATACCGGACCAGAAGGCCGGTCTCCTATGTGGCCAACGGGCAGAGCATCCCGGATGATATCGTTGAGGCAGATCCCAACTGGATAGCAAAAACCATACTGGGAGGCGTACTGTGAGCTCAAATTTGCATGATCAGGTCTGGGCATTGCGGGAGCTGATACCGGACTCGGAGATCTATCCAAAAATCCGCAGTCGGCTGCGCAGCCGGAGAATTGCGATTACATCCGGAAAGGGCGGAGTCGGGAAGAGCGTCATTGCCGTAAATTTTGCCCTGGTACTTGCGAAGGAGGGATATCGCACCCTCCTTATTGATGGCGATGTTAGCCTGTCCAAACTGCCCATTCTCACCGATTCGGCGCCGCCTTTCAATTTCGCCGACGTGCGCAGAGGCAAGAAGACGCTTCAGGAAATTATCTATGAATATCAGCCAAACTGTTCCATTCTTCCATCGGGCTCCGGCATAATTGATCTGATGGAAGCCCAGGAGGATTTCACTTATCGGCTGCAACACCAGTTTGAAGAGCTGGATGGTCAGTATGATTGTATGATCATCGACACGGCATCTGGCATTTCTTCCATGGTGTTTGGTGAGCTGGCATCCAGTGACGAAATTTTTGTCATTCTTTCGCCTGAGCCTACTGCCATTGCTGATGCCTATACAGTGGTGAAAATTCTGAGCTTCTTTTACCCACAGATACCAGTTTATCTGGTGGTTAATTTGGTGCGGGGTAGAGAAGAGGGGGAGGAAATCGCCACACGGTTTAACCTTCTCACGCAAAAATTTTTGCAGCGGACCTTTCCGTATCTGGGCTTTATTCCCAGAGACGACGCGGTACTGGAATCGGTGCGCCAGCAGTATCCGCTGGCCCTGTGGGACGACGGAAGCCCATTTTTAAATCAGCTCCGGCAAATTGTAAAGGAATGGCTGGAAATGTCGGTTGAAGGGGCAATTGAAGGTCGAGAAATCAAGAATTAGGCCGATATTTTTGTGTAGGAGGAGTCTATGTCGATCCAGCAGACAGCTGTTGAGGAATACCGGAAAACGAGTCGGGAAGAGGACGTTCAGCGCCTATGGGAGATTTACACCCGGACGCGCAATCCGGCCATTAAAGAGAAACTGCTTGTCCATTATCTTCCTGTGGTAAAATATGTGGTCGGCCGGATGATGCTGAATCTGCCCAGTTCCGTCAATTACGATGATCTGATGAGCGCCGGGACCATGGGGCTCCTGGCGGCCATTGACCGGTTTGACATCAACATGGGTGTGAAATTCGAAACCTACGTGGTTCCGCGCATCCGGGGGGCGATCCTGGACGAGCTGCGGACGCTGGATTGGGTTCCGCGGTCCATCCGGGCAAAGGCGCGTAAGCTGGAAAAGGCCATCATGCACATCGAGGCTCAGCTGGGGCGTATGGCCACGGCAGAAGAAATTGCCCGCGAACTGGAGATGGATCTGGAAGAATATGAAGAGATGCTATCCAAGATCAGCGCTACGTCCATGTTTTCCCTGGACCGCGAGATTAGCGATGTAGGAGATGGAAACGGCAGCCTGTATGATCTGATCCGTAACGCGAAATCTGACGATCCGGTGGAAAAGCTGGAGGAGGAAGAATTGCAAAACCTGCTCGTGGAATTTCTGAATTCCCTTCCGGAAAACGAACGGCTGGTGCTGGCACTTTACTATTATGAAGATCTGACTCTGAAGGAGATTGGAATGGTACTGGGTGTGTCGGAATCCCGTGTCTCGCAAATTCATACCAAAGCCATACAGAGGCTCAGAAAAAAACTGAAGGATTATTTGTGAGGCCATGATGGCCGGGAGGACCTATGGTGCAACCGCTGCATTTGCAGGACAATCTTTCCAAATTTCCCATTTTGCAGAAGATCCATGAGTCGGCGCGGGTTGCTCCAGAGGTTGAACGGGAGGTTTTTAATCGGGAACTGATCCAGCAGCAGCGGGACAAAGTCGAAAAAACGCAGGATAGCCAGGAAACGGAGAAGCCGACCATCCGGGAGAAAGAACGGGAGAAGCAGCGAAAGCCGAAGCAGCAGAAGCGGGAACTCAAGCCAAAAGCGGAAGAGGAACCGGAAGAAAGCGGTTACGAGCGGAATGGCAAAAAAAGTTCGGCAGGACAGCATGTGGATATTCTGATTTAATATCTGAGGCAAACCGTGAAGCACAGAGTAGATAGTGAGCAGGTTCGGCATATTACGCAGCATATTCATGATCTGCCAACGCTGCCGACAACTGTGGCGCGGCTCATTGATATAATCGACCGGCCAGATACTTCGGCGCAGGATCTGAGCCGAATCATTTCCAGCGATCAGGTTCTGGCTGCCCAGATTTTGAAGCTGGCCAATTCCGCTTATTACGGTTTTCCACGGAAAATTAATACGATTACATTGGCCATTGTGGTTCTGGGGTTTGAAACCATCAAAAATCTCGTTCTCAGCGTCTCCGTTATTGACCGGTTTTCGCGCTATCAGCATGCCATTCCTTTTGATGTGTACCTGTTCTGGGAACACGCCATCGCCACCGGGCTGGCCAGCCGGATGCTGGCAAGAGATTTTGGTTACCAGGTTGTTGGCGAGGCTTTTGTGGCAGGGCTGCTGCACGACATCGGCAAATATGTGATGAGCCTCTATTTCCGGGATCAGTTTGAGCGGGTGTTTTCCCGGATGATCGACGAGGATATCCCGATGTTCCAGCTCGAGGCGGAACTTCTGGATGGGGCCCATCATGGTGTAATTGGAGGCTGGCTGGCCGAACGCTGGAATTTGCCGGAACGTATTGTGGAAGGAATTGCATTGCACCACACGCCAGCTGATGCGGAGGAGGAACACAAACTGCCCTGGGTGATTCATTTTGCCGATTATCTGGTCAAACGCCTGGGGGTAGGATATTCTGGTGATATGTCCACCCCCACTTTCGATGGGCAGATTCAGAGCGTTTTTGAGATGCGGGAAAAGGAAGATGGTACTCTGGATGAGCCCTTTTACCTGAATCGTTTGCGGAACGAGCTGGACGCTGAACATTCGCTTTTTTCCATGGCCCGCAGACATCAGGAATATTCGCAGTATCCGAACCTGCCTGCAGGATTGCGCCGGAGCGGCTATGCGGTAACTCAGAGCTGAAGTGGTGGAGCATCCTATGGAAGCACTGAGAAAATTTTTGCGAGATATCACGCAGAAACTGGAAGGCATTGACCGTCCAGAAGAGCTGCAGACGGTTTATGAACGCCTTCTCCGCAAAGTAGCACCGCTGGAGGGCTGTGCGCTGCTGAGCTATTCGCCTTCCCAGAGCAGCTACCACATTGTGGACGCACGTCCAGAACCGCTTCAGGAAATCTTGAAACACCAGCTGGAAGAGGGGTTATTCCACTGGGCCTATGAAAGCCGCCAGGTAGAAGTGGTGGAGCTTTCGCTTGCCGGTACGGAAGATCGGCGACTGGCCCTGCTTATCCCATTTTCGGCAAATGGGCATGCAGGCGGAATTTTTGAACTGATCCCGCGTCCAACGCGCAAGGGAATTAATTCTTTGCAGCAGTTGAAAGCCGAGCTCCTTTCGATCCTGGTTTCTCAGCGCCTGTATCAGCTTTATTTACAAAAAGAGCTCGAAGAAGCGAACCGGAAGGTGGAACGCTATCAGGCCCACCTTGAACAGGTGGACAAAATGGTGGCACTGGGTGAACTGGCCGGCAGCATTGCCCATGAGATCAATAACCCAATGACGACCATTCTTGGAAGACTGCAGCTACTTCTGGAGTTTGGCAAGCTCGACGAACCGGTAAAAGCTAAACTCCGCAAAATTGAAACGGAGGCAAGACGCATTTCTCAGCTGGTGCGGGGATTGCTGTCCTTTGCCCGCAAGCAGGCTGCCGATTCACAGGAAAGTGAAGTTCAGGTGAACAGCCTAATTATGCAAACCATCGAACTGGTGCAGCATTCATTCCGCATACGCAATCAGTCTATTCAGCTCAAACTTGCAGAGGGGCTGCCGCTGATCCGCCAGAATCCTGTCCAGTTGCAGCAGGTCTTTCTAAATCTGATGAACAATGCTCGTCAGGCTATGGGCCCCGGTGGAACGCTTACCATTGCATCGGGAATGGAAGATGGTACACTGTGGATTTCATTCCGCGACACAGGTCCGGGAATGCCGAAACACATCCAGGAACGTATTTTTGAACCCTTTTTTACCACCCGGGCCCGTTCGGGTGGGACAGGATTGGGGCTATCGATCTGCAAAAAACTGGTGGAACATATGGGGGGACGTATTGAAGTGGAATCTCAGGAGGGCAAAGGGAGCGAATTCCGGATTCTTCTTCCGGTGCAAAATGAATAGGGAGGGCCGCCGATGCGGTTTGTTTTTCTCAAAACAGTGCTGGTTATTTTATGGTGCATTGGTATGATTGAAAACCCAGCGGTAGGCGCCGCGCAGAACCGGGTCAGCCGGTTCACGGTGGAGAAGCGCGACGGCCAGATCGAAATCCGGATTGATGCGCGGAACCCCATTGAGGCAAAGCTGATTCCTTTTGAAACGAGGCGCTATGCTATGATACAGATCGGTTCTCTGGAAGTGGCCCGCGAACTGCTGGAGGAGGTAAAGAAAGAGCTGCAAACGCTTCCCTTCAAGGTACATGCCATCCCGATGATGGATGGGTCGTTTCTGATAACGCTGAAAGGAAAAAGGGCGGAAGATATTCAGCTGACCGGCAATGGAACCGAACGGCTGGTCATCCGCATCACCTCCCGGAATCAGCCAGTTCAGAAGCAGGCCGGACAGGGTGAAATGGCCCGCCGGTTTTTGCAGGAAGCCTGGCAGCATTACCGATCGGGTCGCTCAAATCTGGCCCTAAAGCGCATTCATGATGTGATTAAGCTGGAGCGGCGGAACGCCGAAGCCTATTTTCTGGCCGGGAAAATCCGGCTTGAACGGAACGAACTTGAAAAAGCGAAAATCAATTTCCGAATATCCAAACGGTATGGATATTCCGACGCAAAAGCAATAGATCAGTACCTCCTGGCGATAGCCCGCATGGAACGCCGGGATGAGAAAGCAGGGAATCGACCCCGGCAGAAACGAAACGCCAGAATGGCAAAGCCGGTCTCAAAGTCCCCGCATGAATCCGCACGGCCCTCGGATTCAGATTCCCTGACCGCGGCGGTTTCAGCGGCCCATTTCCCAGAGAAAGGGGATAGTCTTCCGCAAGAGCATTTTGCTGTTGAATTAGCCCGGAAAGGTGGGGCACAGGAATTTGTGAAAACTGCAAAAGAACAGCTTCAATCTTCTGATGGATCAGGCAAAAAAAGCGGGCGTTTGCTGCAGTATGTGCTTTTCTTTAGCATTCTCGGCTTTCCAGCTTTCTGGACTCTCTTATTCTTTAAGCTGAAGAAAAAGTCCGGCACCGCGGCCACCGATCCGCATCGTTTTGCCCGGATGCTGGATCTGGCGCAAAAAGTTACCGGACCGATTGGAGTCGACATGCCCGGACTACAGGAGGCGGAAGGAACACGGAAAAACGGACCACAGGAGAACGTAAAGGCAGCCCCGGAGGATGGAGCTATGGAAGCTGGAAGATGGGTCAAACCGGTCCGTCCGCGTTATCCGGTCCAGGATCTCAATGAAACGGAAAAGAAGATCCTGTATTATGCATCGATGGGATTCAGTGTGGACGAACTGGCCAGGATGTTTCACCGCGGAAAGGGTGAAATTGAGGTGTTGCTGTCGCTTGCTGGAAAAAGTGCGCCGATGCATGCGCCTTCTCTGCGGATTGAACTGGCAGAATAGCTGAATGAGCGGAGTAGTTGAAAATGAGAATACCCGTTACCGCAAAACTTTCTGAATTGACCCGAACATACCTTGTCCGGACGCTTATGCCGGATGTGCTCGAGCGTCATTTTCGGCCCGGACAGGAGGTAACGGGAAAAATCCTGCTGTCGCTTCCGCGGGAGCAGCTCTTTGTTCTTCATGCAAGGGGCCTGAATCTGGTGGCAAAGAGCCATTTTTCGCTATTCGAGGGCGACCGTATCCGTGGCAAAGTTGTTTCGAACCGGGGACAAATTCATCTAAAGCTAACCGAGGTAAACGGAAAACCGGTCTCCCAGTCGGTGGTTCTGGACCAGGCCAGCATCGATTACATCCGGCTGGCCCTGCCTGCCGAGTATTGGGGACCGGGCAGCTATCTTGAAATCTATCCAGACCGTGAAAACGGAAAAGCAGATGGAGATCGGCCAGAACGGAAATCTTTGCGGATGATTCTGCAATCCGTATCGCTCCGATCGCTGGCGATGGAATTTCTGCTGCAAGGGCGGTTTTTGGCCGGATCTGTCTGGGTGGAAGATGCAGGTCTTCTCCAGTTTCTTCGGGTTCACCGCGAGCGGATTTCCGAAAGTCTGCAAGCGGAAGACTTGGTTGTTGAAGTCCAGTTTTTGCCGATGAATTGTGAGATAGGTCATTTTCGGGAAAGGTGGGTTGGTGTTGTGGAAATAGATATGCGAGCGTGAGAAATGGCAGAAGCGAAAGAAAAAACGCCAGTCGTTGTGTTCGTTGATGACGAAGAAGAGATTCTGGAGATCCTTGTGGATCTGTTTCGAGACAGCCCCTTTCGCGTGATCTGTGTACCTACCGGCCGGGAGGCGGTGGACCTTATTACTCAATATAACGTTCGGATGATTGTTTGCGACCTGCTGCTGAAAGATATGTCTGGACTGGAAGTGCTGAAGCATTACCGTGATATGCTTCCAGATTGCCGGCGGGTTCTGATGACCGGATATCTCGATGAAGCCCAGGAGGAACAGGCGCGGAGGGAGCAGCTATTTGAGACGATCATTCCCAAGCCCTGGGATATTTATTCTTTGAGAAAGCAAATCCATGATCTAATGCTCAATGGAGGAAATGAGGCATGGAGGCCGAAAAGTTCAGAGGCCGGAAGATCCTAGTAGTGGATGATGACACATTTTTTCTGAATTTTCTGCGGCTCGTTCTTTTGAAGGCGGGTTTTGAGGTGTTCACCGCAGAGAATGGTAAAGATGGTCTGCGCATCGCCCGCGAGACCCGGCCGGAGATAATCCTTTCCGACATCATGATGCCGGAAATGGATGGGGAGGAGTTTTGCAAGGCGGTCCGCGAGGATGATGCCCTACGCGAGACCCTGTTCCTCATCCTCACGGCGAAAGACCGAAAAGAAGACCGCATTGATCTGCTGAATATCGGGGCGGACGATTACCTAGTGAAGCCCGTTGCCAAGGATGAGCTGCTGGCCAAACTACGCGCTTTTATCCGCCTTAAAGATTTGCAGAACGAACTGCGGCGGAAGAACGAGATCCTTCAAAAGCTGAACCAAAAGCTGCAAAAAACCACGGAGGAACTCCGCAAACGGAACGAAGCGCTGAAAAATGCCCAAGATCAATTGATCCAGAGCGAGAAAATGGCTTCCATTGGCCAGCTGGCGGCGGGAATCGCACATGAAATCAACAATCCGCTTGGTTATTTGTACGGCAACCTGAATGTACTGAAAAACTATATCGGGGACCTGCGATCTTTGCTGAGCCAGTATGAAATCCTGGCGGATCAGGTTAACGAAGAAAAATGGGATAAGGCGAAAGAACTGGTGGCTTCCATTCAGGAATACAAAGAAAAGATTGACTACGAATTTTTGATTTCCGATCTGAATCAGCTGGTAGAAGATTCGATCAATGGTGCGGAGCGGATTGAGAAGGTGGTAGCCAGCCTCCGGGATTTTTCGTCCATGGAAGCGGGAGAGGCCACGCCTTGCGACATCAACCGGATTCTGGACAATGCCCTGAATCTGGTGTGGAACGAAATCAAATACAAGGCAGATGTGATCAAAGAGTATGCAACTCTGCCGGAGATTCTGGGATATCCGGCCCAGCTGACCCAGGTCTTTATGAATATTTTGTTGAACGCTGCTCAAGCCATTGAAGATCATGGGGTTATCCGGATTGAGACGGCTGCGGATGACGGTCAGGTCACTGTGAGCATTACAGATAACGGTATCGGCATTCCCAGGGCCATTCTTGGCAGAATCTTTGATCCGTTTTTTACCACCAAGGATCCGGGGACCGGTTCCGGATTTGGTTTGACAGTAGCCTATAACATTGTCAAACGACACCAGGGAAAAATTGAGGTGGAAAGTGAAGTAGGAAAGGGAACCACATTTCGCGTTATTTTGCCTGTGACGGAGCGGCAGGAACCGGAAAACAAAGGTGTTGTTCGGAGCATTCATCTTTCCTGACGATGAAGCGCGCTTTGGCGTTGAAATATGACGAGAAGCAGGATATAGCTCCCAGAGTGGTTGCCAAGGGGGCAGGCAAAATTGCAGAGGAAATAGAAAATCTTGCAGCCGAACACGGTGTTCCCATAGTAAACGACCGGTTGCTGCTGGATCTCCTTTATCCGGTGGAACCGGGGCAGGTCGTTCCTGAGGAGTTTTACGAGCCGGTTGCGCGGTTGCTAGCATGGATCTGGCTTTACACGAAAAAAAAGGGAGAGGAGGGAAAGGGCGTGGGGTAATGGAGGTTGTAAAAATTCAGAACGATCTGGATGTGGGGAATACGGATACGCTGCGGGCGGTGCTCAAGAATTTTTTGCGCAGCGAAGCTAACGTATTGGTCCTGGATTTTGAGGGCGTGGCTCTGATTGATAGCGCGGCCCTTGGGGTTTTGATTCACGGTCAGGAAGAACTGAAAAGGGCCGGCAAGCGTCTGATCCTGCTGCGGCTGAATCCGCACATTCAGAAAATATTTCAGATTACGCGGCTGTATAAACACTTTGAAATTTTCCGCAGTCTGGAGGAAGCTGGCGTCCAAAAGAAACGGTGAACCAATCAGGAGGGAGGTAGCATGGTGCAGCCAAGGATGGTAAGCGATGAGTGGGTCACCTTTTTCCCGCTCAACCTGGAGCTGGTTCAGGATGTGGAGGAAGAAGTCCGCCGCGTTGTGGATCTCGTGCGCGAACACATTGATTATAACTGGATTTCCTGCTACTGTATCGATCCGCTAACCGGCACAATGGAGGAGCTGGAGCTCAACGAAAAAGGGTTCAATATGATTGATGCGATTCAGTTTGGCTCCGGAAAGGGGCTGGCTGCCTGGGTAGCACAGCATAAGCGGCCGGTTCTACTCAGTGAAATTCACAAAAGTCAACGCTTTCGCAGCAATCCGGTAAAGTCCTTTATTTGCTGCCCGATCATCCGTGGTGATGTGACCATTGGAGTGATCAACCTCGGGCATTCGAAAACGCGGGCGTACACCAAACAGACCCTGAAAAAACTTTTGCAGATTGTGAATCCAGAACCGTGGTGAGGCAGTAGTCATGAAAAAGATACTGCTCATCGAAGATGATCCGGATATTCACCTGATGATCAAATACACCCTGATGCGCGTAGGGTATGAACTGATTTCCGCCTACAACGGGGAAGAAGGTCTGGAAAAGGTTCTGACCGAGGAACCGGATCTAATTCTATTGGATAATATGATGCCCAAACTGAGCGGCGAAGAAGTATTTAACCGGCTGATGACGGATGAGAAGTACGAAAATTTCCGGCACATACCGGTGGTAATGCTGACGGCACGCCACACAGAGGAGGAAAAAATTGAGTCTCTGCTACAGCAGGGAATGGCGGCCTTTCTGTTTAAGCCGTTTGGAAAAAATGAGCTACTGAATGTTATCCAGAATATCTTTACGACGCACCGGATCCGCTGGGAAAACGAGCAGCTTCTGAAGGCTACTCAAGAAGCATCGGATTTTCTTACCCAGCTGGTTCACAGCATACCCGATGCCCTTTTCATCATTTCGCCGGAAGGCAAAATTGCCTTTTACAATGGGGCAGAACGGGATAAATTGGGCTATTCGGTCCAAAAACTGGTGGGTCAGGCCTTTGACCGCATCATTGCTCCGGGATTTCCGTCGTTTGCCGAATTAAAAGAGCAACTTC
>Ga0209426_1002070_pt1 | contig 10055 bp, 12 predicted proteins | sample Deesub1362B_J571_FD_187697 | JGI IMG/M metagenome (GOLD analysis project Ga0209426, IMG submission 187697) | Deep oceanic, basalt-hosted subsurface ecosystem from Juan de Fuca Ridge flank, Pacific Ocean, CORK Borehole 1362B_J2.571 (SPAdes)... ...
AACCTTTATCTTGCCCGGCGGCTTCTGAGCTCCGCGCTCCCATAACTTTTCGTTCAGCTTTGTGTCGAACTTTATGTTTTCCGGCAAAGCCTTCATGTGCCTGCTCAGGAAGTTTCTGACGTATTTAACCGCTTTTTTCGCCCTGAGCCATCTCGGATACCTCTTCAACTTCTGTCGCAACCTTATCGAATAGACTCTTTCAAGCACGATCTTCGCCATGAGGTCATCACCCCTCAGACCTTCAGCTTCGAGCTCCTCCAGTGCCTTCTCTTCGGACTTCCGTACACTCTTCGCTTAGTTTTCAAAGAAACCCAGACCGGAGCCCTCCTGTTCTGTTTCGTGAACTTCGCAAGCCTGAATTTAACCCCGACAGTTTTCTTCCCCATCCAAACACCTCAAGCTTTATTTTTCCGATCGTTTCTGATCGTTTACTTCCGGATTATTTTCGTGTCCCTTTTCTTCGGCAACGCTCTCTTGAGAATCTCAACCAGCATTTCATCGGAGATCTTCTGCTGGATCCTCCCCGACTGCGCGAGAGCTATGAGCTGGTTTTCGATTGATTCGGAGATTTCGGGATGCGCGAGCTTGATTCTCGCAAGCCTTTCCCTCGCTTCGGGCTCAAGGATGACTCTCAGGATCGCCTTCTTCTGCGCTTCGATCTCCCTTCTCATCTCCTGCTGTCTTCTCAGCTCTTCAATTTCTTTTTCCCTCTGGCGTTGAAGCTCCATCAGCCTCCTTCGCCTAATCTCTTCGAGTTCATCCATCCTATCACCTTGATTTTTTGATTTTTAAATTATTCTTTATAATTTATTAAATCTTCTCCGGTACTCTCAGCTTTAGTACTTCTCAAGAGCCGGGATCTTCTTAACGAGATCCCTCTTGAGTTCCGAAGCGGACTTATCGAGGAAAGCTCTGCCCTTGGAGGTTACAACCCTTCCCTTATCTTTTTTCTCAACAAAGCCAGCTTTCTCAAGTTGTTGCAGGGCTTTCCTTATTATCGCTCCACTCCCCTTTCTGAATTTGGGTGGCTTTGAGCCCCTCCTCTTTCTCCCGCCGTAAACGCTTCTGAGCCTCTCAATGCCCACAGGACCGTCTGTGTAAACCTTTCTAAGGATCGCGGCAACCCTTATGTACCACCAATTGGGCTGCTGGGGAGATCTCTCCTTGTGCACTCCAGTTTTCACGAACGCAGCCCATTCTGGCGGTTTGAACTCCTCCATCTCCTCGAGCTTTTTCGCGACGTATTCGATCAGTTCGTTAGCCGGAACATCATACACCGTTGTCATCCTAACCCTCCCTTTCAAAGGTAAGCACCATGCCTCTAAGGCTTACGAGTCTGCCTTTAATACTTTTCCCAACGAGTTCGGCAAGCTCTTTTCTGCCGAGCTCCGAACTGTTTCTGAAGCTTCGCAGCATTTTTACCTTCACTTTTCCATGCTTCTCTAGCTGGAAATTGATTTCGTTAATTAAATTTTGTGTTAGCCCAGCTTTTCCGATGTTAATCACTGGAACATCCCTGCTTCGGCGTTTGGAAGACATGGGTCTCCACCGCCTTAAATATGTTTTCCGTGGATTAAAAATCTTGTGGGCTTCGGTTTTGATCTTTGATGGGTTTTGGGTTATTGTTTCGATTAACCTTCGATTCCGGGCCAAACATCCAGTTGAAAATGCAACAGGGCGATCCGGAAGAGGGGCTAAAAAGCCTTAAAAAGTTTTAAATTGGTAGCAACAAAACCGCCGTTATGGGACTGGATTCCGAAAATGTGAGGGTTGCGGTGGCTCAAGTATCTCCAGAATTCATGGACAGGGAAGCAACACTCGATAAAGCATGCAAAACGATAGAGGTTGCTGGAAAAAAGGGTGCGAAACTTATCGTTTTCCCAGAAACCTTCGTTCCAGGATACCCATACTGGAGAGGTGCCGTTGGCTTGAAATGGGCGAATCTCATGCTAGACTACCAGAAGAATGCGGTGAGAGTTCCCGAAGATGTTGAGAGTGTGTGCGAGAGTGCCAGAGATGCTGGAATGGCTTTGATAGTGGGCATAAATGAGATGGATAAAAACCCCGGAAGCTTAACGCTTTACAACACGCTCATCTTCATAGATTCTGACGGGAGAATTCTGGGAAAGCACAGGAAGCTCATGCCCACCCACAGAGAGCGAATGATATGGGGAATGGGGGATGGAACTGACATTCAAACCTACCGAACCGATGCTGGGGTTGTAGGAGGTTTGATCTGCTACGAAAACCACATGACTCCGATAAAAACCCTTCTCGCCGTTCAGGGAGAGGAGATTCACGCAGCGGTGTGGCCCGGTTACTGGGTTGCAGAAAAGCACACCGCAAACAAAAGGCGTTTTGATCCGAGTAGGGATGCTCTCCACCTCTGCGACATAGATTGTGCGATTCGCGAGTACGCTTTCGAAACCCAAACGTTCGTGCTCAGTGCTAACATGTTTATACCACCGGATGTGCTTCCAGAAGGTTCATTCGACATCGCAGCGGGTGGAAGTGCGATCGTGAATCCATCGGGTCTGTATCTGGTCGAGCCCGTGTTTGAGGAGAGGGTGATATTCTCCGAACTCGATGCGGAGGAAAGACTGGCGACGAAAGCCTATTTCGACTGTGTTGGCCACTACAGCAGGTGGGATGTCGTGCAGCTTCATTTCAAGGCCCGTAGGAGGGAACCCCCTCACCGAGTTTGCCGAAACCGTTCTATCATCCAAGAAAATCGAAGAACTCGTTGATGAGCTCAACATACGACTGAAAAAGGTTGAAGAGGTTGTAGAAAGGCTTTTGCATGAGTCTGAAAGCTCCAGAAAGTGATCGGTAAAACCTCGACCGAGTCGAAAGCGGACCCTGGAAACGCGGAGAAAGCAAGAGTTTAAATGCTAAGCCTATACCCCTTCAATGATGTTCGAGATCGTAGCCAAAGATGCGATGGGGAGAATCGGCAAGCTGAAAACTCCCCACGGAAATGTCGAAACCCCCGCTTTGATGCCCGTGATAAATCCGAACCTCAAATTCATCTCGCCAAAGGAAATGAGGCGAATGGGAGCAGAGATCGTGATCACGAACTCATACATAATCTACAAAAACGAGGGGCTAAGGCAGCAAGCGTTGGAGAAAGGTGTTCATTCGCTCATAGAGAGTGATCTGCCGGTAATGACGGACAGCGGAAGCTACCAGCTGATGGTTTACGGAGACGTGGATGTGGACAACCGCACTATCGTTGAGTTTCAGGGCAAAATCGGCTCTGACATAGCCGTACCGCTCGACATCCCAACCCCGCCGGATGCGAGCAAAGAAAAGGCAGAAAAAGATCTCGCAGAGACTTTGGAGAGAGAGGATGAAGCAATCCGAATTTACAGATCGTTCACCGGGCTAATCGCCGCCCCCATCCAAGGCTCACTCTACCCTGAGCTGAGGAAGCTCAGTGCGAGAAAGGCGGCAGAATTGAAACCGGATTTCTACCCAATCGGAGGTGTGGTTCCGCTTCTCGACAGCTATCGCTTCGCCGACGTGGTGAGGATAATCCTCGAAGTGAAATCCGTGCTTCCACCTTCAGCTCCGGTTCATCTTTTCGGAGCCGGACATCCGATGGTTTTTGCCTTAGCCGTTGCCCTGGGCTGTGACTTTTTCGATTCCGCAGCCTATGCGCTGTACGCGAAGGATGACAGGTACCTCACAGTCCAGGGCACGAAAAGGCTGGAGGAGTTGCATCACTTTCCGTGCTGCTGTCCGGTGTGCACCGATCACACCCCAGATGAAATGAAAAAGCTTCCAAAGGAGGAAAGGGAAATCTTACTCGGAAAACACAATCTATGGGTCTCTTTCGAAGAAATTAGGGTGATTAAACAGGCGATTAAGGAGAAAAATCTTTTTGAACTGGTGGAGAACAGGATAAGGGCACACCCGTATCTGCTATCCTCATGGAGGCTCGTGAGGGAATTCGGGGATCTCATCGAGACCCACGACCCCTCCGCAAAACAAGGTTTCTTTTACACGGGAGTCGAGAGCTGCTACCGTCCCGGCGTGATGAGGCACCACAGAAGAATTCTCAACCTCTCGCTCGATGGCGAGAGATTCGTCATCTCATCCTTCCCCGACGAGCCCGCCGATTTCAAACTAATTCCCGTTTTCGGGATCGTTGCGGGAGATTGGTACCCCGCGGGTCATGCCGAGCTTCCAGATGTCGAGTACATCGAGGAGGAGGCGATCGAGAAGGGGTTGAGGTGTTTGGTCGGATTCCTAAGGGAGAACGCAGATAAAACCTTTGAACTCAAACTCTCGAAAAGATGGATAAGCTTTATAGAGCGGGAAGGGATCGATATTCCGGAGAACGCTAAGATAAAATTCCCGGAGGACCATGACCGAGATGTATCTGATAAAAAGGGATGGATGGGCGAGAATTACCCGGTTGGAAGGCAGAGAAACAGCTGAGATCATCACACCGGCGGTGATTCCAGCAAGAGATCCGTTTTTCGAGAAAATTAATTTTGATCTCGTTCCGTACAGCCTTAAGATGGTAAATGAGGAGAAATTCACGGATTTGCATAGAGAAGACGAGGATTTCATACTCGGCACCGGTTTGGCGATTCTCTCCCCGTCGGAACTGGCGTGGTGTTTGAAGGAGTTAAGGAAGAAGGACGTGAAAAAGCCCCTCATCTTGACCGGAATAGCGACCCCGCAAAACATAGCAATGCTGTGCTATTTCGGAGCAGACGTTTTCGATGACTCAAGAGCCGTTATTGCGGCTCATGAAGGGTACTATTTACTCGAAAACGGATCTTTCGAACTTGAAAAGCTCAAAGAGTTACCCTGTTCCTGTTCAGCGTGTGAAAAGATCAGGGAAAACTTCACCGAGCTCGATCATGCTGAGAGGGTATCCTTTTTAAAAGAGCACAACGTTAAAAAGCTTGAAGAGCAGGTATCGCTGGTAAGAGAGCTGATAAGATCGGAGTCGCTTAGAAACTTCGTTGAGGCGAGGGCAAAGACGAGTCCCGAACTCACCGTTATGCTCAGGGTCGGAGACGAGGGGGGATTTTTCGGAAAGCTCCACCCCCGATTCAAGAGGAGCATCGTGTACATGAACACGATGGAGTCTTTTAAAAGGCCTGAAGTGACGATTTTCCTTGAAAAAATGCCGGAAGTTTATTCTCCAAAAACCAAAACGGCTTTAATCCTGCCGTGTTCTGCCAGGAAGCCGTATTCCCTATCAAAAACTCACCGAAGGATCCTGAGCGGTATAGGAAGGTTGGCCAACTTCGTTGACGAGATCATCGTTTCATCACCCTTGGTTTGCCCAAGGGAGTTCGAGCTGACGTACCCGGCCCAGAACTACGACACCCCCGTAACCGGGATGTGGAGCGATGAGGAGATAGACTTCGTAGCAGGCAAACTCGCGGATCTGCTCGGCAACTTTAAAACGATAATCGCCCACGTTAGGGGGGGTTACAGGGAGGTCGTGGAGAGGGCGATAAATGCGCTTGATGCAGTTTCTGAAATCGAGGTCGTTTATACCGCGGAAGACGGAATAACTTCGGAAAAATCGATTAAAAATCTTAAAAACGAGCTTGAAAGCGTAAAAGGAAAGTTCAGGAAGGACAGATACATGTCCCTCTTTGAGGCGATGTTTAAGTACCAGTTCGGAATCGAACTGAGAGAATTCTTGAAAGACGAAAGGATCAGAGGAAGGTATCCACGATTGGAACTGTTCGTCGAAGGAAAAAGGATTTTGAGAGTGGACAACCTCTACGGGATGCTGGATGTCGATCTTCCCCTCGCCGAAAGGCTGATAGAGAACGAAACCTACACCGTTGTGATCGGGGAATTTGAGCCGAAAGGCACGATCTTCTCAGTCGGGGTTATCGAAGCGGATGAGAGAATAAAACCCAACGACGTAGTATTTTTCAGAAATTCAAGGTATTTCGGGGTTGGAAGGGCTTTGATGTCGGGGGAGGAAATGGTCAAGACCAGCAAAGGCGTTGCTATTGAGGTTAAAAGGAAGAGGGCAATTTGAGTGCTCGAAAAAGGCCGAAAATGTTAATATCAGATGTGAGAAGATTGAAACATGCGATTGGATCTCGTGTTCGCCGGCATCATAATGCTGATGCTTGGCCTCTCCCTGTTCACGCTCTCATCCACGAACGTTGAGTATGGAGGAGTGGTGTTCATAGGCCCCGTACCGATATTGTTCGGGAGTTCCGTTGAGATGGCGGTTTCCGCCGCCCTTATAGGAGTCGTTCTCCTCTTCTTCTTGCTCGGAGTTGGCAGGATGTTGAGGTAGAGTTAGGTAATTACGTGAAGTGTGGGTAATCAAGAACAAAGTAGGTGATTAAGAACAAAGAGGGGGAAGAAGATGATCGACACCATCGCCCTCATCCTCGTGTTGCTCGGAATCGCACTCGTCTTCCTCGGACTTGTTAGCAGGGAGGAAGGTTCGGCGAGATACGAGAAGTACGAGAGGTACGAGGACTACGGCTACAAGGGGTACGGATACGGTCGCATGAGAGAGAAGGAACCGGATACGGAAGGGGAACGGGAGCCATGGGAGAGATCGAGAGGTAGAAAAGTTAAGGGTGCAGGAATCATCATGATCGGCCCGATCCCGATAATATTCGGAGATTCGAGGTACGCATTCTATCTCGGCATAATCGCCATCGTACTCATGCTTCTGAGTATCCTCCTGATGTTTTCCTTTGCTGGCTACTGAACTTTGAACGTGGCCTTCTTTACAACCTGCCCGTTGAATCTTAGAATGACGGTATACTCCCCTTCGCTCAGCTCTCCGAGATCTATTGATTGATTGTAGTTCGTGATCACCTGGGCACAGGGATTCTCAGGCTCCTCATACGTGAAATCGAGATAGTACTCGTTGCCCCTGGACTGCTTACCCACGTACTCGACCTTATGGCAGGGAGTCGGGAGGGCCATGAGGACGTTCACCTTCCAACCGGGCTCCGTTTTTAAAACGAATATTTTCGGCTCAAATGAGAGCTTTACCTCCTTTTCAGGCCTTCCCTTATCAACGCATCCGAAGATGAAAAGTACTGAGAAGAGGAGCAAAAGCAATCCCATCCATTTTGCCTTCCTTACCATTGTCCGGTTTTTGAGAAATACAAATTTAAATTTTTCTCAAGAGTCTTTCAAGAATCTCTCAAGAACTCAGGCATCTTTAACTCCCACGGCACAGCTTTACCAGCTCCGGTTTTACGAATTACAATTTACAAGCACTACCGATTTTCACCACAACCTATTTATACAGAATCGGAGGCATCAATTTTGCCGACGGCCATAGGATCGGGGGAAACACCCGGACTCATTCCGAACCCGGAAGTTAAGCCCCGTTCCGTTCCGCGTTGTACTGTGTTCCGAGAGGGCACGGGAAGCGCGGAAGCTGTCGGCTTTCCACTTTCCAAGAGCCAATTTTTTGTTCGTTTTTGCGGTTTTGGGAACGGTTTGAGGATGGTTTGAGAACGGTTTGGGACGTTCGGGGGATATAAAACCCAAGACACGGATTAATGCCGAGGAGAATATCCGCAGGAATAGCCGTGGAGGTGGGTAAAAATATATATCCCCGGCGGTCAAATCGATTTTCCCATGTTCGATCCTGAAGTCTACGGGGAGATGCTCGCGATAATCTCCGCAATATTCTGGGCGGTAGGTGCCAACGTATACAAGAAGGGTCTGGAAAGCACCGACATCTGGTCGGGAAATCTGATGAGGACGGGCTTCACGTCCATCGGATTTCTTATTTTCATGCTCCTAAACGGAAGCTTTCTCGAATCACTCGAGGCCTTGGATGCGAGTTTGCTTTTCTGGCTTTTCGTCTCCGGATTTTTCGCTTTCTTTCTCGGAGATGTACTGTATCTCGCAGCGCTCAATGAAATCGGTGTATCGAGGGCGGTTCCGATAAGCTCAACCTATCCGCTTTTCGTCGCATTACTGGCATTTTTGATCTATCGTGAGGAGGTGGGAGCGCATTTGATTCTGGGAACGATCGTGATACTGATCGCCATCAAAATAATATCCGAAGAAGAAGGGGACGGTGCTGTTAAATCCAAAAAGGGTCTGTTTCTGGCACTATCTGCCGCCGTATGCTGGTCGATCAGCATAACGATCCTTGAATACCTCACGAATTTCCTCCCATCCGAGGCGGTTGCCGGCTTTCGATTCGTGATTGCATTTCTACTAGTTTCTGCCGTCGTTAAAGGTCGTGGATTTAATTTCAACAGGAGTTCAGCTCTCTGGATTGGATTCGGAGGTATGATCGTGCTCGTTACGAGCAATTACACGTTTGTGGAGGCTATCAGGATGATAGGTTCGGCGAAGGTCGCTCCGGTTTCGTCGACGTATCCGGTGATCTCGGCTTTCTTCGCATCCGTTTTCCTAAGGGAGAGGTTAACCTTCAAGATAGTTTTCGGCACCATCCTGTCGGTCATCGGGGTTCTGATCGTCGTTACGTTCTGAGCCATCAAACTATCAGCACGGTTGTTCTCGCCCCGCAGTGGATCTCCCCGTTTTTTATCCTCGCGTTAAGGATGACGACCTTATCCCCAACATCCACGTGCTTGAAGAGGGTCGAATTGTTGCCCCAGAGCAGCACCCTCACCCTTCCGCTCTCATCAGAGATGTAGATCTCGGCATACACTATCGTCCTGTCCTCCCTCACGATCTTCCTCAACATCCCTATTCCGCTTACTCTCCCGGTGACATTAACCCCACGCATTTCGAGCGTATCGGCGACTTCAGAAAGTTTTTTAAAGAATTTTCGCTCGTCGAGTTTCTCCCCGAAAATCTTAACGTCAAGCAACTCATCGGAAAAGAATTTCAGGCCAACTCTGGAACCAAAATCGGCCTTTAGTTTCTCGGAACCACTCTTGAAATGAAGCCTCTTAAGGTTGTTCCTCTCATCAACCAGGATGACGCTTACACCATCCCCTTTCGTCGAGTGGATGAAGTACCCCTCGACCACTGCCTCCCTCTTCCCCACAACGTTTACGTTGGAGGGTTCGTTTATCGAAAGTTCAACTTCTCCATCTTTCTTTCTAACGAAACCTTTAAGTTCCACTTCGCATCCGGGAAAGAGATCTCCAACTCTCACGAGTTCTGCAGCTTCTTCCCACAGCACGGCAACGATTTCACCGCTTTCATCGGCGACAATCAGTCTCGCGAGCTTACCACGCTTGAAGTCCCTCAATTCCGCATGGATCACGACTCCTGCGATCGTTACCTCTCCCCTGCTGTTCTCAACATCAGAAATCTTGGTTCTCGGAAGGTAACCGAATTCGTAAGCGGCGAGAAGCAATGCGGTCTCTTTGGTTATCGTGTCGCCGAAGTGGTCGGATATCTCCAGATATTTCCTGAGAAAGTCCTCTTTTGAGACGTTCTGGAGCCTGGAGTAGATCTCGTCTATCAGATCCTCATCCTCCATTTAAATCGAAATACGAAAAACATATACTTGAACGTTTCTGGATCTTCGTACCGTTTTCGTGAATTGGGCGACCTTTTCAATTGAGCGACTTTCATAATTTACGAATGACTCGAGTTGCATAAAAACCGCGGCTACCAGAAACCCCTCGTTCTGATGTATCTTCGTTCCGCCTCCATGAGCTCCAGATAGAACTTGTCCTCGCTTTCGTAGTATCTCGAAAGAATCCTTGCGGCGGTCTCAGCCCCAACTCCGTGGGTGTTCATCGCCAGCACAGCTTTCATGCCATGAGAGAGCACGAGGTTGGCAATACGGTGTAGCTCCTTTTTTGGTATCTCTTCAAGTTTCCTCCTTGCATTGAAGCATGCTATCATTCCTGAACGGCATCTTGGGCATCTGAGGTCTTTTATCAGTCTGATCGGGGTCTTAACCGTATATCCACAGTTCAAACAGTGGAAAACGGTTACCTCGTTCTTCAGACGTTCCCTGAATATCCTGAGCAAAGCTTCAACCGGTTTGCTCGGCATCAACAAATCGAATGCATGCTCCCTCGATGCCAAACCGATCGGACTGAGCGAGTTATAGGTTTCAATCCCTATGTTTGCTCCAATTTCTGAGACGA
>Ga0209426_1002074_pt1 | contig 10037 bp, 2 predicted proteins | sample Deesub1362B_J571_FD_187697 | JGI IMG/M metagenome (GOLD analysis project Ga0209426, IMG submission 187697) | Deep oceanic, basalt-hosted subsurface ecosystem from Juan de Fuca Ridge flank, Pacific Ocean, CORK Borehole 1362B_J2.571 (SPAdes)... ...
TGGGGGGAGTTATGCTTTTCAGTATCCCGTATTGAGAATTTTCCATAAGGTTTCTTATATTGGGTAATCTTTCCTTTAATTTTTCATCAAAAAAATCAAAAGGAACACCATCAAGTCCGAATACAAACAATCTCATTTTTTTCTCCTTTTTAAAGGTTTAATTATAAAGGAGTATATTTTTAAAAATAAATTATTACTTAATAATTATAACCTTCCTTTTTATTTTCCTATTTTCTGTCTTCAATTTCACAAAATAAACACCTGCGGGTAAATTTTCTGTTTTAAACCTTATAAATTTATTTTTATCTTCAATCTTTTTTAAGAGGATCTTTTCACCTGTAATTCTGTAAATCTCTATAATTGTTCTCTTATATCCTTTTATAAGCAAACTTAAGTTATTAACCTGCAATACAGGTACAGAAATGAGCTCCTCTTTTATCTCCGAATCCTTACTTTGAATACCGGAAATCTCTTCATCTCCCTCAGGTATCCACAGAGGTAAATAATCCACAAATCCCTTTGTTGAATCATCAGGTTTATGAAAAATAAGTTTTTCCACAGAATCTATGTCCGATGTTCCGAAGTAATTCCTTTCCGCATTTATATCAAAAGGTGTATTATTATAGATTGCATATCCTGAATAAGGTAAAAAGGAATTTTTATTATTTTTAAGTTCAATTTCTTCAAACCCATCTATGAATAAGGAATAATCATAAGATTTAACCTCTGTTTTCTTTATTTCCAATTCACCGTCCTTTATATAAATTCCTGTTTTAACATTCAGAACTTTACTCTTTTTTATCTCCGCCTCTCCTCCTTCAATATATAAACCGTATAAAGCATCTCTTATCTCACTTTTCTTTACTTTTATCTCACCCTCTTTTCCGCTGTAACCATCTTTGTAGGAGCGGTTTCCAAACCGCGATATTTCATTTATTTCATTTATCGCCGTATGGATACGGCTCTTACTATTTTTATTATCATCGTATCCGTAGGAGCGATTTCCCAATCGCGACAACCCATCATCATTAATGTAGGAGCGGTTTCCTAACCGCGACAATTCATCCCTGTAGGAGCGTTTTCTTAACCACGATATCTCACCTCCACCATAAACACTTCTAATTCCGAAAAATCCAAAAGGTGTTGAGTCTATTACTGATATATTACTCTTTTTCATATCAAACTCGCCTTTAACAATTATTTCCACCCTTTCGGTATCAATTCCTGAAAACAAAGCATCATAAGGAAAAACTTTTATATCACCCTTCCTCACCTTGAGTTTCGCCTCCCTTTCTATTATAACATCTCCCCCGATAACAATATCTCCTGTCCATGTTGTATCCTTCTTAATAATGCCGGAAAACGCCACGGGTTTGAAAATCACAGGACCATAAAAAGACTCGTCAGAATCATCTATCAGGCGCTCTTCTATACTTAAAGAATCCCTTTCACTCCATATGTTATTCTGAGCCCAGAAAGTGTCCTTTCTTAAATTCTGTATATGAAAACTGTTGTTCATAAAACTATTAAATCCTGTTGCTGATAAATTCCTTCCCGCATCCACATAATAGGTTGAATAATTGTCCCTCACATATATTCCAATGTTGTTCTCGGAAAATATATTTCCTCTTAAATAATAATTTATTCCCCTTCTATAATCCAGATGTATGGGTAGCATACTTAATCCTGCAAAATTATTCTTTATAAAAGAATTCCTATAAAGTATTACTGAAAAATTAAAATATGAAGGATAGGTATTCCTTATCCAGCAACCAGTCCTTATCCCCTCCCTGTTATCCTTAAATCTGTTCGCATGAATATAAATACTACCCTTTGAATCAGGAGCAAAATCCGTCCCTGTTATTATATATATTCCAGCACCCGCTTCATTAAGATGATTGAAAAACTCTGAACTGTCCACTCTTAAATTTATTGAATCTGAAAAAATCCCTGTTAAAACAGCATAAACACCGGATAAATAATTGCTGTTAAATATACTCCTCCTTATTTCCACATAATTTTTTCCCGTCTTATTATGCACCATTATACCATCCCTTTTGTTTCCCTCAAAATAAGAACCATAAACCTTAAAACTTGAATTTGCTGCCCATATACCACCATCTATTGAATCAGAGTCTATGAGAACATTGCCCCCCTTTTCTAAATCCCTCTTCCTTTGAAGAAGGGGTTTTAGACCTTTTTTATATTGCAGCTCCAAAACCTTCCTGTATTCCCTTATACCAGTAAATACCCCATTATACAAAAACATTGAACTTCTTATCTCTAAATTCTCCGCTCCTATAAGAGCTATCCCTGTCATATTTTTCTTAAAAACACTCTTCTCCACCTTTCCACCTAACTTTGAATTAGTATAAATCCCTGAATAAGCATTCTTAAATACACAGAACTTCAAATCAACTCCTGAATTACCGCTTAAATACAATGAATTCCATAACATATACTCATCCCTTATCCCTTTAAAATATACAGTATCACTCTCAGAACCCTCCGCCTTCATATATCTGAATACCTCCATACCTATCTTATATTTGCTTGTCGTATCATAAGGTGTATCTTTCCTTCTCTGATCGTCATTATCATAAAAGATTATTTCCGTCCCGGGCAAAATCTCCACACTATCCCTGAATATAACATCCCCTGTAACGTAAATTCTGTCCTTCAATTTAAAAGGTGAATTAAAGAATCCTGTAATATAAAATGGAATTGTATCCTGAATTTGATGGGATTCAACATAATATTTACCTGAGCTTTTCTTAACATAAAGAAATACAAGGAATGAATCTAAGGGACAGGTATTTACATAGGGATTATAGGAGCCCTGTATCTCAATAATATCCTTCTTTATCCACTGATTCACATTCAAATATGCCCTTCTAATTTTATTTTGAGCCCCTGTATTTATACTATATATAACCTCACCGTTTCTTCCTATTACAGGAGCATAAAAATTTCCACCTGCCTGAAAGATTGTGTTATTATTTTTGTTATTTTCAGAAAATTTTAGACTTAAGGGTGGTGGACTTTCTACTATTACATCCACAATCTCTGTATCCCAGAAAATACCTCCTATTGCTTTCCTCTTCCATTTTATCTCCTTCTTCTGACCGGTTAAACCCCGGTATTCCTTTTTGTAAACTACATCAGCATAATTCAATCTCACTTCACAGTCAGGAATTCCAATTACTTTGTTATCAATAAAAACTGTATCCTCTTTATTATCTTCCTGAAAATAGATAAACAGTGAATCAAGCCATCCGAAGGTCAAGTAAATATATCTTTTTCCATTATAACCTTTATGAAGGGCAAGGGAGGGATAAATTATCTTATCCCTTATCTTTATAACCTTTTTCTTTATATTTTTTATCTTTCTAACAGAAAAATTGTTTAAATAAAGTTTTAAAATCTTAACCTTAAGTGTTCCGGGTTCATAAACACCATTATTATATCTGAATAGAACCTCCGAAAATCCTACATAGATTGTATCCCCCTCTATCTCCATATCAGGAGGAGTTATTATAAGGGAATCAGAAAAACTTATTGGTTTTCTGTAAATAATATAGGGTGAAAAGTTATCTTTTTCCTTCCATAAAATTATTCTCCCTTCCCTTGAATACTGCTGAATCTGAAATGTATCCCTGATAAATTTTCTCTTTTCTGCAAGACAGACATAAATATTATTCCCATCAGAACCTATATCAGGATATTTTCCCTTAATTATAAATGTGTCCTGAACAAAATTTAATCCATCAAAGGAATAACTCATATAAATCTCGCCATTATGAGTATAAACAGCATAAAATCTGTTACCCTTTTTAACAACTTTTTCCTGATTCGGATAGGCAAGGGCAAGTTCTGTATAGGATACAAGATATGGAGGAAGCTCCATTAAGGTATCAATCATAAAAACAGGATAAAGAATTTCACCTGCATAATTATCCTGACCACTAAAAATTGTAAATATACTATAATCATCCCTTATTACATTAAAAACATCAACCTGAGGATAACTAATAAACTTATCAGAAGAATAAAGAGCAAAAGGACCTGTCCATTCCCTTCCATCATATTTTAAAAATTTTAAATTATAAATATTTCCTTCCCTTTCAACATATAAAATCAAAGAACCCCTTATCATAAAGGGATGAAAAGAAGGGATGCCAGTACTTTCTGAAATGTTATCAACAACTCCGAACTCTCCTCCTGTTAATTTTTTTCTCATATAAATCTCATCTCCTTCCTCCCATAAAACAAAAATCTTGCTATCAAAAACATTTAAAAAAGGATTTTTTGAAATTACATCAGGACTCTGTGAAATGTTCAACGGTTCTTCCCATATACCGCTTTCATTCGTTAAATAAAAAATATCCCCGTTGATTCCTGTGAAAACAATATGGACATTCCCAAAGGGATCAACCCTCAGAGAGGGTGTAAAAATCGTTGTATCAATGGATGATAAAGGAATATTTTCAGCAAAAACTGTATCAAACTCAAATCCCGGATTCAATGTATCTCCTTTTCCAAATAAAATCTTTCTCCTTAGACCAAAAGGCAGATTACCTCTTTTCAATATTTCAAAGACAATGTAAAGGGTATCCTCTAATAAATCAACCGATGCAGGTGAAAGATAAAGAGAATTATCAGAATATATAAGATATTTATTCCATCTTCCTTCATATTTTTTGAGAATATGAATATTTCTATCACCGTTAACCTCCTCATTGGTAATAATCATATTTTCTTTAACAAATCCGAATTTTGAAAAATTCTCCCCTATTTTTTCCCTTATAACGCCCGAATCAGAATAATCAACAATTTTTTTATAAAGAATATTATCCTTAACATATAAAAACATAACCCTGTCTTTACCCAGTGCCATTATCCTTTTCTGACTCAAAGAGCCAGTTCCCTTATCAATATTATCGGAAAGAGCAAGATAAACATTATAATTCTTTTCAATCCTGTCAAACTGTTCAACAAAATCACGAACCCTGAAATTAAATTTTTATCAAATGTATCAACAAGTTTTAAATTATTAAAAAGAATATTGAAATATAGATAGGTATCAACAACCTGTGTTCTAAAAGGAATTAAAGAATCATAATAGATAAAAGAGGTATCATTTATTTTTGTATAATTTATTCTGAAATCCCTTATTCCTATATTATCCTTTAAAATGCAGTTTATTTTAAGGGTATCTCCGAGTTCAGCATAATTCATAGGATATGTTTCCAGTGAAAAAATCTGAGGAGTAAAGCCATCATAAAGAATCTCAATATCCTTTACCGTTCCACCTTTATCTCCTGTCCAATCTTTCTCACCCAAATGCCCTACAGAGATTGAATAAATAGCATAATCATCAGGAAATTCTCCGTATTCTTCATTAAAATCCTGTGAGAGCCCCCTTACAAATGTTTCCCATTCATTATAAACTGTCGTATCTTTTCCCATTGATACCCATCCCAGATCATCCCATTTATTCGGTGCATTTGCTCCGTAAATCAATCTCTTCCTGCTTCCCGGAAAGAAAATATCGGTTCCATAAGGATAAAAATCAAGCGCAAGATATAAAGTATGAGCCTTATCCCTTTGAGACCATTTTATGATATATTGCCTGGGGAAAGTTCTAAAAGACTCAGCCAAATCCTTATTTACCTCGCCTTTTGTCCATTCTGTTTCACTCCCTCCTCCCATATCCATTATCAATCTCACACCACCATAATAACGCGGATTTGTTGAATTTGTATCAAGACTTTCAAAAGCTATATATGCATTATAATCATCAGGAAATTCCTTAGCATACCATATCCCTTTTACAGGGTAGTTTAATTTGAATTCATCATAAGGAATAAACTCCAGACTATCAAGATAAACAATAAATTCTCCTGATTCACGGACAATTCCCGGCTCAAACCCGAAGGTAAAGGTAATGAGTGTTTCACCCTTCATCGGCGCAAGAGAATAAATAAATTTATACCATTTTCCTGTCTCAAGTCTTTCATGGGGATAGGGAACCCCTGTATATCTCACCATCTTCCCTGTCTGGTCAAGAATATATCCTCTATTTTTCCATAGCCTTATTTTTTTTTCGCTTTTTGTTATTCCATCAACAAGAAAAGCAGAATATTCAGGATTTGCATTTTTTACATAAACCTTATAAGAAATATATGTTTTTTTCCATAAAGGAAACCTAACAGGATATACCTTAAAAAATAATTTTGTTGTATCTGTTGAAGAGGTATATCTTCCGTAAATTGCATAAACTCTGTTAAGCCCGTGGAATTCGGGGGGCGCGACAACATCCGCTTCTGCATCAACAATATTTGAACTTTTTTCAACTATTTCAAAATAAGGATAAGGTGAACCCTGTTCAAAATCAACTGAATATCTGGGCTTAACATAAAAAGAACTTTCCTTTATTATTTTATCACCATTTGATTTTCTTGCAACTATCTTTACTTTTCCTTCCCCCTCATTCAAAGGAACACCATCTTTTATTCTACCTGATGAAGGCAAATTAACCCCTTCAATTTGCCAAGTAAATCCGTTATTAAAAGAAACATAAACGGTCTCAACCCTTGATATTCTGTATCCTGACCAGGATATTAAAAGGGAATCAGGTGAAAAACCCGTAAATATTGTGTCATTCACAGGATAACTTATTGATATAAAACTTCCAACAGGTTTTGAATAGAATCTTAAGGAAGGTAAATCAGAGGAATCCTCCTGTGAATAGGAAGTCCATAAACATATTAAAGAATCTCCCATTAAATCAGCCTGCGGATTGAAAGAATAAAAATATTTAAAATCAGAAAATTCAAGTGTATCTATCCATTCTGCTCCTGTATTAATTGAATAAATAATTTTTCTCCCTTTGAGGTTTTCTCCCCATTCAACAGGTTTTGAATAAACAACTATATTCGGAGAAACAATAACAGGTCTTCCTTTACCATCAGTAGAATTACCTGTTAAAACAGGCTCTGATATTGAATTCTGCGTTATAATTCTGTAATAAATTTTTCCGTCATTATCTTCATATACAAGAAATATTTTGCCTTCTTCCTCCTTTACATCAAAATTATTCACAGTGCCCGTACTTATCTCCTCTACCGTATTCCCGAATTTCCTGTAAATTTTTCCACCTGATTTAAAAATATAATTTTTAATTCCATCAACAAAACAGAGAGCAACCTTTTCTATTGAAGGAGCAGAATAAATACTAATAACAGGTGAAACATAAAAACCAGAGATGCTATATTTTCTCTCCTTTATAATATCATTTCCTGTCCCCTTTTCCACCCATAAAACATAAAGTGTATCTCCTTTCAATAAGACATAGGGATTTTCATTATCTCCTGCCTCTGAAACCTTAACCCTTAAAGGACCTGTATTTGAATTAAAAATATTAACCCATAAATATATATCACTGTTAAATGATTTCTTAAAGGCAATAAAAATAGTATCACCTTCTACAAAAACTGAAAATGACGAACTCTCATTAACTGAATTATTCACTATACCTTCTGAAACATTCACTGGATACTCAAAGGTTTCTCCTCCTGATAGGGAATAGGTATAAAAAACATCTCCCTTTTCTTCATAAACAATGTGAATCCTCCCTTTTGAAAATTTTATACTTCTCTGTGGTCCTGAAACGGTTTTTCCTTTTAAAGGTAAATAGGTCTCTGAATAGGATTTCCAGGCAAAATAAGAGGGTTTCGGAACATAAGGGTCCCAGGGCTGACTAAATTTCAAATTTCTTATAATCCCGGGTTCACCCCAGGAAGGCGTTCCTCCGAGCTCCCCTGCACCAACATCAATTGTTGTCCATTGAAAAATCTTTTCCAGAACAGTGTCTTCATCAGCATAATCCGCTGTTTTTAAGAAGAAAAATGCCTGTGAATCAGGAGGTTTTCCCTCTGGATTTGTATAATTCGTCCAAAGACCGTACTCTGTTACCCATAAAGGTTCTCTAACACCTGAATCAGCCATAAGATTTTTCATATTTTCAATGAATGTAATCCAGTTTTCAACATTTTTATGATATGCATGAACACTCACTATATCAACATCATGACCTTTTATACTCCCGATAACCTTTGCTTCTCTCTCTATAAAAGGACTATTCAATTGAACCGCATGCGTTGCAATAACGACAACTGTATCAGGATAATTATCTTTATTAAAGGAATCAAAAACAGGATATATGAGAGAGTCTAAAAGAGTGTCTGTTATTATTTCTATGGGTGTGAATTCTCTAACATTTAATATATTCCTTCTCCAGAATGCTTCAGGTTCATTGAAATGTTCATAGTATCTGACTTTTATATTTTCAGGAGTATTTTGTGATGAATAATGCTCTAAAACCTTTTTTAAAAATCTCTTAAATTCATCATAATACTCCCTCTTAGGTGCATAACGATCAAAAGCTTTTCGGGCCCTAGGATTTGCTATAGGATCATTTGCCTTTGACGCCCACCAGGGACAACCCTGAAAGGTTATAAAAGGCTCTATTCCTCTCCTTTTTAAATTTGAGATTAATGTATCATAAAAACTGAAATCATAAATCAAAGAATCCGGCTGAACAACATCCCATCTCAAATGAAGTCTGTAATACTTTATACCTATTTCTTTTAACCTATCAAGAAAATTACTTAATCTCTCCCTATCCCACTCAAAGCTCCCTTCACTCTCCCTGTATTTTATCTCATAAAATAAACCTTCTCCATCATGATTCAGAGGAACATCCCCCTTAATTATTATACCTAAAATTATCATCCAAAACATCTTTTACCTCCTTATTTTTATTATCTTTTTTATAACCCTTCCATCATATCTTATGTGCAGAAAATATGTCCCTGTTGAAGGTAAAGATTTTTTATTAAAAATAATCCTCTTATAACCCTTAATCTCTTCTATCCTCCTGCCTGTCACATCAAAAACTTCTACCTTTATCTCCTTATTTAAATCTGACTCTACCTCTATTTTATTTCCTTTCTCATAAATTCTGTAGTTTTGTTTTTTAATTTTTCCTCCTTCCTTAACCCCTACCTCCCCTGCATATAAATACGCTCTTCCTGCATATTCATCTCCCGGGAAAGGTGACAAATCTGTTGCAAATGGCGCTGCTACAAGAAGGTCATTTAATCCATCCCCTGTAAAATCACCTGCTGATACAACAGCCCAGCCAAAATCATGACTCCCTTCTAACTGACGGTCATAGGGGTAGTCTAAAATTTCGTCAGCCGGGAAAGGGAAATTAGTTAATAATGTGTCTCTGCCATAATAAATAAAGACTTCTTCTACTGCTATTGCCCCTAATACTACTTCATCGTATCCGTCTCCATTTAGATCTTTTATTATACCGATACCCATAGCCGGATATGGCAGCTGGATGAACTGAGTAGGATCAAATGGATTTCCGCCGTAGAAAAAACGAACAGGATCATTCCCGTAAACCGTATCTTCAATAACTCCTACTATATCATTATAACCATCACCATTAAAATCTCCCTCGGCTGAAGGAGGGCGGACTGAACTTATAGGGATTACATAATCATGATCAGTGTCAAATGGATTTCCACCTAAATATATGCGAGTCTGATTATCCCCTACTCCTCTTGATACAAGTAAATCCTCATAACCATCCCCGTTTATATCCCCTGTGGCAATTCCCGCATACCCTAAGTCTGTATTCTCCGTCTCTCCCAGTATTAAATAGTCCACACTGTCATCCAATAATGAGCCCCCGAGCCAAATCGCTACTGCTCCTCTGTCATTCAATCCTCCTGTATTCACTGCACCTCCAGCTATTATTATTTCATCATATCCATCCCCGTTCAAATCTCCTGTCGTGCACCAGAATCCGAGTCCGTAGGGTCCTTGGTTGCCGGGGAGATTTACAACTAATTTCATATCAAATGTGTCATCAAAGTTTGGACCACCGAACCATATCCAGACGATTGCGCTATCGTAAAGGGGTCTGCTTATTATTAAATCCACAAATGAATCAGCATTAA
>Ga0209426_1002075_pt1 | contig 10031 bp, 9 predicted proteins | sample Deesub1362B_J571_FD_187697 | JGI IMG/M metagenome (GOLD analysis project Ga0209426, IMG submission 187697) | Deep oceanic, basalt-hosted subsurface ecosystem from Juan de Fuca Ridge flank, Pacific Ocean, CORK Borehole 1362B_J2.571 (SPAdes)... ...
CGCATCTGCCCTTGGCGATCATATGCATGGTTTCGATGCCGCCGATAAGGATGCGCGCGCAACGGAAATTCTTGAACCCGAGCATGGGTCGTGCTCGTCGTTTGATGGCCCGATGGCCCGATGGCCCGATGGCCATGCTCGACGATGTTGTTCAGGTACTTGCGCTGACGGATCCTGATGGGCGTCTCTCGATGCGCATTCACGGCGTGCAGCGCGGCCAGGTTGGCCCCGCTTTTGTCGATAGCCACGGTATCAGGTGCGCCGTTCTGGTCGATGGCCTTTTCGAAGTAACGCCGGGCCGCAACCTTGTCACGGCGGGCACGCAGCAGGAAGTCGATGGTGTTGCCGGCTTTGTCCACGGCACGATAGAGGTATGCCCACTTGCCCCGCACCTTGAGGTAGGTCTCGTCCATGCGCCAGCTCTTGCTAACCGACCGCTTGTGACGACGAAACGCCTTCTCGAACAGCGGCAGTAGCTTGATGACCCAGCGGTGGACCATCGAATGATCGACCGCGAGGCCACGCTCGGCCATCATCTCCTCCAGATCACGCAGGCTCAGCGAATAGGCCACGTACCAGCGCACACACAGCAAGATCACGTCCAGCGGATGGTGCAGGCGCTTGAGCACCTTCGCTACGCCAGCAGGCAGCTCCTTTATCACAGATACTTTCTTCACGACGCGCTTCCGTTCCGGGCAATGTCTGCCGAAATCTCACCCCGGCACCCTTAGCGCGACAGAACCAAAAAGCTTGCCCCTGAACCACTATTAACTCAACCAAACCAGCCTCCACGGTTCCCGGGGCGGTTCAGAGGGGCGTCGCTAAAAGGCTGCTTACAGTGACAGCCATCGACGCAGTCCGTACAGGCCGACCACTCCCGTGACCGACAACACCATGGTCGCCGTATGATCCACATACCAAGTCGCAATGGCGGGACTGACCGCACCAGCGACTAACACACCAACGGTCACGACGCCAAGGAGAAGTGCGAAACGCTCTTCCTGCCGCGCTTGTTTGATGTTCCACGCATAGTCTTCGCGCTTTGAATCGGCGATATCCTCTTTCATGGTCTGCTCCCCCTATAAGTTGTTGCTCTTTTCGACATCGCCGGCGCACTCTAAACTCCTCTCAGAGTGGTGCCGTAATTGCCCAATGCAGGAGCGCGGCCGCAAGCCACTGGACCCAAACCTCTCCCGCGACGTCGTACGTCACGACCTGCCCGAGTCTGAACGCTTCTGCGCCAACGATGGTTGCGCAGCGAGCAACTCGGCGTGATTCCCGAACAGATCCGTGGCGCTCTATCCAACATCAGCACGTGAAGTACGCCTGCGCCCGTGTTGCGACCTGGGCATCAAGGTCACACCAGCGCTGGCACGCATCATTCCTCGTGGCCTATTCACCGAATCCACGCTGGCGTGGCGCGCCAGCTTGTGCGCCAGCGCCTTGATCGCGACAATCCTGTTACGTGCGCGTTTCTAGCGCTCGTAGAAGCGCCTGGCCTCCAGGCACAAGCACATGGCGAAGCTGGCCGCCTTGACAAATGCCCACGCCAGATACTTGTTGCCGTCCTTTGTGTCGACCTCGCCTTTCTTCCTTCTGTTGCTTTCGCGCCGACTGTCGACACAGCGGCAGTACGAAGGGAAATCACCAACCTCGGTGAAACGCGAGATGGTTCCGGTTCCCAGCATGATCGTGGTTGCGAGAACGGGACCAATGCCGGGCATCGAGGATTCCAATCTGCTCCTTCAAGGTTTGCATCACCGCCAGATTGGCCTGCATCGTGAGTGCCACATCCGGCGCAAAGCCGAATTCGCTGACCTGTGCCTGATCCAGATGCTTGACCCGTTCACTCGGCATTTTCCCACCAGTGTTGCGTGAGAGAAGGTTCTCGATCGCGAGGATCTGGGCCGTTCGACACTGCACCAATTGCATACGCTTGCGCGAGAGATCGTGCACCGGAAGTTCCTCCACTGCACAAATGTAGCCTTCTCGCAATAGCCCCAAACGCGGCAGTTGGGCGAAAGGGGAGGCATCCGCGAAGTCCTCACTATATTTCAGGCCCTCGTACTGCTTGATTGTCGCGGGGTTCGCCAGATGCACTTGGTAGCCATCTTTCATCAGGCAATCCACCAGCCAGTATCAATTGGACGTGGCTTCGATCACCACCACCACCAGTTCATCACGATGCAGCACCAGGGCCGTTCGGATCTAGACCGGATCGTTTGATAACCGCCGTTGGTAGATAACCCGGTCAGCTTCGCCGCTGACGACAACCACACGGTTGTTCGAGTGCAGGTCGATCCCACTAAACTTGCTCACGCCGGCACTCCTGTGCGTCAAGTCGGTGTTCGCAGCTTGACTCTACTCCAGCCGTTCGACCCGAACGGAAGGCGACTGGCTATATGACTATCAGAACCGAGCGATTCCTTCTTCATCCCCGCATCCTACGGCATCGTTTCGCCCAATGTGGCGGTGTCGACGGATTACATTCTAATTTTCAATATCAATATTTCGTTCTCCATAAAATGGATTTCCATCATCATCGATTAGAGAGAATCGGATCCTTGCAGAATTACCGATGCCTTTTACCTCGCCGAGATGGGCGATGGTCTGAGAGTAAGGTGCGATCATTTCTACAGACGAGACTTGTGATATTGGCCCGATATCGGTCTGAATTTTAGAAAATGTTACATAATATGGCGTTGGATTCCTAATCTCCAAGAGATATTCATCAGGCATGATCTTGACAGAGAACGCAAGGCGTTTTGGGATCTTGTCCGATGAAAAGGGAAGCTTACGGGGTCGAACGAAAACTTTGATCTGCGTTCGCATCGTTACCGTAACCAACTGGCTCTCTGCCATGCTGCCATTTGGCGTTGAAGGTATCTCATAAATGTTGAGCCAAAATAATGACTCACGATCTGACGGAAGCGCGGCTCCAGAGTTTATTAATCGGAGACTTGTCTGATCACCGCGGCCTAAGCGAAAGATTGGCGGAATCACAACTATCGGCGCGGTTGATTCTTGTGGTAGGGCGTCTATCCTGCCGTCGTCGATCCAGGCCTGAGCAAGAACTGGATAATCGTTGACATTAAATACTTGTAGAGACTGCTCGGCAGCATCAGCTGCGTAAACAACCCGAGAGACTTCTGGTGTCACACCAGCAATTGCGTGCGGGTTCCACGCCTGCATAATCATCACACCGAAGATAATTGCGAATCTAAGTGCATGGAACCCGGAGGGAAATCGCCAATCATTCCAGATTCTTTTGATTCGAGTTGCGCGAATCTTCGGTTCGTCGCGCCCTATTTGGGACATCGCTAATACACCTTGTAAGATAGGAGTGATTACTAATCTTTGAGTCCAGATATAAGTAACATAGTCACTGGACCCGGACGATCACTTGGGCGGTTGCATTGAATCGCCCGGCAGTCACCGGCGTAACGCCAGGCGCGAACGCCTTGAGGGTTGCATTGAAGGAGCGTGTATACGAAGTCACTCCGCCGCTCGCTGGCCCGTTCGCCGTTGCGTCGTTTAGCACGGAATCCCAACCGTCGATGGTGCCGCCTGTTGTAACGTACTGATTTGTGAGCAAGTTCAATGGCGTGCCGTTTGGTCTGGACAGTGCTACGCCTACACCAGTCGCAACACTCAGATCGGTACCATAGCCATCGGAGAGTAGATAAGTTACGCCACTTCCTGCAGTTTTCAGGCCTGCCGCGATGGCGCTTTGCGCATTGGCGGGCTGGACGAGCACTCCTAGAGCAGTCTGATTCGCGGCTGTTCCACTTATGAACGCAGACAGTCCGGAAGGTGTTGAGCTCTGACACTGCATTTGTATAGTCACCGGCAGTTGTCTTGTGTTTCCCTGATTCAGTTCCCGAACAGATATTATTGGAAAGCGTACTAAAGGTGTCGCGTTGGTTACCGCGCAGGTTGCAGCCCTTCTAACTGTGACCGTCTGGTACGCATTGATTGCGCCTGGCCATGTGCTATACCAGCCTGAATAGTTGGATGCGGAGTCAGCGCCTACAGCAAGGTTGCCTTTGATGACCGTCCCAGTGGCTCCCCCGACGAAGGCGACATATCCTTGTGGCTGAGATTGCGCCCAGCTTCCTGTGCCATTCGTACCACCAGATTGGCAAACCGTACACTGAAACATCTCCAGCTTGTATTGGCTGAAGTTTTTTGCTTTGACGAGAATCCATCCCTGAGTGTCACGGTCGAGGCCGGTTAGGGGCCGGGCTTTCCAGGCCCGACTAAGATAATCGCCTGTAGCAATATTTGTTATCCGTGACGCGACCCCCGTATAGTACGAAAGGTAGGTTCCCGGGATGCCAGATTGCGCACTTACGTCAGTTGCGCCCGCGTAAGCGGCATCGCCGTTTGTCGCATAGTACTCGTACAAGGTTCCATCTGCATCCGGAGAGCATCGGAACAATACCTGCTCAGGGCTATAGCTTCCAACGCCACTTCCCCCGAGGTTATTGATTGACGAAACGCCGCTTCCAAGCAGCGTGCCATCTGGTACCAAAGCGGGTATGTTGACCGAGATGGTCATGGGATACGCGCCTTGCCCTGCCGTATCGGCTGCGCCAATCCAGCTCCTCGCAACAGTACCGGGATCGGTATAGAGGTAGGAGTTTGGATTCGTTGTCGTTCCCGTGATCGCCCAGCATCCTTTGGATGTCGACTGTGCCAACGCCAACATTGGTCCTGCTATACCGACAATAAAGAGCAGTGCAGCAAGTGAAGGAATGAGATTTCCTTTCCCGAAACGAATAGTGAATATCTGTAAGCGGCGGATCATGGGCGGTTATTCCGAGTTCCTGCCGGTTTCGGCAGATGTATTTGCCATTGACATTTGCTCTTGAACTCGCACGGCAGTTTTTTCCGTGTGAGCTGAACGGCATTTCCCCTCAAAGCGCTGCATTACGTTCTTCGCATCTGCTGTCTTGAGGTCATAGCTGATGACGCACAGATCCTCCTTCCGTTCGCCCCATTTGACGGTCAGTGTGCCTCGGTCGTCTGGCACACGCGCATAGACTTGATTGCCTTGGCCAACGACGCCAATCGTCGCGCCAGTACTGTCGAGAACAGTAGCGCCAAACGGCAACGGTTCTCCATCTGCACCCGTAGCGGTTATCAGCACTGCATGACCAGTGAGAGTCGTGAACTTGAGCAGTACAGAGGATCCGGCATATGGCGCGATCCTGACTTGGTTGCCAGTTAGTTCTGCGTTTGGATTGATTCCCTTGGAATCGAGCGCTACGTCGTTGTAGCGATATGGAGTTAGCGAAGGCACTATTGCGAAGCCGAACCGGTCCACGAATGTCCCTGGGGCATTACGCACTGCCGCACCTTCCGCACCTTTTGCTTCGATGACTCCGAAGGTATCGCTGAGGTATCTCCCAAGGGTGATGCCGCCTCCGTGCACAACTGCGGCGCCGCGTGCATTCGCACCAGCCTGCCAATAGTTGTTGCCCTGCGAGTAGTTTGCACCGACTGTTACTGCGGACAGGTTCTTCTGCAGGTTGCCACTGAAGCTGCGCGATTCGTTTTGGGTCTGCCCGGAGACAGCGAATCCATAGCTCAGCGTCTGTGCCGTATCGGCGACGCCGCTTACGGATGTCTGATATGACACGCCTTGATCCGTGCTGTGTGCCACGCTGCCAGATACTGAAGCAGAGCGAGCCCCAAAATCGAGGGGTATGGAAACCGTAAACATCACGGCATTGGTCAACCTAGGCGGCGAACCTGGTGGCATCGCGCCGCCAATCAGGCCAGGAGTATTCCCACCGTAGAGGATGCCCGTTTGTTGGCGGATTACCGACAAATTGTAACTGATGCGCCGATAATGGTTGTTGTAGCTGAGCTGGAATTGCGTATCGCGTGACCTTGAACCGTAAAAGCTACTGGTCGAAGCCGATAAAGACAATGAACCGAATTGGTTGAGATTCTGATTGGCATTGACGGTGAATTGATCCCGCTGATTATAAGTACCAGAAGTCCAATTTATTCCGTTCTGCCAAGCTGCACGAGAGTTGATCGCATCAATAAAATCTCGATAGCCCTTTGTTGAATAGCGATAGCCTGCCAACGTGAACGTCGTCATTGTTTGCTGGATCGTATGGCTGTAGTTGACGGAGCTACGCCAGCCGTTCAGCTGATTGCCTTGCGGATCTCGCGCTCTCGACCAAGCTGTGTTCAGACCGAATGCTCCGAGGTTCGTGCCAAACACGACTCCGCCAAGCACAGACTGATAGTCAGGTGAAACTCGCGCGCCGCCGTTTGCCGTCAGTAAATTGGTCACACCGCGTTCATAAGTGACATCGACAAATTTCGCGTGCGAGTCTGCCATCTGTCGTACTTGGCCAAGCGTCAGACTGTAGTGCGACAGGCCAGGGCGAAGTGAATTCGGTACCGCCGAAAACGGCACAGCGAACGTGGTGACTTCCCCATTGGCTTCAAATACCTGTACGGTCAGATTTCCTTGGTAGCTTGTCGGATTGAGATCTTTGATTGAAAACGGACCTGGCGCTACCGTGGTCTGATAGATCATTTGACCGTTCTGGCTGACTACGACGCGCGCGTTCGTATTCGCCACCCCGTTGACCACAGGCGCATACCCTCGCATTGAATCCGACAACATACGGTCATCGCTTTCGATGTGCACGCCGGTATATCCCACCGCGCTTAGGAGATTGCCCCCGGTGAAGCTCTGCCCAACGACGAGGTTGCTGCGCAGTGAGACTAGTGGCCGCTCCGCATAGGTGCGGATATTGTTCCAATTAGAGCGGCTTTCCCCAAGTCCACTTGTGTACGTGTAAGTCGATTGTTGGTGAAGACGCCACAGTCCAACGTTCAGACCCGCATTTATGCCTGCGTAAGCGGAGTTTGTCCGAGCGCCATAGGCTGACGAAGTGTAGTAGTTGGTGTCGTAGTTGACATATCCCATCGTCTGCCCGGCATTGAGATTGGCCGAGTCGACGAAACCGCGTGGCACTTGTTTCATCTGTGCCTGAGGAACGCTGATATCCAGGCGCAAGCGGGGAAGGTCAAACGAAGTAGATGCCCCCGGCACGCGGCGCTCAAGCGGCACACATTTCCCGACTTGAGGAACAGGTGCCAGAGCTTCCGGAGCGGGCGCAGCCTGCTCCCTGGTTGGGGGAAGCGACCGAATCGATGTGCTTCCAGTTGCATTGCCGCCATCAAGGAGTATGCCACTGGAGGTCAGGAACTCGTCGTTCAAACAAGGGCCAACATCATCGCCTTCCATGACTCGGAAATCGATTGGCTTGCGAGCTGCGAAAACACCATTGACGTAGATGTCGACTGGATAAACGCCGGGCTCTACCGAACTTGCCTTGTTGAATCGTTCGATGTTGGCCACACCGAGCGATGAACCAAGAAGCAGTTTGCTATCGAAGTTGTACGCCAGAATCGCGCCGCCAGACACCTGCTTGTCACTGTTGACTGGAGCCGCCACAGCCTGCAACGCTGGTACGGCAATGCCTAGCGCACTCAGTATTGCGGAAAGCAGAACTGTTTTGTTATGCCTCCAATTCGCGGAATCACGAAAGCCACGGGCTCCCCGGTTAACCATTTTAGTGCACGCCTTCAACTGTTACCGGATGCTCCGATTCGCGAACTGCGCCGTAGTCATCTACATACTGCACCTTCGTGCGGATGGGCGATTTTTCAATAGGACAACGCCCCTTTACACTCCACTCCAGTTGGGAGTAGGGAGGGATCATGCCAGGGGTGAATGTCGCCACGTCTCCCCCGCAATTTAAATTCCCGCTCACGAGCGATATGTGGTAGCTGGATTCGTTCTTGGCAACGATACTTACGTCAGCGCCTTGTCGAACTATCTGAAAGCTGAGCTTCTCGATTGCCTTCTGAGGACTTCCTTCTATATCAGTCGGTCGGTAGAGTATCTTGATTCTGTTGCGTAGCATTACCAGCATCTGATTCTGGTTTGCATATGTCGCATTTAACGAAGGAATCTCCAGGGTGTTCAAATAAAAGACAGATTCACGGTCTTTAGGTAAATCCTTACCCATATATAGAAGGCGAATTGTCTGGCCCGCGTTGGGGCCAATGCGGAATACCGGTGGAGTTACAATAAAAGGCGCGTCAGCAGTTTTTGGAGTGGATTGCTCGTTTCCAGAGTCAACCCATACTTGCATCACGCTGGGGCTGCTTCCTTGGTTAGTGAACTGCAGACTTTCTCCCGGCGACCGCCCGTCGTAGATCACGCGGGTGCCCGTCAGGGTTACGCTGCCGATGGCGACACCTGCTTGTAATGCAAGCGCGACGCTTAGCGCGGCGCATAGAGCAGGTATGGGGTGACGCGTGGCCATTTCAACAACTCTCAGTTTTCTCCGTCCGCAAGCTCCTGAGCCTGTCCGAAAAGATAGGCCCAGGAACTCCGGTCGCTATTTACAGATAACTCACTGCATACTGGACGCTACCCAGCACCGAACCGGAAGTTGCACCGCCTGGCTCTGAGATGTACCGAACGGCGAAATCATGCGTTGCTGATGTGGCACCGATTGGCAACGAGAGACCGGCGGCGGCGTAGCCACCGGGATTGTTCAGGTTGAAAGGCGCAGACGGCGTCGTCGGATCAAGCAACTGCAGAGCTACATTCGTAGCTGTGCCGGTATTGCCGAGGTTGCCGGCAGCCGTAACTTGGTTACCCACGAAGACAGTCTTGATTGCTTGCGCGGAGGTTGTCGGCGCTACACAGCCATTCACACCCACAGTGAAAGACGTCGTTCCTGCAGTTGCGCCCGCAGTCGTCAATACTGTCGATGAGACGGTTGGCAGCAGAACTGTCGAGTTGGCCGCGTTGCCGTTGATCGTGACCTGGCAGGTTTGATCCGTAACTTCCCCTTGGAAATTGATCGTATTCCCACTGGCCGCATGAGCCATAATCGGTGCGACAGATGCTGCTAGAATAATAAAATGCTTTTTCATGATCTCATTTCATTTGATAATTGATATTAATCCCAACCTGGCAAGTGGTCGTTATCTACTCCATATCGCCTCCTTATTACGCATTCCTGAACCGAGACTACAGCTAGCTGTCTGCCAAGCGGCTCTCATCTGTCCTCTGATCGAATAACCTCTCGATTGAGATTTACTCACTTCGCCCATCGACAAACCTTCACTTATACAGATAGCGGCTCCTGGAAATATAAAAATCTTGGAGCATTTATATTATTCGCTGCGGGTAATGTTGGAGGCGCACTCTGAAATTCGATCTATTAGATACTCCGACTGGGCCGTCATCACTGAGCTCGGAAACGCGGGTTGTCGAGTATGGAAAAGACAACGTTTCTGGATAGGCTTTGCGTCTAGGCTGGCTGGTGATAAGGAAATCTGTAATGGCCGTGCGGCGACCACCGGGGCCGCCACAAGGGCCGCGGGAGCATTTCAGTTTCATAGTGCGGCCTCAGGGGGGGAATAGCGCCTCATTCACGCAAACCGATACGGCATTGGTGAGAACCCGCCGGATTGCTTAGTCAAGGGGATTCGCAGCAAGCACCAGCCTTGGGTAGGACTACCCTACGGGCGGGGCCGATCGGGAGGCCTACACAAAGAGCTCGGCGCCTGCTGATAACGGTGATTATCAGAGCGGAGATCCAAGTTGTTGTCTGCTACAAATCCTTGGAACAAATACTAGTTTCCTGGGAATTTGCGCGGACTAGGAAATTTCCGATTCCGGGGCTAGAGGCATCGGATTCGCATCGGAATCCATAAACCAGAATTAAAGATTGTTTAGATTACTGCACGCGCGCGTGCTCGGCGGGGGCACGCGAGGGGCGTTGCACCCCTCGATCGGTCAAAACCACTAGAGCCACCGGGGCGCGGCTAGCGGTTCTGTCGCGCTAAGGGTGCCGGGGTGAGATTTCAGCAGACATTGCCCGGAACGGAAGCGCGTCGTGAAGAAAGTATCTGTGATAAAGGAGCTGCCTGCTGGCGTAGCGAAGGTGCTCAAGCGCCTGCACCATCCGCTGGAC
>Ga0209426_1002076_pt1 | contig 10029 bp, 7 predicted proteins | sample Deesub1362B_J571_FD_187697 | JGI IMG/M metagenome (GOLD analysis project Ga0209426, IMG submission 187697) | Deep oceanic, basalt-hosted subsurface ecosystem from Juan de Fuca Ridge flank, Pacific Ocean, CORK Borehole 1362B_J2.571 (SPAdes)... ...
GATCGTCGGTGGGAGGAGAGACGTCGTAGGGATAGGCGGCGAGCCAGGCCTCCCGATCCTCTGCTTTCAGAAGGCCCGCGAAGGACCGGTAGTAGTCGGGAGAGGGGAGCACGTTGAACCGATTGACCTCGTCGGGCCGGATGTCGGGCACGTAGACCAGGTCGAAGGAGCGGGCCTCGGCGAACCGGCGGACCTGCTCGACCTCCTGGTCGGTGAACGGCCCTCGCCGGGCCAGGATCAGCATCTGGTTGTAACTGCGGAGCGCGACCAGGCTCTGCGCCGGGTCCTCGCCGACCCGTTCCAGCGCCGTCACCGCCAGCCCGAAGGCCCGCACCGATTCGGAGGGGGGCGTCTGCAGCCAGCGGACGACCACCAGCAGCCCGCCCACCTCCAGCCGGTCCAACGCCGCCACAAATCCCTCCACCGTCTCCCGGTAGTTCTCCGCCAGGCTGTAGGCGCCGGAGGTCACCGGATGGTATGTGGCGGGGAGGGAGAACAGGATCACGTCGTAGCGGGGGCCGGACCGCGCCAGGTAGGAACGACCCTCCTCGATGGCAAGGTCCACCTGGGGATGGTCGTACGGGACCACCGTCCAGCCGGCCTGGAGGCGGACCGCCCGGACGACCAGCGGGTTGGGCTCCACCGCCACCATCCGTTCCGCTCCTTCCGCCAGCGCGACCCACAGGTCGAACCCGCCCCGGGGATCGACCACCAGCGTTCGCGCGCCGGGCCGGAGCCGGTAGGGGAGCGCGGTCAGGAGGCAGTCGGTGAGCGGGGCGAGGTCGGCGGGGTCGCGCAGGCGGGTGATGGGGCTGAGGTCGTCCCCGTCCACGAACAACCCCCGCTGGGGTGGCGGCGCGCCGATGCAGGTGAACCCCTGCCCCGGCAGGCTGCGGATGGGGGTCGCCTCCACCACGTCCACCCGCGAGAAGCCGTTCCATCCCCGGAAGACCAGTCGGGCGTCGGGGTAGCGCAGGGCGTAGGAGAGGCCTTTGTAGGGGGAAAGGCGGACCTCCAGGAAGGCAGGAGGGCGGAGCGCGGTCAGGAACAGGGCCAGGGCAGCGACGAGGGTGACGAGCTGCCTCGCAGCCCCGCGGGTGAAGGCCAGCCCGGCGAGGGCCGCCAGCGCGGCGGCGAGGAGGACCATTCCCTCGGCCCCCACCGCTGCCGGAGCGGTCACCGCCAGCAGGCATCCGGCGGCGGAGCCGACCAGGTTGGCGGCGTAGGTCCGGCCGATCCCCTCCGGCCGTGCCATCAGCAGGAGCCCCACCGCCGTCCCGGCGCAGAGGAAGGGAACCGAGAGGGCGAGGTAGTGCAGCGCCAGGGTGGCCCACTGGGTGGGGTCGAGGAAGACGCGGTAGGAATCGAACGGGACCTGTTGGGTCAGTACGTAGGAGCCCACCGCCGTCAGCGCGAATCCCCAGGAGAGGGCAGGCAGCGGCCGGGTGGGACGGCGGATCAGGCCGGGGGCCAGGCTGAGGAGCACCCCGCTGGCCCCGAAACCCAGCAGCGCCAGGCTGACCGTCATAAAGGCGAAGTGGTAGAACTGGGAGACGGCGAAGACCCGGGTCAGGTTGACCTCGAAGGCCAGCGTCGCGGCGGAGAGGAGAAACAGGCCGATCTCGTGCATCGGATTCTACGGTATGGGCGACGGTGCGGTGCGTCGTGTGCCGAACTGCACGACTACACCGCCGTCACCCACAGACTGACCGTCTCGATGTGGTAGGTCTGCGGGAACATGTCCACCGGCTGCACCTCCACCAGCCGGTAGCCTGCCTCGGTGAGATACCGGCCGTCGCGGGCCAGGGTGGCGGGGTCGCAGGAGACGTAGACGATGCGGGCGGGTGCGGCGGCGATCAGCCCTTCCACCGTCTCCCGCTCCAGGCCGGTGCGGGGCGGATCCACCACCGCCGCGTCCAGGGGCTCCTCCAGGTCGGAGAGCACCGCCGCCACCGGCCCCTCCACCACTTCGACATTCTCCAGCCCCGCGGTGTTCTCCAGCAGGTCCGCCACCGCCGCCGGGTCCCACTCCACAGCGATCACCAACCCGGCCCGTTCCGCCAGCGGGAGGGTGAACAGCCCCACCCCGCTGTAGCCGTCTAGCACCACATCATCGCCCTTTAGGTCCAGATACTCTAGCACCAGGCGGACCAGTTGCTCTGCCTGGGGAGTGTTGACCTGGAAGAAGGAGGGTGCGGAGATACGGTAAGTGTGGCCGGCCACCACCTCGGTCAGGTAGTTTCGACCGACCAGATTGGCGAATCGACCGTCGGAGAGAAGTAGGACACAGGAGACGGCCATATCGGTCGTCAGGGAAGGGGGCTCGTCGTCCTCCATCTCGAAGATCACCATCCGGTCGCTCGTGGCGGTCCCTGCCCGGAGGGTCATGCTCTCTAACCCAGGAAAGTCTAGGTCCAGGGCGTCGTAGAGATCGGCGAGGAGGGGATGGAGGATGAGACAGGTATCCACCGGGACGACCTGGTGGCTGGCGGCGACGCGAAAACCCAGTCCTCCCTCGGGGGAGGGGTGGAAGCGGGCCTGATTGCGGTAGGCCCATCCGGTGGGGTCGGGAAGGGTGGGGCGGACCGGTGGATCGGTCAGGTGGCCGATGCGGATCAGTTGGTCGGTGACGATCTCGGCCTTGAGCCGGAGTTGGGCTTCGTAGGCGATGTGTTGCCACTGACATCCGCCGCACCCCTCGGCGCCGAAATAGGGGCAGCGAGGGACGACCCGGTCGGGAGAGGTTTCCAGTATCTCCAGAAGCCGGGCGTGGGCGTATCGCCCTCGGTCGTCCACCAGTTCCACCCGCACCGTCTCGCCGGGCAGTGCGTAGGGGACGAAGATAACTTTACCCTCGTGCCGCCCCAGCGCGCTGCCGCCGTGGGCCATCCCCGTCAACTCAACGGTCAATGTGGTCATCGTACCTCCCCGTCCATTGTACCATAGAGAGTGCAAAGGGCGCAAAGAAGCCCGGGGAAGGGTGTTCGTAGCAGATCGCGTCCGCCCTCCTGATCGCCTGTTGCTCACCGCACAGACGCGCAGGACGCAGAGAACAACACAAAAACCTCTGCGCTCTCTGGGTCTCTGCGGTGGAAATCGCAGTTTAGGGCGGTCGCTGGGCCACACTGTCGTAAACCGGCGGTGCTGGGGGCGAAACGGCACTGCTTAGCGAGCCTAGCATCGGGAAAATCGCCCCAGAATCGAAGCATACCCGGAAAGGAACGGGGTGGCGTTCCCTTGAAAATGGGTGTATAATGTTATCGAAGCTCGATAACGAGATACGATAATGCTGCGTTCGCTGTTTCTGGGATTCATCCGTTTCCATATCCTCTATCATGCTGCCCAGGAGCCGGTCTATGGAATGTGGTTGATGGAGGAACTGGCCCGGCACGGGTACTCCGTCAGCCCGGGCACCCTCTACCCCATCCTTCATCAGATGGAGAAGGCGGGGTATCTCACCAGTGAGCGGCGCGTGGTGGGCGGGCGGGTCCGGAGGTATTATGTAGCTACCCCCGCCGGTCGGGACTTGTTAGAGGAAGCACGCCATCGTATCGCCGAACTGGCCTCCGAGGTATTGGAGAAGGAAGTATGAGCCTCCACCGCCGTCTCTCCCCCTATCTCTGGCTCTGCCTGATGGGCGGGCTGGCCATTTTCTCCTCCACGATGAGCAAAAACCCGGCCCTTCCTCTCTTTATCCGCAGCCTGGGGGTGGAGGAGCGGACGCTAGGCTTCATCGCCGCCGCCAGCACCGTCACCGGCATCGTGGTGAGCCTTCCCGCTGGCCTCCTCTCCGATCGGTGGGGGCGCTGGCGGGTGATCCGGCTCAGCCTCCTCATCTTCGCCTCCGCCCCGTTCCTCTACTTGCTGGTGCGCGCCCCCTGGCACCTGGTGCTGGTTCGGATCTACCACGGGCTGGCGACGGCCATCCTGGGGCCGGTGGCGTTGGCTGCCGTGGCCGATACGTTCCAAGAGGGGCGAGGCGAACGGATGGGATGGTACGCCAGCGCGACGCTGGTGGGGCGGCTGATGGCCCCGACCGTGGGCGGGCTGCTCATCATTGGCGACGACTTCCGCTGGGTGTACCTGGGCTGCGGCCTGGCCGGCCTGCTGGCCCTGTTGGCGGGCACCCGCCTGCCCCACGTCCGTCGGGAGAAGGGACCGACTGTGGAGAACGCAGGAAGAATTTCGAGGACCTCTGCAGCCTCGGCTTCTCCGCGGTGGAGCGCTTTGTTGCTCACCAGCGGGATGGAGGCGGCCCAGTACTTCGCCTACGGCGCGGTGGAGACCTTCCTGCCGCTCTACCTGCGCGGGATGGGATGGGAACCCCGTGCCATTGGCCCGCTCTTCACCCTTCAGGTGGCGGTGCTGGCGGTGGCCCGTCCCTGGATGGGGCGGCTCTCCGACCGATGGGGGCGCAAGCGACCGATCTTCCTCGGCCTGCTCGTGGGGGCGGGGGCGACGGCGGCGATGGGATGCGTCACTGGTTGGGCGGCCATCGCTGCCCTGATCGGCCTCTTCGGCCTGGGAATGGCCGCGGTGACCGCCTCCACGGCCGCGCTGATCTCCGAACTCAGTCCTAAGGAGGCCACTGGCGGCTCCCTGGGGATGCTCAGCAGCGTGATGGACGTGGGCCACGCCAGCGGGCCGATGCTCGCTGGCCTGGCGGTGAGCGCGTGGGGATACGGCCCCACCTTCGGCCTGGTGGGCGGGCTGCTGGCCGCCGCCGCCGCCCTCTTCGCCGTGGGTGGGGGAGGGGTGAACCACAGAGACACAGAGGTCTCATAATTTTCCAGAGATACTCTGTGCCCTCTGTGTCTCTGTGGTGAAAATACTTTCTCAAAGGAGAAGCGAGATGAAGTGGGTTACCCGTGAGAACGTGAAAGTGGACCGTGTGGCCTGTCCCTGGTTGATCAAGCGGTTCATCGACCCGGACGCGGAGTTGCTCTTCGTGCCTCCCGACCAGGTGCTGGAGGTCGCCGAGCGGGAGGGGGCGATCTCCTACGACGCCCGAGGGAAAGGGAAGTACGACCACCGGGAGGGGAAGTGCACCTTCGAGGTCCTCGTCGAGGAGTTCAACCTGGACGACCCGGCCCTGCGGCTGCTGGCGGACATCGTCCACGGAGCCGACACTGTCGATCGGGACTTCACCCCGCAGTCGCCGGGGCTGCGGGCCATCGCCGAGGGCTTCCACTACCTGGGCCTCCCGGACGAGGGGAGGCTCGCCCACGGCTTCGCCATCTACGACGCCCTCTACGCCTGGTGCCAGCACACCCTTCAGAGTTCTACCTCCTAACCCTGCATCCTGCATCTTGCATCTTGCATCCTGTCGAGGTGAGTGCAATGACCACATCCAAACCCAAAACCCGTCTCTCCCTCCGCTCCCTGCCCCGCAACATCTGGGCGGTGAGTCTGACCAGTTTCTTCATGGACATCTCCAGCGAGATGGTCCTGAACATCCTACCCCTTTTCCTCTCCAACGTCCTGGGGGTGAAGACCAACATCATCGGCCTGATCGAGGGGATCGCCGAGGCGACGGCCAGCCTCCTGAAGGTTTTCTCCGGCTGGCTCTCCGACCGGCTCCGCGCCCGCAAGTGGCTGGCGGTCGGGGGCTACGCCCTCTCCGCCTTCTCCAAGCCCTTCTTCTACTTCGCCAACTCGTGGGGGATGGTGGCCGGGGTGCGCTGGGCGGACCGGGTGGGCAAGGGGATCCGCACCGCCCCCCGGGACGCGCTGGTGGCCGACTCCATCTCTGAAGAGCACCGGGGGCTGGCCTTCGGCTTCCACCGGGCGGCCGACACCGGCGGGGCGGTCCTGGGGATCCTGATCGCGCTGGCGGTGGTCTGGGCGGCCCAGAGGGGGGCGACCCACCTGAGCCGGGCCACCTTCCAGGTGGTGGTCCTCATCAGCCTGGTCCCGGCCTTCCTGGCCGTCCTCTCCCTGGCCCTGGGCGCGCGGGACGTCCCGGTGAAGGCGGTCCGCGAGCGGCCCCGCATCTCCTTCCGGGGGTTGGGCCGCCGGTTCGCCATCTTCATGCTGATCGTCGGCCTGTTCGACCTGGGCAACTCCTCCGACGCCTTCCTGATCCTCCGGGCCCAGGAGCGCGGCCTGAGCGTCGTCGGCGTGCTGGGGATGCTGGCGACCTTCAACGCGGTCTACGCCCTCGTCTCCACCCCCGCCGGCTCCCTATCCGACCGGATCGGGCGGCGGCGGATCATCATCGGGGGGTGGCTGGTCTACGCTGCCATCTATCTGGGGGTGGCCCTGGCCCGCACCGGCTGGCAGGTCTGGCTCCTCTACGCCCTCTACGGGATCTACTACGGCTTGGCCTACGGTACCACCAAGGCGATGGTGGCCGACATCGTGCCGGAGCACCTGCGGGGGACCGCCTACGGCACCTACAACGCGGTGCTGGGCATCCTGGACTTCCCCGCCTCGGTGATCGCCGGGGTGCTGTGGCAGGGGATCGGAGCCTGGTCGGGGTTCGGCCCCTCGGCCCCCTTCTACTTCGGCGCGGCGATGGCGCTGGCGGCAGCGGTGCTGATGGCGACGGCGATGCCCGCCACGCCGCTGGAGGAGAGATAGCACCACAGGGGCACGGAGGGCACAGAGGAACCTCTATTTCTGAGAGAACTCCGTGCCCTCTGTGTCTCCGTGGTTACATCACCGCCTTGCTCGAAGGAGGGTTTCTCCCCCCTCCAGCACCTCCACCTCCCACGGGCCCCCGCCGGGCCCCCAGGTGGCGCGGAAGGGGCGGCCTGGGCCGACGTCGGCCTCCCAGCGGGCCGCCTCCACCCCGCCCTGATACAGCACGACGGTCGCCCTGAGGGGACGGACCGTCTCCACGGCGACTTCCACCCCGCCTCCCGTCGGTGTCAGCCGGACCGCGCCCTCGGCGTTGGCCCAGGTGAACCCGCCCATCCCGCTGACGGCGTACCAGGTCTCGGTCCACTCCACGCCCTCCCCCGGCCCCAGGGTGGCGTAGTCCCAGAAGGTGGGGGTCAGCCCGCCCCACAACTCGAAGTACCGGCTCCCGTCGTCGGTCCACATGCTGGGGTCCAGGTCGCCCAGGCAGAACAACTTGACCCCGCGCACCCACGTCGGCGCGGTGCGGACGATCCCCTGGTCGGCCCCCAGGTCGTAGGCCCCGGCGAACCCGGCGTCCGCCGCCCCCGGCGCGAACACCCCCAGCCACGACCGCCACTCCGGATAGCGGCTGAAGTCCCGTCCGTTGTGGACCGGCCAGGCTATCCTTCCGCCGGGGCCGGGAAGGGAGGAGTCGCCGGTGGAGTGGACGATGACCTCCGAGGTCGGCAGGACGAAGGTGAGGTCGGGCGAGGGGACGTTGAGGCCAGACAGGGTCAGCATCCCGTTGGCCCAGAACTGGAACTGGCGTGACTCCGGGGTGGGGTTGGTGATGCGGGGGGTGACGCGGACGCGGGCGGTCCCCGGGTCCACCTGGATCGTCACCTCGACGGTCAGGCCGGTCCGGTCGTCGGTGTCCCAGACGCGCACCCCGTTCCAGAGGAGTTGGTAGGCCCAGGGCCGGTACTCGTTCAGGCCGTGTTCCTCGGTGGGGAAGGCCCACTCGATCCCGCCGGTGGCGAGCCACCAGCCCCGGTAGCCCCAGTGGGTCGGTTTGACCACCGGGTTGGCGTAGAGAAGTTGTCGGCCGGTGGTCCGGTCGGTCCAGCGGAGGATGCGCCCGCCCAGGTCGGGCACTACCACCAGTTGGACGTACTCGTTCTGGACGAAGACGGCGCGGTAGGTGCGGGGGGCCGGTGGGCCGACCGCGTCGAAGTTCAGGCGGGGGTAGGGGTAGATGGGGTCGTCGGGGTCGGTGGGGACCAGGGCCTGCTCCCAGCCGTAGGTGTTCAGCGTGACCTCCCCCTCCCAGACGGCGACGGGGGGCGGGGGAGGCGGAGTGGCCGTGGGTGGCGGCCGGGTCGCCGTCGGCTGCTGGGTGGCGGTGGGCAAGGGGGGAACGGGGGATGGTGTGGGGAAGGGAGACGGGGAGGGTTGAGGCGACGGTGTGAAGGTGGCCGTAGGCGGGGGAAGGGTCGGCGCAGGCCAGGAAGTAAGGGTGTCGGTGGGGAGGGCCTGGGGCCCGGGCGGCAGGGCGCAGGCCGTCAGGGTGAGCAGGCAGAGGAGGGGCAGGTGGAAGGTCGTTCTGGACCTTGCTTGCGGTTGGTTCATCGGCGAAGCCTTCTCTGTTCCCCGGCGGCTAAAGCCGCGGCTACGGGTGGCGAAGCCGCCCTGCGGCGGCTGTCCCTCCATCGCGCTGAGGTTCCCTCCTTCCCGGCGGCTGAAGCCGCGGCTACGGGTGGCGAAGCCGCCCTCCGGCGGCTTCAAACCCACCGGCGTTTTCCTCCCGGCGGCTGAAGCCGCGGCTACGAACTGCCAAGCCGCCCTGCGGCGGCTGTTTTTGTCCCATCTTGTCGCTTCGGCAGGGCTTCCCACTCCCTGTTCACGGTTCCTGAAGCGTGATGCTCCTCCTGACGGCGAATGTAGGCCTGCAGCGAGGGAACCTCGCTTCGGCGGAGGGTGAACGCGCTGTAGGCTCCTTGCCACTTGAAGAACCCATCAGGGCAGATCTCGTGGGTGATGAGGTGGGAGGTCGATCCCTTGACTTGCCTGACCAATTCCGCGATGGGCACGGCGGGGTGAAATCGGACTAGGAGGTGGACGTGGTCGGCGGTGCCGCCTATCGCAAGAGGGTCGCATTTCATCGCACGAACCTTCTTGGCGATGGCTCCGTACAATCGAGGACGGATCGCCTCCGTGATGAGGGGAAGCCGATCCCACGTGGCCCAGATGATGTGGACGTAGAGTTGGGTGAATGCTCCGCGCATCTGGATTTCGCCTCCTTGTCAGTGTCGTTGTTGCGAATCTTTCCGCAGTTGCCTGGCGGCTGAAGCCGCGGCTACGGGTAGCGAAGCCGCCCTGCGGCGGCTCTCCCTCCGTCGCGCTGAGATTCCCCCCTCCCGGCGGCTGAAGCCGCGGCTACGAACCGCCAAGCTGCCCTCCGGCGGCTGTCTCCCCCCACTGACGAAGGGGGAAGCCCGGCGAAGGCCGGGCTTGGCCTTCCGTAGCCTGCGACTTCAGTCGCAGGGACAACCAATCACCCCTCCCCCAACAAAACCCGCAACGCCCTCGCCACCAACGGCTCCGCCTCCCCCCACCCCGCCGTGAGCCGGTCCGGGTCCCGTTCTCCCTCTAAGAGGGCCTGGATGGCGGAGGCCAGGGCTTGGAGAATATCCCCCTCCTCCTGTTTGAGCCGCTCCATCCACTCCTGCGCCGCCCGCCGCGCCTCCTCGTTCCCCTGCACCACCCCGGCCACCAGCGCAGCGAACGCGCCCATCGCGCGCCCGCTTCCCTCCTGCCGCAACTCCGCAAGTAGGACCAGCATGCCCAGCGCCAGCACACCTGGCAGGCCCTCCGTGAGCCGGTCCGGGTCCCGTTCCCCGTCCAGTGTCATCAACAGCCTCCGGGCCAGGAGGCGCAGTTCGGCGGGTACGTTCTCCTGCTCCGCCAGAGCGGAGAGGACGGCGTGGGCCTGCTTCCCCGCTTCCTCGCTTCCCCTCCCCGCCGCCTCGACCAGGCGGAACAAATCCGCTTCCGTCATCGGCTTGCCGGCGACCTTCTTCACCAGCGCTGCGTCCGGCTCCCTCCCCGCCTCCTGGCAGGCGCGGAGGTAATCCTGCAACAGCGCACCGGCCAGGTCTCCGAAGGCCTGAGGGAGGGCACGGAAAGCGGGGAGGCTGGAGCGCAGCCCCTCGGCGAACGCCTCAGCCGCCTCGGCGTGCCGCTCCAGCCCCCGCAGCACCGTCCCCAGCGTCCCCAGACTCCGGGCCAGGTCTGGGAGGAAGGCCTGGGGGTTGGCCTGGGCCAGTTTTCGGCGGATCTCCACCGCCTCCTCCGTCGCCGCCAACGCCTCCTCCCGCCGACCCAGTTCGGAGAGCATCGCGCCCAGGTTGTTGAGGCTCGTGGCGAGATAGGGGAGGAAGGCCTGGGGGTTGGCCTGGGCCAGTT
>Ga0209426_1002077_pt1 | contig 10018 bp, 10 predicted proteins | sample Deesub1362B_J571_FD_187697 | JGI IMG/M metagenome (GOLD analysis project Ga0209426, IMG submission 187697) | Deep oceanic, basalt-hosted subsurface ecosystem from Juan de Fuca Ridge flank, Pacific Ocean, CORK Borehole 1362B_J2.571 (SPAdes)... ...
TCGTCCCGCGTACCTGGGAGCCGGCGCCGGGACGGCTGGCAAGGGAGAAACCGGAGGCCGCATGCGGAGCGCAGCCGCAGGCGAGCACCGAACGGGGGAGGGTTTCAGCGTAGCGGCCCTTGCCGGGCGGCCTGGTGTTGGCTACCTGTTCGCGGAATAGGACGGCGAACGTGGAACGGTGGGAATGCGTGCCAGGTGCGCGAGAGGAAACGCCGCGCGGCGAGCGCCTCTGCGGGCACGAGCCCGCCTGGTCCTTGCCGGCCTGCAGGCCGGAAGGCCGCAGGCCTGGGCAAGCGGGAGCGCGCCTAGCGTCAGCCGACCGAAGGGAGGGAAGGATGGAAGCCCGAAGGGGGCGAGACTCGCCGCAGCGAGGCTCGATGCGCAGCACGACAGCCCGGCCCGCAGCGCAGCGAAGGGAGACGCCCAAGCACTCGGAGCCTAAGCGCACCTCATCTGTCAGGATATGCCTCTTGTTATTCGTACCATATGTTGTATCATAGTCATACGATACGATACGCTACGATACAAATAGGGAGAACTGCCATGCCACGCCCGAGCCTGAACTACGATGTTGTCGCCACCGCCGCCGCGAATCTGGTGGCTGCCGGCGTAACTGCGACCCTGAAGAACGTTCGTGACGAGCTGGGAGGCGGGAGCATGTCGAGCATCCAGCCGCACCTGAAGAAATGGAGTGAGGCGCAACCGAGAGCATCAGCTGCTGCGTTCGAAGTTCCTGGGCGCCTGCGAGATGCCTTGGCCAGTGAATTCGCGCGAATCGCAGCGGATGCGCGTGTCGACGTCGAAGCGAGACTTCAACAGACTGAAGCGGACAACGCGGATCTGGCCGCAGCCGGTCAACGCGCCGAAGAAGAGTTGGAAGAGGTTAGGACCGAACTTGCACGCATGACAACGGAGCGTGACACGCTGGCCGGCAAGAACAGCGAGCAAGGGGCCGAAATCGCGCGCCTAAACGGAGAAGTTGGGCGTGCGCGTGAGGAGACCGACCAGGCGCGGCAAAAGCTTGCGCGGGCAGAAATTCGGCTTGAAGCGCTGGGCGATCTGCAGACGCAGAACGAAGCATTGCGCAATGCCATCGCGGAGGCGAATGCGAAGACGGCTCAGGCTGAAAAGGGTCAAGCTGTGGCCGAAGCGAAGTGGCAATCGGAACTAGAAGCAAAGAATTCCCTGATGGCGCGAGTACTCGAGGCCGAGGAACAGGTGAAGGCGGCAAGCGAGCAACATCGCGAGTTGCACACGCGGTACGAAGCTCTGCATGAAAGGCATATTTCGGCGGTAATCGCGGAGGGTGAGGCTCGTACCGAACTCAGTGCCGTGCGAACGGAGCTCGGAGGCCTAAAAGGCGCAGCTAGTACAACGAATGAGCAAGCGGCGACGGGCCAGGGCGAAGCCAAAGTAGCGGGCACGAAGGGAGGCGATCGCACGCCGACGGCAAGGCGGAAGTAGGGCCAAGCGAGCTTCGCTCGGCGAGATGCACGACCAGAACGTGCGATCCGCCGAGGGCGCTCATGTGAGTCCGTTGAAATCGCCCGGCTTTACCGGGCGGTGGAAAGCGCTCCGTGCGAGTCGGAGGAGCATAGGTCGGTCTCGTTGGGCGATCGTCGCAACCTTGCGGCGCCAGGCGCGAGAGAAGGCAAGACGCTTCGTACAAATTATTAGGGGCCCCTGAGGGCCCCTAATCCGTTGACACGCCGATCTTCAGGGCAATAGGCCCGCGCTGCCTGGCGGGCGCTTGCCGCCGGCTAGTTCGGTTCCATAGATATCGAGATCGAGGGCGGCACTGCGTCGGAGCGCCGGAGCGCACGCAAAGCAACCGCGCGCACAGCGGTGAGGTTATTGGCGGCCGCGAGGGCAATGATCTGCAGCAGGTCATCGTTGACATCCGCGGAGACGTCGGCAAACTTTGCCATGCGAGAGAGCTCGCTGTAGACATAGTCAGGTTCGACGCTTTCCTTGTACAAGTCCAGTAACGGCGACAAGACCCCGGACCAGGTTGGGCGTGTCGGGAAGGCTGACACGGAGGGGATATCTGCCGCGTGCTGCTGCAGAATGAACTTCGCTGGGGCGCCTTCCAGCGTACTGCTATGATCCGATCCGGACATTGTTGCTAACTCCAAGTTGTGATGTCCCAGACGGCCCGCAGTGAACATTTCCCGATGTTCGGGCCGTCTTTCTTCTTCTAGACCCCTCATTAGCTCTCAATTCGTCGCGCATTCTTGTGCGCGCGGAGGCTCTGTTTCCCTAGGCGTGTATCACGCTCGGCACAGTCTTTTAAGTCGCATTCCCCGCAGAACTTGGAGCACGAGAGCTCGTGGCCTGGCCTACGCAGCTTCGGTCTCGTTCTGTCTGTAAGGCTGGGGTTTTGGCTGTTCCCAATCCCGTCTTCTTTCACCTCCTTCGTGGCTTGAATATGGTGCGCCACCGCCCTTCCACTAGTTGCGCAGGATGCTTTATTGTCCTAGCATTATCACTTAAGGCATTTTTGATTTATCAAAGTATATCTTTTTGATGTTGGAAGCGCTACGGCAATTTGGAGAATTTCCATGAAGTTCACACGGTTTCTCGGTTGGGCCGCGTTGTGTCTCGTGACAACTGCACCGCTCCAGTCCCACGCAAGCGAGTACGGGTGCAAGGTGCTTCTTTGCTTGGCCAGTCCGCAGGGACCTAAGCAATTCGTTGAATGCCACTCGCCCATCAATCAGCTGTACAGCGATCTTCGGCACGGAAAGCCGTTTCCAACGTGTGATCAAGCCGATGGAAACAGTCCGGGGAATTTCGCGAGACCCGCACAAGAGCCTTTCGATCCGTGTCCAGCGGGCTTAACGCCTGCTGCGACCGGAATGCTCGTGGCACAGGAGTATCACAAAAGTGGGGTAATGGGATTCCCAACGAACGCGGGGGTGTCCGAGGCTCGCAACGGGGAATCAGGGCAAGGTGAGCGCGCCTGCGTTGGGAAGCTGGTGAACACCTACCTCACCGGCAGCCTGGATGACACCCGGACGATCAACGTGTTCGATCAGGTTGTTTGGCAGCCATTCAAGGGCTACAGCGCCTTCGATATCTATATTGACAACAAGCTGTTCAACCGCGTCTGGTACTGACGCGATGGACTTCGTTGCGATCGCACAGCAGTGCGCACCCAATATCGCGCCACAGACCCTGCTAGCTGTGGCACGGGTGGAATCGTCGTTCAATCCATATGCGATTGGCGTGGTGGGCGGACGGCTGGAGAGACAACCACGCAATCACGCCGAAGCGGTTGCGACGGCACGGCACCTCGAAAATCTCGGCTACAACTTCAGCCTCGGTGCGACCCAGGTGAATCGCTACAACCTGGCCAAGTACAACGAGAGCTACGAGACGATTTTTGACGTGTGCCGAAACTTCCGTACGGGCGGCGCCATTCTGGAAGATTGCTTCGTGCGCGCCAAGCGAAAGTTTGGCGACGACCAGGCCGCGTTGCGCGCGGCCTTCAGCTGCTACTACAGCGGGAACTACGTGACGGGCTTTCAGCACGGTTACGTGCAGAAAGTCGTGGCCGCGGCGGCAGACAATCGTCCGATCTCGGTGGTGCCCAATGTCGTGCCGCTTGCCGGCGGTAGGGTGTCGCCGTTGCCGCTGACGGGCCGCCAGAGCGAGGGCGATGTGGTTTCGGGGAAGGTCAAAGAAACGCAATCGGTGCGGAAGGTCGTTCCGATGCCACGCGGGCCAGCTGAGCCGCCCAAGGGCGGCGCGAGGGGTTCCGTGAAATACGACGGCACGGAGGTGGCAGATGAAACTGATGGTAATTGAATCGCCGCACAAGATGGCGAAGCTACGGACCATCCTGGGCGAAGGCTGGGAGCTCGTAGCCTCTTATGGGCATGTGCGGGATCTGCCTGAGCGTGAAATGGGGGTAGAAGCTCCGACCTATCGCCCACAGTACGTCATGAGCGAGCGAAGCGCCAAGGTGATCGAGATGATCAAGCGCGCGGCAAGCAGGGCCGATGAAGTGTATCTCGCCACAGACCCGGATCGCGAAGGCGAGGCAATCGCATGGCATATCAAGTCAGCTTGCGGCATGCAGCACTACAAGCGGGTGTGCTTTGACTCGCTCACGCACGATCATGTGATGCAACAGATCCGGGCGGCCGGGGAGATCGATGGGAAGCGCGTGCTGGCACAGGAAGCCCGCCGCGTCATCGATCGGTTCGTGGGCTACAAGGTCAGCCCCTTGCTGAGTCGCATTGCTGGTGGCCCGCTGTCGGCTGGGCGGGTGCAAAGCGTTGCGCTGCGCCTTGTGGCCGAACGCGAGTTGGGCATCAAGTTCTTCACGCCGATAGACCACTTCACGGTGAAAGCGCGTGGCGCGGATTGGCACGCCGACTGGCGACTTGACCCATTCGTGACGAAGGAAGCGCCGCATGTGCTGGAGCGCAGTCTTGCGGAGCGGGTTGCAACAGTGAGAACCGTGACGGTTACTAAATTCGAGGAGGCGCCGGCGAAGCGCAGCCCGCCGGCCCCGTTTATCACTTCCACAATGCAGCGTGCCGCTTCGGTGACACTGAAAATGTCGGTCGGCAAAACGATGGAAACGGCGCAGAAGCTGTTTGAAAAGGGACTCATCACCTACCATCGCACGGACCAGCCTTCCTTCTCTGCGGAATCGCTGGCGTCGCTGTTCGCCTACTGCGACACCCATGGCATCGCACGCGTGCAAAAGGAGCGCAAGTTTAAGTCGGGCGAGCTCGCGCAAGAGGGGCACGTCGCTACAGTGCCAACCGACTTTGCCGCAACGGAGGCAGGAGAGAACCCAGCGGAGCGCTCGCTGTACCGACTGATTTGGCAGCGGGCGGTGGCTTCGCAGATGCCTGACGCCATATATGCAACGCGTGCCGCGGAGCTATCGGCGGGCGAGCTCGATGGCAAGCCTGTGGTCTTCGTTGGGAAGGGGAAAAAGCTTGTTTCGCCAGGGTGGCTTTCGTTGACGAAAGTCGACCAAGCGGAAGAAAAGGCGGAGGGCACGAAAGAGGATGCCGAGAATCCCGTGCCGGCGTGGACACTGGGGGAGCGCGTCTCGGTGGCGTGCGAAGTGGTGCCCGTGAAGACGCGCCGACCGGCGCGATTCACCGACGCGGGCCTTGTGGAAATGCTTGAAGAAAAGGGGATCGGCCGCCCTTCATCTTTCTCCAGCATCGTGACGACGTTGCTCGAACGGGCATATGTCCGGCAGGAAGAGGACATGCAGCTATACGCCACGGATTTGGGGATCTATGTCTACCAGATGCTAAACGGCAAGTTCGCCTTCATGGATTTCGAGTACACGCGCCAGATGGAAGCGCGCCTGGACTTGATCGCGCAAGGAACAACGAACTACGTCGATACCGTCAGCGCGTTCGATGAGGACTTGGATGGCGAGCTTGGCAACTTTGCTCGGGTCACGAAGCCGCGATTCCCGTGCCCGAGCTGCGGCAAGGCCATGGTCCGCCATACCAAGGACCAGGGCGACCCGTTTTGGGGATGCAGCGGCTACCCGGACTGTAAGACGGTTCGCGCTGACTTGGGGGGAAAGCCCGCAGCAACGGCCGACCCGGCGCCCAGTGCGTTCAAGTGCAGCAAGTGCGGCAAGCCTCTCTTGCACCGGAAGAAAGCTGCCGCAGGCGATGTGAAGGGCTATGACTTCTTCGGCTGTTCGGACCGCGCCTGCGGTAAGTCATACCCCAATAAAGGCGGTCGCCCTGACTACGCAGCGGATCTGCGGCGCTCAGCCGGACGCCCGCAGGCCGTCGCAAAGATCAATAAATAGCAATTTGATTTATCGATAACATACACTTTGATCTTGCGATCGCATATAATCCGGCACATCAGGGACACTAGTTTTGATGCATACATCACGCGTGTGGGTAGAATTGCGTCCATTTGAACTAAGGGAGCTTCCACAAATGGACACGATCAACGAAGTGGCGCTGAAAGAGCGTCAGACCTTGGGCGCTTTGGTCTACTTTCGTGTCGTCGAGGAGGAGGCTGGGAAATTTCAGCTGTGTTGCCGCATGAATTGGCAAGAGAGCGAGATCCTCCTCATCACGCAAAGGAAGAGGCCGCGCACCTGGTCGAGCTTGGACAGTCTGTTTGACTATATCGACAAGACCTACGGTCCTGTCCCGACCTACTTTTTACGGCACCTTTCAGAGGAGTTCACCAATGCACTCGTCAAAAACCCAGTTGACTCAACGGATTGGCCGGAAGGTGGCGGCCTGGTCGACTAGGCTCGCCAATGATCGGCGCATTGCGTCGATCGTGGCCGCGGGCCTGGCGGCAGCCCCCAGCCTGGTCTATGCACAAGTCTCGGTGCAGAGGCCAGCGCAAGCCATCTTGCAGATGGTGTCGATCGGCTTTGCCGCGATTGCCGCGCTCGGCATCTTGTTCTGCTGCATCGCGGGGGCCTTCGGCATGGCGCAATGGACGCGCCTGCTCAACATCATCGGCTGGACGTTCGTCGGTGGTGCGGCACTGAGCATTGGAACGTGGGCTGCATCCACATCTGTCTAAGGCGGCCCCGCCATGGACAAGGAAGAACTCATCACATACGAAAAGATCGCGCTGGGCATGACCAAGCCGGTCATGAAGCATGGGGTCCCGATGGCCGCGGCTGCCATCATCATCGCCATTAGCGCGGAACTCTTCATCCTCGGGTTCCTGTTCTTCGGGAACCCCTTCTTCTGCACCATAGGCATTCCGGTCTATATCCTCTGCCGGCAGAAGGCCCGCACGGAGGAACGGTTCATGGATCTGCTTGCCAGTAATGCGCGCACGCGATGGGTGAACCGGGCAAAAAGGCATTGGAAGGCTGTTACCTATAGCCCCCTGGTTCACCGCAAGACGCGCCGGCGAGTGGAATGATGCTGAACACCGCCTTCACCTTTCACTCTGCGGCGTCGCACGCCCATGGATTTCTGGATCTGGTGATTGACGCGGTGGTGCGGGGCACCGTGTACCAGATAGTCCATGCGGTGTTCCGCGGGCAAAGCCAGATCGCCGTGATTGGGATCGGCGTCGGTATTCTCTTCATTGCCTGGGCGCTCTACAGCCTCAGACGTCGCTAAATAGGATCCGTTATGAAAGTCTCAGACCGGCAACAGCTGCTGGAAAGCACTCCTTTTGTCCCAGAGAGCATTCCCTACAGCACGCACGCCACACCAGAGATTGTGTCGACACGCGCTCGCGACTACGTTGCAGTCATTCGGCTGCAGGGCATCGCGTTTCAAACGGCTGACATCGGCGACGTGAATATCGCGCACGAGACGCTCAACATCATCCTGCGCAACCTGGCCAGCCCACACCTCACGATCTGGCACCACGAGGTGCATGACGCTGACACATCATATGCTGCCGGGGAATTTCCGACGAAGTTCGCGCGTGATCTCGATACCGCGTATCGGAAGGACATCGGCGGATCGCGAATGATGTCGACTAGCTTGTATATCACGCTAGTCTATCGGCCGATTCTGGAAAAGTCCGATCGAGCATTTCTGAAGCGCGCGGCCGCGCTCAAGGAGTTGCGCGAAGTTGAGGGCCAGGCGCAAGAGAAGCTGCAGGAGGCAGTTCGTCTCGTATGCCGCATGATGGCGCGGTATAACCCCATGCAGCTAACCACGTACGTCCACAACGGCATCATGTTCTCGCGCGTGTTGGAGTTCTTCGGCTACTTGCTGAATGGCTACTGGCAACGCGTGCCCGTAGTGGGCTCTCCAATTTACAGCTACCTCGCCACTGCACGGCCACTATTCGGTGTCGACGCTTACGAACTGCGTTCCCCAACCGCCTCACGCCACGGCGTGATGCTGGCCTTCCAGACCTACCCGCCAGGCGTCTACCCGGGCGTGCTGAATGAATTGCTCGCGCAACCCTTCAGCTTCGTGCTCTCGCAGAGCTTCCAGTTTATGGACCGCACTTCGGCGACCGAACAACTGAAGCGCGAGAAAGCCAAACTGGAGGGCAGCGGCGAACTAGTAGAAGCACAAGTTTTGGACATCCAAGACAAGATCGAGGCGATCGGCAATGGCGAGCTCGTCTATGGTGGCCACCACCTTTCTCTCAACATCTTGGCTGCCGATGCCAGGGAATTGAAGGACGCGCTGAATCTCGGGACCGGCACGCTCGGCAACATGGGATGCGTCGTTGCGCGGGAAGACGACGCGCTAATTGAGTCCTTCCAGGGTCAGCTTCCTGGCAATTTCGACAAACGGCCAAGACTGAGTGGTCTGGACTCGCGGAGCTTCGCGGCGATGATTGCGTGCCACAATTATCCGACTGGCGAGAAGAGAGACAATCAATGGGGCGATGCCATCGCAACAATGCGCACCACTGCAGGCACGCCGTACTTCTTCAACTTCCATCACTCCAAGGCGAGCATCCAGAAATTGATTCGCAACAGCGCCGAATTGAAGTTCAAGGTCGATATCGACACAGATGACGACGCGTACAACGGTTCGAGCAAACTCGCCAAAGAAGCATATCAGCAGGCAGCTGCAGTAGAAGTCGAAACGCTCAAGACTGCCGAGGAACAAGTCGAGTATCTTGAGCCGGACAATGTGCGGGCCGGGAAAGAGAAGACAGCCGCGCCGCGGGTGAAAAGCATGGTGGCGAATCTTGGCAACACCAGCATCATCGGGCCTGCAGGTAGCGGAAAGACGGTGATGCAAGGCCTGCTGGCCACGTTCGCGCTGAAGGTGAAGGGCATCGGCCTGGCCGTGTTGGACAAGGACGAAGGCATGAAACTCATGGTCCTCGCCAATGGCGGGACCTACGCATCCCTCAAGACCGGGGTTCGATCTGGCATCGCCCCGATGCAGGTGGAGGCCAGCGAAGCCAACATACAGCATTTGATTCGCCTAGTGAAAAAGCTTGCAAGCGCGGACAGTGCGCGGCTGACAGAGGAAGACGCCAGTCACGTGAACCGCAGCGTGAGAGAGATCATGGCGAATGTCCCACGCGCGGAACGCATGCTGCGGCAAGTCTACGACCTCATGCCTTACACGAAAGGCGGGGCAAAAAACCGGTTCGAACGGTGGGTGCATGACGGTGAGAACGCCTGGCTCTTCGACAACGAACGAGACATGCTTCAGATGGGTGGCGCATCCATCGTCGGCTTCGATATCACCGAGTTTCTCGAGGCGCCAGAGATCCGTTCCCCTGTCATCATGGAACTGGCACATCGGATCCGGTATGAGAAGATCACCGGCCGGCCGTTTGTATGGTTCTGGGATGAGTTTTGGAAGAGCTTGGAAGATCCGGAACTGCTCTACATCGCGAAGGACGAGCTGAAGACGATTCGGAAAAAGAATGGGCTACTCGTCATGGGCACGCAAGAAGCGGAAGACGTGGTGAAGTCGCCCATCAGCAGCACGATCATCCAGCAAACAGCCACCATGATCTTCTGCCCGAACCCGAAGGCCGATCGCACGGCCTACGTGGATGGGATGAAACTCACCAACACAGAATTCGAGATCGTGCGTTCCGGCATGCCTCCAGGCAGCAACCGCTACCTCATCAAGCAGGGGCACTCAAGCGTGGTCGTTGAACTCGATCTGAGTAGCCCAGTGTTTGCAGATGCGCTGGCGGTACTGTCCGGCACAAAGGCAAATGTGAAGCTGCTGGACGACATTATCGAAAGAGTTGGCCCCAATCCGGAAGTCTGGTTGCCCATCTTCTCCAACCTGCGCCAAGGCGCCTAAGCCTCCTTACCCTGCAAGCCAGCGGCGGCGGCATGTGAACCATCGCGGTTCGTTCAGTGCATGCTGTCCGAAGCCGGGTAGCCCACGGGGCTATCCGGTGCGCCGGTAGGCCCCCGCCGTGGCAGCGGACATCCCCGCATAAGCGGGGATGCGGGCCGTATCCCGGCGCAGACATGCGCGTACTCGCTTCGCCTCAATCCCCTCCCTGCATACGCCGCGCTCCCGCGCGGCAACGGCTCCAGAGCTCACAACGGCGAGGGGTTCCCCCTCGATGCGGCTCCCGCCGC
>Ga0209426_1002078_pt1 | contig 10008 bp, 14 predicted proteins | sample Deesub1362B_J571_FD_187697 | JGI IMG/M metagenome (GOLD analysis project Ga0209426, IMG submission 187697) | Deep oceanic, basalt-hosted subsurface ecosystem from Juan de Fuca Ridge flank, Pacific Ocean, CORK Borehole 1362B_J2.571 (SPAdes)... ...
GAATGGTGTTGCGGCGGAAGGGGACAACCCCGCTGGATACGATGCCGAGGGTCTCGGAGCCGCCCTGGGTGGGTAGCGGTTGGTCGCTGCCGCGCGGGGCACCTTGGTAGTTGGTCACCGCGAGCAGCAGGGCCTTTTCGTGGGTGCTGGTGACGGTGTCCATGGGAAGGCTGATGTGTTTGCCGTCGCCGTTGTGGCGGTGTGCGGCCAGGGTCTGGCCGGTGATGGCGACCGGTGGGGTGGTCAGGCCGGTGGCGTTGGTCGCGGTTTGCGCCCACAGTGGTTGGCTCAGATCGCGGCTGCGGCAGGTTGATCCGGGCCGCTCGTAGGTGTTGCCGGCGGCGGCGATCAGTGCGCCCGTCGACAAGATCGCGGTTTCTTGTTGGCTGGTCTGGGTGGCCATGGGCTGCCACGGGTGGCGCTCGGTGCCGTGGACGGCCTTGGCTGGCATGAGTACGGCGGGGAAGTCGGCGAAGCGCTGGCGGCACCGTTCGGCGCGGGCCCTCGTCGCGGGCTTGAGTGGCCTCTTGCGGTCACCGATCTTGGTGCCGAGGTTGGTCAGGTCCATGGCCGCCAGCGACGGCGTCATGCTCGGGAGGACGACGCCTCGGCAGGACGGGCAGCGGTAGTCGTACTGCTTGCCGTAGCGCACCGAGCCGGTGGGCGGCACCCCGGTGCGCCAGGTCCAGACCGCGGCGACGACCTGGTCACAGCGGGTGCACCATGTGGCCGGGCGGTGGTCGAGATCAGGAGTGGGGATCCGGCGGTCCCAGAAAGCGATATACAACCTGTCGCGACTTTGCGGCACTCCGAAAAACATCGAATTCAGGTACAGCACGCGGTGTTTGTAGCCGAGGTTGTCGAATTGCTTGAGCCACCACCGGTAGGTGGAGCCGTCGCCGACCTTGCGCTTGCCGGGAATGGCCGGTCCCCAGGAGGTCAGTTCGGTGGTGCATTCGATGAGGATGACTCGGGGGTGGTGTTGGGCGGCGTAGTGCAGGACACAATTTGCCGTGGCGCGGTCGCGTTCGGATCGGGTGACGCTGGCCTCGAAGTCAGGGTCGTCGAGATCGAACAGCGACAGACCCTGCTCGTAGGCCTTCTTCGTGTTGGCTTGGGAGTGGTTGACGCAAGGAAATGCCGGCGGCTAGCAGGTCTGCGGCAGGCAAGTCGCGCGCGGAGTGGTAATCCGCAGACTCGGGGTCAACCAGGTCGGCGATCCAGTGTTCGGCATCAGGGTGGTTGGCCTCGTGAACCTCGATCTTGTAGCGGTTGTGGTTTGCGGCCATGATCGTAGTGAACCCGGCGCGTTCGATGCCTTGGGTTAGCCCGCCGAAACCGCTGAACAAATCAACGGCGATCAGGTCGTCGTGAGCGAACCTGCGTTGCCGTGTTGCGGGTCGGTGCTCGGCTGTGGCGCTGGACGTGGAATGCATTACGGTAACCCCTTTTTCCATACCTGGAACCATCCCAGGGTGTTATCTATAGTCTACATTATGAAGTAGACTATAGTCTACACCTTGGCGGGTTTTCGCCTGGCGTATTTGGTTGGCGACCAGGCCGTGCGCGCCGACCGGATTCCTTTGCGCGGCAACGTATTGGGGCTACCGGGAAGTTGGTGGACACTTGCGGGCGGGCGGGCAGCCGAACCGTAAGAGGTCGGTGACCCGAAGCTGGACGTAGACCTGCTCGACAGGTCCCAGGCGGGCCAGGCCCAGCGAGTCATGTATCCGGCCGGCAACGGTCGTCGGCAACTCTTCGAAAGTGCTGACACGGGCAAGCTTCCCGGTGCACACCAGCTGGGCGAGGTACTCATGGGCCTGGCGGGCCAGCTGGTCGATAGTCAGCCAGAATTCGACGGGATACCCCGTGACCTCGGGTAGGGCCTGGTGGCTGACGTCGGCAACCGCGACGTAGGTTGCGTGGTCGTTGACGTAGCGGACGCGGGCCAGTGCCGAGCCGTCGCCGGGTGCGGCGCCACCGAACGGTGAGACGGTGGCCACGTAGGTCGATGTCATAACTAACTCCTGATCTCGTAGGCGGTTTCGTTGGTCCCGGACAGGCCCGGCTCAGCCAGGCGCGAAGAGGTCGAGCTGCACGGCGGTGCAGTCGCCGATGCGCAGGGCCCGGCGCAGGACGTCGTCGAGCTGGTCGGCGATACGCCGGGCGCGGGCCCGGTGGGCGTCGGCTTCGTCGTCGGTAGGGTGGTAGCGGGTGCACGGACCGCTGTGCGCGTTGGGGGCAGTGGTGGACCAGGGGCAGTAGCACCAGTCGTATGCCCGTGCATTCTCGGCCTGGTCCAGGTCTCTGACGGCGATGAGTTCGGCATGGATGTCAGCGGGCAAGCCACGGGCATAGGCGTTGATCTGCGCCTTGGAGATCACGACGCGGGCCTCGCCGTGCCCCGGAGAGCTGATCTTGCCGCTGCGGGTGCTCCAGCCGGTCATCCATGCGGGACCGCCGTCGGGGTGGGCGTGGCCGCACGCTCCGGACATGGACTGCATCAGGTGGTCGCTTCCGGCGGGTCCGATGAGGCAGTCGCGAATTGCCCAGCCGCCCATGAAATAGAGCAGCCAACGCTGGTCGGTCGTGAGGTCAGTCATCGACAGGGCCGATCATGTGCCTACCCCTTCGTGGGCGACTCGATCCGTGAGTGTTGCTCATAGTCTACATCCGCTGTAGACTATGAGCAACACCAATCGAGGGGGGCGGAACCGAAATACCCATCGCTGCAACGCAGTACAGTCCCAATCGACTGTCAGGTCTCGACATCCATGCGACCCCACCAACGGTTGTGTTGTCGTTCGGCCTGGGCCTGGACAGCACGTCGCTGCTGATCCGGTGGCTTTCCGACGCGGCGTCGCGCGACTTCGCTCTTGAGGACCTGGTGCTTGTCACGGCCATGACGGGGCACGAGAGCGCGGCGACGGTCGATGCGATGAATCGGCTTGTCTTACCCCGGTTGCGCCACCATGGGATCCGTTACATCCAGACGGCCCGCTCGCAGCGCAGGACAAGCCGCGCGGGAGACGGCATCGTGGTCCTCGACGACTCGCGCCATCCGCAGCAGCTCCACGCCGCGGGCCAGTACACCCTTGGCGATGAAATGCTGTCCGCGGCAACGATCCCGCAGCGTGGCGGCTCGAGAATTTGCAGTGTGCACTCGAAAGGGGATGCCCTCGATCCCGTGATCGCGCGCATTACCCAGGGCCGCCCGTATCGCCATGCGGTCGGCTTCGAAGCCAATGAAGCCGCTCGGGCTGCCAAGGACCGGTTGCACGACACCGAATTACGGCGTGGCTGGTATCCGCTGATGGACTGGGGCTGGACCAGATCGGATTGCCGCCGCTACTTGGTCGACATCCTTGGTGAAGGCGTACCCAAGAGCTGCTGTGGCTTTTGCCCGTTCGCGATGAGCACAGCCACGGGCCGGGCACAGGTGATCGAGCGCTACCGTCGCGAGCCGCAACTTGGTGCCGACGCGATGTTCCTCGAGCATCTCGCCCGCAGCATCAACCCGGCACAGACCCTCATCGAAGGCAGCAGTGTCGCCGACCTGGTGACCGAGGCCGGCCTGTCAGAAGTCAGCGACCTGTTCGATGCACAACTGCACAACCGCGCCTGGGCGATCTACGAGGTGCGCCGCGTGACACGCCCGGGCAAGGACGGCCGGCGCGGCATCGTTGCTCGATCCCTGCGGATTATCGCAACGGGTAGTCGGGCGGCGATGACCTACCAGCTGGCCTTACAGCCCGGGCGCTCGGTGCGCGGCCAGGACGGCATCGTTCGCCACGTCTTACGGGAACGCGGCCGCGGCGGCCTCGATCACCTCTTCGTGGCCGCTCCAGCGGGGGCGCAGGCCAAGCAGCGCAGCGGCTTCGAACAGTGGTGGCAAGAAGCCACAGCCGACAGCCTCTTTTAAAGCGCCTGGGCGCGGGACCCCGGCGCGTAGACTATGTGCAACAACGGAATGGGGCGGCAGAGATGGTCGAGACAATGCAGATTGATGACGAGACCATTCAAGTTCGGCTCGGCATGCGGATCAAGGCCCGCCGCGAGAAGCTGGGGCTGTCACAGAGCGACCTCGGCGAGCTCAGCGGAACTCACCGGACCTACGTCAACCAGCTCGAGAACGGTCGGAAAAACGTTACGGTCGGCACCCTGGCCCGGATAGCCACCGCTCTTCGAACAACTCCCTCAGCGCTAACCCAAGGCATACTTGACGGCGGCCACGAGGCTTCTGACTGACGACCGCCGTGCCGCTGGTTCCTCTAGGGTTGAACGGCGCAGGTGTCCTGATCGGTTCGCTCTCAACCCAATTCGCGGTGATCCGGCACGGTTTGTTCGTACGGTTCGACGACGGATAGGTCGGTCGTGATCAGCCGCGGGTCTAGCAAGAGCGGGACTGTCAGGCGCGACTTTCCGTTACTGCTGGCGGCCGGCATGAGGACCGCGGCCAGCCAGCCACCATCGCTTCGCCGGATCCACGCGATCTGGCGCGCGAGCATGTGGGCTTCGACACGCAGACCGAAAGATCTCACCCAGAGCGGCAATTTGTCGGCGCGGACGTGCTCGGTGCTGGGCAGGGCCTCGGCGGCGTAGACCGCGACCGGGCGGTCGGTGCGAAAGAGGGTTGGGTGGGCCGGGTCCGATACCCAGCGTTCGAACATGCTTTCGCATATTACGCCTGTGCCTAGGTCCGCATCCGAGGACCGCAGACCGAGAAGGATGAACTACCCAGTGTGGGTTCAACCCCGAAAGGGTAGCGTGGTGATGTGAGTGAGATGATTCGCACCGACGGTCGCGGCCGCGTCACCCTGGTGGGTCACCCGGACTCGACGTACTTGCTACGCGAGGAACCCGACGGCGTGCTGGTGCTGGAACCGGCCGTAATCATGTCGGCGGCACAGGCGAGCTACCTCGCGCTCCCGACTGCTGACCGCACGCGCATCGAGGAGTTCCTCGACGACCCGGCCACCGCCGTGAAACGCACCTATACGCGGCGCCTCTAGCCGTGCCCATCGAGTACGCACCGGAGGCCGCCGCGCAGCTCGACGCGCTGGAGCAATCTGCCGACGCCCAGACTTGGGACGCGATCTGCGATGTGCTCGAACTGATCGACCAGCACCCGGACAGCGCGCAGGCCCGGCGGGAAGAAATTACCGGGTCGAACGGCAAGAGGATGTGGAAGGTGCCCGTGCGGTCTCCATCCGTCGACAGTCTCGCCGTGCTATGGAGTCGCGGCTCGGCTGGCGACTATGTGGTGTTCGTCGGCGTGATGGCGATCGTAAGATAACGGGCGCAAGCAAACAACCATCCGCACAAGGCTTGTCGGCACGGCCGAGCGCCGATGTCCCTTCTCATTGAATGTGGGGCATTTTGAGTGAAGTGACCGGCGCTGCCCAAGGTGCCGAGTGCCAGGTTTTTATCGGTACAACTGGGGCATGAGGAGTAATCAAGATCCCGTGGAGAAATCGAGACCTGACCTCGGTGAGGTGCAAGAAACGCTGCTCGTCCCACTGTACGGGCGTGCGCGCGATGCCACAGCTCGTCGGTCAATTCTCAACGACGTGCGCGCCCGGGAACTGGTGGATGGTATTGACTACGACTTCGCCCGCTTCAGCGGGGGATTATTGCTTACAACGGTGCTGCGTACCTCGGTTTTTGATGCCTGGGTACGGGGGTTCATCAGCAGACATCCCGCCGGTACCGTCGTCGAGATCGGCACCGGTCTCAACACCCGCTTCGAGCGGACCGACAACGGCCAAGTCCGCTGGTTCGACCTCGATCTGCCCGACACCATCGAGTTGCGGCAGCGATTCTTCACCCAGACCGACCGACAAACCATGATCGCCGGATCGGTACTCGACACCGACTGGTTTGACACCGTCAACGCCGGACCTGGCCCGCATCTGTTCGTCGCCGAGGGCGTGTTTGCCTACCTCACCGAAACCCAGGTCCACGGCGCTATCACTAACCTGGCCAATCGGTTCCCCGGCTCGCTGATCGCGTTCGACACGTACGGATCCAAGATCATCGACAAGCAAGGGAAGGCGTTAAAGCGGTCAACGCCAGGATGCAATGGGCCTGTGACGACCCTAATAGGTTGGCGGACTGGCGGCTTCACCTGGTCGACAGCCATACGTGGGCCAACCCGCAGCCCGAGGCCGCCAAAACGTGGCCCCTGCACTACCGACACGGAATACCGCTACTGGCCCGAATGATCCCAGGCCTACGCACGTACCGGCTCAACCTATTTCGGCTGGCAGACACCCGATAACCCACGCCGTCAACCCATACGGTTGTCGGGTCCGATGCGGACTGTCCGTTCTCACCGAATCTGGGGCATTCTCATTGCAACTGGGGCAGATGGCAGATACTCGAAGGTCCGAGACGCCCCGCCCGCCAACCCTGTAACGCGGACGTCCCCGGTCTCGGCGAAACGCTTGGTCTGGCAGCCAAGCTGTTCGTCGAGAACGCTGGGTCAGCACGAGGGCAGGTCGAGTTGTCAGTGCAGAAAGGCATAATCCAGATTATGAGTGGTGTGTTGGGTGTCCCGCCCTCGATGGGCCGGCTGTCGCCCGTGGGATTCGAGCGATGAGCGACCAAGTGTTTGTCACCGGTGTGTGTCTCGCGTCGGCAGTGGTGCTGGTCTTAGTGTCATCGCTGGTCTTTATGTTCTGGCGGCGTGAGGACGATGGTGATTCATACCGGACCATGTGGTGGTTAGCTGGCCTTGGGTTCGCCGCAGTTATCGCTAACCCGATAACTCAGCTTTTCGTTGGTGCGTGGCCGTCTTACTGGGCGGGGTTCGTTTTGGTCGCGGCGACTTTGATGTACACCGCGGCGGCCTACTTTCCGCAGCGGCTCTACCTGAAACGACGAGCCAGATGGGTAGCGGAGATGCATCGGCGAATGAACACAACGCCAGAGAACACACAGCGCTAACAGAGGATATTCCGCATTAGCGGAAAACGAACTCGCAGAAAGAGATAAGCGATATGTCCCATTTGGCCCACGATCAACTCATCGATCATGCCGAGCACGCGTTGATCAACCCGTGGCTCCTGGCCCTGGTGCTCGTGGTCGCAGGTGCCGCAGCCTTGTCGGCGTTGTGGCCACGGAGCTAGCTGTAGGAGGACAGCACGTTGGTGACGCCCGCGGCTAGTTGTGATGCGGGAGGCCGGCCGCCGGCCGCGCTGTGAGGTCGATGGTAGTTGTAGTGGATGTTCCAGACTTCGAGAGCCTCGGCACGGTGGTTTTCAGACGTCCATTACTTGCGAGTACAGGAACTCTTCGGTGAGTATTCGGTTGTAGCGCTCCACTTTTCCGTTGTGGCGAGGTGTGTAGGGTGTGATTCTTTGATGCCGGGCGCCGAGCATGGCTCGGGCGAACGCGTCTGCTCGGTAGCATGCCCCGTTGTCGGTGACGATCCGCTCGATCCTGGTAATGCCGTGTGCTGCAAGCCATACACGGGCGCGGTGCATGAATCCGATCGCGGTAGTGGCCTTCTCGTCTGGTAAAGCTTCGGTGTAGGCAAGGCGTGAGTAACCGTCAATGGCGGTGTGCAAGAAGACATACCCAGCGCGGGCACCTGCGGCCGTGGCTGCCGCGACCGCCTTGGCCTGCGCGCTGCCCTTTCCGTGTGCTCGCCAGCCTCCGCCGTCCGGGATGCGTCCCACCTTCTTGACGTCCAGGTGGACCATGTGACCGGGCCTTCGGGCGGTGATCACTTGTGTTTTGCGATTGGTTTCGCCGTTGGGGTCGATGAATCGGCGACGGTTCAGGCCGAGCAGCTGCAGGTGTCTAGAGACGGTGCGCCGACTCACGGTCACCCTCTCTTGGCGCAGTTCGAAGGTGATGCGGGTTGCCGACCACTTGTGTTCGCGGCGCATCGCCTCGATCGCGGCCACGATGTCGGCCGGGGTCGCAGTGGGCTGACGATGTGGAACCGAAGAACGGTCGTGAAGGCCCACGTCACCGAACGTGCGGAATCGGTTGACCCATTTCGAAGCGCATGCCCGAGAGACACCCATTTCGGCTGCAACATGCGCGATCGGACGTTCGGCACAGCGCGCGACCAGGCGACGACGACCCTCAACCGAGAGCGGCGCGTTACGGTGCGTCACGGTTGGGCCTCTTGAGATGGCTGGAGGCGGGAGGCAAGTATTGCGACTCCGTTACCGGTCAAATGCCGCAGCGCCCAGGGGCGGCCCGCTAGGACTGAAGCAAGGAATCCGGCTTTGCCGGCCACGGTGGGTCCGCCGCTGTGGTGGTGCGACCAGGTGGTATCAGTGGCAATCAGGGTGAGGCCGCGCGCGCGTGCGGAGGCCCGGACGAACGGGTTGGGTATTCGTACTTCGGTGTCGAGGACAGCAGCGACCACGGCGGCGGGAATCGTGCAATCTCTGCCGAGTGCGCAGCTGATGTCGAGTTCGTGGATGACGTGATCGCCCAAGAGCAGTCGCCGGGGGAAGACGCGGCCGACGCCGCGCGCCTGTTGTGTCAACGCGATGAAATCGTCGATGAGGGCTTGCGGGTCGCGTTGGGCGGCGAGTGTGCGAGCCATGTCGGAGTTGGCCTGGTCGAATGATCCATGTCGTCGCAGCGTCGCGGTGGCGATCGAGGACAGCGTGGCTGAGTAGCCGACGACGAGATGGGCTAAGACGTCGTGGTTGGTCCACTCGGTGCACAGGCTTGGCTGAGCCCATTGGCCCTCAGTGAGGGACTTGAGGAGTTCGGCGAGCCGGGCGTCGTTGTCCCGCAGCGTATTAGCTGTTTTGGACATTCAAGTGCTCCTGAAGGAATTGGGTTTGGTCGGCGAGTAATTTCGCGACCAGGGGTGGGTGATAGATCTGGAAGTGGTCCCCGTCGCAGTGGTGGACGACACCGCGCGGCGCTTTACGTCCTACGTCTTCGGCGTGGCGGGGGTCCATCAGCGTTTCGCGCGCAGAGACGCATACCAGCAGCGGCGCGGTGATTTTCCTAGCGCGGCTTTTGGCGCTGGTCACCGCAATGCCCATGACGTCGGCGGCGGCCATGCGGTTGTCGAAGCTGGCGCCGGGCGGGACGGTTGAATACCAGCCTTCGAGGGCGCCGGCGATGGTGACCGCCGCACGGCCGTCCGGCTCGCCGACGATGGGGACATACCTAGGCTCGGCGCCGCGCGTCCGGCGTAACACGTCGTCGAGGATCGCCGGCGTTAGGCGGGCCGCAGGCCGCCAGCCGCTGCGGGTTAGTGTGGCCGGTCCGTGCACGATCGGGCACTGCACGACGACAGCGGCAAGGTCGTTACGCGTGCCGGCTACCCGCAGTACGTGCATCGCGCCAAGGCTGGTGCCCCACAGGCCGACTCGCTGTGGGTCGATGCTGTCGTGGCGCCGCAGATAGTCCAGCGCTGCCCCGACGTCTTGCTCGTGGCGGCGCATGCTGAATCGCTGCCGGGGTATCCCGTCGGATTCACCGGTGTGCCGATAGTCGAAGGCCAGTGTCGCCACACCCGCGTGGGCGAAGTGTTGCTCGTATTGAGACATCACCATCTCATGTGTTGCGCCCAGACCGTGCGCAAGGACAACACCGGGGTGGGGGCCCGAACCTCGGGGCAGTGTCAGCCACCCGGCGCATCGAGTCCCGTTCGAGTCGAAGGACACCTGCGAGGTGGTCATGGGAGTGCTCATCCTGCGTTCTCCAAACTATAAGTACGGTGTACGTATCATGTCTACGACAGGTACGCTGTACGTGTCAAGGAGACGCGGGAAAGGGGGCTGGGCGATGCGGGCACGGTTCACCGTTGCCGAAGTACGCGAACACGCGATTGGGATAGTCGATCGCGATGGACTTGGTGCGCTGAGCATGCGGTCACTGGCCACTGCTCTGGATACCGGACCCATGACGCTCTACAACTACGTCAAAGACCGCGACGAACTTGAGGGACTGATTGCTGAAGCGGTCCTGGCCGACGTGAAACTCCCGCCTCCGTCGGATGATTGGCTCGTCGACGTCAAATCC
>Ga0209426_1002080_pt1 | contig 10004 bp, 11 predicted proteins | sample Deesub1362B_J571_FD_187697 | JGI IMG/M metagenome (GOLD analysis project Ga0209426, IMG submission 187697) | Deep oceanic, basalt-hosted subsurface ecosystem from Juan de Fuca Ridge flank, Pacific Ocean, CORK Borehole 1362B_J2.571 (SPAdes)... ...
TCATTAGAAGAACTGAAGAGAATTATTTCCAGTAGTTTTTACCAGCTAGCTCAGAGAATCAGTTTTGCGGAGAAGTGGGTTAAGGAATTTTTGAATTTTGGTTAAGTAAGTTATGTCAAATACTATAATTACAATCCAAGTTCTTTTATCTTGCTTTTCAGTATATTTGCTGAATTATGCAGTGAGTTCAATTCATTCTCTGTTAAATCATATTCAACAATTTTTTCAATTCCATTTTTACCGAGTATTACAGGCACTCCGACCGCGATGTCCTCAATTCCATATTCTCCCTGAAGAATAACTGATGTAGGAATCTCTTCTTTCGTATCCTCAGCAACTGCCTTAACCATCCTGTAGATACAAACAGCAGGACCATAAAATGTTGCGCCTTTTCTCCTGATGACCTCAGCAGCAACGAATCTTGTTTTTTCAAGGACATAATCTAAATTAACTTCTCCATTAAAGTCCACAATGCTTCTCGCTATGAACATGCTGTCTCCATGCTCTCCAATGATATGGGCTTTGTTTATCTTTTCAACTCCGAGAACATTGAGCTGGTCTTTCAGCCTCGAAGAGTCGAGAAGGTTTCCCATTCCAAATACATTGAATCTCGATTTTCCACTTACTCTCCACATGATGTATGTCATAAGGTCGAGTGGATTGCTCACAACGAGAATATTTGTGTCGAGACTGTCCACCTTCTCTGCTATGCTCTTTATTATTTCTGTATTTTTTACCGCCAAATCCAGTCTGCTCATTCCCGGTTTTCTCGGAAGCCCCGCTGAGACTACGATTATGTCGCTCCCTTCAAGAAGGGAATAATCTGTCCCCCCTTTAATTTCAGGATATTTATCTATCGCAGCACCAGCATGCCTCAAATCCATTGCTTCCCCAACTGCGACATCCTCCACAATATCAACAAATACAATTTCGTCAACATCCATCTTCAGAAGACACGTAAAAGCTGATGTCGAACCAATTCTACCAGCTCCTATGAACCCAATTTTCATTTACTCACCTCAAGATTGAAACTCCAGAGAGCCATGCAACCATCGGCTATTTTTACGTTTTTGTAGCCTGCACCCGAGAGTATTCTGACCGCCTCATATCCTCTCGAGCCAATCTGACATACTGCTATTATTTCTTTCTCTCTGTCATCAGGAAGTCTGTGAAGCGACTCCCTCAAATCCTCAACCGGAATATTCAGAACCCTACTATCAGGTATATGCCCTTTTGCAAACTCCTCTTCAGTCCTGACATCAAGCAGGATGAAATCCTCATTGCTATCAAACTTATTTTTAAGTTCGATTATTGAAATGCTGTCTACAAGCCCATCCAGTTTGTTCTTTATCATGTTTGCAGCATGTATTACAGAGTCCATTACCTGTGAATACGGGGGGGAATAGGCAAGGTCAAAACCCGTGACATCTTCAACCTCTGCTTCCATCCAAATAGCAGTTGCAAGAATATCAATTCGCTTATCAACAACTCCGTCTCCTACAGCCTGAGCGCCCAGTAGCTTCCCGTTTTTCTCAGCGATCAATTTTAGCCTGAGCGACTTTCTTCCCGGAAAATGGTGGTAGATATCCGGTCCCGGTGCCATTGATGTTACAATATCAAAACCATAATCCTCAGCTTCTTTCTCAGTTAGACCCGTTTTTGCCACTGTTAAGTCGAATACTCTGACCACAGCTGTTCCGATTACACCTCTGAATTCGCTCATTCCACCTGTAACATTATCTCCTATTACCCTGCCGTGTTTACTTGCGACAGAGCCAAGAGGTGTGTAAGCAGTCTTTCCTGTTATTAAATTTATGTTCTCGACACAATCGCCGCCAGCGAAGACATATGGGTCAGTGGTCTGAAGTCTGCTGTTTACTTTTATTGCCTTTCCGACCTCAAGACCAGCATCTTTTGCTAAACTAACATCCGGTCTTATACCAGCAGCAATCAGAACAAGCTGCGCTTCCGTAAATCCATTCTCAGTTTTAACCCCACTTACCTTCCCGCCATCTGAGGTTATCTCTCTGACAGTGCAGTCTGTCATTACCTTTACACCATTGTCATGGAGGTGTTTCTGGACTATCAGCGACATCTCAGCATCAAGCAACTGGGGCAGTATTGTACTCATTATTTCGATTACTGTGACACTCATGCCAAGCCTGAAGGCTTCTGCACACTCCATACCTGTTGGTCCACTCCCGATTACTACCGCATCACTGATATCCTCTTTTTCCCAGTAATCTACAATTGTTAGAGCATCAGATGGATTTGTGAGCCAGAAAACACCTTTAGAATTGATTCCGGGAATCTGCGGGAAGGAGGAGGTGCTACCAGTTGTCAGAACAAGATAGTCATAGGGAATCTCCTCAATCAAGCCATTTTGTTCCACCTCAACAACCTTCTCTTTTCGATCTATTCTTTTTGCCTCAGTTTCTTTAAGAACAGTGATGTTCTTAACACGGCGGAAGTAGTCTTCATCTCTGATTACACCGTAAGGAGTCTCCTGAAGGTTCTCAATTTCGTGAATCAATCCAGCGATGAAATAGGGCATTCCACACCTGCAAACAGAGATATGCCTGCTCTTCTCAATAACAGTAATCTCTGCCATCTCGTCTCTTCTTCTTGCTCTTGCAGCAGCCTTAAACCCAGCGGCACCACCACCAATAACGACTATTTTTCTCAAAAATACCACCTGAAAAAAAATTCTTCCTCAATGAGCAAATATTTTTCTCTCAATCCACTAACATTTTTGTAATTACTGAACAATCTTTCTAATCTATGTTTCGCTACATTCTATATATTTTCAATTCAATGGTTGATTGCATTATATAACCTTGAAAAAGGGTGGATGGAATGAATGGAATCAGTTTAAGATTATTAAACAGCAGCGGTTACTTTAAAGTACTCTGGTTACTCTTATCCTTCATTCTGCTCATTACTGCCACCGGAACTTTTGCAGAGGACTCTGAACTATATGTAACGAACTTAACATACACAACAGGCAACTTCTACATCAACTGGACGTGGGATGCTGACCAGACTGAAATCTACATCAACCACACTCTCCATGAGCAGAACTACGCCCTCAATCACTACAATCTCTCCCTGTTCCCTCACGCATGTAGAGAAATCAGTATAAGACCTGTAAACACAACCGAAAATGAAACGATCTACGGTAACTTCACAAATCAAACAGCATGCATACCTAACAACCCCATTGTGATTACAAACGCCTCAGACTGGAAGGGAGTTGAAGGTGAAGTTGTTTATCTCGACTTTGATTTCTTCGATGCAGACAACGACACAGCAGTATTCTCAACGAACGCATCAGAAGGAGTGCTTAACACCACAACAGGAATCTTCACGTGGAAGACTGCAGGTAATGACAGCGGATTGCATACATGGCTATTCAATGTTACAGACCAGTATGGAAGTGAGGACAGCTTAACAGTAATAATCGCCATAGGAGATAGCACTCCTATCATCTTCAATCTCACAAACACGACAGGCAACTTCTTTGTAAACTGGACATGGGAAAACATTAACTCAGACTATTATAACATCTTTAATGGCACTTGGCTAAACGGAACGACCAGCTTCTACTGGAATGAGTCTCTAACACCTCACGCAACAGCTAACATCACAGTCTGCGGATTCAATACAACTCTTGAGGAAGTGTCATGCCTCTCTGATTCAGTCCAGCTGAGAAATAATGAACCATTCCTGTATCCTTTGCCAGATATTGTAGTTAATGAAGGAGATATTGTGGTTATTGATGCTGAGGCAATTGATGCTGATAACGATACACTCACATACCACTGCAACTCTGATTTATTTGATTTCAATGTCACAACAGGAGAGGGGAGCTGGCAAACTGTTTTGGGAGATGCAGGTGTGTATGTTATCGAGATTGGGGTTGCGGATGGTTACGGTGGGATGGACAATCAAACATTCACGATTTATGTTATTGAGTTAAAGGCAATCATATGGTTATCTGACACTGAGATGGATTTTGGTCAGATTAACCTTGGAAACAGTTCGTCAAGAACACTGACCATCTCGAATAAAGGAAATACAAACCTGTCTGTCTATAACATTACACTCTCTGAAAGTGATTTTTATTTATCCCACAATTGCACAGGAGAGATTATCCCGAATGGGACATGTTCTGTCAATATCACGTTCAAACCTTTGTCAGCAGGTAATAAGAATGCCACCCTGACAATATTCTCCAGCGACAATGAAACACCAGTGGCAACAGTTTATTTAACGGGTTCAGCAGAATTTGCCCCCCTCACGAAAATTGACGTAAATCCCCAAACAATGAAGCTGATTAAGGGCAGATGTATTAATTTCACGGCAACTGGTTATGACCAGAATTTCTCGGTGATAAACGTTACAGTTGAGTGGTCGGTGAGCAACGAGAGTGTGGGCATAATCAATAGCACCACAGGATATTTCACCGCTCTCAATCCCGGATTTGCCATTATAACTGCTTCAAATGGCAGTATAAAAGGTAAAGCGAATGTGACAGTATATGAGGTTAATATTACTGGATTTGAAGCTGCTGACGGGACGACTGGCAGTAATTTTCAGGCTAATGTGACACTAAAACAGAATGGAACGTCAGAATGGTATGTTGTAATTGTTTCTGGAGTCAATAATGTAACTGGTTATCCGATCGCTGGAACAGGTGTTGTGAGGCTCAATAGCGAATCCGTTACTGTTCCAATCCTCTTGTATGTGCCTCCGACTGCTGATGAGGGGATTTATGAATTATTCGTGGACGTCTGGATTTACGACCATGTCTGGATTTACGACTACCTGAATCTTCGTTCACCTGTCGCAGTTGAGCCGCTGACTGTGAATATCTCCTCATCGGGGTGATTGTATGAAAATTTCTTTGAAAATGTGTTTGATTTTGATTGTAATTCTTCTTACAATCGAAGCAGTAAATTCATCCAGTCTGGATATCAGAGACTCTGAAGGTAAACCACTCAAAAATGCCATTCAGGGAGAGACTCTTGAGATAAAAATTCTTCAGTACAGCAATCCCGTTTCTGGAGTGGATGTTTTTTTCATACTCAACAATGGAACACCTATTCACACGCGAACTGATGATAGCGGTGAAACTGTATTCAAACCCATTCTTTCCGGAACTCTGAGAATTACTGCAATAAAGGGTGAAAACACGAGCAGTATTGTGTTACCGGTTGTTACTCCTGAACCAGCAGATAGAGATACAGTCACAGGAAGTAGGGGAGGTGGTGGCGGAGGTGTCATACTTTCTTTTCCGACACCTGCTCCTTCACCGACTTCTCAGCCTGTAAAGGTTACAGTACCATCCCCTGCCCCGATGGAGACTCCCGAGACATTTGAACCGACACCGGTTATTTACACACCCGCACCAGCTGAAAAGGAAGAAATCATGGTTGAAAAGACGCCTGAAGCATCTCAGACGGTACGGACAGAAATTATTATCACAATCGCTGTAGTCATAGCCTCCATAGCCGTAATTCTCTATGCTGCGTTGAGGAAATAGTGCTATCCATCAAACATTAAATTTTTAATTATTTCCACAGAAGACTGACCATGAAAACAATAGGCCTTATCGGAGGAATGAGCTGGCAGTCCACAGTAGAGTATTACCGTATCATAAATGAACTCATCTCTGAAAAGCTCGGTAAGCTGCATTCTGCAAAATGTATCATCTACAGTTTTGACTTTGAAGAGGTGGCGGAAAAACAGCGAGAAGGTAGATGGGATGAGACGGGCAGATTACTTTCTGACGCTGCAAGGAAACTGGAAGAATCAGGTGCAATGATTATCTTAATCTGCACAAACACAATGCACAGGGTCGCGGATACAGTATCTGACTCAATAAGCGTTCCTCTAATCAATATAATCGATGTAACTGCTGAAGAGATTAAAGCAAAAGGATTGAAGAAAGTTGGTCTGCTCGGAACAAAATTTACCATGGAAGACGGATTTTACACAGAAAGACTCGGCAAATATGGAATTAATGTGTTGATTCCCGGTGTGGAGGAGAGAGAGTTTATACATAATGTTATCTTCAACGAATTATGTAAGGGTATTATCAGTACGAAATCAAAAAAGAGGTTTCTGGAGATAATTGATGGTCTGAAGAGAAAGGGGGCTGAAGGAATAATCCTTGGATGTACAGAAATCCCCCTTCTGATAAGAGGGGAGGATATAAATATTGGAGTATTTGATACGACATTTATACACTCCAGAAAGGCAGTTGAGCTTTCGCTGATCTGAGAAAATTTATTATCTTTTTGTAGAATAATTCTAATCTACTTTGATAGAAAATGTAACTAATGTAACTAATGATAATTATAAATATAATGAGGAAAAGAATGATATTATGGATGTTGACCTGAAGAGCCGAATTGACCTCTACATGGAACACCTCAAGAATATTGGAATTCTTGAACAGACCCAGAATGGAATAAGAATCTACGCTGACAGGCTTCTATTCGGCACAGCAACAAAGAATAATGATGAAGACGATAGTACAGGGAAAGAAGTTAAGGGAATTCTGTTTATTTTGCAATCTGAAGTAGCTCAGATGGAATTCGTTCATGTGGTCGAGTCAAGAGAAGTTCTCACCAGACTCAGGAACACAATAAACAGTATACTGAGCGAAGAATTGAGCGTAGAAGTGGTCTGACGGCAGTTAAATCTAAAATATTAATCATTGGAAAGTTCAATTCAACAAAAAGATATTTATCTTTGTTTTTTGATTATTTTATATGGTAAGTTTATTCAAAAGGATTGTCGGAGGTAAAAAAGAAGCCGAAGTTCTGAGCAAGATTCGTGAACACTTAAGCGCAATCAAGACATCATGTGAAATTTTCTATATTGCCCTTGAGAAAAATGATATTGAGCTTTTAAAGGAGGTATGTGAACTTGAGAAAATGGGCGATACACTGAGGAGGGAGGTTGCACTTCTCTTATATGAAGGAGCTTTTCTGCCCGTCATTCGTGCCGACCTCTACAATTTTGCAGAGGTGATTGATGAGGTTCTGGATACACTCGAGGACACATCAATCAGTTACACGAGGGTAGCCCGTGAACTTGACCCGCACATCAAAGAAATGTGTCTGAGAGTTGCAAAAATTAATCTCAAGATGAGCAAGTATCTCATATCTGCCTTCGATGCTCTCGGCGAGGATGAGGATTTAAGAGATAAAACCATAAAAATCCGGGCTTATGAGAGAGAAATTGACATCATAAAGAATGACATCATCAAATCTCTGGCAAGGGTGGAGGTAAAGACATACTGGGAGGGGAAAAATCTCTCTGATTTTGTTGAAGACCTTGTCGAAATTAGCGATTATATTGAAAATGCTGCCGATTTAATCCAGATTTTAAATGTAAGTTTGAGATAGACCATGATTGAAATCGCCTCTATTATTGCAAGTATGCTTATAGCTTTCAGTATCGGCTCCAATGATACTTCTAATTCTTTCGGGATATGTATAGGAGTCGGAACAATAACTATGAAGAGGGCACTCTACTTACTGGGGTTTTTTGTTCTTATAGGGGCGGTTCTGCAGGGGCAGAAAGTTATGAAAACTGTTGGTGGAGAGATTTTACATGTTAATCTTGAAATTCTCGTTCTCTCTCTGATTGTTTCCTCTATTCTGATAATATCCTCGAATGTGAACAAATTTCCCATCTCAAGTCATCAGATTATTATTGGAAGTCTTGCCGGGTCTGGACTTGTGTTTGGAGCCTCAATCAATACCATGACCCTTCAGAAGATAGTTACCGCATGGGCAATCTCGCCCTTCGTTGCTTTTTTCTTTTCAATTTTAATTTTCGCTGTGATGGAGAAAACACTATCAAGACTTCCGGTCTTTGAAATTGAAAAAACACTCAGAATACTCATTCTGCTCAGCGGGATAATTCTTGCATACAATATAGGTGCAAATGAACTCTCCACTGCACTCGGGCCAGTAGTATATTCTGGATTGATGAGCCCCCTTCAGGCAGCTCTGGCGGGAAGTCTGCTGGTGTGGGCTGGAGCATATTTGCTGAGTGGCAGGGTTATAGACACAATCTGCCGGGGTATTACCAAAATTCAGGTGTATTCAGGTTTTGCAGCACAGCTTGCTGCCGGACTCACAGTTCTGCTCTTCACTCAATTTGGAATGCCTGTCTCAACAACCTACTGTCTTATTGGTGGAATTTACGGAGTTGGATTTCTGAAGGGCTTATCAACTGTTAACATTAGACTGCTCAGAAATATGGTTCTTAACTGGATTTTAACACCATCGGGTGCTTTTGCAATATGCTATGGTATCGGAATCCTTGTTCTGAATTCAGGGAGTTAATGGCGTATTTGCAACCTATGGACAAAAAAATCATGCATTACAGATATCCATGGTACAGCAATTCTATTAGCTGTTCGGGCAGCCCCACTTCTTTTATTCTTCTTTCTACCTCAGTCTTATCAAAATCAAATTTTAAAAACTCCATACTTGTTGTTTTGGTATCAATGACAGCAAAGATTGGTTCAGTGCCTTTTATCGACTGCAAACCAGCACTGCCCGGGCATATCAATTTTCCATAATTAGTTTCAACCACGTATGATTTTCTGCCAGCAGCGACTATGACATCATAGTTTTTAAATTTTTTAAATTGAGATAGAAGTTTCTCGTAATAAGATGTTGATTTTGCCGGCTGGATTTCTCCATCTACAGGATTAAAGGGGTCCCCATAAACAAAGAAAAACTCATTACTTCTAAAATTCTCTGTAATGTATGGGGGCACATCATTTTTTAGCCATTTTCTTCCTTCACTTCCAAGAACTTTCCAGTTCCACTCAAGTACTTCAAGGACAAATTCTGGAAACTTCTCTCCCAGTTCCTCCCTTTTCTCCTCATCTATCCTGTCCCATCTCGCAATAATGTGGTCATATTTACCCATTGTCGCAAATATATTGTCTGACTCGCTTATGAGCTTGAAAACCTCTTTTGGATATGGGAGAAATCCTAAAATGCCGAGTAAATAAATTTTCTTTACATTCCTGCCAGCTTTATTCAATTTTTCAACCTTTAAAAGAATTTCTTCTAATGCCAGCAGATTGCCATGAAGATTTGACGCTACAGCTATTTTCATATAATCACACAATATTTTACATATTGGACTATAAAAATCTTCTCCCAAAAAATAATAGACACAAAATTTAAATTATATAATATTTTAGTGAATGGATGATATTGTCTGGCTTGAAATAAGACTGTAACGTTAATTGTAGTATTAATTCTCCAAAATAGCAGAAGATTTAAGTTTAATAAAGCTTCTGATACCTCCTATAGACTTCCTTAATTCGGCTCAAGTATCTTTGAAGAACTTTAAATACTTGGAAAAATAACATGAAATATGGAACAGATAATAGAATGTGTTTATAAAGGTGGAGTGCTAATACCTACAGAAAAGCTTGAGATTCCTGAAAGTTCAAGAGTAATTTTAAAGATAGAGGGGATAAAAACTCTAAACGATTTAAAGCTGCTGTCTTACATTAAACTTCTCAGAGAGGGTGAAGATGCAGAAGAACTCTTCGAATTTTGAAGAAGGAGATGTTGTAAATGGAAAAGGAACGAGAACAATTTTACCCTTCATTTATATCTGACCTTGAGGTCTTTAACACTATATATGTCTGGCTCACTCTGAAGAAACTTTGCAAGAGATTTTTCTGAGAGTTTCATTATAGATGTAATCTCCTTTTCGTAAATAAGCTCGTCAAGCTTTTTTGATATCTCGAGTATGTGTTTTCTTATCTCTCTCAATTCTATCTCGACACTCATGTATTGAGGTATGAAGCTGAATTTATTAATTCTTTTAAGGTACTTGCCAACTCACATCTCAGCCAACCTCTGCAAGACTCTCTTTTCTCTTATACCAACAGCTACAACCATCCCAATCAAAAGGACATTGACAACAGTATACTTATAAACGGATCTCATACT
>Ga0209426_1002082_pt1 | contig 10003 bp, 6 predicted proteins | sample Deesub1362B_J571_FD_187697 | JGI IMG/M metagenome (GOLD analysis project Ga0209426, IMG submission 187697) | Deep oceanic, basalt-hosted subsurface ecosystem from Juan de Fuca Ridge flank, Pacific Ocean, CORK Borehole 1362B_J2.571 (SPAdes)... ...
TCCCCATCGTTCGCTCATTTTACGAGCGCTATGGTGGAATTGGGTCTGCCAAGACAGCCAGGTTCTCATAGATAGAGGCTGGCAGGCCTAGAAGGTCCAGAATGCGTCGCTGCAGTTGGGACAAGGGTATGAAATGGCGAATCGTCGGAATTTCCGATCAATCCGTGGTTTAACCCGATAGGCCCACACCTCTTCGGCCAGCGAGAGTTCCTCGCTCGGGGCATTTGTGGCATACAAGCGCCAGCCCAACAGGCGACGGGTGGAGGCGATGGCTTCCTGGTTTCGTATCAAATATAAATAGAAATACTTGACGATTCACTCGACTGGTAAAAAAAGAAGGCAGGATAATGGTTAGCTTTGCGTATAATCCTTTAGGCAGAAAAAAGAAATCAGGACTACTGGTCGGTTTGCTCGTAGTTTGGGTTGCTCTAGCCGCTATGGGTACATATCTGCTGATGAGGCAGGCGCCTCCAGTTGTGGGAATACTTTCAGCGAGCAATGTCATGGCTGAGTCCACAATTATGCAGCATACCAGCAAATCCCGTGGAAACCAGCCAGCAGATGTCGCAATCACTCCTGATGGCGCACGATTATACGTTCCTTGTCACGCCACCAATAATGCGCTTGTGATAGATACTGCTAACAACAAGATAATCGATGTTATAGACCTTTCAGCTGCAAGCCCTATTGGTGCAATGCCTTTTGCTGCGGCAATAACCCCTAATGGAGAAAAAGTTTATGTTGCAAACTTCGTTGGGAGCATCGCTGTTATTGATACAAGTACCAATGAAGTTACAACTTTCATAGATGTTGACGATGGAGCCAGTTCCTTGGCTATAACCCCGGATGGTAAATTTGCGTACGTTGGTACCAGGTCTAATCGGGTTTTTGTGATAGATATTAACAGAGACGAAGTTTCAAATGTCATTATCCTAGACGATTGGGTGGAAATCCATGAAGTTAAGGTCTCGCATGATGGTAGTAAAGTATTTTTGGTCAACATTGATGTCACCCAATGGCTAATGGCAGATATCTATATCGTTGATACCGCTACCAACACCGTCATTGACATCATTGAGGTGGAGACGAAAGGGATAGGCCCGAGACCCATGTTGGCCGTGGACCCTGACGATAACAAAATCTATCTGACTTCAGGGCAGAATGAGGGGATGTATGTCGACCCTGATCGTGGCGTAAACAGGCTATTCATCATTGATATCCCAAGCAGGTCTGTAGTTAATGAAATTAAAATTACTGGCGGACCAGTAGGGATACGCTTGTCTTCTGATGGCAAATTTGCCTACATCTCAACTTTTATCGGGAAGGTCGTTACGGTAGACCTTAACCAAGCTGCGATCGTAAGCGAGTTTCCCTGGAACGTGTATCCAGCGAATCTGAAGGTGGGGGATCTGCGAGATTTGGTCATTAGCCCTGATGGGAATCGTATCTACATAACTGCATGGGATGGGGACGCCATTGCCATTGCTGAACCTGCTGTAGGCAGAATTACTCAGGTTATTGACCTGAACAAAATAAGAACAAGGCCTTTTGAAATTACAATAAGCCCCGATGGCCGAGCCTACGTTAGTAATTACGCATTTGCCGAAGGATCTTGCCCCAGCATCAAAGTGATAGACACGAGCAGCCATAGTATAGTAGGGGAGATCTCACTAGAATTTAACTCGCGCGGATTGGCTGTTACTCCAGACGGGAAATTTCTATACGCTGTTATTGGGGTGGGGATGGGGGGTCCAGGAATGCCTCCTCAAAGGGCTCAAAAAGTATTGGTCATAAACACGGCCTCTGGCGCGGTAGTAGCAGAGGTCCCGGTACCGGAAGAAGACTTGCCTCTGATCTTGAACCAAATAGTCCTTGTGCCAAACAAAGGCAAAGCATACGTGACCGCTTCGGGAGCACCTTGGGGTAACGAAGTTACCCGTGGGTGGGTTTATGTTATTGACTTAGCCTCAAACGAGTTAGTTAATAAGATCGACGTTGGCTGGACCCCGACAAGTATTGTGGTTACGCCCGATGGCAGTCGTGCTTATGTAACGCGCCGTGAAAGTGCTCACGATAACGGGGGCTTGACGATCATAGACACAACTACGGATGAGGTAATCGGCACTTTGTTTCCGACCAAGGGGAGGATGGGGTTTGGCGACAGTCATGGACTAGCCATCAGCCCTGAGGGGACTCACGTTTACTTGGAGGGTTATCATAGGTGGTTAGACGTCATCGAGACAGCAACTAATCGGGTAGTGAGGACGATTGACGTCGGTCAGGCTTTTAGCGAGTTTTTTGAACCCAAAATAATAACTTGGATTCAATTCGATCCCGCCAGTATAGTTTTCACTTCAGATGGCTCACGAGCGTATATCATGCTCCGTGACGGCTTTTACGTGCTCGTCTTGGATACCTCGAGCTGGCAGTTTGAAAACATCATAAGAGTTGGCCAATTTCCGCACTTTTTGGCCATAACTCCCGATGAGAAGTTTGTTTATGTTACTAATTCAGAATCAGAAGATATTTCGGTGATCGATACCACAACCAACAGAGTGGTTACTACTGTTTCTCTAGTCCCACCAGAGGAAGATTGGTTCACTACCGGTCAGCCTGCAGACCTGATTTTGGGTCCGCTCGGCTTTGAGGATAGTGGTGGCTCCTCATTCCTACATCATCCTGGTGGAGTTGCAACCGACGGCACTCGCTTGTTCGTCGCAGACACGAGGAACAATCGAATTCTGATCTGGAACTCCATTCCAACTACTAACAATCAGCCCGCAGACGTGGTGGTTGGACAGCCAGACATGAACTCTGCATCGACGGGAGGTGGAAGGACAGGGTTGAATTGGCCCTATGGCGTTGCTACGGATGGCACTAGGCTTTTCGTTGCAGATACCAACAACAATCGGGTTTTGATTTGGAACACCATCCCAACTGAAAACGGGCAACCTGCAGATGTGGTTGTTGGTCAACCCGATTTCTTTTCTTATGAGGAACCCGGCATTGCAGGAAGACCGCGGGGGGCTGACACGTTGTTCTGGCCTTGGGATGTCGCCACGGATGGCACACGCTTATATGTGGCAGATACAGCCCATCACAGAGTACTCATCTGGAACAGTATACCAACCCAAAACGGCCAACCGGCGGATGTGGTAGTGGGGCAGCCAGATTTCCAGAGTACGGACCCAGGCACGCCAGTTTCTCGGACGAAACTTTGGAACCCGAGAGGGGTGGCTTCCGATGGCGAGCACTTAGTCGTGAGTGAATTGGAGGGCGGCAATAGGGTTTTAATCTGGAGCTCAATTCCCACGACCAACGGCCAGCCCGCAGATGTTGTTTTGGGACAGCCGGACTTTGAGTCGTGGGAGCCCCTTGAAACCAATAGCCAAAGTTTACTTTCGCCAAGAGGCGTTGAAATAGACCCTATAGGTCGTCTTTACGTTAACGATGGTTATTCGAGGATTCTTATCTGGAATAGCATTCCCACAAGCAACTTCGCTCCAGCGGATGTGGTGGTCGGACAGCCCGATTTCAAAGCCAACTTCAGCCGCCTTACCCGGGAAGGCTTGGCCTGTGGCGAAGGGGGCGTAGCCTCTGATGGAACTCACCTATTCATTGCCGACCGTGCTAATTCTAGGGTCATAATCCACAACGAGATTCCGACCCAGAACGGCAGGCCAGCTGATGTGGTTCTCGGCCAGCCCGACTTTACAACTAATAGATTTATTTCGAGAGTTGGGATCAGAGCGATTAAAGGTATAGCTTCTGATGGCACTCGTCTTTTCCTTTCACAAGATGTTGATGGCAGAATTTTGATCCATAACATTTTGCCAGCGGAGAACAACCGACCAGCCGATGTGGTTTTAGGCCAGCCCGATTTTGACACAGTGCTGGATCCCGGGCTTGTGGATCCCCGTGCAGGGGTACACGCATGGGACATCTTCTCCGATGGGACCAAATTTTATGCGGCCGATACGGGCCGTAATCGGGTTCTAATCTGGAATTCAATCCCGACAACGAACAACGCGCCAGCGGATATTGTTCTAGGGCAACCCGATTTCACTTCAGAAACACCCGGTGCCGGAAGAAGCGGGTTGAATTTCCCACTTGGGATAACTAGCGATGGTAAGCACTTCATCGTCGCCGATGTATTCAACAATCGTGTCTTGATATGGAAAGGGATTCCAATACAAAATGGTACGCCGGCAGATGTGGTGGTGGGTCAGTCCGATTTCGACTCGATGGAGCCGGGCATTGGCGCCGCAAAGTTGAATATGCCCTTCTTTGCGGCGACCGATGGGGTTCGCCTTTTCGTTTCCGACCTGGGGAATAACCGGGTTTTGATATGGAACACCATCCCAACGACCAACGGTGAGCCCGCAGATGTAGTTATTGGTGCCCCAGATTTCACGACCAGGGGACACGGGCTAAACTGCCCTCATGGCATCTTTTCCGATGGTACTCACCTATTCCTTGTTGATCAGGGCAGCAACCGAGTGTTGGTCTGGAATACCATCCCAACGGTTAACAACCAATCACCTGACGTGGTTTTGGGACAGCCGGATTTCGAGTCCGTGCACCCCTCCATCAACCGGGATGGGTTATTCTTCCCTTTCGACATCACCTTCGATGGCGTTCACCTCTGGGTTTCGGAAACGAAATTCAGCGATCGTGTGGTGAGGTTCTCCATCCCAAAGCCGAGAGCAGTGATTCTCGGGGCGCCCACGGATGTCAAGGCAGACTCGATAACGCTGGGCTGGTCTCAAAGCACGCTGGCAGATTTTGCGAAGTACGAAATCCACGTATCAACGACCCCAGGCTTCACGCCGAGCGATGAGACTCTGCACGCTGAAATAACCGATGTGGCGACGACCTCGTACACGGTCAGAGGTTTGTCCCCGAACACGACCTATTACTTCAGGATTCGAACGTATGATACAACGGGCGCTTACAGCGACTCGGTCCAAAGGTTCGCGACCACGTTGCCAGCTGAAGTCCCACCCGAAATCCCACCAGAGGTCCCACCGGAGGAAGTCCCACCTGAAGTTCCACCCGAAGTCCCACCAGAGGAAGTCCCACCTGAAGTCCCACCAGAGGAAATCCCACCCGAGAAGATCAACTGGCTGCTGTATGTGGGAATCGGGGTCCTAATCGTTATCGTTGCGGGGCTCGTGGCACTGTTTAAACGGAGATAATCTGAAAAGGGAATTGGGTTCGTGAAGGGCTAGCCTCAAGTTTACATATTCAAGTACTTGCCTGCAAGCTGCTGTACAATATAAAGCGTGCTTATTGAACCCGCTCATTCGCCAGCGCTGGCTTGCAAAGGGGGTGTCGAAGGTGAGTAAACACACTCGAGACCAATTTTTTCATCACAAATCCGGTTCCAGCGTCTAATGGAGAGAGCCTTTTTGTCTCATCGGACTTTGATTCTAAGTTATACGTTTGGAAAAGGCTGCCTGATGAAAGTGGTGTGTAGTATACAAGCTAAAATTCCCTCCTATGGACATCGTGATGTTAGGACAAACGTTAAACCACGCTTACAGGATTTAACTTACCAGAAGCAGCCACAGCTTCTCACGGTCACCTCTTTGTTGCTGATACAGGTTTTAACAGGGTGCTTATCTGGAGAAACATTGAGGATGCTATCTTGGGCAAAGGGGCTGATGTGACCCTAGGCATAAAGAGCTGGAGGCCTGAAATTGGTAAAGACAGGCTCTTCTGGCCAGCAGTTCCCTCCTTTGATGGCGACTATCTGTGGTTAGGAGAGATTAAATTCTCGGGGCGAATTCTACGCTTTAGTCCTCGTTAAATAATGAAGAACAAAAGCTATCTATCTTGACATTTTCTGGAAATTATGGTATAATCTGAAGTAGAAAAGCAAAAACAGGGTATGCGGGAGAGACCCGCTAAGGGCACCGAAGGGGCAAGCCACAGGGGGTGCCAGCCCTGTGTGCGAAACTCTCAGGTAAAAGGACCGCATACTCTCGACCCTCCCTGGAGAGTCCGCAAAGGCACCGAAGGGGCAAGCCTTAACCTATGCTTCATCGTGCCAGAGGCGAATCTCTCAGGTAAAAGTACAGGGAGAACGGTAGGCAATCGCTAATTATTTGCTAACCGTTCTCCCTTTTGCTTAGGGAGGCGATAATGCTCGCAGTGGTCAAAGGAGCTTCCTCTGTACTGGTCCACACTCCAGACCTCGTCCCTTTAGGCTCTAAGCCGACCAAGGAGTTCTCTAAATCCGAGGGGCTATATGACGAATGCATAGCTAACTTGAGGAGCTATGAAGAGGCTGTGGCATATCCCCCAAATCAGGCGTTCATTGGAAACATAAGGCCTGACAGACTGGCCGAAATGGAGAAGCCTTGGTATGAGAACCTCATAGAAGGTGCTCCTCGAGAAGGGCCATATGGGGAGATAATGCCAGAGGACGAGTTCTACGGCTTATTGAAGGCTGCGGATGTCTTCGACTTGGTCTGGCTGGAGGAAGGTTTTCTTTCTAGGGTGAGAGATAAGCTCGGGGAGCATCCTTTGTTGGAAGACCTTAAGGGACTGAATGGAGGAAGGTCTCTCTCCGAGATCAAAGGGAAGTTGGCTCGTAAGGAGGCCTTGCCCCTCAATTTTGATGGTGATTTGGTTGGCTGCGTGTGCAGGGCTCACGAAGAGGATGATGCCCTGAGGGCTGAAGTTATCCTGGAGGGGTTAGCCGCCAAGGCTTCGGCTTTCTTGGCCTTGAAGCACCTCCTTGGAAGGGTAAACCTAACCGATCCAAAAGATATCGACTACCTTCTCTCCTTCTCTGAAGAGGCGGTGGGTGATAGGTATCAGAGGGGGGGAGGGAATCTGACCAGGGCTATCGCTGAGATGACGGGTTGTGTAAATGCAAGCGGTGTTGATATTAAGGGATTCTGTTGCGGGGCAAGTCACGCCATAGTAAGTGCCGCGGCGTTGATTCAGGCAGGTATATTCAATGAGGTTGTGCTGGTTGGGGGAGGATCCATGGCCAAATTGGGGATGAACTTTCAATCTCACATCAAGAGAGACATGCCCATCCTGGAGGATGTAATGGGGGCGATAGCGATCTTGGTGGGCAAGGATGATGGAAAGAGCCCTGTAATAAGGACAGATGCAATAGGGATGCACAAGATCTGCGCCGGATCTTCAGCTCAGGAGATATACAAAGAGGTTGTGGTAAATCCGCTGAATAAGCTGAATAAGAGGATTATAGATATAGACAAATACGCCGTTGAACTACATAACCCGGAGATAACCATTCCCGCCAGGAGAGGAGATGTCCCGCTGATAAATTACCGGGCGCTAGGTGCTTTGGCCTATCTGAGGGGGGAGATAAGGAGGGGGGAGATAGACGATTTCGTGAGGAAGCATGGTATGCCAGGTTTCTCCCCTACGCAGGGTCACATCCCCGAGGCGATTCCGTTCCTGGGTCATGCCAGGGATATGATTATGGGCGGGGAGATAGAGAACGCCATGTTCGTAGCTAAAGCGAGCGTCTTCCTGGCCAGGATGACCAACCTGTCCGATGCCGTCTCATTCGTTCTGGAGAGGAATCGTGGGATGGAAGGATCGAGTAGAATATTTTGAGGGAAACGATGATGCTAGCGGTTGTCAAAGGTACAGCTTCTATACTGGCCCACACCCCGGATTTGGTCCCTTTAGGCTCTAAGCCGACCAGAGAGATCCCCCGATTTGAGGGGCTATATGAGGAATGCATAGCTCACTTGAGGAGCTATGAAGAGGCTGTGGCATATCCCCCAAATCAGGTATTCATTGGAAACATAAGACCTGACAGACTGGCCGAAATGGAGAAGCCCTGGTATGAGAACCTCATAGAGGGTGCTCCTCGGGAAGGGCCATATGGGGAGATAATGCCAGAGGACGAGTTCTACGGCTTATTGAAGGCTGCGGATGTCTTCGACTTGGTCTGGCTGGAGGAAGGTTTTCTATCCCGAGTAGCAGAGAAGCTCCAAAGTCATCCATTGTTGGGGGACCTGGAAGGGCTAGAGGGGGGCAAGACCATCTACGAGATTAAGGAAAAGTTGGATCGGGAGGAGGCCCTGCCCCTCAATTTCAATGGGGAATTAGTAGGCTGTATACGCAGAGCCCATGAGGAAGATGAGGACCTAAGGGCTGGAGTCATCCTGGAGGGGTTAGCCGTAAAGGCTTCAGCCTTTTTGGCCTTGAGGCACCTCCTCGCAAGGGTAAGCTCAACCGACCCCAAGGACATCGATTATCTGCTTGACTTTGGCGAAGAGGCTATAGGTGATAGGTATCAGAGGGGTGGGGGGAATATGGCTAAGGCCGTTGGCGAGATGGCGGGTTGTTTAAATGCGAGTGGTGCTGATATTAAGGCGTTCTGCTGCGCGCCGGTCCACGCCATAGCCAGCGCAGCAGCCCTGATTCAGGCAGGTATCTTCAAGAAGGTTGCGCTGATAGGGGGATGTTCCCTGGCCAAGTTGGGGATGAAGTTTCAATTCCACATCAAGAAGAATATGCCTATCCTGGAGGATATGCTGGCTGGGATAGCTATCTTGATTGGGGAGGATGATGGTATTAGTCCGGTCATAAGGACAGATGCCATAGGGATGCATCGTATCTGTGCTGGTTCCTCCGCTAGAGAGATATATGAGGAGGTAGTGGTTAAGCCCTTAAATAAGCTGGGGAAGAGGATCACAGATATAGACAAGTATGCCACTGAATTTCACAACCCGGAGATAACCGTGCCCGCCGGGCGTCCAGATACCCCCTTGATAAACTACAGAGCATTGGGCGCCTTAGCTGTTTTGAAGGGGGAGATAGGGAGGGAGGAGATAGATGATTTCGTGAAGAAGCATGGCATGCCCGGATTTTCTCCTACACAAGGTCACATTCCCTCAGCGATCCCTTTCATGAGTCATGCCAGGGATATGATTATGAGCGGGGAGATAGAGAACGCCATGTTCGTGGGCAAAGGGAGCCTTTTCCTGGCCAGGATGACTAACCTGTCCGATGGGGTTTCCGTCATTCTGGAGAGGAATCCCGCAATGAAAAGGAGGTGATTAAATGTTTGCCGGGAAGAAGGTTGTAGCATTCGGCGAGCGGGACGGGGTTCAGGGCCCAGCCATAGAGAAATGCTTGTCTGCAGCAGGGGCAGATGTGGTCTTCACCGTTACCGAGTGCATCGTCTGAACTGCAGCAGGGGCAATGGACCTGGAGAATCAAGCGAGGATCAAAAAGCTAGCCGAGCAATACGGAAACAAGAGCCTGATAGTAGTGATAGGGGCCGGAGATCCAGACAGCTCTGAACTTGTAGCAGAGACGGTTACCACCGGAGATCCTAGCTACGCAGGTCCATTGACCGAAGTCCAGTTGGGACTTCCAGTCTACCATATCTTGGAGCCGGAGGTTAAGAAACACATCCCGCCAGAGGTCTACGAAGAGCAAGTAGCTCTGATGGAGCTGGCGTTGGATGCGGAGGGGATCGCCAAGGCTGTTAAAAGAATACGTGACCATGCATCGGCAAAATAAGGATTTATGTGATGTAATCATCATCGGGTCGGGGCCGGCTGGTTTATCCGCCGCCATCTATGCCTCTCGCGCTGGGCTCTCCACCTTGCTTTTTACCGGAAAAGTCATAGGTGGACAAGCGGCTACCACCGACAGAATCGAGAACTACCCCGGTTTTCCCGAGGGGATAGCTGGATTGGAACTCACACGCTTGATGCGAGAGCAAGCCGAGCGCTTTGGCGCTCAGGTGATAGTTGATGAGGTGACCGGGGTTGACCTTTCCGTTCACCCCTTCAAGGTCAATACTTCCAGCGAGGAATACAGTGCCAAAGCTCTGATCATCGCCACCGGAGCCTCGCCCCGCAAGCTAGGAGTTCCTGGCGAGGAGGAATTCATCGGCCGGGGGGTTTCCTTCTGCGCCACCTGTGACGGCTTCTTCTATCAAGATAAGACCGTAATCGTCGTCGGAGGAGGTAACAGTGCCATTGAGGAGGCTCTG
>Ga0209426_1002089_pt1 | contig 9979 bp, 10 predicted proteins | sample Deesub1362B_J571_FD_187697 | JGI IMG/M metagenome (GOLD analysis project Ga0209426, IMG submission 187697) | Deep oceanic, basalt-hosted subsurface ecosystem from Juan de Fuca Ridge flank, Pacific Ocean, CORK Borehole 1362B_J2.571 (SPAdes)... ...
CCTCCAGCTCGTCTCCCTTAGCAATGAAGAGACCCCCCCGGAGAAGGTGGATATGAAGGAGGTAACGGATGCCCTTTTGGAGCTAAGAAAGGTCTTGGAGCATAGAACCGATGTAGAATAGGCCCCCTTTTTAATCGAGGAGGAAGGCTTTGGATAAGGCGATAACCACAACCTTCATGGTCATAGCTAGTGTGGTGTGTGCGGCTTTAGTCTTTAACGCCGTCTACCCCGCTGTCCTGCGGAGCAGCGATGCCATGATTAGCATGAAAGTGAGGGTGGATGAGCGCCTCAGGGGCCAGATAGACGTCATTCACGCTACCGGGGAGTTGGATAGCAGTGGGCTATGGCAGGATATAAATGGAGATGGCAACTTCGATGTATTCGTGTGGGTCAAGAACGTCGGCTCCTTACGTATAGTAGCTGTAAATAGGAGCGATGTTTTCTTCGGACTCCAAGGCAATTTCTCCCGCATCCCTCACGAAGATGAGGCGGGAGGGAGCTACCCCTATTGGGAGTGGGAAATAGAAAACGACTCCGAGTGGAACCCTACCGCAACTTTGAAGATCACAATTAATTTCGATTCCGTCCTTTCGCAAGGGAGATACTTCTTGAAAGTGGTCATCCCAAATGGCCTCTCCGATGAATACCACTTCAGCATGTGACAAAATGTGGAGGTGTTCTATCTGTGGAGACGATTATCGTTTCGCTTATCGTTATGAGCATTATATTGTTCGGTGCGCTCACTATCTCCCAGAGCTACCTCTCCTCGCAGGACGCTATCCTGGCATCCTGGCGGGAGATGGAGGAACGAACGGGAGAGAGGGCCAGGACAGACCTGTCACCAATTGGGGCGGAGACCAGAAGCGAAGGCACTATAGTGGAAGCGACTCTAAGTAACGAGGGGGACACCAAATTGGCCGATTTTGACCAGTGGGATGTCATCGTGCAGTACTATACAACCGGTGGCGATTACAACATAAGATGGCTCCCTTACACCGAAGCAGCCGAACCTGGAGACAACCAATGGACGGTGGTGGGAATTTACTTGGACGCCGCTGCAGCCACCCCGGAGGTTTACGAGCCGGGGATCCTTAATCCTGGGGAGGAGATAGTAATACGGATGGGGGTCTCGCCCCCGGTGGGAGTAGGCACTACCAACTTGGCAACCATAGCGACTCCCAATGGCATCAGCGCCTCGGTGATCTTTACACGCTAAAAAGATAACGCGGCAGAGCCGCAAATGACAAATGAAAGCTGCTTTGGTCATTCCTGGCCCGGATTTGACACTTGTCCTGAGCATAGTTGAAGGGATCCAGGCCGAACGGCTGAGTTACGAAAAGAGGAGATGTTCAAATGGCCAAGAAGATATTAGTGATTGATGACGATCCCGGCCTGTTGGAGCTGGTCGGCTTTATCCTCGAGCAGCAGGGTTATGAGGTGATAACGGCCCTGGATGGCTCTGAAGGACTGAGGAAGGTCATGGAGGAGAAACCCGATTGCCTGATCCTGGACATCATGTTGCCAGGTATAGACGGGATCGAAGTCTGCCGTTACCTGCGGGCCAATCCAAAGACAGCCAATCTGCCAATACTCATGCTCACCGCCAAGGCCCTACCAAGGGATCAAAAGATCGGTTTCGAGTCAGGCGCCGACGATTATCTCACTAAGCCCTTTGCCCTCTCGGAATTGGTGAAAAGGGTTAAATCTTTGTTCTTCTTTTTTGTAAATGGTGAGTAATCCGTAAGGAGATGCTCGATGTCTGAGAATGAGAGGCTGGAGAAGGAGGTGGTCTCGACTGGGAACCTCGAGATCGACAACAAGATAGGAGGAGGAATCCCCTTAGGTTCCCTGACCCTGATCGAAGGCCATTCACATTCGGGCAAATCGGTTCTCGCCCAGCAGATGATATGGGGGTCCCTGCAAGATGGATACAAAATATCCCTCTTTACCACCGAGAACACGGTAAAAAGCCTCATCAAACAGATGCAGAGCCTGAATCTAGATGTTTTGGACTTCCTCCTTCTGCGCAAGCTCAAGGTGTACCCTATGGAGGTAGCTAGATTAAAGGAGGAAGCTATCGGAACTTTGCTCCGAGCTATGAAATGTGAGACCGATAGCGACATGGTGTTTGTGGATTCGCTCACTCCCTGCATCATCGCTACCCCTGTCGATGAGATCCTCGGCTATTTTGAGGAATGTAAAAGGCTATGCTCGGATGGCATGACCATTATTGTCATCCTCCACTCACATGCTGTAACCCAGGAGCTCCTCGTCCGCATCCAGTCTCTGTGTGATGCTCACCTTCGGCTTCGCTCCGAAGAGGTTGGAGATAGACTTATTAAGACCATGGAGGTAGCCAAGGTAAGAGGCGCAAGCAAGAGAACAGGCAACATAGTAAGCTTTGAGATAGAGCCCGGATGGGGGATGAGGATTATACCTATAAGCAGGGCTCGTGGGTAGACAAGGAATGTATGGATTGATATGCCGAAAATAGTTCTGCCCTTTCAGAAAAGCAAGCTAGAGAAGCGCATCTCTGCTAGCAGCCTTCTCCCGCAGCTTCCTTCAGCTTTAAGAGAGGTTGCCATGCAGAGGGATTACCTCTTGGATTACTTACAACTCATTCCAATTAATGAGATAGGCATTCCAGCTTACTATCCTAAGCTCCTGAAGGAGATGGAGAAGCTCACATGGCGCAACGTTATTTACCCCATAGAAGGGGGGCTCTTCGTCCACATCTACCCCGACCCAACGAGCGAAAGGGATTTCTATATCCCAATAGAACCCAGCCTTGCGCTAGAGCTGGATGAGATTATGCGGAAGGTAGATAACAAACTCCTGGGTATGGCCGAGGAGATCGGCGGGGCGGAGGAGGAGAAGAGGAAAGAGATGTACCTGAAATGCCTAGACAGAATATGCACCACTGCGCGTGGGCGTGTGGGCCAGAGTGATAAGATTCTAGTTACTCCCAAGGAGATGGAGGGGCTCAAGTACCTCATCCTGCGAGATAAGGCAGGACTCGGAGTTCTTCAACCTTTTCTCTTTGACCCTTATATCGAAGACATAAGTTGTAGCGGCGTGGGCCATGTCTTTATAGAACATCGAATCTTCAGGAGTCTCAAATCCCCTCTCGTCTTCCCCTCGCTTGACGACCTAGACGATTTCGTAATCTGGTTGGGAGAACGTATCAAAAAGCCCGTAACCGTGCGCTACCCCATCGTTGATGCCATGCTTCCAGATGGCTCCCGTTTAAACATCGTTTATGGGAGGGATATAGCGAGGAGGGGAAGTAACTTCACAATCAGAAAGTTCAGCAGAATCCCTTATAGTATAATAGAGCTTATCGAATTCGGAACACTTGACTACGTCATGGCAGCATATCTATGGTTGGTTATAGAGGAGGGAATGAACGTCTTTATCGCTGGCACGACGGCTTCTGGTAAAACGACTACACTTAACGCCCTTACCACATTTATCCCCCCGGATGCAAAGATAGTGAGCATAGAGGAAACGCCGGAATTGCATACACCTCATAAGAACTGGATTCAAGAGGTGGTCAGGGAGATGGCTAGGCGAGAGAAGAGCGGGGAGATTTCAATGTTCGACCTCCTCAAAGCTGCCTTGAGGCAACGCCCGGATATCATAATAATCGGGGAGATAAGGGGGAGGGAGGGTAGCATCGCTTTTCAGGCTATGCAGGTAGGGCATGGAGTGATGTCAACCTTCCACGCTGGTTCGATGCAAAAGCTCATCCAGCGCCTTACAGGGGAACCCATTAACGTGCCAAGGCCCTTTGTAGATAACCTCGATGTGGTGGTTATTCAGGCTGCCGTGAGGGGGCCCGATGGTAGAACTGTGAGGCGGATTATCAGCATCAACGAGATAGTGGATTATGATCCATCCGATAAGACATTTTTATTTATAGAAGCCTTCCGCTGGAGAGCAGAAGACGACACCTTCGAGTTCCCAGGCCACATGAACAGCCACGTTATGGAGCGGAAGGTAGCCACGAGGCGGGGCATCCCTTCTAGCAATAGGAAGTTAATATACTCGGAGCTCGAGAGAAGAGCGAGGATTCTAGAGAAGCTCCACAAGAGGGGGGTTAAAGGCTATGTTCAGCTCTTCCAAGTTCTTACAGAAGCTAAAAAGCAAGGACTCATTTAGAGAGGTTTCTGACTCCGACATCTTCTACCAGCTCACCTACATGTCTGCCATCGCCTCTTCGGGTATATCGAGGAACAGGATATTCGAGCTAGGCTCAAGGCTTCTGAGGCCTACCGCTGAATACTTCAGGAGAGTCCATCTCATTTCCCAAAGGATGGGTTACAATTACCCAGATGCCTGCGAGATGGTCAGCGAAGCTACTGAGTCGGAAAGGATGAAGAGCCTTTTGCTCCGCTTTTCCGGCGCTCTCATCTCAGGGCAGCCTGAGGCTGATTTCCTGGAAGAAGAAGCTTTGGTGCAAGGAGATGCCTATGAGAAAGATTACGAGAGCAAGCTAGAATCCTTAAAAAAATGGACAGATGCTTACGCAGCCGTCGTCGTCTCTTCAGCGTTGATTATAATCATCAACCTTACCTCAACGCTTATCTATGATATCGGGCTCGGCATGATAGTCGGGCTTATAATCACGGCGATTTTCACCGCCTCTGCGGGGGCCTGGATTCTATCCAGAGCTGCGCCGACGGAGGTTAGAACCATCTTCTCTCCGGAAGGTCCTTGGACACAGCGCGCCACTTGCAGACTCGTCAAGCTAGTTCCTCCTATGGTGTTAATCGTAAGTATCATATTGGCGCTTTTGGGAGTAGGGTGGGGATGGATTTTAATCCTGGGTGGACTCCTTTTGTTCCCCCTTGGAATTATAAGCATGCTAGCTGGGAGGGAAATAGATAAAAAGGACAAAGAAATCGGCCCTTTCCTTCGCTCCTTAGGGGGGATAGCTATATCAACAGGGACAACGATAACGGAAGCTCTAACAAGGGTAGATCTCAGCTCCTTCCCCACGTTGAAGCCGGAACTGAATAGGCTTCGATTAAGATTGAAAGCCTTCATTGATCCCGAGCTCTGTTGGAAGAGGTTCGCAATTGAAACTGGCAGTAAGCTGATAGGCGAGACAGTAACCATCTTCAATGACGCAGTAAAATTAGGGGGAGATCCAGATACGATAGCTTTCCTCGCCTCCCAATTCGCCGCCAAGACCATCGCACTGAGGGCTAAACGGAGGGTCATCTACTCTACTTTTTCATGGCTTACCCTAGTAATGCACGGTGCAATCGCATCTCTTATGATTATTATCCTGGAGGTCATCAAAAAGTTCATAAGCCTCCTGCAGACTGCTACGCTACTTGAACGAGGGGAGGAAGCAGCACAAGCGATGGCAATGCCAATAGTGGGCTTCGGCGCTCCCCAACTCCAATTTCTCAGTTGGGTTACAGTCGGTATGGTAGTTCTACTCGCCTTGATCAACTCATTCGCAGTCATAGCCACCGATGGAGGGCACATATTTAAGGTTTTCTTTTATCTATCCATTTTGCTATTTATATCAGGGATAAGTCTATTTATTGTACCTCTGTTGGTGGAAGTGATAATGTTATGAGGTTCAGATGGGTAAAATGGCGCATAGTATCAGAAAAAAAAGAGGTTGCCTCTTCATAATGGTCTTTACGGTTGGTATACTCTTGGGTTGGATGGTCATCGGTTGGTGGCTCTGGCCGGTGAAATGGATTAACACCGACCCTTGGGACCTCCGTCCTGAGCATCAAATGACGTTCATAGATTTAGTTGCAGAGGACTATTGGCGAACCAAGGATGTATCTCGGGCGAAGAGAGCCCTGGCCGGCTGGGATGAAGAGGCTCTAGCTGACCTCCTTGCTACGATGCAGTATAGGGCATCCAGCGATAAGGAGCGCCAGAAATTATCGGCGCTAGCGGAGGTGATAGAGCTTCCGGAATCCGAAGTGCCTTTATCAACCGAGAGGGCTCCGCTTTTAACCTCTCTCCTCAGTCGAAAGGCCATCATCTTGAGCACTGCCTTTTCAACGTCGTGGTTAGTTATGGCTATTATACTCGCTGTTTCCTCACCTCTCCTTCGAGCGGGCACGAAGGGGGCTCAAGAAAGGATGACAGAAGCACAGCAAGTCAAAGAGAGAGGCGAAACGTGGGTCGAGGCAAAACAAGGCAAAGCACAGGAGACCCCAGAACGGGGGGTCGGAGTAAAAAAGGTGACCCTTAATGAAACTTTCTACGAGACCTCTCTTCCCCAAAGGCAAGAACAGCAAATAAGAGCCCAGCAGCCGGAAATACAGGAACAAGAACTCCAATTACAACAGCCCGTATTACAATCTCAAGAACAATTCCAGGTGCAGCAGCCTCAGGTGCAGTTCGGATTACAACCTCAAGCACAACAGCCACAAATACAACCACCCGGATTGCAATCCCAAGCGCAGTTCCAGGTACAACAGCCCGGACCGCAGCCTCAAGCACAATTCCAAGTACAACAGCCCGGACCGCAGCCTCAAGCACAATTCCAGGTACAACAGCCTCCGGTGCAGTTCGGATTACAACAGCCACAAATGCAACAGCCTGCACTACAGCCTCAAGAACAATTCCAGTTAGAGTATGTTCAGGAAAAACCGGTATATGAGGATTCTATTTGGAAGGTCTTCGAGAGCGAGGAATCGATAGACCTATATCTTCAAGCTCTTGCCGAGAGCTTGGAAGATGTAGATATACTCGATTTGTCGGAGAGGTGCAAGGAGGTAATCCTTCAACTTCGGAGGGGTCATTCACTATCATCTGGACGTAGATGACGATGGTTCTTCTGTATGCTCTAGCGGGATTATTAATGGGGAGCTTCCTCAAATGGGCCGGGGATTATTTGCCCCGCCTCGCCTCCAGCGCGGCCCCCTCTTCTGAATATACTCCCCGGCCCATTTCTCCCTTATTTTGGAGAAGCTCGATTCGTCTTAAGGAATCTTTCTGGCTGGGTGTTGCAGTAGAAATTTCTACAGCCTTGCTCTTCGCTTATCTTTGGGAACGCTTCGGTTTATCTTGGAGATTTCTCATTTTGGCTTTCAATTGCTCCTTCTTGTTGCTCGTCGCCATCATTGACCTTAAATACCGATTAGTCCTGAATGTGCTGATATATCCTGCGGCAGTGGTAACGCTATTCCTTCGTTCCATTCCACCTGGAAGGGATACCATCATCTCCCTCCTTGGTGGTGTGGTAGGATTGTCGCTTTTTTCGCTAGCAGCCTTAGTGAGAAGGGGGGGCATGGGTGCAGGTGATGTAAAGCTGGCAGCCCTCATCGGGTTGATGGTCGGTTTTCCACGGGTGCTGTGGGCCCTTGCGTTAGGCGTACTGGCGGGTGGGGTCACGTCCATTCTCCTTCTCCTCTTCCGTCTTCGGGGGCTCAAAAGCTACATCCCCTACGCTCCCTTCCTCTGCTCTGGAGCGATTATCACCCTCGTCTTGCTAAGGTAGGGGCAGGGATCGCCCCTGCACAAAGGTAGGGGCAGGGCTGGCCCCTGCACAATCCTGGGCAACCGCAAGGGTTGCCTCTACACCGACATATCACGTTTCGCCTTCGGTAGGGGCAGGGCTCGCCCCTGCCATTTGGCTGAGTCTGTGGAGAAACAAATGTTAAAAGTTCTGTGCATTTTTGGAACACGGCCGGAGGCCATTAAGATGGCACCTGTGATTAAAGAGCTGCGCAAGCACCCCGATGTTTTATGCAGAATATGCGTGACAGCTCAGCACAGGCAGATGCTGGATCAGGTGATGAACCTTTTTGAAATCGAACCGGACTACGACCTGAACATCTTGCAGGACGACCAGAGCCTTTCTTATGTGACTGCAAAGGTTTTGATTGAGCTAGAGGGGGTGATAAAGAAAGAGAGGCCGGATTGGGTGTTGGTACAGGGAGATACAACCACTACTAGGGCTGCCAGCCTAGCGGCCTTTTATCAGAGGGTAAGGGTTGGGCATATCGAAGCGGGGTTGAGAACGTTGGACAAGTTCCGGCCTTATCCTGAGGAGATCAACCGCAAAATCACAGATGCGATATGTGATTTGCACTTTGCGCCAACGGAGAGAGCGAAGGGAAACCTTTTGAGGGAGTGCCTGAAGAGAGCATCCTTGTAGTGGGCAACACGGTTGTGGATGCTCTCTTAAATATTGCAAGCCGCCCGTTTAATAAGCAAGGAATATGCCATCCGTTGGATCAATGGCAAGCGGGTGGAATATAAGGACCTCTGGGCGCTTCAAGATGTCAATCTGGAAGTGCATAAAGGGGAAGTAACGGGAATCATCGGGCAGAATGGAGCTGGGAAGAGCACGCTCCTTAAGGTGATAGCTCGTGTGATGAAGCCTACGAGGGGAAATGTGCGAGTGATTATATAAGGTGGTTCCTCTTCTAGAGCTTGGAGCCGATTTTGATAAGGAGTTAACAGGGAGGGAGAACATCTATTTGAATGGGGCGATTCTGGGGTTTTCTCGAAGAGAGATGGATCAGAAGTTCAAGAGGATTGTGGACTTTTCAGAACTATGGGATTTTATTGATGCGCCCTTAAGGACGTATTCTGCGGGAATGGTAGTTCGGCTAGGCTTCGCTATCGCCACGGATGTGAATCCCGATATCTTGCTTATTGATGAAGTATTGGCAGCGGGAGATGAGAGATTTCGAAGAAAGTGTATTGAACGTATTAACGGGTTCATGAATGGTCAAACTACCATCGTACTTGTATCTCATAATATGGATTTGATTCGCAGGATGTGCGACAGGGCGGTATGGCTAGAAAAAGGGCTCATACAGGCTGTAGGGGAAGTAGATTCCGTTGTCTCTTCATATTTGAATTTTCTGCAGAGGAGGGGAGGTGCCTATGTTAAGCTCTGAGCCAACTCTCTGGGATGAGGTCCTTGGGACTTGGGATTTGGAAAAAATACCATTTCCTTCCAAGCTCGCTCTGGAGATTGGGAAAGTTTTTGAGGGAGTGTTGCCAAAAGGAGCTTCTCTCTTAGAGGCGGGGAGTGGCAGCGGGGAGCTTTCGGCCTATTTGGCATCCATTGGATATACGGTCGCTCTGTTGGACTTCTCGGACGTTGCTCTTTCCCTAAGCAAGGGATTATTTAGGAAGCATGAACTGCCTGGGTCATTTCAAAAAGGCGACTTATTTAATCTACCCTTTGCGGACGGTTCCTTCGATTGTGTTTGGAACAGCGGGGTTTTGGAGCATTATAGAGACCAAGAGATAGTCGAAGCTCTAAGAGAAATGGCTCGGGTAAGCAAGGGGTTGGTGATTACATTTGTGCCTAACGCCGGAGCCATTTTCTATCGCCTGGGGAAATGGGACATGGAGCGAAGGGGAAAGTGGCCTTTTGGTGAAGAATACCCTAAGACGTCAATGAAAAAACTCTTCGCCGAGGCGGGCCTGCGGTGTGTTAGAGAAGATTATTTGGCCGTAGATATGGGTATAGAATGGTTGCGTAATACGGAGGGCATTCCAAACGAGTTAGTTGACTTACTCCACGAGTGGGAGAAAAGTCTGATAGATAGACAAGCCATAAGGAGCGGATTGGCTTATTTGGTTCTTACCATTGGAATCAAGGGGGAAGACAGCGCTGTGGTGAAAAAGAAGAACCACGCCATTGAACAACTGGCGGAGGCTATGAGCGCTCTGCAGGACCAATTGGCGGAGACCAAGCGTTTGTTAGTGACAACTCATCAGCAAAAGGACGAGCGAATCCGCTATCTTCAGGCTCGGCTGAGCGAGAGGGAGCAAGCGCTTGAGGCTATTTACAGGTCAAAGCCCTGGAAGCTAATGGGCATCTATTGGCGGGCCATAGGAGGAGGTAAAAGCTTTGTGCGCACTCTCCTCTCGCTTTTTCGCTCATTTGCCAGGAGGGTGCTCCCTTACGAGTGGCGGCTTCGTATTGTGAGGATGCTTCGGCGAGTGCGGGTTCTACGACCGGCCACACCAGCAT
>Ga0209426_1002092_pt1 | contig 9961 bp, 10 predicted proteins | sample Deesub1362B_J571_FD_187697 | JGI IMG/M metagenome (GOLD analysis project Ga0209426, IMG submission 187697) | Deep oceanic, basalt-hosted subsurface ecosystem from Juan de Fuca Ridge flank, Pacific Ocean, CORK Borehole 1362B_J2.571 (SPAdes)... ...
GAATAATTCTTTCTATTTTATTTTTCATTGCAAATTCCATTACATTTTCGGTTCCTTTAACATTTATTTCATAGGCAGGTTCCCTTGAAACTGCTAAATCATAAATAGCAGCAAGATGGAAAAGATGAGTTACATTTCTAAAATCACCCTTTATACCAAAATTCTCTTTTCTTATATCACCGAAATATATTTCAAGATTTTTGCTTTCTTCCAGGGTTTTGACATAATCCTTTAATTTTTCCTCAACAAGGACAATTATTTTATCAAACTTTTTTGATTCAAGTAATTTTAAAACAAGCCTTCTTCCCAGGAATCCCGGATAACCTGTTACAAAGGCAATCATGTTTTAAACAAAAGTTTAAATTTTGATTATTAAATAATTCAAATTTTTGTTTTATTTTTTAACATCCCCCTTACCCCCTTCTTTAGAAGGGAGAGTCATAAAAAATTGTTATGTCGCATAAATGCGACCGCTACAAACTCAATGAACTCAATAAACGCGACAAACTCAATAAACCCAAACCATAGTTTTTCACGGTTAGGAAATCACTCCTACAATTTCTCTTAATACCAAATCCCTATTCCCTAATCCCAATTCCCGAATCCCGATTTATACACCTTTTCCACTTTTTCTGCTATTTTCATCCAGTCAAAATTTTTTGAAAATTCAAGTCCTTTATTCTTTAATTTTTCTCTAAGATTTCTATCATTTATTAAAATTTCAATTTTTTCTGCAAGGTCATTTTCATTTTTATTTTTAAATAAAAGTCCGTTTATCCCGTTTTTTACCACCTCATTATATCCTTCAATATCAGAACATATAACAGAAGTCCCTGATGCCATTGCTTCAATTAAGACAATTCCGAAAGTCTCACCACCTATTGCAGGTGATACATATATATCAGCACTCCGGAAAATTACAGGTAATTCTTCAGCAGATACAAATCCGAAAAATCTTACACTTAAATTATTCTCCTCAGAAAATTTTTTCGCATCCTCAAGCAAAGGTCCTTTTCCCACCATCCAGAAATCAATATTTCTGTATCCCTTTTCCCTTAATATCTTTATTGCCTTTAAAAAAATAAAAGGTCCTTTTCTGGGTTCAAATCTTCCGACAAATAAAACCGTTAAATTATTTTTTTTAATTTTTTTTTCCTCGGGATTGAATCTTTTTGTATCAACTCCGTTCGGAATAATAACATAATTTCCAAAGGGAAAATATTTTTTGATTTCCCTGTATGCTTTTTTTGAAACACATATCACTTTATCCAGTTTTTTGAAACTTTCTTTATAAAAGATTCTTGCAAGTTTGTAAAAATTGAAACCAACAAAGGCAGTGTGAAAGGTTGCAATATTTTTTGAATCTGAAAACATAAGAGCATGATAAGGCAGGTTATGTCCCAGAGGTCCATGTGTATGGACAATATCATAACTTTTTTTGAATACCTCTCTCAGTTTTTTCCTGTAACCTCTTTCCCATGTAAAGGTAATCTGTGTGAAATTTAAGGGCAGAATATTAATTTTTCCGACCCTTATAACATCCTTTTCTGATTCTTCTCCATCATAACGGGCTGTTAAAATTTTTACATTATGTCCTCTTTCCCTTAGTGCTTTTGAAAGATGATGCATATGTTCTGATACTCCTCCTGGAAAGGGATAATATGCATCCGAGACCATTAAAATTTTCATTTAATTCTTTCCAGAACCCTTGACTCAATTTCTAAAAGAATTTCAGGAATTTTTGCCCCTTTTATCAATGACGAAAAACCGAGTGTTTCAAGAAGATGAACTATTGCAAGAATGAAAAGTATTGAGAGTAAGAATAAAAATAATGAACCGAATAATTTATCCCAGAAGGAAAGTCCTAAATTTTTTATTGCCTTTTTTCCCGCTTTTAAAAGCAAGGCAAAGATTATTATTGATATCAGAAAAATGAAAAAGAATGTTAGAAGATGGGGAAAAGGGATAAATTTCGGAAGATAAATTTTTAGTCTTGGTGAGAGATTATAGGCAAGTAATATTGAAAAGGCAATTGAAAACCATCCTGTTAAAAGACGCCATAAACCCTGAAATATGCCGATGACAATTGATATACCGAACAGGACCAAAATAAATATGTCAAAGGGATGCATTCTAATTAATTATAGCATTAAAATTATATATATGTCTTTTTCTTTCATTTTGCGGGAAACATATAAAGGTATAAAAAATAATATCAGAATGGCTGTCACAAGTGTTTTTATTATGTCCTTTTCCTTTTTCTTTTTTATGTTTTTTATAATTTTAACGATAAACTCCTTTAATGTTATTTATAAAAGGTCAGAGAGCATAATGTTTGAGGTTTATCCTGATGAGAAGCTTGATAAGAAGGCATTGAATTTTCTTTCAGATATACTGTCATCACTCAGAGGGGTTAAAAAGGCAGAGTTTATTGATTCAAAAAAAGCAAGAGAGATTTTTTTAAGTGATTATCCTGAATATAAAGAATTGCTTGATATTTTTAATGAAGAAATTTTTCCACCAAAATTCACTTTGCATTTAAAACCCTATCTTCTTTTAAGAGGTGAGATACCGGAACTTAAATCCTTTATACTTAGGCTTCCCTTTGTTAAAGAGGTATATTTTGGTGAAGAGTATCTTTTAAAGGTCTTCAAGGTTCTTTTATTTTTAATTTTTATTGATATCTTTTTCTTTTTCTTTCTTCTGTTTTTGCTTTCACTTACAATACTTCAGACATTAAGGTTGACAATAAGGTCGCGTCTTCCTTTACTTGAGGTCCTTTATCTTATAGGTGCTGATGAGGAATATATACGTTCTCCTTTTGCACTTGAAGGTTCAATCTACGGACTTTCAGGTTCTCTTATTGCCTCACTCCTTTTTATATTTTTTATATTTATTTTAAAAAAGTTCTTCGGAGTTTCCTTTCAGTATATAACTCCTGTGATTGCAGGAATGATAACCTTTGGTATTTTTTTAGGATTTCTTTCTTCTCAGATAGCCCTTTCTGATCTTGAAAAAATATGATTTTTTTAATTTTTTTAATTAATGCAGGTTTGAAATCAAAGATTGATTCTCTGAATCTTGAACTGAAAAGAATCAGACAGGAGAGAAAGATACTGGAAAAGGAAGAAGTTAAGATTCTTTCATCTCTTGAATCTTTAAGAAGAGAACTTGAAGTTTTGGGTGAAATGGAAAAATCACTTTTAAAGGAAAGAATTTCCCTTGAAAAGGAAATTATGAATCTTGAGAATCTTATATTTGAAAATGAAAAGGAACTTGAAAAATCCAAGGGAGTTATAAAGAAATTTCTTGTTTCCCTTTATAAATATGGTAAAATCAGCCCTTTTAATATAATAAGAGGACAGGGTTCTTTTCTTAATTTTTATACTGGCCTTCTTGCAATTAAAAAAGGGATTGAATTCAAAAAGAATATTCTTGAAAAGGGAGTTCTTCTGGTTAAAAGTTTAAGGGATAAGAAGGAAATCTATGAGCAGAAGGTAAAGAATTTAAAAGAAATACAGGAGATAACAGCCGAGAAAAAGATTGAGCTTTTAAGTGCAAAGAAAAAAAGGGAGAAGATTCTTTCCGGTTTAAGAAAAAAGAAAAAAGAGAGAAAGAAACTTGAAAAGGAACTTGCTCTTCAGGTTAAAAAGTTTGAGAAACTTCTTGAAAGACTTGAAAAGGAAAGAATAGCAAGGCTTAGAAAGAAGCCACCAAGAAATGTGCCGAAAAAAATATTTTCATGGCCTATTAAAGGTGAAATCGTTTCCTATTTCGGCAATTTATGGCATCCCGAATATAAGACAAAAATTAAAAATAATGGAATAGATATTAAAGGAAAACCAGGAGATAAGGTTTTAGCTGCAGAAACAGGTGTTGTGGTTTATGCGAATTTATTTATGGGGTATGGACTTACGGTTATAATAGACCATGGAGATGGATTTTATACAGTATATGCAGGGCTTGGGAAAATTTATGTGTTTCCTGGAAAAGCAGTTTCAAAAGGTGAGATAATAGGAGAGGTAGGTATGTCAATGTTTGGTTCAGGCTATACCCTTCATTTTGAAATAAGGTACGGAGGAAAAGCTCTTGATCCAATTCTGTTTTTACCCTTTGAAAGTTGAAATTGATTTTTTTTAAATTTTAAAATTTTGAAAATGTGATGTATTTTATAGAAAGTTTTTATTTTTTTCTATATAATATAAATTATGATGGAGGAGCTTAAAAATTACTATGAAATTCTCGGTTTAAAATTCGGAGCATCACAGGTTGAAATAGAGAGGGCATTCAGAAGAATGGTAAGGGAATTTCATCCTGATAGATACAAAAAAGATGGAGAAGAGGCTTACAGAAGGGCTGTGGAAAGATTTACCCTGATAAATGAAGCCTATAATGTTCTTTCTGATCCTGAGAGAAGAAAAAAGTATGATGAGATGCTGAAATCAGGAACTTTTATTCCTCCTCAGCTTAAAGCAAAAAAAATTCAGGCAAGAAATGCTTTTAAAATGGGAATGGAAGTTTTCCAGAAAGGAGAGTATTCAAAGGCTTCAATGTATTTCAAATCTGCACTTGCTCTTGACCCTTCTTTCAGTCAGGCAAGAGCATATCTTGCAATAAGTTATGTTAGATCCGGAAGAAAAAAGGAAGAGGTTTTACAGATTTTAAAGAGATTTGACCTGATTATTGATAGAATTAATGACCCTGAAATGTTTTATCTGATTGCAAGAGCTTATCTTGCCGCAGGTGAAAAAAATAAGGCAAAGTCTGTAATTGAGACAGGACTTAAACTCTTTAAAAATCATGAAAAATTAAAAAAACTTTACAAAGAAATCGGTGGTTCTATTTTTAAAATTTTTCCTTTTAAATAATATAATAAATTTCCCCTATCCTTTAAAGTCAAGGGAATATCAGTTTGTCCCTGATTTTAATGCAAAAAAAAATTTTTATATAAAAAAGGTAAATCTTTTCATAGATAAACCTGATAGTGTTTATGAATACCTTAAAAAATTCCTTGAAATTTCAGATTTTGAAGATTCAATAAAAGTGTTGCCTCTTTATCTTCTTGCAGGAATTGAGTTAAAAAAGGAGAAACTTTCTGGTTATGAGAGATACTTTAAATATTTTAAAAGTGACTTAAAAAATTTACTTTTAATATTTGAGAATATAGACAAAAAATACTTTGAAAATATAAGTTTTAAGGATACTTTTCTTTATTATGCCTATATTCTTAATGCAATAAATTTTAAAAAAAACATTGATTTACCCTATGTAAAAGAAAACCCTGATTTTCTTTATTCCTATTCTTATATGAAGTTCAATTCAGGGAAAATAAAGGATGCAGAAAAGTTTTTGAAAAAATTTATTTCAAACAGAGAAAATTATTTCAATGAACTTTATGATGATGCCCTTTATATTTTAAGTCTTATAGAGAGATTTAGGGGGAATGAAAACAAGGAAATGAAATATCTTTTGAAGTTAAAAAATGAATTTCCCGGAACCGACTATAAATATGAAGTTTACTTGAGATTATTGACCATTTACTTTGATAAGGGAGAATATTCAAAGATTCTTGAAATAAAAAAAGAGATACATCCTTTTCTTAAAAGACTGATACCTTATTTTTATGCTGCTTATGTTTTTGAGGGAAAAATAGATTCGGCTGAAAAAATTATTAAATATGTTGAAAATGAGGAAAGAAGAGATTCAATAAGATACTTTGCATCAGATAAACTTTTAAAGAGAAAAAGATACAAAGAGGCAGAAGTTTTACTGGATTTTTTTGAGGATAAAGAAAAGGAAAAGTATTTTAAACTTACTCTTAATATTCTTTTTCTGAATGAAAGGGAGGATAAACTCATAGGAATTTTTGAAAAAGAAAAAAGGGAAGAAAGAAAAGCATTGATTGCAAAATATATCGCTGACCTCTATATGAAAAAGGAAAATTATGCTGAAAGTGAAAAATATTACAGAATTTCATATGAACTTAAAAGGGATGACAGTGTTTTATATTCTCTTCTATTTGCAGAGCTGAAATCAGGGAAAATTAGAGAGGAGGAGTTTTTTGAGAAATTTATATCCAGTGCCCAGGATACTTTCTGGATAAAAAAGATAAGAACCGATTATCATTTTTATTTAAAAGAACATGATAAATTCAGGGAGTGTGAAAAAAATCTTCTTGAGGTTTTAAAAATTCTTAAAGATGATAATGAAATGAAATTTTATCTTAAAGAGCTTTATGAGATTGAAAGATTTGTAAAAAATGATTCTATTTTTCTTAATATTCTTCTTGAAAAGGGTGAAAATAATCTTTCCTCATTTGCTGCATTCCTTGCACTCAAATATATGATTGAAAGGGGATTTCCTGAGGAGGAGATTTTTTCTTTTATTTCAAATTTCAAAATAAATGAGGATGAATTCGGAAGAAAGATTTTTTTTAATCTTTCAAAACTTTATATAAATGAAAATAAGGTTAAGGAGGCAAAGGTTCTTTTGAAGGATTTATTAAGTGAAAGGGATTCGGTCTCTGACAAAGCAATTCTTTTGCTCGGTAATATTGCAATAAAAGAAAGAAATATTTCGCTCCTTGATACTGTTATTGATTATCTCTCTCCTTCAATAAGTGAAAATAATCCCTATCTTTTTTATTTTCTTGCAGAAAGAGAAAAATTGAAGGGGAATGTGGAAAAAGCTATTGATTTATTTGAAAAAGCTGCTGAAAGTTTTAAGGAGGATAGAGACAGTGCTGCAAGAATGCTTCTAAAGGCAGCTTTAATCTCTCCCCCTGAGAAAAGGGATTATTTCTTTAAAAGAGCAATAGTGCTTGCAGAGGATGAAAATTTAAAGAGGGAAATAGAGGAGATATGGAAAAAGGAGATGTTTTAAATTTAAAATAAAAAATGTTAAAAAGGATTTTCCCGATATTCCTTGTTCTTGCTGGATGTGATTTCAATAAGGAGAAGATTGATCCCTCTTCTATAAGGGTTGAGGTTCTTAATGCTACAGGTGAAATGCATCTTGCAAGAATTGTTTCAATGGAATTGAGAAGAAGAGGATTTGATGTAATAAGATTTGATAATGCGGATGATACCCTAAAAAATACGGTTATTTTTGATAGAAAGAGTCCTGACAAAAAATATGCGAAAGTTCTGGCAAAAAGTATAGGTTGTAAAAGAATTGAGTTTGAACCTGACCCTCAGGGAATATGCGAAGTTACAATAGTTGTAGGGAAAGATTATAAAAAAATTTTCAAGGATAATCTTTTGCTTTGGAAATAGTAAAATTTATTTCAAAAATAATTTATGATAAAAAGGGCGAGGATATTGTTATAATTGATGTTAGTGATGTTCTTCAAGGTATATGTGATTATTTTATAATAGCTACTTCACTTTCAGATGAGCATGCAAGAGCTCTTGCGGATGAAATTGAATTAAAACTTAAAAAGGAAAAAGGAATTTTAATAGACCATATTGAAGGTTATGAAAAGGGCAAATGGGTTCTTGTTGATACAGGAGATGTTGTTGTCCATATCTTTGATAAAGAAACAAGAGCATTCTATGACATTGAATCCCTTTATGAAGATGATAAAAAAATCAAATATGAAGGAAAATAATGTAGGAGCGGTTTCCAAACCGCGATTAAAAATTGTAGCGGTGCGATTTATCGCACAAAGAATTAAATGCATAAGTGATTTCCAAATCGCGATTAATTAAAATGAAATTATCCGAAATTAAAAAAATCATCAGAAAAATAATAAAGGAAAAAACAGGAGAGTATTTTAAAATAGAAATTGATGAACCCAGGATAAAGAATATTGATGCTGACCTTTCCTTTCCTGCTTTTGAGATTCTGAAGAAGGATAAAAATAAATTACAAATTATTATTGAAGAATTAAAAGGCACGGGATTTTTTGAGAAGATTGAGAATGTTTCAGGATTTGTGAATTTAAAGGTAAGAGATGAAATCCTTGTAAACTCTCTTGAGTTGATTTATAGAGATGTTTCAGGATATTTCAGGGAAGAAAAAAAGGATAAAAAAGTCCTCGTTGAGTACATTTCAGCAAATCCAACAGGTCCTTTAAATGTGGCAAATGCAAGAGCAGCATGTATAGGTGATTTACTTGTGGAGGCCTTTAATATAAGTGGTTTTGAAGCTCATTCGGAATATTATTACAATAACTCAGGAAGACAGGTTGAACTTCTCGGTATATCTTTAAGGGAAAGGGTTAAGGAATTAAAGGGAGAAAATTTTGAGATTCCTGAAGATGGTTATCATGGAGAGTATTTAAAGGATATCGCTGAGGATTATATAAAGGAAAAAAGCAATGAGGATTATGTGATATATGCACTTAAAAAGATGATAGAGAAGCAAAAGAAAAGTTTAAAAAGATTTGGAACAGAGTTTGATAACTTTGTATATGAAAGTGATATAAGAAAAAGTAGTTTAATTGAAGAGACCTTAAAAAAACTTGAGAAATATATATATAAGAAAGAGGGAGCATTATTTTTTAAGAGTACGGAATTCGGAGATGAAAAGGATAGAGTTCTGGTTAAATCAAACGGAGAATATACCTATTTTCTTGTTGATATTGCCTATCATCTTCATAAGATAAAAAGAGGATATGATTTTCTTTTAAACCTATGGGGCCCTGACCATCATGGTTATATTCCGAGAATGAAAGGGGCTTTAAAGGCACTTTCCTTTGAGAAGTTTGACGTTTTAATTGTTCAGCAGGTTAATTTAAAAAGGGGAAAGGAAAGGGTAAGAATGAGTAAAAGAAGGGGTGAAATTTATTCTCTTGATGACCTTATAGATGAAGTGGGAAAAGATGCTGCAAGATTTTTTCTCTTACTGAGAGCACCTTCTTCCCCTCTTGATTTTGATTTAGAACTTGCAAAAAAAATGAGTCAGGAGAATCCTTTATATTATGTTCAGTATGCTCATGCAAGATGTAATCAAATTATGGAATTTGCAAAGAAAAAGGGCTTTTCTGAAATAAATATTCCTGAAAAAATTATTCTGGATGGAAGGGAAAGAGGGGTTGTAAAAAAGATGTCTTTAATTCAGGATATTTACGATAGAATAAGAAAAAGTTATATGACTCACCTATTACCAACCAAATTAATGGAACTTGTTTCTGTTTTTCATTCCTTTTATCAGGCAGAGAGGGTTGTTGATGAGAATAATAAGGAAAATACGATAAAAAGGCTTTTTATTGTTAATACTTTAAAAAATCTATTAAAATTTACTCTGGATTCAATGAAAATTAATGCACCGGAGAAAATGTGAATGGAACCTGTAATTCAGTGTATAAAGGTAACAAAAATATATGAGGGAAGATTTAAAGCTCTTGATGATGTTAATCTTGAGATTAAAAAAGGTGATTTTGTTTTTATCGTAGGACCCACAGGAGCAGGGAAAACCACCCTTTTAAGACATATTTATATGGCTGAATTCCCTGATGATGGAGAGGTAAGGGTCCTTGATTATTCTTCAAGGCATATAAAGAGGGATGAAATTAAATTTTTGAGGAGAAAAATAGGGATAATTTTTCAGGATTTTAAATTGCTTCCTGATAGGGATGCCTTATCCAATGTTTCCCTTGCGCTTGAGGCAATAGGTGAAAATCCCAGAAGGGCAAGGGAAAAGGCGTTAAATGTGCTTTATAATCTCGGGATGCTTTCAAAAGCAGAGAAGAGTATATATGAGCTTTCAGGCGGAGAAAAGCAGAAGGTTGCAATAGCAAGGGCTCTTGTGAGGGAACCTGTTGTTTTAATAGCGGATGAGCCGACAGGAAATATTGACCCAAAGGCACAGGAAGAGATAATGGAGCTTTTACAGGAGATTCATTCAAAGGGAACAACTGTTTTAATGGCCACACATAATTATTCTTTGATTGAAAAAGTTAAACTCAAAAGATTAATATATATGGAGTATGGGAGAATAAAAAGGGTTCAAAACCCGT
>Ga0209426_1002094_pt1 | contig 9940 bp, 2 predicted proteins | sample Deesub1362B_J571_FD_187697 | JGI IMG/M metagenome (GOLD analysis project Ga0209426, IMG submission 187697) | Deep oceanic, basalt-hosted subsurface ecosystem from Juan de Fuca Ridge flank, Pacific Ocean, CORK Borehole 1362B_J2.571 (SPAdes)... ...
GCTCAGTCGGTGGTGATCAATGAGTTTTTGGCGTCGAACCAGAGCATCAACCGGGACATGGATGGCGACTATTCCGACTGGATCGAACTGTACAATCCCGGTTCTCAGCCCGTCGATCTCTCCGGCTACGGCCTCACCGACGATCCGGCCGTCCCCTTCAAGTGGACCCTTCCCGCCGTCACCATCCAGCCCGGAGGCTACCTCCTCATCTGGGCCTCCGGAAAAAACCGCTCCACCCCGGAGCTCCACTCCAGCTTCAAACTCAGCGCCGCCGGCGAAACCATCGCCCTCTTTAATCCCAGCGGCTCCCTCATCGACCAGGTCTCCTTCCCCATGCAAAGCTCCGACATCTCCATGGCCCGCTTCCCCAACGGATCCGGTCCCTTCAAAACCACCGCCAAACCCACACCCGCTGCCCCAAACCTCTACACCAACCCCGGCAGCGGCTTCATCGAAATCCTCAAACCCAACGGCGGCGAAACCCTCATCGCAAACACCGAAACCATCATCCAATGGCGATCCTCCGGAACCATCGGACAAATCCGCCTCCAATACTCCACCAATGGCGGCGCCTCATGGAACATCCTCGACCCCGCTACACCCGATGACGGCCAAAAACGATGGCGCGTCCCAAACCAGCCCTCCTCCCAGTGCCTCATCCGCGCCACCAGCCTCCTGGATACCCTCATCTACGACCAGAGCAACGCCTTCTTCCAGATCCTCCCCGCACCCCACGGCCAACCCATCGTCATCAACGAACTGCTCGCCAGCAACTCCTCCGTCAACACCGACGAAGACGGAAACTTCTCCGACTGGTTCGAACTCTACAACCCCCTCTCCTACGACGTCAACCTCCTGGGGTACTTCGTCTCCGATGACCCCAATCTGCCCCTCAAATGGTCTTTCCCCTCCGTCACCCTCCCCGCCGGCGGCTACCTGGTGGTGTGGGCCTCCGGCAAAGACAAGCGCTCCGGACAACTCCACACCAGCTTCAGCCTCAACGCCAACGGCGAGTACCTGGGACTCTACGGCCCCGACGGAACCCTCATCGACGAAATCCACTTCGGCCCCCAACAATCTAACATCGCCCTCGCCAGAATCCCTAACGGATCCGGAAACTTTACCCAAACCGCTGAGCCCACCCCGGGTAGTGCCAATCAATTCCGTGAAATTATCACCGCTTCCCTAGAACTGACGTACCCAAACGGCGGAGAGACGCTGTACATCGGCACCACCGTCCGGATCCGCTGGCGCAGCACCGGGAACATCGATGCCGTCAAACTGGAATATTCCACGAACGGCGGCTCTACATGGAATCTTATCGACAGCTATGTCCTCAACGACGGGAGCAAAAGCTGGCGAGTTCCCAATGTTCTCTCGGGCCGCTGGAAAATCCGCATAACCGCTCTAAATGACCCTCAGATTCATGACGAAAGCGATGCCAATTTCCAGACGGCACCCCCAAACAGAGTGAGCGGTGACCTAGTCATCAATGAATTCATGGCATCAAATGGGAACACTATTTTTGACGAAGACGGCGATCCCTCTGACTGGATCGAAATCTACAACAAGGGCACAGTACCGATTGATCTGGGTGGATATTCCCTTACCGACGATTTGCTGGATTTGAACCGGTGGAAATTCCCGGCCATCCAACTACCTCCGGGCGAATTCCTCATTGTCTGGGCGTCCGGGAAAAACCGGAAGTCCGGAGAGTTGCATACCAGCTTCCGGCTGAACCGCAGCGGAGAATCCCTAATTCTGGTGAATCCCCGCAACGAAATTGTGGACGAAGTTCATTTCGGCCTCCAGTACCAAAACATTTCAGAGGCCCGGGACCCAGATGGCACAGGAGATTTCCAGCTCACTATGTCCCCCACCCCCGGCACCTCCAATATTATTAAAAGGCCGCCCAACGGTTCGCTCACTATTCAGCCAGGAAGCGGATTGTACACCGGGACGGTTAGCGTTCAGATTCAGGCGAACCTCTCTGGAATCACGATCCGTTACACCACCAATGGAGCAGCTGTCACAGCATCTTCGCCCGTCTATTCTGGAACCTTGACAATAAACGCCACTACGGTTCTGCGCGCAAGAGGATTCCTGAACGACATTCCCGTAACGCCGGAAGTCTCTGCCTTCTACCTGTTTGATTTTCAGGGCCACCTGCCCGTGCTCTCCATCGCCACAGATGAAAGCAACCTGTACGGCTCCTCCGGAATTTTTACAAACTATGACAAAAAGGGGAAAGATTGGGAAGTTCCAGCTGCCGTTAATTTCATCGAACCGGACGGAGGCGGATTTGCCATTCTTGCCGGATTGCGCGTTCATGGGCAACATAGCAGAAGCTATCCCAAAAAGTCCGTGCGCCTGTACTTTCGCAAAGAATACGGTAAGGGAAAACTGGAGTACCGGATATTCCCCGATCTGGACATCGACCGGTTCGATGTTCTTGTAATTCACTCCGGTGGTTCTGAAGACCAGTACTACTCGGGCATGAAATGGACCCTGTTGAGGGATCCCCTCATCCACCGCCTGCACCGAAAAATGGGAGGATTTTCTTCAGCAAGTCGTCCGATCCTCTTGTTTTTAAATGGCGAATTCTACGGAATCTATTTCATCCGCGAACGGATTGACTGGCACTATCTTCGTGACCACTACGGTTCCGTCAATCCGGATTTGCTCAAATGGCGCCATAATGTCGTCCCGGAAATTCAGGAAGGTGACCGATCCGCCTGGATGCAGTTTTACCAGTATTTTGAAAATCATTCTTTCCAATCCAGCTCAAATTACCGATGGGCACTTCAGCATATGGACATCAAGAACTTCACTGATTACCAGCTTGTGGAAATCTACGGAGGTCACAAAGACTGGCCGCACAATAACAACTTCTTTTTCCGCGAAAGAGCGGATACGGCAAAATGGCGCTGGATTCTGTGGGATGCGGAATACACTTTTTTCTATAAAAACATCGATCTGATGGCCTGGGCATCAAGATCTCAACCGCGTACGGATATCTCCCCGCGTGATGATGAAGGACAGATCTTTGCCACTCTGATCTTCCGCAAACTGCTGGAAAACAGCGAGTACCGCACTTACTTCATGATTCGGGCATGCGATCTATTGAACACGGTCCTGAGCCGGGATTCTGTCTGGGCCGAGTACATCAGGTTGAAAAGCCAAATTGAAAAAGACATTCCTCTGGAAGAGCAGCGCTGGAGCCCTATGGAATACACCTGGCAGGATGGAATTGCCGTTATAGAGGATTTCATCCGTTCCCGGACCGGGATTGTGCGGTATCACATCGGTCGGTATTTTGGAAAAACGGAACGGTCAAGAATAACCCTTCAAACAGACCCAAACCAAGGATTCATAAAGCTCAACACCATTTCTATCCGGCGGTTTCCATGGGAAGGGACGTACTTCGATGGGCTGCCCATAACGGTTGAGGCAATTCCGCACTTTGGCTACGAATTTGTCCGGTGGGAGGGAGATCTGTCCTCTACGCGCCCGAAAATTCAGTTTACACTGCAGCAAAATACCACCCTCACGGCCGTCTTTCGCCCGCGCATCCGGACCGGCATGCTGCGCATCAGTGAATTCGTCCCTCAAAACCTGAGCGGATTGCAAGATGACAGCGGACAGCACCATGACTGGATCGAGCTGGAAAACCTGACGGGAGATTCTCTGAACCTGAGCGGCTGCTACCTCACGGACGATCCCACCAGTCCCAAAAAATGGCGTTTTCCGCAGGTGTGGATTCCACCTCACGGTTACCTGGTGATATTTGCCTCTGGAAATGACTCATCGAGCGCAACGGAAATTCACACAAACTTCCGGCTAAACCGGCAGGGCGAGTTCCTGGGCCTTCTTTCCCCCGTCGGCGAATACCTGGACTCCCTTACGTACGGATCGATTCCAGCCGATGTCGCATTTTCCCGGAACCCGGTCTCCGGTGTTTTTGAATTAACCCGATCGCCGACTCCTGGCTCAAAAAACATTATTCTTGGAGTCTTCTCCGCCATTAAAGGCGCCATCTTTTACCGCCATACCGCCAAACAGATCGATAGCGTAAAGGTAACTCTCCAGACGGGTGGAACTCAAGAATCGTTTTACGCCACCCCCAACGGTTTCTTCTGTGACAGTCTGTCGGGCAATCAAACGTACCTTCTTACTTTCTCAAAACCAAGAGGAGAGGATCTCCACAATGCACTGATGCTCTATGATGCGGCCCTTGTGGCCCGTGCATCGGTTGGCCTGGACAGCTTGCCCGTAAGCGCCAAAATCGCTGGAGATGTCAATCAGGATCATGCGCTGACTTTATACGATGCCGCTCTGATCGCCCGCTACGTGCTGCATTTGCCCGACATGGGTGGGTCGCAAGCCGGTGCCTGGCGCTTCTTCCCTGATTCGCTAAGGTGGAACGCCACCTGGGCAGACACCCTGACCGCAACCGTCCATGGAACAATCCTCGGAGATGTGGATTCCAGCTGGAGTGCACCGATGCCCAAACCCCGCCAGCCAAACGACATCGTTGCACTCGAACAGCTCTCCGTGACCCGTGATTCAGTTTCCCTCATTCTCCGCATAAAAAAGCAATCCGGATTTATTGCCTTCCAGGCCGAACTCATGCTGCCTGCTACGGTGGAATTCAACAAAGCCTGGCTTATTCCGCCCAGAAATACATTTGTGCTGTATAACAACAAAATAAACAACCTGTTGTTCATTGGAGGATACTCGCTTTCTCCGGAGCCGCCAGATTCCTTGAAGCTGGCGCTGACGTTCCGCAACCTTTCAGAAATGATGCATTCTCCGGAATTTGTTCTTACCCGTTTCATTGTGGACACCGAAATAGCCGCCGAGGAGATGTGCCTGAACAGGGGCAGGCCCGGAGAAACGGTCCCTCAATCTATAAAAATCTACCCCAACTATCCCAATCCATTCAACGGCGCTACAACATTTCGACTGGATGTGCCCCGAAAATCCCACTGGAGAATTCAGATATTTGACCTGCAGGGCCGGCTGATGTTCACACTGTTCGACGGGGTGCTGGAACCGGGACACCATATCCTTACGTGGAACATTCCGGAAAACCGACAGATGGCTTCCGGACAGTATTTCGTCCGATTTGCCAGTAGGAAGTTCAGTAGAACACTGAAGATCCTCTACATGAAATAAAAACAGCCGGAGCGTGAGAAAAACGCCCCGGCCTCTTGCTTCCTCTATTCCCAAAGTTAAAGTGGGAATCTACCGGAACTCAATCCGGCTTGGGAGTCCCCGATCGAAATAGGGCCGGCTAATTTTCCATTTGATCTCGCCCGTTACCGCATTGGGCCAATCCGCATCATAAAAATCCCAGCGGTTCCAGCCGGGCATGGGCCGGTCTGCCGCTTTCCAGTAAGGATCTGAAAGAATGGTTAGTTTTCGTCCATTTTTCATCGTTGCCTCCACAACCACGTTGGCCAGCGCTGCCCTCCCGGGGACATACTGACGCACCTCCACAGCGATAACATTTTTGCCCCGACGCAACAAATCCGTGACCTGACGCGCCCGCACCCGCTGGCTTTCCACCCAAGCAGACAGCGTGCGGCGGGCATAAACCTCATCCACATACTTCCCGTTTACCCACACTCTCGCATGGGAATCCGCAATAATCTGAAGCCATGCGTTTCTGGGCTTTTCCTCTAGCACAAATGTCTTTCGGAGGAAAATATGGGACGGCCCTTTTCCCTCCTCATCCACAGCAAACCCGATAAATGCGGCGGGCAGCTGGCCGTTAAAACTCAGATCACCCTGCGCCACTTCCTCTGCCTTTATTTCGAGATAGGCCGCCAGCCGGTCATACAAAGCCAGAAGCCTGTGCAGGTTCGCTTCCTGATTGTACCGCAACCACAGGCTGCGGTATTCATCACGCAGCTGACGGACCTGACCGGCAAGTTCGAGCAGGGCATCACGGTATTTTGGCAGGAGGGCCCTGCGCACTTTCTCATCCAATTCCCAGCGGTCCGTCTGCCACATCTGCACTTTCACATCCAGCACATGTCCATACCACTGGAAAACCTTTGCGGTGAACCGCAAAAGGTCCAAGAAATCCGTTCGCCGGGTAGCCCGGAGGCGGCCGGCATCCAGCAAACGGAGAACCTGGGCAGAATAGAGCTGAAGCTTGAGCGCCCGGTGCAGCACCCGTCTGGCAGGCTCCCAAAGCGGGTAAAAAGGATGATAAAAAAAGCTCATCCATTCCATCTCCCGGGTCATCTCATTCAGCAGGTGGTATGCGTTGGCCAGATCTGGCGCAGGAGAGCCATAATACAGAGGGAAGAACTTTTGTTCAAATTCAAACAGGTCGCCAGCTTCCACGTTCCAGGAACACTCCGCCGCATACGCAAACCCGTAGCCGTTGAGCTGGCGAAAATTGGGACCACCATAGTCGCCCCAGCTGGAAGTAATGGCCCCAAGGGCACCGAACTTTTTCCCATCCCGCAGAAGCTGCCGGATATTTGCAACAGCTGCCGTCAAATTGGGAAAAACTTTCCGCCAGTCATGTACACCCGGCGAAACCAGGTACGGCTGCCCCGCCCGGGCAAATACTTCGACAGATGGGTAATGATCCTGCACCCCGTAATGCCAGTCCACCATGATGATATCATTCGGGATTTCGTTCAAAATGGTTGGGTTTTGCAGGACGATGTCGCCGTACATCAAAACCCGCTTACCGTACTTGCGGAGCATTTCGTAAACGCGGCGGTAATGGCGGGCATGCAGGCTTGCAATTCCGATTCGCTCAGCCATACGGCGCGTGGCCCAAGCACCTACATCCCAGGATTCATCGGCACCCATGTGAAAATAGCTCGAGCGAAAAACGGGAGCAATTTCACCCAAAAGGTCCTGTAAAAACCCATACGTTTTTTCACTGCCAATATTCAGAGAAGCAGATCCCGGGAACTCGGCGAGATGAAGAAATTCCGCCTGATTCAGGATATTCTCGTAATGGCCCAGGGTTTGAAAAATGGGAATAATTTCAACAAAGTATTTCTCCGCATAATCCTGCAGATCTCGCCACTGTTCCGGCGTCAGCGTGCCACGTCCTTTGCCAATGGAAGGATATTTTTTGAAGAAAAAAAGATCTTCCAGGTAGGGCATATACGTGTTCATTTTGTGATCCGCAAGAAAGCGGATGATCCGCTTGAAATCCTCCATTTTGGAGACCTGTCCGCGGCTGATGTCATCGGAAATGCCGCGGATCTTAAAATCAGGCCAGTCACGGACCGTGCATGCCGGCATTTCACCAGATTTGCTGTACCAGATCAGCAGCTGTTTTAGAGTCCGGGTTGCATAGAACAGCCCTTTGAGCGTTTGGCCCGCCAAAACCACACGGCCGGATTCAGCGGAAAGAACGTACCCCTCTTCAGCCATCTGCGGAGCAAAAAGAAGCCCTTTCACATGCAGGTATTCACCGGTACTTCTCGCTGCTGGCAACAGCGCCAGAATGATCCCCTGGGCCGGCAATGTTCCGGACAATAGTTCCACAGAAAGCTCCTTGCCAAGGTACTCACGAAGTTCCGCCGAAAATTGTTGCCCAAGAGATTGTGCTTCAGAAGAAACCCAAACGGTCGTTAGATCCGAAAAACGCACCGTCTGACTCGAAACAGACCATTCCTGAGGGGTGGGAATCACGGGCAATGTATTTGCATTCCCGCCCCTCAAACTGGCCAGACCGTATACTGCAATCAGAAGAAAAAAACGGACCGCCATCCGTCGCATAATACCTCCTCAAACCTGTTCCAAATTTACCTCTTCAGTCCGTTTCAGAAGCAATAATTGAGGCGTTCATCCCAAAAACCAAACGGTCCGGGCAACAGAACCAAAAACAGGCAGGCATCTTTCAAGTAAGATTCAAATCCTGGTCATAGCCATTTCCGCCAGCCTCATCGGAATGAAAGTTCTCGATGTATTCTCCTGTTTCTGTATCAAACGGTTTGTCATGACCGGGAATGATAATCCCCTGAAACTGACCGATCTTCTTCTGGCTCTGAATATAGGCTCGTGCATCATAGCAGTATGGAAAATCCAGTTTGTATAGACGAAACGACAGGCGCGTTGGCAGCGCATCTCCGGTGATCAGGAAGTCCTTTCCGGGCGCCAGGATCTTAAAGCAGTAGTGTTGTTTGGTATGCCCGGGACAAGAGACCGGCTCAATAAACTCGAAGGGCCATTCTTCCTCAATAAAGTGAATCTGTTCTGTATTGCCCACAATATCGTCTTCCCAGAGTGCAGCCATTTCCAAAGCCAGCCGCGCATACAGTTCCGCCTGCTTGTCGTTGAATTCGGGATAGAACTCCTTCACCACATCCTGTATTTTCTCGGTGGGACTCTCGGAAACCGCATGCATAAAATCGCGCTGGAAAAAATATTCCTCTTCACTGAGGTAAATCGATGCATGCCGGAAAAAACGGTTTCCGCCGACATGATCCAGGTGAATGTGGGTATTCAGGACATAGTGAATATCCAGGGCGGAAAGTCCCATTTTATTGAGGATGTAAACGATCTCTTTATGACCCACAAATCCGGTATCGATCAAGATATTCCGGTTTCCGGCCTGGACCAGTGTGCTGGAAATCTGAATGGAAATCACCTCGCCTTCATGATAATGTTCAGCGTAGGTGAAAAAATGGGTGATATTCATGCCTTTCCCCTAATGGCCATCTTTTCGCAAAGAGTAAAAGCTGAGAACGTGCCCGCCGGCTACTTCTGCAGGAACACGTGTGCAAAGACCTTGGCATCTCCCAGGATATTGCTCAGCCGGGCATATTCATTGGGCTGGTGGGCCGTTTCGTCCATGGTGGACCACACGGCTGCGTACAGCCCTTCCCGTCTGACATATGCCGCCACGGTTCCACCCCCAATCCCCATGGGTTTTGCCTGACGGCCGTACACATCCCGCACGGCTTCCATGAGCGCTTTTACAACCGGCGCGTCGTTTGGTGTGGGCGGCGCCGCCTCTTCTCTCTGTGGCGATTCCAGCTCAATGTTTACCCGGAAACGCTCTTCTATTTCCTCCACCATCTCCCGAATCTTTGCCTCTACCTCGCTTACCGGGACACCCGGAAGAATGCGGCTGTCCAGATAAAAAACATCTTCCCCGGGAATGGTATTTACATTGGGAACGTTTGCTTCCTTTTTGGTCGGTTCAAACGTGGAAATGGGGGGATCAAACACTTCATCCCTTTGCGGGAACAGTTCGTAGAGGCTGTCCAATTTCACAATTAGGTGGGCCGCCGCGCGGTGGGCATTGATTCCCTGGGACGGCATCGAAGCATGGCACTGCTTGCCGGTGGTCTTAAACTTCAGCCAGAGAATGGACTTTTCGGCCACTTCAATCATGGTACCATCTTCGTTGCCCGCGTCCGGAATGATGATAATGTCCTCTTTGCGGAAAGCATCCCTCTTCTCTTTCAGTACATATTGCAGGCCATACTTACTCCCGGTTTCTTCATCTGCTACGATGGCCAGCCCTATGTTGTATTGCGGCGCCACGCCTGCATCCCGGAGTGCTTTCACCGCAAGAAAGCTGGCAACCATCCCCTGCTGGTTGTCTTCCACGCCTCGGCCAAAGATTTTATCTCCCTCAACGACCACTGTGTAAGGATCCGATTTCCACATGTTCAGATCGCCCGGCGGAACAATGTCCATGTGCGTCATGATCCAGATTGTGCGGCTGCGATCCTGCCCGTTGAAATAAGCCAGAAGATTAGGTCGGTACCCATCGGGAACCCGCGAATCCGGGCACTTCAGCTCTTCCATGTGGTCGGGTTTTAGTTCCTGCAAAATTTGTTTGATGAGCTCCGCTTTTTTGACTTCACCCTCCCCATCATTCTCCGGCGCCAGTGCCGGAATGGCCGTTAGTTTTGTCTCCAGGTCAATGGCATAATCCCGGAAACCA
>Ga0209426_1002095_pt1 | contig 9936 bp, 11 predicted proteins | sample Deesub1362B_J571_FD_187697 | JGI IMG/M metagenome (GOLD analysis project Ga0209426, IMG submission 187697) | Deep oceanic, basalt-hosted subsurface ecosystem from Juan de Fuca Ridge flank, Pacific Ocean, CORK Borehole 1362B_J2.571 (SPAdes)... ...
GCGGCTTTCTGCGCAGCCTCGAGATTCAGGTCGGCAATGGCGACCGCCGCGCCTTCCTTGGCCAGCAGGTCAGCAATGGCGCGGCCGATGCCGCTGGCAGCGCCGGTCACGATGGCGGATTTTCCTTGGAGCTTCATGGACGTTTCTCCTGTCTGGATGATTCGGGTTAGCCGGGCCGGCCGGAGGGGCCGGAACCGATGGAAACCGTTGGAAAGCGTTGGAAATTGTTGAATACGTGGCCGCTCAGGCCAGGTAGTCGAACACCACCTCGCCCAGCCCCAGGGTGAGGTCGGCAACGTAATGCTTGGCGCCGAGGACTTCCAGCACCGGAAGCCCAGCCACCGGCGCAAGCGCATGGGGCGACAGCGAAAGCGCCGCGGGCCCAGTCCACGCGCCCTTCATCTGCACGTCTTTCAGGAAGTAGCAGACCAGTTCGCAGATGCGAGCGGAGCCATCCACGTGCGGAATGATCTTGAGCAGGTAGTTGGGTGTGCTTGCAAGCGCCAGGCCCAGCGCGTCCTTGTCGAGCTCGCGGTGCTTGTAGCCCATGGTGCCGGTGGCGACGCGCACCGGGCCATAGTCGAGCGTACCGACCAGCGTATCGGTGTGGACCGCCAGTGCGGGGCTGGCCAGCTTCTTCGGAAAGCCCCATAGCTCGCGCCCGCCCGCCAGTGGCGGATGGTCGTCGAGGTACATGGCGTGGGTGTAGTTGCCGGGCTTGCCCTGGTAGGTGACGGGAATCACCTGGCCCGATTCGGTGTAATCGCCAAACCCGGTGGAGTCCGGCATGCGGATGAATTCGTAGTCGACCACCGCGTCGGTGATCTCCAGGGGTTCCGGCACCACCGCGCGCAACAGCTCGGGATCCGTACGGTAGGAAATGATGAAGAATTCGCGATGGATGAAGCGGTATGGCCCCATCGGATAGGCCGGATTGGTAAGCGGCATGGCGAATGCCTGCTCGCGGATCGTCTTGATGTCCATCGCCAGCCAACCTCCTGAAGAGATGCTGCGCCGCCTTGCCGGGCGGCAAGGCGAATCGCTGGCGTCCCCGGGTGTCCGGGGCGTAGCCAGCGAGATCAGTCAGACCGGCGATTTTCGTGCGCGGTTCCCTGTTATCTGCTGCATTGCGACAAAGCGTTGCAAACAGCAGGCAACAGATTCCAGACTATACGCCGTAGCGCTGCCGATAGGCAGCCACTGCCTCGCGCGAGCCGCCCAGCGCGGGATCCTGCGATGCGTCCAGGTAAGCCAGCAGGTCCTTCAGGCTGGCGATGGAGATCACCGGCACGCCATATTCGCGCTGCACATCCTGCACTGCAGAATGCGTCCCGACCTGATCGGCGGTGCCACTCTTTTCCATGCGGTCGAGCGCGATCAGCACCGCGGCCGGCTCCGCGCCAGCCGCGCGGATCATCGCCATCGACTCGCGCACCGACGTGCCGGCCGAGATCACGTCGTCGATGATCACGACCTTGCCCTGCAGCTTGGCGCCCACCAGCGTGCCGCCCTCGCCGTGGTCCTTGGCTTCCTTGCGGTTGTAGGCGAAGCCGACGTCACGTCCGAGCCCGGCCAGCGCCACCGCGGTGGCGGACGCCAGCGTGATGCCTTTGTAGGCCGGCCCGAACAGCACGTCGAACTCCAATCCGGATGCCAGCAGGGTTTTCGCATAGAATTGCGCCACCTGGCCCAGCATCGCACCCTGGTTGAACAGGCCTGCATTGAAGAAGTACGGCGACTTGCGGCCCGCTTTGGTCACGAATTCGCCGAAGGACAGTACGCCAGCGTCGAGCGCGAAGCGGATGAAGGTCTGGCTCAGGTCGCCAGCGCCGGGCTGCGGCGTCGTCTGCTGCGTCATCTTTTCTCTCTGATTTCAAAATTTCCCGAGATGTTACGGATTATCAGCGCCAACCTCAACGGCATCCGCTCCGCGGCCAAGAAAGGCTTTTTCGAATGGATGGGCAAGCAGGACGCCGACATGGTCTGCGTCCAGGAGCTCAAGGCGCAGGCTGCCGACATGACGGAAGCGTTCCTGGCGCCACACGGCTACCACGGCTACTTCCATTATGCGGAGAAAAAAGGCTATAGCGGTGTCGGCCTTTACACGCGCCACAAGCCGGAGCGGGTGATCACCGGTTTCGGCGTCGACGAGTTCGATAACGAAGGCCGCTATGTCGAGGTGCAGTATCCGCACCTCGCCGTGATCTCGGTCTATGTGCCGTCCGGCTCCAGCGGGGAAGAACGCCAGCAGGCGAAGTTCCGCTTCATGGAAGCCTTCCTGCCCCACCTGCTGCAGCTCAAGGCCAGCGGGCGCGAGATCGTGCTGTGCGGCGACGTCAACATCGCCCACAAGGAAATCGATATCAAGAACTGGAAGGGCAACCTGAAGAACTCGGGTTTCCTGCCGGAGGAGCGCAGCTGGATCGGCGAGCTGTTCGACGTGCACGGCTATGTGGACGTGTTCCGCAAGCTGGACCAACGCCCCGAGCAGTACACCTGGTGGAGCAACCGCGGCCAGGCCTATGCGAAGAACGTCGGGTGGCGCATCGATTACCACCTGGCCACGGCAAAGATCGCCGAGACCGCGCAAGCCACCTCGATCTACAAGGACGAGAAATTCAGCGATCACGCGCCGCTGTCGATCGACTACGACTTCCCCCTGTAAGGGGTACGGCCGAGGGCGCACCGGCTACGCCGAGCGCACCTCTTCAAGCAGCTCCGGGTGCCGCTCCAACACCTTGAGCAGCTTGACCAGCGCCAGCGGCGGCTTGGTCTTGCCGGTTTCGTAGCGCGAGAAGGCATTGACGCCGCCGCCGAATATCTCGGCGGCCTCGCGCTGGTCCAGGCTCAGCTTCTTGCGCACGGCCACGATGAAGGCGGGATCGACGATGGCGGCATTGACCTGCTTTTGGAAAGCCACCGCCGCTTCGCCGTACCGGTCCGCTTGATTCGGATCCAGCACGATTTCCCCGCACGCCGGACAAAAGCCACCCGAGACCGCGGAAATGATGACAGTTTCGCCCTTGTACGTATAAGGCACGTCGCGCGTGTCCTGCACCAGTTCCGCACCCCCGCATTCTGGACATTTCATGGTTCCAGCTCCTTGAATGACACGACCAGCACCCCATCGGTGACCGTCAGTTTCAGATACAGTGCGCCGGCGGCGGTAATCGGCCGGTAAACGTCCTGCCATACCTTGTGATCCGCGTAGGTCGTCATGCTCTTGTAAAAGTCTGCCGACGTCAGCGAAGCAATGACGGCGATCACGTCGGCACTGTCGAATCCGAGCTTGCGACTGTGAACGGCAGCGGAGCTGGTCAGGCAAACCCGCCCTTCGATGGCCAAGGTCCTGATCACCGAGAGCCTGCAGTGAGGCGTATGTTTCTCGATCGAATTTAACCTACTAGGTTACAACTAACAAGGGAATTTGCGATGCGCCGCGGCATGCGCCCTGCGACGTCCCCCAACCTAGTTACAATGCTGCTTCCCATCCGATTCCGGCATGGGACCCTTCGTATTTCCGAGTGAGTCCGCCATGGTTTTCAAAGTGTTCGTAGATGGTCAGGAAGGCACCACCGGTCTCCGGTTGCTCGACTATCTCTCCGGCCGTTCCGACGTGGAGCTGCTGCGTATCGCCGACGACAAGCGCAAGGATCCGGCCGAACGAGCACGCTTTCTGAATGCTGCCGACGTCGCTTTCCTGTGCCTGCCCGACGTTGCCTCCCGCGAGGCCGTGGCGCTGGTGACCAACCCCAATACCTGCGTGATCGACGCCAGCACGGCGTTCCGCACCACCGACAGCTGGGCCTACGGCCTGCCGGAGCTCACGCGCGGCCAGCGCGAGAAGATCCGCGCCAGCAAGCGCATCGCCGTGCCGGGCTGCCACGCCAGCGCCTTCCTGATGGCGGTGCGCCCGCTGGTGGAAGCCGGCGTGATGCAGGCCGACTACCCGGTCTCGGCGTTCTCGCTGACCGGCTACAGTGGCGGCGGCAAGCAGATGATTGCCGAGTTCGAAGCCGGCGGTAACCCGAAGCTGGACAGCCCGCGCCCCTACTCGCTCGGCCTTGCGCACAAGCACCTGCCCGAGATGCGCGTGCAGGCCGGCCTGGCGCAGGCGCCGATCTTCAACCCCATCGTTGGCAACTTCCTCAAGGGCCTGGCCGTGACGGTGCCGGTGTACCCGGATCGCCTGGCGCGCAAGGTCACGCCGGAACAGATCGCCGATCTGTACCGCAAGCACTACGAAGGCGAGCAGTTCGTGCGCGTGATGCCGGTGGGCGACGAAGCCAACCTGGACGGCGGCTTCTTCGACGTGCAGGCCAGCAACGACACCAACCGCGTGGACCTGTTCGTGTTCGGCTCGGCCGAGCGCATCGTGCTGATGGCGCGCCTGGACAACCTGGGCAAGGGCGCCGCCGGCGCCGCGGTGCAATGCATGAACGTGCATGTCGGCGCGGACGAGGCGACTGGCCTGAGCGCCTGACACGCTGAAGCGCTAGTGCGGCGGCATCAGCCGCGCGAATGAAAAAAAGCCGGCGATGGTTTCGCCGGCTTTTTTTCGCCCCGGGAAATCCCGTCGGTCAGATCCCGGCCTTGACCACGACGCCCTTGAGCGCAACGCCAAGGTAGGCGCTGCCCTTGGCGCAGACGTAGGTGCTGTCGCTGGCGGTCTCGTCGTCCTTCCAGTTGCTGCGGATATTGACCACGGCGCTGCCGCCTTCCTTGGTCGCGCGCTGCTGCAACTCCTGCACCGCCTGCACGAAGAGGGTGGCGCACAACGCGTCGTCGGGCGGCGGCGGCGGTCCGCCGGTGGAGTTGCTGTTGTCGATAGGCCGGCGCATGCGCTTGACGGTCTTGAAAGACTGGCCGTCCTGCGCGCCCGGCAGCTTGTTGAAACCGAACAGCAGCCTGATCGACGGGTCCACGCGCTCCTTGGCCCCCGGTGTCGCCAGCGCCTTGTCGATCGGCATGCTCAGCAGCTGGTCGGCCGCCTGCGCACTGCCGCCCGCCAGCAACGCGCCGGCCATCAGACTGAATCGCACCCAACGCTTCATGGTCCTCTCCTCATTGCCCCGGTTCGATGTATTTATCGTACAGGATCTGCCATAAAGAGAGCCTCTCGGGTGTCTTTACTTTTTTAGTGGCTTTTGCCGGTCGTCGTCGCCGCTGTCGACCGGCGCGCCGCTCAGGTTGGCCATATTGGCCCGATAGGGCGGCAGCTTGCCAACGCTGGAATCGATCGCGCGCGCGTAGAGCGGCAACACCTCGGGCAGGTGCTTCTCCAGCTCGGCGATGCGGGTGCGGCCCGATGGATGGGTGGAGAGGAACTCCGAGCCCGACTGCGCCGACGATTGCGAGACCGCCCCCATCTTTTGCCACAGCGACACGGCGGCGCGCGGGTCGTAGCCGGCACGCGCGGCGATGTCCATGCCGACCAGGTCGGCCTCGGTCTCGTCCGAGCGCGAAAACCGCAGTGTGAGCAACTGCGCCCCGGTGCCCAGGGCCATGTTGCCGAGGTTGCCGAAGCCGAACAGTTGCGAGATCACGTTGGCGCCCAGGTTGGTGATCTCGGACTTGGCCGCCCGCTCGCGCGCATGCTCCTGCAGCGCATGGGCGATTTCGTGCCCCATCACCATGGCGACTTCGTCATCGGTCAGCTTGAGCTGGTCGAGCAGGCCGGAGTAGAAGGCGATCTTGCCGCCGGGCATGCAGAACGCATTGACCTGCCTGGAGTTGATCAGGTTGACTTCCCACTTCCATTGCTTCGCGCGCTCGTTCCAGCGCGGGGTCTGCGGCAGGATGCGCTTGGCGATCGCGCGCAGGCGCACCAGTTGCGGGTTGTTGTCGCCAACCAGGGTCTTCTTGGCCTGCGCCTCTTCCTTGAGTTGCTCGTACTCCTGCGAGGCCTGCTGCTCGATGACCTCGACCGGCACGATCTGGCGGATGGACGCGCCGCCGCGTTGCACGCGGATGCCATCTTCTGCGTCCTGGGGCTGGGCCTGGGCCTGGACCGCGCTCATGCTCAACGCGGCGCTGGCCGCCAGCGCCAGCGCGGCCAGTCGACGTGGCAACGCAATCCCGGCCCGCCGGTGGCGGTACTGACAACGCTGGCGATCGGACATGGACGATTCCTTGGATGCGGTTTTCGGCAAGCAGGGTGAGCAAGGGTTGATGCTGCCAGGACACGGTCCGGGCCCCGCATATCCCGCGCATCGGGGCGGCGCTGACGGTAATGCAATAATACACGGCGCCTTGCCCAGCTTCATTGCCCCGCTTGCCATCCTGATTCATGACCTTTCAAGCCTATCTCGACATTTTCCGCAATCGCCGCATCGGCGCCATGCTCACGCTGGGCTTCGCGTCCGGGCTGCCGCTGGCACTCACCTCCGGCACATTGCAGGCCTGGATGACGGTGGAAGGGCTGGATATCAAGACCATCGGCTTTTTCTCGCTGGTGGGCCAGGCCTATATCTTCAAGTTCCTGTGGGCCCCGCTGATGGACCGCTATACGCCGCCGCTGCTGGGCCGGCGCCGCGGCTGGCTGCTGGTGACCCAGATCGGGCTGGTGCTGGGCATCGCGGGCATGGCCTTCTGCCCGCCGCACGAGGCGCTATGGACACTGGCGGCGCTGGCCACGCTGGTGGCCTTCTTGTCTGCCTCGCAGGACATCGTGTTCGACGCCTACAGCACCGACGTGCTGCGCGCGCCGGAGCGTGGCGTGGGAGCGGCGGTCAAGGTGCTGGGCTACCGGCTGGCGATGCTGGTGTCGGGCGGGCTGGCACTGTGGCTGGCTGACCGCGTGCTGGGCTGGCAGCAGATGTACCTGCTGATGGCGGGGTTGATGGGCATCGGCATCGTCAGCCTGCTGTGGGCGCCCGAGGCGGAATCGCCTGCGCGCACGCCGCGCTCCATGGAGGAAGCCATCCTGGGCCCGCTGCGCGACTTCTTCTCGCGCCCGGGCGCCTGGTGGCTGCTGCTGCTGATCGTGCTCTACAAGCTAGGCGATGCGTTTGCCGGCAGCCTGTCCACCACCTTCCTGATCCGCGGCGTGGGCTTTTCGGCCGGCGAAGTCGGCCTGGTCAACAAGACGCTAGGACTGGCCGCCACCATTGTGGGTGCGCTGTTCGGCGGCACGCTGATGGTGCGCCTGGGCCTGTACCGCTCACTGATGCTGTTCGGCATCTTGCAGGGGGTGTCCAACCTCGGCTACTGGATCCTGGCGGTGACGCCGCCGCACCTGTGGACCATGGGCGCCACCATCGCGGTGGAGAACCTCTGTGGCGGCATGGGCACGGCGGCCTTCGTGGCGCTGCTGATGACGCTGTGCAACCGCTCGTTCTCGGCCACCCAGTACGCGCTGCTCTCGGCGCTGGCCTCGGTCGGGCGCGTCTATGTTGGCCCCAGCTCTGGCTACCTGGTGGAGGCCTTCGGCTGGTCGGCGTTTTACCTGAGCACCGTGGTGGTGGCGGTGCCCGGCGTAGTGCTGCTTTGGGCGATGCGCAACACCGTGCATCGCTACGAAGCCCGGGCCCGCGCCGCGGCCTAGCCCCCGGCACCCAGCAGCGCGAACGCTGACTCGCTCGGAGGCTGTTTCAAAATGGCCTCTTACTGCTTGTAATAGACGATCTGGTGCGAGGTCGCGAGCAGTTCTCCCTGCGGGCTCCAGATCTGCGCGCTCTGGTCGAAAAAGCCCTGGCGGAACACCTGCGCCTGGGCGCTGCCCAGCACGTGGCTGTTGCCCAGCGCGGCCAGGGTCGCGGCGTCGGCATGGAAATACGTGGTCAGCGACACCGTGCCGGCCGGCACGAAGCCGGCGCGCTTGAGGAAGATCCGCGGGTAGAAAGTGTCGCACCATGCCGCCATCGCGGCGAAGTCCGGCGTACGTGCGGGCGCGTCGCGCAGCCAGAACTGGGTCACGCTGTCCGGGTTCTCGGTGCCGGCCTCGACATTCGGCTTGGCGCCGCGCACCGGCCGCAACTCATACGCATCCAGCCAGCGCACCGGGGCAAAACCGGCCATCGGGGCGACATCGCTTGCCGGCGGCACCTGCGGGAACACGGCCTCGCCACAATTCCAGGTCTCGCGGCGCACGGCGAAGAAGGCGGTGGCCGTGGTCGCCACTTCATCGCCCTGGCGCAGCTCGATGGTCCAGTGCTGGGTGTTGCGGTTGGTGCGCACCGGACGCGCTTCGATCACGAACGGCCCTTCGACGATCGGGCCGGCAAAGTTGACGGTCAGCGCGGACGGATCGCCCAGCCGCTCGGGATGCTGCAGCACGGCTTGCAGCAAGGTGGCCGCCGTGATGCCACCGAAGGGGCCGATCATGTTCCAGTAGGCCGGCGTGGTGCGGCCGTGGAAGAGATTACCCCCCGCCGGCTCCAGCGCGATCGCGTGGTCGAAGGAATGGACGGTCTGGCTTGCTGGCGTGGCGGACATGTCGAGGACCAAAAAAGTACGATCGTTCGATAATACTGCAAACGGCGGACGGGCGCTGGCACCGCCTCGACCGGGCGCCCCCTCCAATCCGCCGCAGGGTCAGCCCCCCGCCCGCGCCCGCCGCAGCGGATTCCAGCCAAGCTGGTTGCCGATCACCGCCAACAGGATCAGCGCCATGCCAGCGAGCTGCAGCGGCGTGAGCACCACCCCGAACACCAGCACATCAATCACGATGGCCACCAGCGGATAGACAAACGAGAGCGTGGCGATCGACAGCACGTTGAGCCGCTGGAAGGCGCCATACAGCAGCGTGTACATCACGCCGGTATGCACGAGGCCCAGCGCCAGCAATGCCCCCCAGGTCCGCCCGCCGAACGTCTCGACCGCCGGATGCGCCAGGGGGAACAGCATGACCACCCCCATCGCCATCTGCAGGCCCGCGATCTGCCCCGCCGGAATCCCCTTGAGGCGGCGCGTGGCCATGGTGGTGATGGCGTACAGCAACGCCGCCAGCATCGCCAGCCCGACCCCGGCCAGCATGCCGCCGGTGGCACCGCCGTGCTCCAGCCCTGTGATCAGCACCACGCCGCCAAAGGCCAGCACCAGCCACGCAAGCCGCCCGGGCGCGATGGCCTCGCGCTGGAACAGCGCCGCCAGCAGCAGCAGGAAAAAGGGCTGGGTGTGATAAACGACCGTGGACACCGAAATGCCGCTGTACGAATAGGCAGAGAACAAGGCCAGCCAGTTGAGGATCAGCGTGACGCCGCCCAGCGCCAGCCAGCCCCAGTCGCGGGCGCGCATGGGCTGCCAGCCGCGCCGCAGGGCGAGCGTACCCAGCAGCGCGGCGCCGCCGAAAATGCAGCGGAAAAACACCACGTCCAGCGGCGACTGCCCGCTGGTCACCACAAACCAGCCGATGGTGCCCGACAGGGCCATGGCGGCCACCATGCGCCAGGCACCGCCACACCGTGCGGGTTCCGTGGCCTGGGGGGCCGGGGTGGCAGCCGGGGAAGCCACGGCGGCGCCAGATCGATCGATATTCATGGATGTCTCCTACGGAGCTTCGTACGCTTGGACGTCATTGTTCCATCGTGCATTCAGATCAACAATCCATCCCATAAGCAATTACTATTTGATCTGTGATCACAAATATGAGAGCCAGCCCATGCCGGTCGCGCAGCTCAACGCCATGGCCGTATTCGCCCGGGTGGTGGAATGCGGCAGCTTCTCCGCCGCCGCCCGCGAGCTGGGCATGACGCCCTCCGCCGTCAGCCGCCATGTGACGCGGCTGGAAGCGGCCATCGGCGGGAGCTTGCTGCAACGGACCACGCGCGCCTTCACCCTGACTGAGCTCGGACAGGCAGTGCACGCCGCGTGCGCCCGGATGGTGGCCGCGGCGCAGGAAGTCAGCACGCTGGCCAGCGACCACGGCGGCGCACCGCACGGCCTGCTGCGGGTCAGCGCACCGGTGGTGTTCGGGCAGGCCTGGCTAGCGCCACG
>Ga0209426_1002096_pt1 | contig 9932 bp, 8 predicted proteins | sample Deesub1362B_J571_FD_187697 | JGI IMG/M metagenome (GOLD analysis project Ga0209426, IMG submission 187697) | Deep oceanic, basalt-hosted subsurface ecosystem from Juan de Fuca Ridge flank, Pacific Ocean, CORK Borehole 1362B_J2.571 (SPAdes)... ...
GGGAGGCTCATTCCCGGACTGGCAGTCCGTTGAGACCCGGGGGTTGATAGGAGGTTCCCTCTATGCGTTCTTCAACACCAGCGGCAGGTAGATCTTGTACTCAACGACTCCTCCACACCAGAAGCCGGAGCAGAGGTCGTAATTGCCGGTCGAGACTGTTCCCACCACTGGTTGACCAATGGTGCCGTCTATGGCGTAGGAGCCGGCCTCGGCGTGCCCTCCCCCGCCGCCGATGACGGACCAGCCTATACTGGGGCCACCGTTAGCAAGAGCCCCCGTGGTCAGCAAGAGGCTGCCGAGGAGCAGGATTACGCCGATTGCCACCGTTTGTTTGCCCATGCTCTTGCCTCCCTGCCATCGCCTAGATTGGCTAGTAGACCAGCACCATAATTCCACCGTTGGCACCATTCCCATTGATGTCGAAGCGGGCGCAATCGAGTTTTTGGCTGTCGGTGGAGTTGATATCGCAACTGATAGTACGGGCACTGGTTGTATAGACCGGCATCGCGATCCAGAAGCGGTTGCTCAGATCGAAATTGAAGTCGATAGTGCAACGGCCTACACTTGTACCATTAGCGATGGTAATGGCCACTCCGTTGACCTGGTTGAAGTAGCGATAGGTGGTAGACCCCGAGCTCCCACAGTAGGCGTAGACCGCCGCCTTGAGTAGGCCATCAGCGGTCAGTGGCTGGGAGACGTCTCCGCTGTCGTCCACGGCGAAGATCACGTTGTCGTTCTCGTCGTAGATCTCGAAGTCGCTATCGGAGTCGTCCGCGTCATCGTCTAGGTCGATTCGGACGTTGTCGGAGGAGACCAAGACGATATCACTGTTGGTGTAGGTTGGATCGGAGCGAATGACACCGTTGTCCTCAGTGCTGGAGTTTCCTCCCAATATCAGATCGGCGGCGCCATCGCTCCCTCCGCGGGCGTACACCCCGGTCCCGCTGGAGTTGGTGAAGTACCCCGCGTAGCCGTCGGTGTTAGCGCTGCCGTAAACAGCGTACCCAGTGCTGGTGAGGGAGCTTTCCTCAACTTTTGCATAGACACCGTACTCTCGCGAGAAAATAGGTAGCGGCGCGCCATACAGAAAAGAGTAGTTGAGCCGCACGTCCGTGGTGGTAGTCGTGATCACCGCACCTGGACGCAGACTGAGGGCATAAGGCACCGGGAGGATCTCCTGGCAGCCGATCTTGGTGCCGCCTACCTCTACCTCCAGCCACAAAGCCTGACCATTGAAGTTGTCAGGATCCACCTCCAGGTCCACACTGAACAGGCCGTCGGTCACCTGAACCCCTGTCTTGGTGATTTCGTTGCTCACCTGGATGGTGCAGGAACTGTCGGAATAGAGGCGGAAGATCATATCACGGCTACCGGTCACTGGCTGTCCATTCTCTTTAAGCACGCCCTGATAGGAAATCTTGGCGCTCACTGTACCTGCGATAGAGACGATGTCTTGTGCCTCGTTGCCGCCGTCTGGACCTTGAGCCAGGCTTACACTGACCATTAGAGCCAGCATCACGATTACGATGGACACGCCGACGATCAGCCATCTGCTTTTCATCTTATACCTCCTCGTCTCTATGGTTTATCAGGATACACCGTTCTCGGATCGATGCTGTTCCCCGCCTCTATGGGCAGGCGCAAGCCCTTTGGATGCTCCCGATGCCCAAGATCGCGATCCCGATGGCCGTGTTGCCGCCACGTCCGATGAAAGTGCCACCGTAGATGAGATTTGTGGTGTTCGCGACCTCGCTACCCACACCAGGTAGGGGTTGTCGGCCGATGCATCGGTGATGTTATCGATAGCCTCCTGGATGCTGTAGGCTCGTATCGCCCAGCAGCACGGTGAAAAGACCATCGCGGACCTGGATGTATTTTCTATAGTTCCCTCCGCTGGTTGCTGTCTCGTCCCCCCGTCTGTTCACTCGATAATGTTGCTTGAGGTCGTGGGGTGCGGAGAGCCCCCGGCCTCCCCTTTCGGACGGAGACGCTTCTGAGGTACCCCGTCCACGAAATTTGTGCTAGAATAGGGGTAACCCCGTGGGCAGGTCGCCTTTTTCCCACCGCAGCGTGGCGGTCGGGGTTACCCCCTGTCATATATGATAAGGGGGAGAAGAAGATTGTCCCTACGGGGAACCTCCGGAGAACCTCCAGAGAGTCTCTCGGGGTGGGGACCGATGGGGCGGTGGGTCCTGGATACGCAGTTCGTGGAGGCGCTTCACGCCGCGCTTAAGCGATTACGTCGCCAGGAGGCGCTGGGGCAACATCCGTTGGCCGGGCTGGCGGTCGTGGCGGAGCGTCGCCGCCAGGGGGGATGGCCGGAGACCGTCCTGGGCCGTGCAGCCGCGCTGCAGGAGGTGCTGAGCGAGGCCCGCAAACGGCTGGCGGAGACCGATCCTGAGGGCGCGACCCTCCTGGAGCAGAGGTTCTGGCGGGGAGAGAGCGTGATCCGTTTGGCCCACGAGCGCCACGTGGCTGAGAGCACCCTCTACGTCCACCAGGAGCAGGCCATCCACAATCTGGCCCGCGTCCTATGGGCGATGGAGCAAGCAGCGCGGAAGGAGGTGGAGAAGCGACGGCGCTGGCTTGCCCGGAACATCCCCGCGCCCACCTACACCCGCCTCTTCGGCTTCGATCGGATTTTCGCCGACCTTCGCGACCTCCTAACCGATCCCGACGGCCCTCGCCTGATCAGCATCGAAGGGTTGGGGGGGCTGGGGAAGACCGCTCTGGTCCATCGGTTGGCGATGTGGGCTGCAGAGCAGGCCGACGTCGCCGATATCGCCTGGGTCACCGCCCAGCGACACCGGTTCGTCACCTGGCACGGGATCATCGCGCTCCCCGACGCGGAACCTGCCCTCACCTTCGAGGGCCTGCTCGACGACCTGGTCGCCCAGTTGGACGACGCCGACCTGGTGCGCGAACCACCCGATCGGAAGGAGGCCCACCTCCGCACTCTCTTGAGGGAAAGGCCCCACCTGGTTGTGGTGGACAATCTGGAGACGGCGGTCGACCACCAGGCACTGGTCCCCCGGCTCTGGGAACTGGCCGGCCCTACCCGTTTCCTCCTCACCAGTCGGTATAGCCTGAGCCAGCACTCTGGCGTGTTCTGTCTCACCCTGGACGAGCTGGGCGAGTCCGACAGCATCGCGCTGATGCGGCACGAAGCCAGTTACCGAGGCGTGCACTCGCTGGTCGAGGCGGACGAGGCCGCCCTCCGTCGGATCTACGAGACAACTGGCGGCAACCCCCTGGCGATCAAGCTGGTCGTCGGGCAGGCTCGCAGCCTCCCGCTGGACCGGGTCCTCGCCCGCCTGAAGGGGGCTACCGGCCGCCAGTACGAGGGCCTCTTCCGGTTCATCTACTGGCGCTCCTGGGAGGTGCTGAGCGACGACGCCCGCCGGGTCCTTCTAGCGATGCCCGCCCTGGCTCCCTCGGGGACCTACTGGGAGAACCTCCAGGCCGCCACCGGGTTGCCGGATGACCGGCTTGACGGGGCGATCGACCAGTTGGTGGCGATGTCGCTCCTGCAGGTCGTGGGGCGGGAGGAGAAGCGGTACGCCATTCATCAGTTGACCTACACGTTCATTATGACCGATCTTCTGGAGGAATGGGAGGATGCTGGAGACGATCAGCGCGCGTCGGCGGCTGTTCGTTGAGCAGATTGACCGTCTCGTCGCCTTCAGCCTCGAGTACATCCGGCGACATCGACAGGACGTGCACGCGCTCGACCGTCAGCGGGACAACCTGCTGCAGATGGTAACAGCGTGTGGTCAGTATCTTGGTGATTGGCATCGGGCCGCACGGATCGCCCTCGGCTTGGATGAGTATATGATGCGCCGGGGCCATTGGCGGAGCTGGGCTGCTTACCTGGAGGACATCGCTCACGCGCTGGCGGAGGAGCGCGCTTACGGGCTGGAGGGAGAGGTATGGCGCGCGCTGGGCAACGCCTACTGCGGCAGCGGTCAGTGGGAGCCGGCCTATCGTGCGCACAGACGGGCTATCGGCGCCTTCCGCCGCGCTGGCGACGCCCGCAGCATCGCCTACAGCCTGTTCGACCTGGGACGGGTCCGCTGGTTCCAGGGGGAGTGGCAAGAGGCCTTGCGATGCTACCGCCAGGCGGAGACCCTGGCTCGGTCCCTCCCCGACGATTCTCTCTTTCTGGCCCGCATCGCCAACGTGATAGGATTGACATACTGGCGGCAAGGGAGGTGGCGGTGGGCGGTCCGGCACTTCCGACGAGCCCTGCGCCTCTGCCCAGACGATCCCCAATACGCTCGCAATCGAGGCCGGATGATGAGCAACCTGGCGCTGGCCCTGACCGACCTGGGCCGGTGGGAAGAAGCGGAGCGGTCCTACCGCGCCGCGCTGCAGTTCAGCGAGCAGGCGGGCGACACCACCGGTCTGGCCTACACCTGGGGCGACCTGAGCGACCTCTACCGGCGGCAGAGGCGGTGGGAGGAGGCAGAGGCGTGCCTGGAGAGGGCCGAGGCCCTCTGGGAGCGGGCCGAGGACGCCGCCGGGCAGGCCGACCACGCGGAGCATCGGGGACGCCTTTGTGCAGACCGGGGGGAGGTGGCACAGGCTCGCCATTGGCTGGACCAGGCGTTGAAGTCGTGGGGAGCGCTCGGCAATGAGCATAAGATCGCCGAACTCCAGATTTTGCTGGCCGAGGTGGCGGTGCGCCAGGGATCGTACTGTGAGGCGGACCAGTGGATGAAGCAGGCCCGCTTTCTGGCCCATCGGCTGGGACGGCGCGATCTTCTCGTGCGTCTTCACGCTCTCCAGGCAGCGATCGAAGGAGGGCAGGGCCGCTGGCTTCAAGCGGTGTGGACTCGATTGAAGGGGCTCGCATGCGGCCTCCCCGCCCTCCGCAACGACCGAACCTGGCGGGCGGTGAGAGAACTGGGTCTGCCGCAGAGGCACGGGAGGCTCGGAGTTTCTTCGCTCTGCGTTTCCCGTCTCCCTGTGATGAGCAAGCGGCTTGCCGACCGGATCAAGCAGCTTCGCTGACGTCGGAGGCCAGGGGCAACCAGATGGTGAAAGTGGATCCCTCTCCCACCTGACTCTCCACCGCGATCCATCCCCCGTGGAGGGAGACGATCTGCTGCGCGAGGGCCAGTCCCAGTCCCGTCCCAGAGACCTGTTTCCGCCGAGGCTCCTCTCCGCGGAAGAACCGCTCGAAGACGTGGGGGAGTTCCTCCTCTGGAATGCCGATCCCGGTGTCGCTCACGGAGATGGTCCCCCATCTCCGCCCCTTCCGTTCGACGGTCGCCACCTGGATCGTGATCTTTCCTCCTTCGGGGGTGTATTGGATGCCGTTGCACACCAGTTGGTCCAGCGCTTCCGTCAACGATCCCCAGTCCCCCAGCACCAGAGGGTCGGTCTCCGCCAGATGGCACGTAAGGGTCAGGCCGTGGGACTTCGCCAGCATATGGCGACCATCCGCGATCGCGGCAGCCAGCAGGTTGAGGGAGACCTCCTTGAACGGTCTCTTGATCCCCTCGCCGTCTAACTGGGCTACTTTAAGGATGTCCTCCAGCAGGCGCGATAGGTGATCGAGCTCTTGCTCTAGCGGTTCCAGGAGCTTCAGCGCCTGCTCCGGGTTCTTACGGATCTGAGTGGCGTACAGCTTGGCCGTCGCCAGGGGGGTGCGGAATTCGTGGGAGATGTTGGTGATGAAGCGGCTCCGCATCCGGTCCAGCGCCTTCAGATGGCTGACGTCGTGGAGGACCACCACCGCCCAGGCCCCATCCGGCTTTCCGCCCTTCACCGGTGAGGCCTTGACCTCCAGGGCGGCCCCACTCAGTTCGACGAGTCGCTGGGGGCGCGTCCCGGCCTCCCGCGCCAGTTCAATGATCGTCTCTCGCAGCCGAGCCGCCTCCTCCGGCGGCGTGTTGTTCAGCCACTGCTCGGCCACAGGGTTGGTTTGGATGATCCTGCCGTCGCGGTCGGTGACGACGATCCCATCCAGCGCGCTCCGGAGGATAGCGTCCAGCTGCGCATAATGGGCCTCCAGTTCGGCGGTCCGTTCGGCGACCCGTTCCTCCAGTTCCGAGGCGTAGGCTTGGAGCTCCTGGTAGAGGCGGGCGTTCTCGAGCGCGATGGCCACCTGGGAGGCGAACGCCTGCAACCACTGGGCATCGGCCGGGCCGAGCCGGCCTGGCTCCGTGCTGTTCACGTTGAGGAAGCCGATCGTCCGCTTGCCCACGCGGATGGGTGCGCCTACGTAGGAACGACGCCATTCCTTATCAGGGGCACGCACCCAGTCCGGAGAGGAAAGTGTGTCCGGGATGACCACCGGTTTGCCCGTCCGTTGCATTCGTTGAAGGAGGGGATACCGCTTGAGAGGGATGACGAGGCGCGAGATATGGTCCACCAGCTCCAACCGCTCGTACCCCCGGTGACGGACGACACGAGCCTCCTCCCCTTCGACCACCATGACGGAGTAGGCATCTCCCGCGATAGCCCGTTCCAACTCCTCCAGAATGCGGTCCAGCACTTCCTCCAGGTCCAGCGTGCTGCCGATGGCCGCCGCGGCAGCGGCCAAGGCCTCGGCTCGCTGCCGTTGCTCACGCTCCTCGGCGAAGAGACGGGCGTTTTCCACGGCTATCGCCACCTGGTCGGCGATGATGCTCAGGAAGAGTTCGTCCTCCGGCCCGTAGGCCTCCGGTCGGTACGCCTGTACGGAAATGGCACCGATGACCTGCCCGCCTAGGCGCATCGGCACGCCGAGCCACGAATCGGGCATCTCCCCGGTCCCCCACAAGCGGGGTGTCGGTAACCGATCCTTCTCCTGCTCGAAATTCCGGATCAACAATGGACGGCCGGTGGTGAGGACCACGGAGGTGAACCCGCTGCCGAGGGGACGCCGTTCCGGTGGCTCTCGGATTCCCTGGTCGATCCGGAAACGGTAGTCCACTTCCTGCCGCTCCTCGTCGTAGAGGGCGACGAAGAACGCGTCTACCGGGAGCGTAGAGGCGATCCCTACGTAGACGGTCTCCAGCAGTTCATCCATCTCAAGCACCGCACTGACGGCTCCGGCGATCCGGTTGACGAGGGCCAACCGTTCGGCATGACGCCGGGCCTGCTGCATCTCCGCCACAAGACGTTCCTCGTACCGCACCCGCTCGGTGACGTCTTCAATGAACGTGAGGGTCCCCACCACCTGTTCCTCTCGGATTAGCGGGAGGATCTGCGCGCTCTGCATCATCCGTTCCTCCCCGTGAAGCGATCGGCAGGTCAGAGGGATGAGATACCGGTGGAGACGATGGGAGAGAACTCGGGCGTACCCCTCCAGCACGTCTCGATAGATGCGGTCCAACCCTCGGTCGACCAGTTCGGGATACAGCTCCAGCAGCGATCGCCCGATCACCTCCCTGGCCGCCTGACCGCTGTGCTCTTCCAACCACTGGTTCCACAATTGGACCACCAGGTTGGCGTCCGTGACCAGAACACCCAGCGGAATGAGGCGCGTCACCCACTCTCTGGTCCACTCGTCCATCGTCGTTCCGCTCCTCACACGGCGCTTACTGCTCCTCGATCGCCTTGAAGAGCCGGCCGATCGGATGGGCACCGAGGATGATCAGGATGATCCCCGGTACGGCCTCCTCCTGCACCCGGAAAGTGGTGTAAGCGATGATGGCGTACTGCTCGTCTTGAGCGGTCGGGGTGTTGAGCATCGTGGCCGGATCTTCCAGCCGAAAGCGAGGCATAGAGGAAAAGAGACGAACCTGCAGCAGACTCCCGAAGACCCTTGTGCACGCGCTGAGGAGGATGTTGCCCACCTCCACCACCACCTCCCGCGCCGAGATGTCCAGGTCCGGCGTGGAGGTCTCCTCCCCCACCAGCAGGTTTACCAGGGTGCGGGCCTCCTCGCGGTCGAGGGCGAGTATAGCAGTGCCGGTCAGCGCGCCGGAGAAGGATTGATGCACAGCGATGAGGGGCTCCGAGATCCGGTTCTGGAGTCTCTCCTGGGCTTCGTCCACCGAACAGATGACGACTTCCGGTCTCTCTATGAGGATACGGCGGTTGGACAGATCTGAGAGGGTTTCTGCCGTCCGCGCAAGGGCAACATTGATCAGGTCGCTCAGTGCGTCGCGTTGCTGTTCGGTCGACTCCATCCCCGCCCCTCCTCTTCCAGCACCGCTTCCGGCGTCTCGGCTCGCTTGGGAACCGCTCCCAGCCGCTCGTCTCCCCCGGCGCGATCGCCGCCCGGGGACTCGGCCAACCTGCTCTCACTCGCCATACACGATCGCAAATTTTTTTCAAGTGAATTATAACCGCGACCCACCGGCGGGTCAAATAGTGGGCGGTTAAGGGAAGCCCGCGAAAGCCGGGCTTTGCTGCTGAGTTGCCAGCGACTCAAGTCGTCGGATATCTACTGGACGGTTACGGATCCTGTGAGGTCGTTCACTTTGACTTTTACCCCTATCTGTGATACGATATTTCCGTCGGACTCATCCCTTTTTATCCGTAAGATGCTCTTTACCAATAGATGAAAGAAGGTGGTTTGATGAGTTCAGAATTTATCTCTCGCATTATTGGTATGATCGTTCTCGCTGTGGCGGGGCTTTTCCTTGGGGCGCGTTTTGCCGAACTGGGAGGAGGGTCTACTTACCTTTACAGCAGCACGTTCTTCCTCGTTGGCGCGTTGGTAGGGCTGGTGCTGACACCCTATTTCACCGTCCGGCCCTTCCGCTCGCTGGTCACCCAACTGCGCCGCGTGCCGGCCCAGCAGCTGCTGGCAGGGATGATCGGGCTGGTGATCGGCCTGATCATCGCTGCCTTGTTGGTGTTCCCCTTGTCCTTGTTGCCTTCTCCCTTCAATCGGATCCTTCCCTTCTTCACAGCCATTCTGTTCGCCTATCTAGGTGTGATCGTGTTGACCGCCCGCGCGCAGGAGTTCTTCAACCTCATCCGCGGCTATCGCAGCGGGCGCATGGTGGAAGGGGCGGAGGATCTCCAGAGCCCGCCGGTCCTGTTGGACACCAGCGTCATCATCGACGGGCGGATCGCCGACATCAGCCGTACCGGCTTCATTCGGGGAGAGATGCTGGTCCCCCGCTTCATCCTCAACGAACTTCAGCACATCGCCGATTCCTCCGACACGTTGCGCCGTAAACGGGGGCGGCGTGGCCTGGACATGCTCCGGCGGTTGCAGGAGGAATCGCTCAGCCCGGTCCGTATCATCGACGCCGACATCGAAGAAGCGCGGGATGTGGACGACAAACTGGTGCTTTTGGCCAAACGGCTGCACTGTCCCATCGTCACCAACGACTACAACCTCAACCGCGTCGCGGAACTCCAGGGAGTGCCGGTACTGAATATCAACGAGTTGGCTAACGCGGTTCGGCTGATCTACCTCCCTGGTGAGAGTTTCACCCTCTACGTCCTCCAGGAAGGGAAAGAGCCAGAGCAGGGAGTCGGATACCTGGACGACGGCACGATGGTGGTGGTGGAGAACGGCAAGCAGTACATCGGCTCGGAGATCGAGGTCGTGGTCTCTAAGGTGCTTCAGACCACCGCCGGTCGGATGATCTTCGCAAGGCCCGCTGAGGGCAACGGATAAGAGCCTACGGAGGGTACGCGATGAGCCTCACCGTTTACAACTATCTCACCCGTCAGAAAGAGCCTTTCGAGCCGCTGGAGCCGGGCCGGGTCTATATGTACGTCTGTGGACCGACGGTGTACGACCACGCCCACATCGGCCACGCCAAACTGTACGTGGCGATGGACGTGGTGGTCCGGTACCTGCGCTTCCTGGGCTACAAGGTCCGCTATGTGCAGAACATCACTGACGTGGGCCACCTGCTGGACACGGGGGAGGACCGCATCGTCAAGGGGGCCCGGCGGGAGCGGGTAGAACCGATGGAGTTGGTGGAGATCTACACCCGCTCCTACTTCGAGGACATGGACGCGCTGGGCGTGGA
>Ga0209426_1002097_pt1 | contig 9931 bp, 9 predicted proteins | sample Deesub1362B_J571_FD_187697 | JGI IMG/M metagenome (GOLD analysis project Ga0209426, IMG submission 187697) | Deep oceanic, basalt-hosted subsurface ecosystem from Juan de Fuca Ridge flank, Pacific Ocean, CORK Borehole 1362B_J2.571 (SPAdes)... ...
CTTCTTTTTTCGGATTTCTTCATTCAGTTCTTCTGCAGTTAACCACTTAACAACTTCTTTTTCAGGTTTTCGTCCCATGTAGCCATTTTGTAGTTATTGGTTAAAAATGTTTTGTCTAATACTCTAATTCAGGAAGCTACTGGTGTTGAGAAGGACAGAATTCTTTTCGTTCCACATCATTTATCTCATGCAGCAGCCTCTTTCTTCTGCTCACCTTTTGATGAATCAGCCATTATCACAGTTGATGGAGTAGGGGAGTGGACAACCTCAGCACTCGGCTATGGGAATGAAAATCAAATAAAGCTCTTCAAGGAAATCAGATTTCCTCACAGCCTTGGATTACTATACAGCGCCTTTACGGCCTATTTAGGATTCAAAGTCAATGAGGGAGAGTATAAAGTTATGGGTATGGCGCCCTACGGAAACCTGACTTATGTAGACAAGGTCAGGAAATTAATTGATATAAAAGAGGATGGAAGTTTCAGACTGAATCTCAATTACTTTTCATTCCATAAATCTGTTGATAAGCCTTTTAATAAAAAATTTGTTGAGCTGTTCGGAGAACCAAGAAGCCCAGAGATGGGACATAAATTTGAGCAGAGACATGCAGATATTGCTGCGAGTATCCAGAAAGTGTCAGAAGATGCTCTAATAAAAATAGCCCGTCATGTGAATGACCTTACAGGTTCAAAAAACCTATGTATCTCCGGTGGCGTTGGATTAAACAGCGTTGCAAACTACAAAATATTGCATAAAACTCCAATTGAAAATATTTTCGTTCAACCAGCGGCAGGAGATGCGGGAGGCGCACTGGGTGCGGCTTTATTCGTCTATTACTCCTTATTTGGCAATAAAAGGAAATACACAATGGAGCACGTATACTTCGGAGCGGATTACGACAATAAATACGTGAAGAATTTTCTTGAGAGGAATAACGTTCAGTATGAAGAATTAAGTGATAACGAAATACTCAGTTATGCCGCAGAAGAGATTGATGCTGGGAAGGTAATTGGTTTTTATCAGGATAAATTTGAATGGGGTCCTAGAGCATTAGGAAATAGAAGCATTCTTGCTGATGCAAGAAGGAAAGAGATGTTGAAGAATGTTAATCTGAAAATCAAATTCAGGGAGAGTTTCAGACCATTTGCTCCTTCTGTAATGGATGAAGATGCTGAAGAATTGTTTGACATTCCCCTGAACCACTATCCCTCAAGATTCATGCTTTACGTATGCCCGGTTAAAGAAGAGGTCAGAGAGAAGAATATGCTGCCTGCAATCACTCACGTGGATGGCTCAGCAAGACCACAGGTTGTCCTGAAAGAAGTGAATCCAAGATATTACAGGCTTCTGGAAAAATTCAAAGAAATATCTGGTGTTGGATGTTTTTTAAACACTTCCTTTAATCTGAGTGGGGAACCGATTGTGAATTCTCCTGAAAACGCATACTACTCATTTTCAAAATGCCACATGGATACCCTGATTTTGAACAATTTTGTGGTTGAAAAGAATGGAAGGTAAGGCTTTACTCAAAAAACTGGGAATTGTTGCAGGGATGACCCTATTTGGAATAATTTTTGCACTGATATTGATGGAGGGTGTGTTTACCTACATGATTCCTCAACCCGACGATTTCTATCATTATGAATCATATACAGGATGGACGCATATTCCGGGTAAAGAAGGCAACTGGATTGATAAAGAGTTTGCAGTCAATATCAGAATAAATTCTGAAGGTTTCAGGGATGATGAATGGAAGGTGGAAAAAGACCCGGAGGAATTCAGAATTGCTGTTATTGGTGACTCATACACAGAAGGTTTTCAGGTTCCTCTCGAGAAGACGGTCAGTGAAGTTCTTGAGGACATATTAAACTCTAATTCAGAAAATAGAAGATATGAAGTCATGAATTTCGGAGTTGCCGGTTATTCCACGTCGCAGGAATACGTTGTCCTGAAAAATAACGTGATGAAGTACAATCCAGACCTTGTTATACTCCTCTTCTCCAGTAACGACGTGAGATTTAACAGCATGGATTTATCAGAAGACAATTTCAGACCATATTTCGATCTAAATTGCGGAGAACTTGTTCAGGTAAAGACGCCAGCTGAACAACCTCACTCCTCGTTCAAGAGTGTTTTGAGGAGCCTGTTTCCAAAGATGTATCATTTCCTGTCTGTAACAGCAGTCGAGAATCCAGTTACAAAATCAATTCTTATCAAACTGGGTGCTATTAACGCAGATTACAATTCAACTACCATAGAAGAGAAAATACCTGTAGATTTCAAGGTATATTCAGAGGAATACGACCAGAACTGGAAGAAGGCGTGGAATATCACAGAGAAATTAATTCTTGATATGAACAACTATGTTGAGAAAAATGGCGCTGAATTTTTACTCGTGGCAGGGGCAAGCAGGGAGCAGGTACACGCTGACTGGTGGGAAGAAACTCTAAATGCGTATCCTGATATGAGGAAGGTTGGATGGGATCTCGATAAACCAAATAAAATTCTCGAGAGATTCTCGGCAGAGAATGGTATAAATTATGTCAATCTATTGCCTGCTTTTAGGGAAGAGGCAAATAAGACTGAACAGAGACTATTCTACCATTATGATGGCCACTGGAATGAATATGGCCATAGAATTGCTGCTCAGGAGATTTATGAGAAGTTGGTCAATTACCATTGACAACCTTAATGAAGTTAAGAATTGAAAAAATTATTTAATCTATTATTTAATCCATCTATAAGAGGGGATTAATTTGAAGTCAAAAGGCAAGATTATTGCATTATTGATAGGCAGAAAAGGCAGCAAAAGACTCAGAAATAAAAATCTCCTTAAAATAGTAGGCAGACACATTATGGAATACCCCATTCTTGCTGCACTGAATTCGAAGTACATTGATGCCTGTTATGTTTCGACAGATGACGAGAAAATCAAGGAGATTGCAGAGAACTACGGCTTTAAGTGGATAGAGAGACCTGAAGAACTGGCAACGGATGAGGCTCTTGCGAAGGATGTTTATATACATGCGTATAATCTGATAAGGGGAGAAATTGGCGAAGTAAAGTATATTGTATTGCTATCATGCAATGCACCCACTCTTATGGCACACCACATTGATGAGGCAATAGAGAAACTCGAGAAAAATCCGGAATACGATTCAGCGGCAACCATCTCGATTTACAATATGTGGAGCCCATTGAGAGCGTGGAAACTTGTTGATGACAAACTGAAGCCATATATACCCGAGCATCTTTACGAAGAAGTTTTTGGAAACAGAATGTTATCGAGCGATAGGGCTTCAGCAGGAAACACATACTTCATAGATGCATCTCTTTTTGTAATCAAGCCCGAAAATCTTGAGAACATTGAAAAAGGCTTGCTGCCATATCCGTGGCTCGGCAGAAATATAATTCCAGTCGAGAACTGGGGGGGCTGTGATCTTGATGTACACTGGCAGGTTCCAGTCATAGAGTACTGGTTAAGACAGCACGGATTTACTGAATATGTAACTCCATATGAACTTGAGAGAATGGAGGAAAAATGAAGGTTCTGATAACAACAACAACCTTTGCCAAGTATTCAGAGGAACCGCTGAAAATTCTGAAAGAGAATGGAATAGAATACAGGTTGAATCCATTTGGCAGGAAGTTAACTGAAGAAGAATTGATGAAACTACTGGATGAAGATGAATATCTTGGCATTATAGCCGGAACAGAACCTATCACAGCAAAAGTGATGTCTAATTCTTCTCTTAAAGTTATATCCCGTGTTGGAGTTGGGCTGGAGAATGTTGACCTTGAGGCTGCGAAAGAGCTGGGAATCAAGGTTTTCAACACACCTGAGGGAGTTACTGAGGCTGTTACAGAGCTAACAGTTGGACTGATTTTGAATTCATTGAGAAGGCTTAATTTATGTGACAGAAGAATAAGGGAAGGAAAATGGGAGAAAAAGATGGGTAACCTGTTCAGAGGAAAATTACTTGGAATTATTGGTTTCGGGAGAATCGGGCAGAAGGTGGCAGAAATTTCAAGATGCTTTGATGCTAAAGTCATCTTTCACGATATTGCAAATATTGAGTCCAGTTTTGCCAGGCAGGTTTCTCTCGATTATCTGCTTGAGAACTCTGACATAATCTCCATCCACGTCTCAGGTAAAGATGAAGTGCTTTCTAGAGAGAAGCTATCAAAAACCAAGAATGGAGTTATCTTGATCAACACCTCGAGAGGGGAAGCAGTTGACGAGAATAAGCTTTATGAGATGCTGAAAGTAGGAAAGATAGCCTATGCGGGAATTGACGTATTTAAGTCAGAACCCTACAAAGGGAGATTGGCTGAGCTTGACAACGTTATTCTCACCCCCCACATTGGCTCCTACGCACTCGAAGCGAGGATATTGATGGAGTTGTCTGCGGTTAAAAATCTGATTGAGGGTATTGAAAGTGCTTAAACAAGAAAACCACCCTAAAAGTTTAATAAATGTTTGAATATGAATTCTTAAAAATTGAGTTGTCGTTGGAGCTGAAAATAAATGAATGAAAAAGTAATTGTCTTCGGAGGCTCCGGATTTCTTGGAAGTCACGTAGCAGATGCTTTATCAGATGCGGGTTATGATGTTGTTATTTACGACATAAAACCATCTCCATATCTCAGAGATGATCAGGAAATGGTTGTCGGAGACATCCTTGATGAAAAGAAAATCATGGAAGTTACCAGGGATGCTAAATATGTCTATAATTTCGCTGCCATTGCAGATATAAGCGAAGCTTCTGAGAAACCTGTTGATACAATTAAATACAATGTCCTGGGAAATACGATTGTTCTTGATGCATGTGTCGAAAATAAGGTTGAGAGGTTTATTTTTGCAAGCAGTTTCTATGTTTACAGTAACAAGGGGTCATTCTACAGAGTCAGCAAACAAGCATCAGAGTTGATTATCGAAGCATATAACGAGAAATATGGTTTGGAATACACAATTCTCAGATACGGTTCTCTCTATGGTCCAAGAGCAGACATTCGCAACGGTATTTACAGATATCTGTATCAGGCAATTAAAGACGGGAAAATTAACTACTATGGAACAGGTGAAGAGCGACGAGAGTACATTCACGTGTATGAGGCAGCAAAGCTCAGCGTTGAAGTGTTGAAGCCAGAATTTGCAAATCAATTTGTGATTCTCACAGGCCAGCAGGTTCTCTCCGGAAAAGAGTTGCTGACGATGATAAAAGAGATGCTTGATAACAGGGTTGAGATAAATATGCTTCCGGGAAAAGAATCTCTGCATTATACAATAACACCCTATACCTTCTCTCCAAAGCTTGCAAAGAAGCTTGTCAGCAATATGTTCATCGACATAGGTGAAGGACTTGTTAGAGTTATGGAAGAAATTTACGAGAAGTTACATTCAGATTACTGCAAAGAAATAGAAAGGAGAATATGAGAGCTCTTTTTTTAAGCCACGTAATAGATGAAAAGACTCCTCTTTATGCGGGAAAGAATGACATCAATCTTGGCAATAATCTATTCACCATGCCATACCACACCGGGACACATATTGATTCTCCCGCTCATTTTATTGAGGAAGGTAGATCTGTAACAGATTTTAAAGCTGAGGAATTGATTTTCTCGAGAATCTGCCTCATAAATGTTAATGCTGAAGGGGGTTACATAATATCTCCCGCAGATATACGAGATGAGATTAGAGATTGTGATCTACTCCTGATAAAGACTGGATTTGAGAAACACAGAAATGAAGATATGTACTGGAAGAACTCACCGGGGTTGTCACCTGAACTTGCTACGTGGCTGAAGGAGAATGTCAAATCAATCCGGGCTGTTGGAGTGGATTTTATCTCAATTTCTTCATTAAGCAATCGAGAACTGGGTAGAGAGGCACACAGGAAGTTTCTGGGAAATGAAATTCTGTTAATTGAAGACATGCATCTATCAGAAGTCGAGGAAGAACCTGATGAGGTGTTTGTTTTTCCGCTGAGAATTGAGAATGCTGATGGCTCACCCTGTACGGTTCTCGCTCTCATGAGGTGATTCAATGTTAAAAGGAATAATTTTTGATTTTGATGGAGTTATAGTTGAATCGCTTGACATCAAAACAAAGGCTTTTGGAAAGCTTTTTGAGAGCTACGGTGATTTATCCAGAAAAATGGTGGAATACCATCTCGAGCATACTGGAGTTCCAAGATATGAGAAATTCAGGTATTTTTACAATGTCCTGCTCGAGCAGGAAATTGACGACAAAACAATGAACTTTCTCGATAAGGAATTCTCAAAAATTGTTAAGGAAGAAATAATAAAAGCTCCATTTGTTAACGGGGTTTTAGAGTTCCTCGATAATTATTATGGGAAGATTGACTTTTTTATTGCCTCTGCAACGCCTGAGAGAGAATTGCTTGATATCGTGGAATCAAAGGGACTGAAGAAATACTTCAAAGGAATACATGGCTATCCACCGAATAAAGTGGAGAATACAGCACGCATAATAGATAGAGGATACAGTAGAGAGGAGCTAATTTTTGTGGGTGACGCAAAAAGCGACTACAACGCTGCTAAAGAAAATGGTCTGAGGTTTGTTTTGAGGAAGACTGCTGACAATAAGAATCTAAATGTGGATTATGATTTTGTAATTGAGAATTTTCACGATTTGCAGAAAATAGTAGAGGAAGAACTTGATGCACGAGGTTAAGGAGATTGAGGACACAATAAGAGTAATTTCTGAAGGGAAGGAGGTTAAGGAATTTGAAATTAAGGATAATTTCGACAGGGCGCTTGAGCTATTTCACCAGCTAAATAACCTTAAAAATAAGGAAGGTAAGCCAATTTACAAAACAGAGCTGTATAAGGGAAAATCTCTATGGTCTTTTCACCAGCATCTGATTTTTCATAATTTTCTGAGAGTTTACGCAAGATACGAGGAATTAATTAAATTCCTTTTCACAGAGGGTATTGACACTGTCAGATTAAATGGTAGTCAGATATTGAGAATGTTTCTCAGGTTAAGCGGCATATCTGTGGAACCGGAGCAGTGGAAGATAACCTACAGGCTTTTTGATAAAATAACTTTAATAATCTCAAAGATCGTGACCTCTTATAAAATATTCAAACTTGGACTTAAAAAAAATACCCACGTTTTAATTTATACGCCCGACAAGTACTCTCCAGAACATAAATGTGATTTTAGATTCTATCCTGTTTACGAGTATCTTCACGACAATAAAATAAGTTATGTTGAAATTTTTCCGTTTACGTACTGGAGAGACCTGCTGAATAACTTATTTAGGAGGAGACGAGCAGCGATATACCTTGAAGCCCTCGTTCAGACATATCCAGCTAAGCTAATCAACGAAAAAAGCTATAGCAGATTCTGGAATCTTAAAAATATCGAGAAACATAATGTAAGATTTTTTGAGAGTCTACTATCCATATTTCTGGAGAGAAATCAGAGAAGCAAAAAACTTGTTGAGAAACTTACAAAAATTTTAAAGAAAACTGGGATTAAGGTTTTTGTTGCAATTGATGATGTCAGATATGTTAATGAGATTATTCTTGCGTGTAATAATGCCGGTGTTAGGTCATACGGATTTCAGCATGGACACTTCACAAAATACCATGTGGGGTGGTACAACTACAGTATTCCTGAAAAATACTGCGTTACTTTCGATAGACTGTATGTCTGGAACGAATACTGGAAAAGTGTATTGCTGAAGTACAGTAACCAGTATAACGAGAAAAATGTCTCAATATGCGGTCTGTTCAGAGAGATTCCATGCTTGAAGGCAAGCACAAATCAGGATGTAAGTGATTTTAAGGATGTTAATGTTCTCATTCCTTATGAAGTCCTCGCTCCCGTAAATGAGGTCAGAAAGTATATCAGCAGATTTCTTGAGCTTGGAGCAAAAGTATATTTCAAGATACGTCCAGACATTGATTTAAACAAGCAGATTCGGGAATACACTGGAAAAACAGAGAATAGTATCAAACCCGTAACTGACGTGGACGAACATGTGCTGAGGTCAATAAATCTTGTTGCAGGCTGTTACAGTACTTTTCTCAATGAGATGATTTTCTACGATAAGCCAGTGGTTATATTCAAGACTTCAAACAAACTGGGTCATCAGCTTGTTGATGACGGTTTAGCAATACAGGTAGATTTGAACAGTATGGATAGAATTCTGGACTATATAAGGAGTTATGAGAGCAAGAAATATATTGCATGGCCCAGAACAGAAGAGAATCTGGGAAGTGTTCTTGAGAAAATTTTTGCTGATGGATAACATGTTCGAAAAGGAGACTGCAAAACTGATTCACTGGATTGAATCAAATAATAAAGGAGAAGGAAAGTACGTAAGCAACGCAAATCATGCAATCTGGGGAGTCATTAACGATAATATCTTCCCATATTCGTTTCATTACTATGGAATAATCCTTGGATACCTCAATCTTTACGCAAGGCTGAATGACGAGGTTTTTTTAGAAAGAGCGGAAAAAGCAGGAGATTTTTTATGTTCGCTTCAGGAAAGAAGCGGAAAATTCAGATTTGATAAATTTGAATACGAAACGGGAAAAAATTATGGCTTTACTCTGATTCACAATGTCCTCCCTGCCATCTCGTTATTGTATCTTGCAAGAGAGACAGGCAACCAGAGATACTTTAAAACTGCAAGGAAAAACATAATATGGGCTTTCTCGAGACTGTGGAATGGAAAATATCTCTCTGGATGCATCAATCAGGATGTGGTTGCTGCAGAATCTCTTGCCACTCTTTCAGTACTGGAAGACAGAAGAACATACATAATAAGAGCGGAAAAACTGGCTGACTGGTGTCTGAATTATCAGATAAAAGATGGAGAACTGAAAGGAGGTTTTATCCGGGGTATTAACTACACGATGGGAATTCACGAATCAAATTTTGTCATTCCGTGGTATGATGCTCTAACCGCCCTCTCCTACTTCAACCTCTACAGAATAACCGGGAAGAAGGAATATATTGAATCTGTTAAAAATACACTCAATTTCCTTAGAAAGAATTTCACTTCAGATGGTTTGGTTCATTCATACATCAGAAAGAATGGCAGGTGGAATAGGGTCACATCGCCTGTTCTTATCTCCCCTTCAGGAGTCGTTCTGAGTCTGTTTGAGGAGTTCGGCATTAATTACGATACTGGAATGCTTGAAAAACAGCAAAAGGATGGTTCATTTCCGTCAGCCTGTGGTTACGGTGATTTCAGGGACTATACACCAGTACTTGGATGGAATCAATTTATGTTCCTTTATTTATCATCGAAAGTTGAGAAGGAGCTACCTGAAAAAAATTTGCCAGAGATAGAGAATCGCATGCCAAAAGGAAAAACAAGTAAAAGTAAACCAGTAATCAGAGGAAAAATTAAAGGATTTGGCACAAAAGATGGGTATGCAGACCTCATCAAAGACTACATTGCTGTCGATTCTCAGAAGATAGAAAATGGATATTTCGAGCTTTATGGCGAATATGGTAACTATAAGTTGAGGGTTAGAGTAAATAACGCAAAATGGAAGTTAATTAATATAACTCCGGATACAAAATTCGTAGAGTTGCGTGTAATGAACAATTCTTTCTTTATGCTCTACTTTATCTTTGAATCGATTTTAACACGGGTTATGATGACAAGTTTCCCTTATGAAAGAGTTTTTAATATACTATCTGGTCTGAGAAGAATCAAAAAATTAAGAAGTAAAAATTTAACTAAATTTTATAGGGTGCTTACAAAATTACCAACAAAATACCAATTCTAACATCTCAACTCTCCAAACAACTAACCCATATAACTCCCTACAAAAAGATACATAGCCAAATACGTTTCTACAGGGAACAAACCTGAATAAAACCGTAAAATTTATTTAGAAAGAGGCATAAAGCCTCCCATGGCGATTCATATGAGAA
>Ga0209426_1002100_pt1 | contig 9907 bp, 10 predicted proteins | sample Deesub1362B_J571_FD_187697 | JGI IMG/M metagenome (GOLD analysis project Ga0209426, IMG submission 187697) | Deep oceanic, basalt-hosted subsurface ecosystem from Juan de Fuca Ridge flank, Pacific Ocean, CORK Borehole 1362B_J2.571 (SPAdes)... ...
TGCTTTCAGGTCGGGACAAAATCTGTGCATGGACTTCACCAACACAAAGCAACGAGAACTTGAAAAATAAAATAAAAGCGCCCCCCAACAAGAGATACTTCCTGATTAGTGGATATTTTGAAAAGGCATTCAACATTTGGATTTCAGAACGCAAAGCCATCGCATCTCCTAAAAAATCCCGTTCAATTGTCCAACCCCAATCCGCAGATCTTGTTACCGATCACACCAAGAAGAATAGCGTATTTCAAATCATCAATTGGTTTTTGCAAAACAAGATCGACCATATCGCATCCATCAGAGATTTCATGATGATCATCCATAAAAAGAATAATCAATGCCTTAGGACGGTAAGGCCTCAGTACCGAAATTAAATCAAATTTCTCTTTCCGAATAAGGCTTTGATCCAGAATAAAGATCTCATAATCCCCATCGAGAACTTCATCCAGCAAATGCGGCCAGCTTCTAAAAGTGATCAGAACAACATCATAGTCATCCAATCTTTTTGCAAGTTCGCTTTCAAGAACTGGATCATCTGTATAAAGAATCAAGTCACTCTTTGAAGCAAGAGCGGCCATAAACGATATTCCGAATTTTAACGATCAATAGAGAGAGCTAAGATTATGCGTTTTCCTCCGAGTACAAATATCGCGAATGGCCTTCTGATAAGTTTCCACTTCAAAATCCACCCCATCCACGAGGCTTTCTTTCATAATCCTAAAATTGATGCCCGAGGAGGCCAATAACCTCTCTTCTTCTAAATCCCTCTCATCCTCGATCAAAACAATCGGAAGGTCTTTGTCGGTCTTGCGGATTATGGATAAAACATGAGGCGATACAAAACCGTTCAATCCATCGTCAAGGATAAGCAAATCATAATCATGATCAATAATGTTTATGAGCAATTGGGCCACATTTTTGACCCGATAGACTTCATGAGACGACAAGCCCTCCAGTATTTTCCCAACCCGTTCGTATACGGTTGGATTACTGCTTGCAACAATAATCTTCATGTTTAAAATCTCCTGCTTTGATTTAAATCAGTGCAGGTACAGCTCCGCCAGGTGAGTCACAGAAAAGACGCTCTTACATTTGCAACCAACATGCCAGACTTCATAAGAATATAAGTTACTGTTATTACTGAATATATAATGACCTGCCCGGACAACAAGTTGTGTAGTATGCTGCACAATTTAAAGAAATTTTCTCAAATCCATTGATTTTCAAATAGGTTAGATGTGACAAATACTAAACAATTTGTCGTTTGCCCCCGATTATCTGCAACCTGACAAAAACGAAAAAAGCCCGCCTTTGGCGGGCTTTTTATTGTTTGGATCGATAGTAATGATCCGCACAAATTATCTATTACGTCCCCATCTCCCATGAAGCGAGGTATTGTCTTTGCTCTTCCGTAAGCTCGTCAATTTCGATGCCCATGGTCTGCAACTTCAGACGGGCAATCCAATCTTCTATTTCCTGAGGAACCCGGTACACTTTGGCTTCAAGTTTATCATGATTTTGGATCACCCACTCAGACGTAAGCGCCTGGGTGGCGAAGCTCATATCCATCACCGAGGCCGGATGCCCTTCCGCTGCCGCCAGATTCACCAGCCGGCCCTCTGCCAGTAAGAAGATCCGTCGGCCGTTGGGAAGGCTGTATTCGTCTACGAACGGACGCACCCCCCGCCGAATTTGCGTTGCCATTTCCTCCAGCGCCGGGATGTCGATCTCTACATTAAAATGGCCGGAGTTGGCCACTATGGCACCATCTTTCATGCGCTCAAAGTGTTCCTTGCGGATCACATGAATATCACCCGTAAGGGTACAGAAAACATCACCAATCTCCGCGGCTTTTTCCATGGGCATTACCCAGAAGCCATCCATGGCGGCTTCCAGGGCCCGGATGGGATCAACCTCTGTCACCACCACCTTAGCCCCCATTCCCCTGGCGCGCATGGCAAAACCCTTGCCGCACCACCCATAGCCGGCCACCACCACCACTTTCCCAGCCAGCAACACATCCGTGGCGCGGATTATTCCGTCCACAGTGGACTGGCCGGTTCCATAGCGGTTGTCAAATAAATTCTTGGTTGCCGCATCATTTACAGCAATAACCGGAAACTTCAGAGCCCCGTCGCGCTCCATCGCGCGCAGTCGGATAACCCCGGTCGTGGTCTCCTCCATACTGCCATAAATGGCGCTGGCCATTTCCGGGTATTCCGCATGAATAGTGGATACCAGATCAGCCCCATCATCCATGGTAATAACGGGCTGATGTTGAATACAGGCCTGAATGTGCTGGTAATATGTTTCGCGGTCCTCTCCCTTAATGGCGAAAACCGGAATGCCATAATCCTTCACAAGGGAAGCAGCTACATCATCCTGGGTGCTCAGTGGATTGGATGCGCAAAGATAAAGATCAGCTCCACCCGCTTTCAGTGTTCTGGCAAGATTTGCGGTCTCCGCCGTAATATGCAGGCAAGCCGACATCTTATGGCCGGCCAACGGTTTTTCCTTCTCAAAACGTTCGCGAATTTTGCGCAACACAGGCATATCATTGTCTGCCCATTCGATTCGCCGCTTTCCTTCCGGCGCCAAATTCAGATCCTTTACATGATACTCCACCGGTACTTTTCCTCCCCTTTAAGGTTAGCTCTCCTATTTTGCCAGCTCCTCAACCCGGTTAACCTCTTCCCAGCTGAATCCATCTTCTTCCCGGCCGAAATGTCCGTAAACGGCGGTTTTCCGATATATGGGCCGCCGCAGGTCAAGGGCCTCAATGATACCGCCAGGGGTCAGATCAAAAACCTTGCGGACTCGCTTCTCAATTTCCTGATCCGGAATGCTCCCTGTTCCAAACGTATCTACCATAATGGACACCGGATCTGCCACCCCAATGGCATAAGCAATCTGCACCTCACACTTCTTGGCCAGCCCGGCAGCAACGACATTTTTGGCTACCCAGCGAGCCGCATAACTGGCAGAACGGTCCACTTTTGTCGGGTCTTTACCGGAAAAACAGCCCCCTCCGTGTCTTGCATAACCGCCATACGTATCCACAATCACTTTCCGGCCCGTCAATCCGGTATCTCCCTGAGGGCCGCCAATTACAAAACGTCCGGTTGGGTTGATGTAATACTTAATTCGTTTGGGATCGTACAGTTCTTCGGGCAAAACCGGCTCTATCACATGACGAACAATATCTTCCCGGATCTGCTCCTGCGTCACATCCGGATCATGTTGTGCCGAAACCACCACCGTATCCACATAGACCGGACGATCGCCATCGTAGGCAACCGTCACCTGGGTTTTTCCATCGGGACGGAGGTAACCCAGCACCCCGGTTTTCCGCACTTCGGCCAGCCTGCGCGCCAGGCGGTGGGCCAGCGAAATCGGTAGCGGCATGAGTTCCGGCGTTTCGTCAATGGCAAAACCAAACATCATTCCCTGATCTCCAGCTCCGGCACGGTCTACCCCCAGGGCGATATCCGGCGACTGCTGATCGATAGTGGTCAAAATGGAACAGGTCTGGTAGTCATATCCATAAGAAGCATCGATATAGCCAATATCCTTTATGACCTGCCGCACCAGCGCCGGAATGTCCACATAACATTCTGTTGTAATCTCACCGCCAACCAGGGCCAGACCTGTGGTTACAAACGTCTCACATGCCACCCGCCCAAAAGGATCCTGGCGCATCACCTCATCCAGGACCGCATCCGAAATCTGATCTGCAATCTTATCCGGATGGCCTTCGGTAACCGATTCGGAAGTAAAAAGCCTCATTCCCATGTACGGTTTCCTCCTCTCGAATTAAAATTCATACTTGGCCAGAATCGATTTCAGATAATCGATGTTTTTGATCGGCGTGGGATCTTCCCCGTTCAATATGGCCAGATCGAAACTAACAAAATCTGCCAGATAGATCAAGGAAAAAAGGCGCGTTAACATCGCCTCCCCACGGGTTTCCAGTTCAAACACGGGGGTGGTGGTCTGGTGAATGAGCTCCCGGACTACATCCATCCGCTTTATGACCCGAGGGTGGTCCTCACGGTCTTTCAGAAGAAGCACGGCCAGCTTCTGGTGCAGACCCATCTGCGCCACTCTTTGCCATCCCACAATCTCGTTGTGATTCATCTCCGGGAAAAGATTGTGATAGGCCAGAACTTTGCTGTTTTCGCTCAGCTGCCCTTTCCACCGCATGGCCACCGGTTCAAGGGCTACGGAAGAATAAATTACCGGCAGTCGGTCCTTCAGATTTTCCGCAATCTTCCATGCTGGCGAGTTCTGTGTCTGGCGCGGGTTGTTTTCCTCTGCAATGCTCAGCAGCAGCGAATAAAGCTCGTCCCAATCAACAAGCGAAGATTTTATCCAGCCCCAGTCCACAAATTTGACCAGCAACGGAACCAGCAAGTATCCCAGAGCCGTGCGCGGCGGCTGCCCACCGGGTATTTGAATGTAAGGATGCCCTTCCTTTCTGGCGCGCACCAGCAACTCGCCACCGCTTGTACAGACAACACATGGGCATCCCATAGAAATTGCCTTTTCGTACGCAGTTAATGTTTCTTCCGTATTGCCCGAATAGCTGGAAACCACAACCAGTGTATTGCGGTTTGCCCATCCAGGCAGCCAGTAATCCCGCACCACCAGGCAGGGATAGGTGCAGGAAGCGGTAAACAAACGCTGCAGAATATTGCCGCCAATGGCGGAGCCTCCCATTCCCGTAATCAGCACCTGGTGAATGGGGCCCTTTGGTTCGTCTACTTCCGCTTCCTTGCCAATTTCCACAGCCCGCTGAACCTGCTCGGTAAAATTCAAAATCAGGTCCAGCATATTGGACTGATCGATCCGGGATATTTCGCTGAGAATCTGATTGCTCATACGGAATGTCCCCTTTCGTTTTTATCATTCTGAAATTGTGGCAAAAGGACTTCGAGAATGTCGGGTACTTCTTTTTGCAGATAGGCCTGCAGCCGCGCCTCGATATCTTGAGCGACGTCCTCTTCCAGAATTTCGTCCACAATGCGCTTCATGGAATTAAAGCGGAGCGAGCGGATCAGCTTCTTCACTTCCGGCAAAAGCACCGGCGTAACAGAAAGTTCATCCAGACCGATCCCCACAAGAAAAGGAATGATAAGCGGATCAGCCGCCATCTCGCCGCAAAGTCCCACCCAGCGGTTTGCTTTGTGTCCAATTTCAACGATACGCTTGATGAGCTTTAGCACGGCAGGGTGGTAGTTGGTATAAAGATGGGCAATCCGCTCATTGCCGCGGTCTACGGCCAGCGTGTACTGAATCAGATCGTTGGTTCCGATGCTGAAAAACTGGACTTCGGCAGCCAGATGTTCCAGAATCATCACGGCGGCGGGAACTTCCACCATAACGCCAACTTCAATATTGCGATCGTATGGCAGGCCTCTTTTGTCCAGATCTTCCATGGCCTGGTGCAGCAGCTCTTTGGCTTTGCGTACTTCCTCCACGCTGGAGATCATGGGAAACATGACCCGGACATTGCCGCGTTCGCTGGCACGCAAAATGGCCTTCAGCTGTGCCAGGAAAATATCGGGCATATCCAGCGAAATGCGGATGGACCGCCACCCCAGAAATGGATTTTCCTCGTCCAGCTTCATGTCCCCGATAACCAGACGGTCTCCCCCGAGATCGAAGGTCCGGATAATGACCGAATGCGGATAGACGCGCTCTGCCACACGCTTGTATTCCTGGTACTGCTCCTCTTCATCTGGAAAATCACGCCGTGCCAGGTACATATACTCTGTTCGGAACAGCCCGATGCCCCTGGCCCCGTGGCGAATCGCCGATTCCACCTCTTGAGGCAGCTCAATATTGGCGCCCAGTTCCACTTTATGGCCATCCAGCGTTTGAGCTGGCAAGTCCTTCAGAGGAATCAGTGCCTGAAGGAAACGCTGATACTTTTCCTGAAGGTCCCGGTACCTGAGCAGGGTAGCTTTCCCGGGATGAAGAATAACCAGCCCCCGGTTGCCATCCACAATCAGGCGGTCGCCATCCTCCACCTGATCGGCAAAATCTTTCAGGCCCACAACGGCAGGTTTTCCCAGACCTCGGGCGAGAATGGCTACGTGGGATGTCTTCCCTCCAAAATCGATGGCAAATCCCAGCACGGCATTGCGATCCAGCATTATGGTTTGAGACGGTGTGAGCTGGTGGGCTACCACAATGCGCATGCCCTGTTCCGGAGAAACCAGACAGGATTCTGCTCCCTGAAGCTTCCGGATTACGCGGCGTTTAACATCCAAGATATCCAGCCCCCGTTCGCGCAGATACTCGTCGTCGCTCCTCATCAGAGAATCATGAAAATCGCGCATAATGCGGAAGTAAACATACTCGGCGTTAAGGCGCTCTTCGCGGATTTTCCGGATGGTGTCATCAATGATAACCCGGTCGTCCAGAATCATGAGGTGAGCGTCAAACAGGCGGGCGTCTTCCTCACCGAGCCGGTATAGCACGCGCTTGCGGATCTCTTCCAGTTCTTTTCGGGTGGCGTTAATGGCATCCAGAAAACGGCTGACTTCTTCCTCCACCCGATCTGGCGGGATGCTCTTCTGCGTAATCTCCAGCTTTTCGCGGGATAGTACCACAGCCTGCCCGATCACAATCCCGGGAGACGCTGCAATCCCGCGAAAAACTCGCTCTTTCTTTCTCGCCGTCATTGCTCTAATCTTCTTCGAACTTATTTTCAAACAGCTCAGCCAGCTTATTCACCGCTGCTTTTTCATCCTCTCCTTCTGCACGAATTACAATTTTACTTCCCGGTTCAGCCGCCAGCGACATCACACTCATGATGGACTTCCCGTTTACGGTTTGCCCATCCTTGATGAGATAGATGTTGGATTTAAACTTGGCAGCCGTGCGGACAAGCAGCGCTGCCGGCCGCGCGTGGATTCCGAGTTTGTTTTTTACCGTAACCGTTTTTTCTACCATGGGCTTTCTTCCCTTCACATCCTCCCAATTCCCACCAGGGCGGTGATTAATAGGCCAATACACAATAATATCGGTAAAAGCACAGGCTTTCGTAATCGAATGAAAATAAAGGAAATCGCCATAGTGAATGCAAACAAAACTGGGCCCAGGAAATCGCCGCGTTTTACTCCGGCCATTTCATAAAAACCGATCAGCATGCCGCAGGCGACGGCGCCCACTTTTCCGATCGCCTGAATATATTTTTCATACTTCCGTTTGGAAAGCTCGCGTACAATGTCAAATCCCAGCTGGTATCCCCGCACAACCCCGTAATAGCGCAGGTACAAATGGGCAATATTGTAGGCTACCAGCATAAAAACCGGACCCCAAATGCCAAAAAGAAAGGTAAGGTAAATGGCAATCATGGCAATAAGCGGCCGGAAATTCCCCCAGAAGAGGCGGTCACCGATGGCGCCAAGCGGGCCACAAAGACGATTTTTCAGTACAGAAATCGGCCGGGCGGAAGGCCATTTTTCCGTTTTATGCTGTTCCTCCAGCCGGGCCACTGCTCCAAGAGCAAACGAGGCAAAATAAGGATGGGCGTTAAAAAATTCCAGGTGCCGCTGGAGGAAAGCCCGGCGCTCCGCCTCGCCAAGCCGCAGGGTTTTGATTAGCGGCAAAAGGCAGTAGCAGAACCCCAGGTTCAACATCCGCTGGTAATTCCAGGATCCTTGAATATAAAAACTGCGCCAGAAAAGCCGCCGCAAAACTTTTCGGGTAATCAATCGCATGCATCAGTTCCCAAATATGGCTGTTCCAAGCCCCAAAAGAAGCCCTGCTGCCAGATATCCCAGCCGCCGCCGGTTAATGAAATAGTTGATCATGACTGCCATTCCCACTCCCAGTAAAACGGCCTGAAGGTAATGCACTGGAAAATCGGGCAGCCTCTGCATAAATGGCAGCAGCCTTCGGAAGAGCCACACGCCCAGGACGTAAAAAATCGTTGCCCATACAGCTCCGTGAAAATAGGTATGAACCACACCCAGCACGTGCATGGTCCCTACTTTGCTGGCTTCCCCTTGCTGGGCATAGCGGTCCGCGCGCTCCACAAGGTAAAGATTGTTCCGCCGCATAAAAACCACCGTCAGGCCAAATAGGTAGGAAGCGATCACCGCATAAAGGGCTCCCATAAGAAAAAGCCAGGCATGAAACGTTACAGCTTGTGGCAACACAGTTAGCACGACCATCAATCCTGTAAAAGAACCCAGATTCCCCTCCGGAAATCGGGCTCCGCCAATGGGAAGATCATAAAACCATACAAGCTCAAACAGAATGCCAAAAAACAGACCCCATTCCAGCTGGCCATAAAGCAATCCCACCACGGTACAGGAGATAAGCGGGTGGGAAAACAGGACCTGCCAGGCCGCTGTCGTATCCAGCCCGACAAATCCTCCCAGCACAAATGTTACAAGAAGATGTTTGATCATCGGCGATGAGAAATTGTAAGGGCTGCGTATGCTAAATTGGCACGGACGGCCGTTGCATTTCGGCGCGGTCGATTCAAATCCTCTCCTTTAGTCGATCCTGTGTTCCCCTGTGGAATTGAGATCATATTTTAGCAAATCCCTGTACCAAATTCAATAGAAATCCCGGTTTAGGAAAAAGAACGGGATGTCTTAAGAAAGCATTGACGCTTGTATCCGTATCCGGCGTGGTTAATGTTTGCGGTGAAGTATCAGATCCAGGAAGGCGATCAGATCGTCCTGAACAATTGTGGATACAGCCTGCAGGGATTCCCTGGCCTTGCGGAGGTGTTCTTGTACCAGCTCTTCTGCCCTTGCAAGGGTGCCGGCCCGTTCATAGATTTCCTTGACCCTGTAGACATCTTCCAGGGTAACCGGATCTTTGTTGAGGATGGCAATCAGCGCAGAACGGTCCTCTTCGCTGGCGTTTTTCAGGGCATGAATGAGCAGCAGCGTTTTCTTTTTTTGAAGGACGTCACTCCCCCAGGTTTTACCCAATTTTTTTTCATCCGCAGCGATATCCAGAAGATCATCTTGAATCTGAAAAGCCATGCCCAGGTGAATGCCGAATTGCCGGATAGCCTGCACTTCCGCTTCCCCCCCACCGCCCAGAATGGCACCCAGTTCTCCGCAAAGGGCCAGAAGGGCAGCTGTCTTTTTGCGAATCATTTCGAAATATTCTTCCACGGCCACAGAAGGACGGGTCTCAAACTCCTTGTCCAGCGCCTGGCCTTCGCAAATTTCCAGAAGCGCGTTGGAAAAGAGCCTCCCCAGCTGAGAGGCTTTGGACGGCCGCGACCGTAGCAGGGCCTCATACGACAGCGCTACCAGTCCGTCTCCCGAGAGGATGGCCACACTGACGTCCCATTTTTTGTGCACTGTTGGCCGTCCCCGGCGGGTATCGTCGTGATCCATTACATCGTCGTGGATCAGTGTGAACGTGTGCAGGAGTTCCACCGCAACAGCAGCATCCAGCGCCTCGTGATAATCGCCACCCACCGCTTCAGTTGCCAGCAGAACCAGCAGCGGACGGATTCGCTTTCCCCCTGCCTCAAGGGTGTAGCGCATGGGTTCATAAAGCGTAATGGGATGCGGCTTTTCAATAAATTCGGCGATCCGGGTATCCACACGCTTCCGGAAAAAGTTGAGTTTTTCTTCAAATGCGTCGAACATGCAGAGCTCCTTTTCACCCGCCCCTACTCGTACCGCAGCGCTTCAATCGGATTCAGATTGCTGGCTTTGGCAGCCGGATAAATGCCAAAAAAGAGTCCCACTGCAACCGAAAAGAAAAACCCCACCACAGCCGCACCCGCTGGAATGACCGTGGGCCAGTTGATCGCCAGCCCCAGCAAGATTCCGCTGGCGATGCCCACAACTATCCCAATTAGACCGCCTACGCTGCTCAAGATGATGGCCTCGGTGATAAACTGGCCCAAAATATCCGAGCG
>Ga0209426_1002102_pt1 | contig 9900 bp, 9 predicted proteins | sample Deesub1362B_J571_FD_187697 | JGI IMG/M metagenome (GOLD analysis project Ga0209426, IMG submission 187697) | Deep oceanic, basalt-hosted subsurface ecosystem from Juan de Fuca Ridge flank, Pacific Ocean, CORK Borehole 1362B_J2.571 (SPAdes)... ...
CCTCTTGGTTTCTCAGCCTGACCATGGTGAACAAGCACTTGAAATTGCAGACATGCTGGTTCGCTCTGGTGCTATTGACCTCATCGTTGTCGATTCTGTTGCAGCATTGACACCACGTGCGGAAATTGAAGGTGAAATGGGCGACTCGCACATGGGGCTCCAAGCACGTTTAATGAGCCAAGCATTACGTAAAATTACAGGTAATGCAAAACGTTCAAACTGTATGGTGATTTTCATTAACCAAATTCGTATGAAAATTGGTGTAATGTTTGGTAGCCCTGAAACCACGACTGGTGGTAATGCGTTGAAATTCTATGCGTCTGTGCGTTTAGACATTCGTCGCGTAGGTCAGGTCAAAGAAGGCGATGAAATCGTTGGTTCTGAAACCAAAGTAAAAGTTGTCAAAAACAAAATGGCACCTCCATTCCGCGAAGCGCTTTTCCAAATCCTATATGGTAAAGGCGTCAACCACTTGGGCGAACTTGTAGACTTAGCTGTTCAACAAGAAATCGTACAAAAAGCAGGTGCTTGGTATTCATACCAAGGTGATAAAATTGGTCAAGGTAAAAACAATGTGATCCGTCACCTTGAAGAAAACCCTCAGTTGGCTGAAACCATTGAGAAAATCATTCGAGAAAAACTACTGACGACTGCAAACGCTGCGCCTGTAGAAGAGAATGAAGAAGAGCCAGACTTTTTAGATGCTTAATTAAAGGTATCGAAAAAGATTAAATGTTATTAGACGACATTTAGGCTTACACTAAGAAACGCCCTACGGGGCGTTTTGTTTATTCAGATCTATTCCATAGCCGATTATGCCTAATTCAAAATTCCCCAAACTTCTTGACTATGATGCTCTCAAACAACAATTTGGTGAGGATGAATCCCCTCCTACTCAATACGGCCACACGCAGGTAACACAAGAAACTGATGATGCTTTAGATTTTGATGAAGAGAATCAGCCCAAACCCACAGGTTTAACAGGTTCCCGTCTACGCTCTTATGCCTTTGCTGTATTAACACGTAAGGAATATTCAAAAGCAGAATTGATTGAAAAATTGGCTACATGGGCGATGCACCGTGAAGAAGTGATTAAACTGGTTGAAGAGCTTTCAGCACAAAACTATCAGAGTGATCAACGTGTGGCTGAGATCACTTTATCGAGCCAAAAGCGTAAAGGCAAAGGCCCTAATCGCATTAAACTGGCGCTTAAAACTAAAAAAATTGACACTGGTTTAATTTTAGAAGAACTGAAAGAAACAGATTGGGTCGAACAAGCCTATCAACTCAAAGTTAGAAAGTATGGAACTGAGGTCGCAACAGATCCAAAACTAAAAGCCAAACAAATCCGTTTTTTAATGTATCGTGGCTTTGAAATGGACGCGATTATGAAAGCGATTTCTAGAAAAGTGGAAGATTAAACGGCTATTTACCTGCACTAGCCTACACATGATTGATCTATCATCTAGCTATATCAAGAAAACGTAAACAGGCTTATGATCTATTAAATCTTAGATGCTAAAATCTAATTTACTGTAGCTCATAAGCTGACCAAGGGATGCCTAAGTTACCTTTATGTAGTGTCATCTTAAAACCACCATCAACACTCGTATTATAGTATTCACTAGATCTTACTTTGAGACGTCGCACCTCACCATCAAACATTCGAACATCCAAATAATAACTTGGATATCTATTTCTTCTCGTACCGCTCTCACTCTTCTCCTTATTTATGACCTGCACATCTTAAGAACTTAAAATACTGTTATCATTTATGTTATACACAATACCTACCAAACTCACAGAATAAATACCGACAATAGGTAGAGCAAGTGCGATCACCATGATCATTTGCCGCTTCATTTTTTGAGCAAACTTCTTTTTAAATACAACATATAGAGCTGATAGCAAAAAGCTCATACATATCAATGAATAAAATAAAAAAGCTAAATCGTGGTGCTGGATAATATCCCGTAAAAATAAAATATTGCATGCAAGCATAATTAGAAAAGCCAGCATCTCGGTAGAGATTTTAGCCTTTTGCATATAAACAATATAAAAATTACGATGCTTTGGATAACTAAGATATAGATAAACCAATGCCATACCATGAAATAAAAAATCTGACCAATCAAATATAGTAGCTAAAAAGAAAATAATAACCGTCAATGAATCTAAAATTTTTCTAATTCTTAATGCATATTTTAAATATTTTTGTTGCTGTTCACTGGAAATATTTTTTGTATGTTCTTGTATAAAATTTTGTTCTTGCTCTCGCTTATTGACGGCCTCAATATCTTCAAAATGCGCCATAAACATATTACAAATTCTTTTATATGACTCAAAATCTGAACTAATATTGACAACTTGATGATGCTGATCGACCAACAATAGACGACTTCTTTTTTAAAATGTAAGATTTGGTAGCCTTTTATTTCACTATAGAGTACTTTTTTGACTGAAAAAACTTTACGATAGAGAAGATGGTCTTCATTAAAAACAATTTCGGTATTTATACTTTCCAACAACAAATAAAAAATACAGAATAAAACACACAAGCAAGATAGAAAAATACCTACGACAATATAATTTGAGAATCCATTTGAAATAAAATATAGATTTGAGAAATAGATAAAAATAATGGTAATTGCAAAAAATAGAAGAATACTTTTCACTTTCTCAGAGGATTCAATACTTACGACTAGACCTGCATCAATGCCATAGTAATCTTTCATTTTTATTCTTATATATTTATAAATATGGTGGCAACCCTACCAGCAAGCCTTCGGCACATCATATTTCTACTACCGTTGCTACCTTCCGGTCCTGGCGGGGTTCGTAGAGTACAATTGCGAAGTAACCGGCAGGGCTACCATTGCAAGAACAGAGTATAGAGATTTTTCCCTAAGTTGCAAGCCTATAAACGACTTTTCAATAAGTATTTCATTCAATTGACTATTTATAAAACAAAATCAAGAAAAATCGCTCATTTTTTGGTAACGACTAGGCTACATTCATTTACCTAAATATACGACAACAATGTAAAAGGTTATTGCAATTCATAACGTTGCCGTTTTTAATGAGGGAAATGAATTTTGTTTGATGTGTCCCCCATCAAAGCCTTATAACACGGATATTTTATGATGCTAAAGAAGCATAGCCTATGTGCCCTCACCCTACTTTGCACAACGCCTGTTTTCGCCAATATTCCAATTGAATCTCGCGGCTTAAGCCAAGCAACGAACAATAGTGTCAATCCAACCAGCGTCGCAGTAGACACAGGTGCGAGTGCAACAGCAACCAATATTAATTGGCAAATCATGCAAAAGAACCAACAATTAGAAAGTGATTTGCGTAGCTTACGCGGTAAACTTGAAGAGCAAGACAACGAGATCGCTCAACTCAAACATGAGTTGGAAAATCGTTACGCTGACCTAGATCAACGCTTAGAGTTACTTCAGCAAAAAGTAGACCCTGAAGCGAGTACCACAACGGAGGATAACCAACAGGATACTCCTCCCAGTAACACCACAATCACCAACCCCAGCAGTAACACAACCGCAGCCGCAGTAAACAAAGCACCTGTAGTGGTCAGTACACAAAACACATCAGAGCCATCTGAGCTAGAAAAAGCCGCGTATACTGTCGCATTGGATGCCTATAAGCAAGGTGGTGCGAAGAAAGCGATTGCACCCATGCAAAATTTTATTAAAAACAATCCCAACAGTGTTTACATCAGCAATGCATATTTCTGGTTAGCGGAATTTAATTTAGCGATTGAACCTACCAACTATGCAGAAGCGAAAAAGAACTACGGGATTGTGGCAAACCAATACCCAAACTCTTCGCGCGCACCTCGAGCCGTCTATCAACTCTATAATATTACCAAAGAAGTGGATAAAAACTCGACTCAGGCCAACCAATACAAAGCCAAACTTCTTAAGCAATATCCCAAGTCTGAAGAAGCCTCTTTCTTTAAAAAATAATTTTCCTACAGATATAAAAAAAGACACGCGAAGTGTCTTTTTTTATCTTTGGATTAAACTTAACGCACAATGCCACGCTCTGACTGTTCTAAGGAGTCAATGAGCAATTGTACCTCAGCGACTTCAGGCAAAATTTCTGCACGGATACGTTCTAAAGCCTGCTCTGTCGTCAAACCTTCTTTATAGATCAGTTTAAATGCTGTACGTAAACCTTGAATCACATTTTTAGACCAACCTTTACGACGCATACCTTCAACATTCATCGCAAAAGCATGTGCAGGATTACCAGAAACCATCACATAAGCAGGTACATCTTTCACAATCAATGATGCACCACCAATCATGCTATAAGAATCAATCTTACAGAATTGGTGTATACCCGAGTTACCGCCGACAATCACATAGTCACCTACGTGAACATGGCCAGCCACGCCGACGTTGTTTGCAAAAATATTATGATCACCGACCACACAGTCGTGCGCAATATGCGTATTTACCATCAATAAATTATGGCTACCAATCTTGGTTATACCGTGATCCTGAACCGTGCCACGGTGTAAACTACAATGTTCACGAATTTTATTATGGTCACCAATTTCTAACCAGGTTTCTTCACCTGCATATTTTAGATCTTGGCAGACCTCTCCCACGCTTGCGAATTGGAAAATTTCATTGTGTTCTCCAATACGCGTATAACCACCGACCACTACGTGCGAATGTAACTGCGTACCTGCACCAATAGTGACATTTGGACCAATAATACAATACGGTCCAATCTTTGCATCTGCTGCAATCACGGCAGATGCATCGATGATTGCTGTTGGGTGAATAAATTCGTTATTGCTCATGATTGCTCTATTTTCTGATGCGAAACCATAATTTCCGCAGATGCTGCTACTACACCGTCAACGGTGGCAATACAATTATATTTGTAAATACCACGTTTCTGCATAACCAATTCTGATTTTAACACCAATTGGTCACCTGCAACGACTTGCTTTTTAAAGCGAACTTTCTCTGCCCCTGCGAACAAGAACAAAGAACCTTCACTTGGTTTCTCATTGTTCATGATGAAACCAAGAATACCTGAAACTTGCGCTAATGCTTCGACAATCAAAACACCAGGCATAATTGGATAATTAGGGAAATGGCCTTGAAGAAATTCTTCATTAATAGACACATTTTTATACGCCACAATTCCATTTTCAGTCACATCAACAACACGATCGACCAATAAAAAAGGATAGCGGTGTGGTAAGTACTCACGAATAGTTTGAATCGTCATTGGCAATTCAGGTTTCGTGAAACTAGTAGAATTCGACTCAGTCATCATATTTCTATTTACGCAATTTAATTGTTGATTCAAGGGACTCAATTTGAGCCTGCATATGATCAAGTTTTTTTACCAATTGGGTCAATGGCACATCTGCTAATTGTCTTAAACGAACAACGGTGCGTTTCCACTTTTGATTTTCAAACAGTCCAATTCCTGAAGAATATGTTCCAGCCACAGAAATATTATTTGTGACCATTGACATTCCAGTTAAAGTGACATTATCAACAATATTTAGGTGCCCTGCAATTGCAGACCCACCACCTACGATGCAATTTTTGCCAATAGTTGTACTACCCGCAATTGCCGTATTGGCAGCAAAAGCTGAATTGGCACCAATTTTAGCGTTATGGGCGATTTGCACAAGGTTATCAATAATGACACCATCTTCCAAAATTGTGTCATCCAATGCACCGCGATCAATACTACAATTTGAACCAATCCGTACATCATTTCCAATGATGACTGAACCCAATTGAGCAATTCGATGCCATTTCCCTTGATAAGGGGCAAAACCAAAACCCTCACTACCAATCACAGTATTGGCATGAATACGGACACGATCACCAATTTTGCATGACATCAAATTTACATGCGATTCAATTAAACCACCGCGGCCAATTTCAACCCCATCATGTATGCTGACATGTGAATGGATAATCGTGTCATCGCCAACAACGCAATTTTCACCGATGACCACATAATGACCAATATAAGCAGTATCTGAGATGATTGCTGATGGATGTATCTGTGCAGTGCTTTCTATACCCTGCTCAGTGTGTTTAACCTCAAAAGCATGGGTTAAAATGGCAAAGGCTAAATAAGGATTGGCAACAACAATAAAGTTTTGATGTTCAACCAAGTGATCCTTCAGATCAGCTGTAACAATAAATGCTCCAGCTTTAGACTGCTGTGCTTGCTCTAAGTACTTTTCACCATTTACAAATGCAAGATGTCTAGATTCTGCTGAATCTAGACTTGCTAATCCCTTAAGGATTAAATCAGCTTGACCTACACACTCACCTTGGACTAAACGAGCAAGATCTTCTAAGCGATACTGTTGAGGATTCATTGATTACTTAATTGCGTTAACCTTTTGAATCATTTTATCAGTTAAATCATACTTAGCGTCATAGGCAAGTGCTGAGTTTTTATTCAAAACAACATCTAATTGATTTTCTTTACGCAATTGTTCAGCAACTTGCTTCACTCGACCATCAAATACACTACGTACTTGCTGAATAGAGCTTTGCACACTGCTTTGCATGGTTTGCTGCAAAGTATTGAACTCGTTCATTTTGGTTTGATACTGAGTCACCATTTTTTGCTTATCCGTAGCGCTCAGCTTATCACCTGTTTGTAAACGCTGTTGTAAGTCTTGAAGCTCTTTACTAAGTTGATCAAGCTTCGTACTCTGCGGTTGAATTTTCTGTTGAAAACTCGAATTTTGCTGTTTTAAATAGATGCTATTTTCAACAACACGCTCAAGATCCACAACACCATAGCCAGCAGCATTCACCACTGTAGAGGTTAGCGCTGTAAGTGTTAAAGCTGTAAGAAGTTTTTTCATATTTATATCTTTCATGGAGAGAAAAGATCGACTTTAGAAGGTACGACCGATTTCAAATTGAATGTTCTTTGTTTCGTCGCCTTCTTTATCATTCAATGGATATGCATAGCTGAGAGACAATGGACCAATCATGGTAATCCAAGTAAAGCCAACGCCCACGCTATAACGCATGTTATCAACATCGAAACCGAAGTTGTCTTTACAATATTGCTTAGAGTCTACATCGGCACCATTCACATAAATGGTTGAACTCGATACATTACATTGAGTATCAAAAACTTGTGCACCTTCAGCAAACAGCACTGGACGGACTTGACGTGTCCAATCCCCTTTAAATGGTAAAGGCAAAGCCAATTCTGTACCAAATTGAATCAGCGCATTACCACCGACTTCTTCAGGGTCATAATCAACATCATCAGATTCACTGTACGTTACACCTGGATACTTTGGACCTAATGTGCTGTTGTCATAACCACGGACTGAACCAAAACCACCTGCATAGAAGTTTTTATAGAATGGTAAGTCATTACCATATCCTAACTTACCATAACCGCGAAGTACGAAGTCTTTGCCTAATGGGAAGTACGCCTGAGCATCATAAGTCAGTTTTTGATATTCAACATCACTACCTGGTAAGGCAATTTCACCATTTACACGATGCGACATACCAGATGTAGGGAATACTGGACGGTTTAAGGTGTTATATGACCAACCTAAGTTTAAGTTATACGTTAAGAAATCACCCTTAAACTCGTTATCAAATGATTCTGTTGCAGAACACTCACTAGTTGTCTCATCCCAATTCGCATCTGGACAATATGACCCTTTACTACCCGTTGCCTTTCCACCATTTGCCAATAAATAATCACGTACATAGGTCGATACATACGGACCTGTAGTCACTTCAGTTTGGTCAATGTTTAAACCTGCACTGATGCTTTGGTTTTCATCAATTGGATAACCGAAATTGATACCACCACCAAAACTATCCGTCACATAGTTGTTGACGTTATAGTCTTCATCCAACTTGGTTTTACGGTAGTACATGTTATAACCACGACGTACACCATCAATCGTAAAGTACGGATCGGTCACACTTAGGTTGTAGTAATCTTGTGTTTCTGAGCGTGATAAATCAATAGCAACAGAGTTACCTGTACCCATGAAATTAGTTTGACTTAGACCCGCTTGGAAGGTTATACCGCCGCTTTGCGAGAAACCAACTGCTAAAGTACTGGTACCTGAGTGCTGTTCTTCAACATTAATATTTAAATCAACTTGGTCGGCTGTGTTCGGAACACGTGCAGGCTTGATATCTACAGTCTTAAAGAAGCCTGTACGCTCTAAACGAACTTTAGATAAATCAATTTTCTCATTACTTGCAAGTGCACCCTCCATTTGGCGCATTTCACGACGTAATACTTCATCCGCAGTTTTCGTGTTGCCGGTAAAGTTAATACGACGCACAGTTACTTGCTGACCTGGATTCACATAATAATTTAAATCCACCAGATGAGTTTCTTTATCGATCTGAGGTACGACGTTCACTTCTGCATAGTAATAACCTGCATTACCGTATTTACGTAGAAGCAACTGTTTAACCGCATTCACTTTTTCTTGCGAATAGATATCGCCATCTTTATATATTTGTAAAGCTTTCAGCTCTGCTGGGGTGTATAAAGCATCGCCCAAAAATTTGGTTTCGCCAAATTTAAACTGTTCGCCTTCATCCACTGAAACTTCAACAAAAATATTCTTTTTATCTTCACTTAAATTTAAGCTTGAGTGATTGATATTAAAGTTGATATAGCCTTTGTTTAAATAAAGTGCACGTAAAGACTCTAAACTTGCAGCCATCTTTTCACGTGCATAACGGTCATTACGTGAAATAATGGACGTCCAACCACTCTCTTTTACTGCAAACGCTTGTTCAATTTCGCTTTCTTTAAATACGGTATTACCAATAATATTGATATCTACAACTTTTGCAGCCTTACCTTCAACAAACTCGATAGTGAGGTCTACACGGTTATTCGGCTTCGCTGTTGTCACAACTTTTACATCAGCATCATAACGACCTTGCTGCATGTACTGTTGTTCAAGCTCAGACTCAACCGTCTGTAGCGCTGATTTTTTCAGCACTTCACCTTCGGTAATCCCCATCTTCTTCAAGCCTTCTTCCAAGGCCTCTTTAGGAATGAGTTTATTACCTTTAAATTCAACTTTAGAAATCAGTGGGCGTTCGACAACTTTGAAAACCAGCGTATCACCCTGCTTTTCTGTTTTAATGTCATCAAACAAACCTGTTGCATATAAACTACGAATGGCATTGGCAAGTGCTGCATCGCTCACACGATCCCCACTATTCAACGGAATCATTCCATAGACATTTGCTGGCGTTAAACGAACAAGTCCATCAACCTTAATATCACGTACTATATAATCTTCTGCTGCATATACTTGTTGTACTGTTGCCATAGCACTGATGAGCGCCAAAGGCATAAATAAATGTGTGTGCTGCATGCCAGTTTTTTCCGATGTAAAATTTAATTCCGTATCTACGCTTTTTTACAAACGCATAAAATCATTGAATAGTGCCAAAAGCATCATACTTCCGAGCAATACCATACCAATTTTTAAACCAACCAATTGTATTTGTTCAGAAACAGGTTTACCACGTATTAGTTCTATAAAATAATAGACCAAATGTCCACCATCAAGCATAGGAATAGGCAATAAATTTAATATCCCTAAACTTACACTCATCAATGCCATAAATGAGATAAAAGTTTGCCAACCCATTTCCGCACTTTGTCCTGCGACTTTGGCAATCGTGATCGGTCCTGATAGGTTGTCTAGACCAATCAAACCGCGCACCATTTTTACAATCGAGTTCAAAATCATACTCGACAGTTGACCGGTTTTATCTACCGCCATCATGAAGGCTTCGGCAGGATTATATTGTATCGTTTGTTTATATTCTGTAGGAATACTGATTTTCCCAGGGTCAC
>Ga0209426_1002103_pt1 | contig 9894 bp, 8 predicted proteins | sample Deesub1362B_J571_FD_187697 | JGI IMG/M metagenome (GOLD analysis project Ga0209426, IMG submission 187697) | Deep oceanic, basalt-hosted subsurface ecosystem from Juan de Fuca Ridge flank, Pacific Ocean, CORK Borehole 1362B_J2.571 (SPAdes)... ...
CGAAATCGTCCTCTGTTTTTGTTTCTTGGACATTCATGCGTTGTTGTTCTTTTGCGGCCACATCGGCAAATAATCGCTCAGCCAATACCTGATGATGAGAATCATCAAATTTAGTTTGAGTCTCTTGGTTTATAATATCGTGAGTAGAATGATTGGCTAGTACTGGTTCTGCACCTACAGTAGCAGAAGTCTGAGCATTGGTTTTTAACGGTGTTTCAGTTATCGTAATTTGTTCAGTACGATCATACGCTGACTCTTGTTGAGGTACATTCTTATAAAATAGATCCTGCAAATATGCGGGTGTTTTCTTTAGAGTAATCCATGTTTTATCCCATTGGATTCCAAAGGCTAAAGTTAATAATAAAATACTGAATGCGAGTAAAAATAACGTTGCACCATATATTGTCAGCAAGCCAGTTAGACTTTGTCCCAACTCATAACCAATAATTCCACCAGCTGCATTATCTAGAGTGTCCGCAGGAGTATTCCAATGCAGATAGAACAAACTCGCCACAGATAACACGAGGAAGAATTGTGCCGCATAACGAAACGGACGATTAAGGAAACTTCTTGGCCACCATACTTGGATTGCTTCAATAAACAAAAAAATCGGGAGCAGCAAACTCGCCCATCCTAAGAATCCAAATAACAAATCTGCAATCCATGCACCTGCAACACCGCTCGCATTGGAAACCTGTTGGGTATCACTAGATATATGCATCCAACCTGGGTCAAATGGAGTATAGGTTACTGTGGCAAGAAATAGATAAATGCCAAAAGAAATCAAAAATAATGTCATTAAAAAGCGTTGTGCATAAACACTTGACACCGCAGTCATATACAGTCCTGTAACCCAATTTCGTTATTTGTTTGTCTATTATTTAAGGTCTAAACAACCCTAATCAATAAGTCTAATATTATGCACGTGTTCTTACAAAAAAGATGCACGATTGTTTACTGTTGTTGTTAACATCCTGATCGGATATAGCGCAATTCGATTGAGTTAATCAATATTATCATCATCGATTTAGCCCACTCCCCTACGGATTCACGTATAATTTTAGCATTTTCAATATAAAAAGGATGTTCTTTAATGAGCGCTCGTCACTCACGGTTAATTATTTTGGGTTCTGGTCCTGCGGGTTACAGTGCAGCAGTTTATGCAGCGCGTGCAAACCTTAAACCAACACTCATTGCTGGCTTACAACTCGGCGGTCAATTAACAACGACGACTGAAGTTGATAACTGGCCTGGTGACCCTGAAGGATTAACTGGTCCTGTACTTATGGAGCGTATGCAAGCCCATGCTGAACGTTTTGGTACAGAAATCGTATATGACCATATCAATGAAGTTGATTTAAAAACACGCCCGTTTGTTTTAAAAGGCGATATGGAAGAATACACATGTGATGCTCTCATTATTGCAACTGGTGCGACAGCTCAGTATTTAGGTCTTGAATCAGAAGCAGCATTCATGGGACAAGGTGTAAGCGCTTGTGCTACATGTGATGGTTTCTTCTATAAGAACCAAAATGTCATGGTTGTGGGTGGTGGTAACACTGCAGTTGAAGAAGCACTTTATCTTTCAAATATCGCAGCTCATGTCACATTAGTTCACCGTCGTGACAGCTTGCGCTCTGAAAAGATTCTGCAAGATCATCTTTTTGCGAAAGAAAAAGAAGGCAAAATCAGCATCATTTGGAACCATCAAGTCGATGAAGTATTGGGTGATAATACTGGTGTAACATCTGTACGTATCAAATCTACCCAAGATTCAAGTACACAAGATGTTCAAGTACAAGGTCTATTTGTTGCGATTGGACACAAACCAAATACAGATATGTTTGAAGGTCAATTGAACTTACGTGATGGTTATATTCAAGTTCAAAGTGGCACTTCGGGTAATGCAACAGCAGCATCAATTGAAGGCGTTTTTGCTGCTGGTGACGTTGCTGATTGTATCTATCGTCAAGCGATTACCTCAGCAGGTTCAGGCTGTATGGCAGCATTGGATGCTGAGAAGTATCTTGATAATTTAAACTAATTTACATTAAGTTTAAAAAGCCACCATCTTTATGGTGGCTTTTTTTGTTAAATGATATATACAATCAAAAACATGGCTTTATTTAACAACAATTATATTTTGGATGAATACATGACAACAACATGGACCAATGGCTACCAAACTGAAGTCAATTACACCTATGGATACTATCGTGATCTTAGCCCTAACTTCCAAAAATTCTGCTTACTTTTAAATGGGATTGATAGTCCAGATATTCAAATAAATCAAACACATTGTGAACTTGGCTTTGGACAAGGTGTCAGCATCAACATACATGCAGCAAGTACTGATGCCAATTTCTACGGTACTGACTTTAACCCTGCACATGCAGCTCATGCCAACCAATTAGCACAACATAGCCAAACTAAGCCGTATTTTTTTGATGATAGCTTTGAAGAATTATTAAATCGAAATGATTTACCCATGTTTGATTCAATTAGCCTACATGGAATATGGAGCTGGATAAGCTATGAAAACCAACACATCATTTTGAAATTCATTCGTAAATATTTAAAACCCAATGGTATTGTCTATATCAGTTATAACTGCGTGACAGGTTGGGCTGCCAATATGCCTATACGCGAGTTATTTCATAGCCATTTTAAATTTAATAGCAAAAGTACAAACCCACTGCAAAAAGTGAATGAAGCATTAAATTTTAGCGAAGAACTACTTAAACAAAATCCAATCTTTGCTCAAAGAAATCCCAATGCTTTGCAAAAAGTAATCGATCTCAAACAACAAAATCCAAATTACTTAATTCATGAATATTTGAATCAAGATTGGCAATGCTTTTCATTTCAGCAAGTAGTCAGAATCCTAGATGAAATTAAATTATCTTATGCTGGGTCTACAGACTTAGGAACGCATCTAGATAATATTAATTTTTCAGAAGAACATCAGCAATTTCTAAATGCGATTGAACACCCGATTTTCAAAGAACAATGCCGAGATTATTTTGCCAACACACAATTTAGACGAGATTTATTTATTCGAGGCAAGAATAATTTAACCCCATTACAAGTCCAAGCAAAACTCCGAAAAACAGCATTTGTTCTTCTAACAGCCAAAGAGCAATTACCGAGTAGCATTACAGGACTATTGGGGACATTCAATTTGATAGAGGAAATTTATCAACCAATTGGCAATCGATTTGCTGAAGTTAACTATCAACCGCTCACTATTGCAGATTTGGAAGCTAGTTTTCCCGAGCTTCACTATGCAAAAATCTTAAATGCGCTCGTTATCCTGTGCCATCTTGGACTAGCTCAACCATGTCAAAATAATGAACCATCTCAAAAAATGTTCGAGCATTGCCATAATCTGAATCATTACATTTTAAAACAAGCGAGTTTTCATCAAAACTATGGCGTTTTAATTAGTCCAATCACAGGCATTGGTATACCGACTGAACATTTTCATCAATTATTTTATCGCGCTCATTTTATAGAGGGTTTAACGACTGCAACAGATTTTGCTTACTATGTGCAAGATGTCATCCAACAGCTTGGGTGGTTAGTTTTAGATAAAGATGGTCAAACGGTTTCAGATCAAGTTAAAAGCATTGAAATTATCCAATCTAAAGCCCAAATATTTTTAGAAAGTAAGAAGTTGGAGATCGCGAAACAATTACGATTATTTAATTAAATACTGATGATCGAATGGCAAAGTTCTAGATTTGCCATTCGACCTTTCTTAGATTAGTTTAATCTGAATCCTTTCCATATTCATTTTATTATGCATCAACTTCCACCCTCTCAATATATTTTTCCTGATCCTATTGAAGCAGATCCTGAGGGACATGGTTTCATCTGTATTGGTGCAGATCTTTCACCGTCTACATTATTTGAAGCCTACACACATGGATTATTTCCATGGTTCAACGAAGATGAACCTATCTGTTGGTGGAGTCCTGAACCACGTTGCATTATCGAACCACAGGCATATAAACCTAGCAAATCCTTACTACGAAATATGAAAAAACATGATTATCGAATTACGATTAATCATGCATTTGAACAAGTCATTCGTGCCTGTTCGTTACCACGAAGTTATGCAAATGAGACATGGATTAGTGAAGATATAATTGAAGGATATTCAGCTCTATTTAAAGCAGGATATGCCTATAGTGTCGAAGTCTGGAATAATGAACAGCTTGTAGGTGGCCTGTATGGTGTCACTATTGGTAAAGGATGTTTTGGTGAGTCGATGTTTAGCACCGAAACAGATGTCTCTAAAATGGCATTCTATACACTGATGTTAATTGGACAGGAAAATCAACTGCCTTGGATCGATTGCCAATTGGTCAACGATCACCTTTTAAGTCTTGGAGCACGTACACTTTCTCGCCAAGCCTATTTAAAATCGTTACAAGATGTAATTATTACCCCCTCTATCAATTGGAAAAGTTATCAAGAACGTGTATTTTCAAGTAAAACAATAGCTCTTTTTTCAAAATTAGACGGTTAATGGATTAACACCTTGGAGGGACAGATTAATGAAATCATACCAACCCAAGTCCCTTTTAAATGACTTACAGTATTACATTACTCCACCACATGACTGTAGTTACCTCGATAACAAATCAGCTCGGATGGTGTTCTTAGATCCAATTCATCGCATTGATGTGGTGACATTATCTGAACTGTCACGTGTTGGTTTTCGTCGCAGTGGTGACTTTGTTTATCGCCCAGAATGTCATTTATGTCGTCAATGTTTGTCGTGTAGAGTCCCTATTCAAGAATTTCAAATGAATAGCAGCCAAAAAAAGGCATGGAAACGCAATCAAGATTTAAGCATGAATATCTTGCCTACCACGCAAGCGACAGAACAACATTATCAGCTTTATGAGAGATATATTAACGAGCGACATTCAGATGGTGATATGTATCCAGCCAACTATGATCAGTTTGAGAAGTTTCTCGTACACAGTTGCACAGAAAGTTTTTTTATCGAATTATGGAAAGACCAAAAACTAATTGCGGTCTCTACTTGTGATTTGATGGATGATGGTTTATCTGCGGTTTACACATTCTTTGACCCAGATGAACAACGTCGCTCCTTGGGCGTTTATGCCATTCTTAAACAAATTGAATATGTAAAAACTCTAAATCTTGATTATTTGTATCTTGGTTATTGGGTGCCACACTCAGCGAAAATGAACTACAAGTCACAATACACACCACTTGAACTATTACTAGATGGTCAATGGCGTAGACTCAATCGCCCATTATCTGAGAAAGAAATTCATCAACTCGGAAACTCACTCATGAGTACACTACCTTCAGAGTGGGATGATCTAATCATTAAATAATTTAGGATTTAAATAAAGACGCGAAATCATCAGTGCATGTTTTGACCATAATCACAGCATGCTCTTTTGTACCATCCAAATTGGGATAATAATTTTTGCGTAAATCTATTTGATGAAAATCCATTTTTTCATACAAACGAATTGCAGCATGATTGCTTTGACGTACTTCTAAAAAAATTTGGATAGGATTATTTTTTAAAAGTTGAATTGAATAATCTAACAACCCGTATCCAAGACCTTTGCCCTGCTGGCTTGGATGGATCGCCATCAGTAACAAATTAGCTTCATCTAACACAGGCTGTAAAATACAGAATCCTACTATTTGATTTTTAGTTTCATAGACTGTGCATTGGTAAGAAAGCAAAGACTCCTGAAATTGTTTTTTAGACCACGGATGTGTTTGAACTAAACATTCAATCTCAGCAACTTTATCCAAATCCTTTTCTTGCATCAATCGAATCACGTGAACACCTTGTCAAAAACCTAATTGGCAGATTATCGACAATTTAAAACCAAATTTAAATAAAAAAATGGGCAATCTGATTGATTGCCCATTTTATTTAGTGAGGATTAAAACCTAACTCGGCACGCCATTTATTTAATAATTCAGTGGTGTCGTAGTCATTTGGATGGAATTTAGGTCTTAAGAACGCCAGTAAAGTTGGTATTTGACGGGTCATAAAACCTTTATAACCATACATAAACTTCAGCATATATTTCGTGTCACACCACGTTAGTTTTCCATCAGTTTTGAGTAGTTTTGCAGTGAAATAGGATTGGGTAATAAAAATCAGACCCATTGCAATCATAAGTGCTAGTGATCTCATAAAATAAGCTTTAGCGCCTTGACCATACATTGCCTCGTACACATCAAAGGCAACAGCTTTATGTTCATTTTCTTCAACAGCATGCCACATCCACAAATGATACATGGTTTCATCCATGAACATCGATTGGATATCTGGATTACTTAATAATTCCTCAGCAATTGTAGAGGTAAAATGCTCTAAAGCACATGTTCCAGTTAATCCAATCATTTCTTTGTTGAAACCAAAAGGTTTAAGTAATGTAGTAATTACATTAACACCATAATTGATCACTTTGCCCGTTTGCTCTTCCATCTTACGAACATCATAACCATAGGCTTGAGCAGATGCATTGAACGCTAAATGCTCTTTAGAATGCATCGCCTCTTGACCAATAAAAGCACTAATTTCTTTCTGCAAACGAGGGTCAGCTAATTTAGGATCATTTCTAACTGCACGAGTACTGTTTACAAAAAATTGTTCACCTTCAGGAAATAGCGCTGATAAAGCAGTCATAAAATGCGTGAGTGCAGCATCACCATTTGCCCAATATCGAGGCACATCACCAAACTCAAAATCCATTCGACGTACAGGGAAACTAGCGCCAGCACGATTTGAAATATTGACTTTAGCATTCATACCTTATTCTCCTTAATGATGAATCCATTCTTTGTTTTTATCCATTCTTATTTTATACGCTGTTTATCATGCTTTAATTAAGTGCAGATAAGGTCATAAAAGCATCATCTTAGGACATGTCTTCAAGTTTTTTTGAAAATATTAAAAATAGAAAAAGGGCAAATTCATGCCCTTTAAAAACAAACAGTATTGAAGAAAATAAGGCTTACAAACCTAATTTCGCTTTCCAATCTTTTAATAATTGAACTGTATCTAAATCATTCGGATGGAAACGTGGTTTAAAGTACGCCAGCATTTCTCCTGCCATTCCTGCGATGATCCCTTTTGATGGACTATAACCATACTTATAAATCATTCCCAACTCTTTAAGATTTAGCTTTTTATCTTGCTTAAGCAAACGTAAAGTGAAGTATGACTGAAGAATAAAAATTAAAGTCATCGCAAATACGAGCGCTGTTGTACGTAAGCTGTATGCTTTAATTCCTGTGCCAAAAACAGACTCATATACATCATATGCAACTGCTTTATGCTCATTCTCCTCAACCGCATGCCAGAACCACATATAAGACATTGTGTCATCTGTCATCAAATCTTGAATATGCTTATTACGCAATAATTCAGATGCAATCGTCGCTGTAAAATGCTCTAGAGCAGTCGTAGCGGTGAGATCAACCATCTCACGTGTCATACCAAAAGGTTTTACGATTTTCGAAAAATTATTTAAGGCAAATTGAATGTAACGACCTGTAATTTGTTCTAAGGCTCTTACATCATGACCGTATTTTTGAGCAGAAGCATTGAAATTAACATGCTCTTGAGTATGCATTGCTTCTTGACCAATAAACGCACTAATCTCTTTTTGCAGCTCTTCATTCTCTTTAATCGCTGGGTGATAACGCACAGCACGAACTGAATCAATAAATAATTTCTCACCATCTGGAAATAAAGCAGATAATGCAGTCATAAAATGTGTAAGACCTGCTGAGCCACTCATCCAGTATTCAGGTACTTGATCAAAATCAAAATTCATACGACGTACTGGGAAACTTGCACCTGCACGATTTGAAATATTTACTTTAGCATTCATGCCGCCTACTCCTTTTCAGTGAACTTTTTTCACTGAGCACTTTTGTTCGTTTTCTTGAGTTTTATATTAGGTTTTTATATGGATTAATTAAATGCAGTTTGGGACAGCAAAGTATCAGTTTGGGACACTATTCAATAAAATTGTCAAACAATTGATATAAAAACACCCCATAAGGGGTGTTTTTTTGATCACTCTAGGCGATTATGCAGTTACTTTAGCAACAACACCAGCACCTACAGTACGACCACCTTCACGGATCGCAAAACGTAGACCTGGGTCCATTGCGATCGGGTGGATTAACTCTACTGACATTTCTACGTTGTCACCAGGCATTACCATTTCTACGCCATCTTGTAATTTGATCGCGCCAGTTACGTCAGTTGTACGGAAGTAGAACTGTGGACGGTAACCGTTAAGGAATGGAGTATGACGACCACCTTCTTCTTTAGAAAGTACGTATACTTCTGCATCGAATTTAGTGTGCGGCTTGATTGTACCTGGTTTAGCAAGTACTTGACCACGTTGTACGTCTTCACGCTTAGTACCACGAAGTAAGATACCACAGTTCTCACCCGCACGACCTTCGTCAAGAAGTTTACGGAACATTTCAACGCCAGTAACTGTAGTCGTTTGAGTATCACGGATACCAACGATTTCAACAGACTCACCAACTTTGATGATACCAGCTTCTACACGACCAGTTACTACTGTACCACGACCAGAGATAGAGAATACGTCTTCGATTGGCATCAAGAATGCTTTATCGATTGCACGCTCTGGTTCTGGGATGTAAGAGTCAAGCGCTTCTACAAGTGCAAGAACAGAAGCTTCACCGTAAGGACCGTCGTTACCGTTTAATGCTTGAAGAGCTGAACCACGGATGATTGGAGTGTCATCACCTGGGAAGTCATAAGTAGAAAGAAGTTCACGAACTTCCATTTCTACTAATTCAAGTAATTCTTCATCATCAACAAGGTCACACTTGTTTAAGAATACGATGATGTAAGGTACACCTACCTGACGAGAAAGAAGGATGTGTTCACGAGTTTGTGGCATTGGACCATCAGTCGCAGCACATACAAGGATCGCGCCGTCCATCTGAGCAGCACCAGTAATCATGTTTTTAACATAATCGGCGTGGCCCGGGCAGTCTACGTGAGCGTAGTGACGGATTGGAGAATCGTATTCTACGTGTGATGTATTAATTGTAATACCACGTGCTTTTTCTTCAGGAGCAGAGTCGATTTGTGAGTAATCTTTCGCTTCACCGCCGTAAGTTTTTGCACAAATTGTTGCAATCGCAGCAGTTAAAGTTGTTTTACCATGGTCAACGTGACCAATTGTACCCACGTTTACGTGTGGTTTATTACGTTCAAACTTAGCCTTAGCCATTTGATTTTCCTCGTTTACGTCGACACCAGTTTAGAGAAAAACAACCCTGAAAAACTTTCTTTATCGACATTCGCCTAAAAAACTAGACACCTAATACTTGAAAAGCAGACTATAATAGCCTGCTTCTTTTTAAATCCTTGTAGAAATTCTACCAAGTTGTATATCTGGAGCTCTTATCGAGATTTGAACTCGAGACCTCTCCCTTACCAAGGGAGTGCTCTACCACTGAGCTATAAGAGCGATCTCTTCGATGGAGCGGGAGACGAGGATCGAACTCGCGACATGCAGCTTGGAAGGCTGCCACTCTACCAACTGAGTTACTCCCGCGCGTTGGTACTTAACCACTTCAATCGAAGCTAGATGGTGGTGAGAGAAGGATTCGAACCTTCGAAGCTTTCGCAACAGAGTTACAGTCTGCCCCCTTTGGCCGCTCGGGAATCTCACCATATCACACTTACACAGTGCTGTTCTTCACTCTAACACTCTACTACATTAAGATGGTGCCGGCACACGGATTCGAACTGTGGACCTACTGATTACAAGTCAGTTGCTCTACCAACTGAGCTATGCCGGCGTTTCTTAGTGTTTCGTA